>Ga0181527_1000014_pt1:45000-222772 | contig 222772 bp, 194 predicted proteins | sample PEATcosm2014_Bin_30_FD_119762 | JGI IMG/M metagenome (GOLD analysis project Ga0181527, IMG submission 119762) | Peatland microbial communities from MTU Mesocosm Facility, Houghton, MI, USA - PEATcosm2014_Bin06_60_metaG | ecosystem: Environmental > Terrestrial > Soil > Wetlands >...
ATTCGTTCGCCGCGTACGCCAAACTCCCGCCCGCGCAGGTCGAAGCACGCGCCACCGCGCTGCGATTCGATACGATCCTCGAGGCGGCAGGAAAGTATCTGGCCGACGGACATGATCTCTCGAAGCTTTCCGCGCTTGAATTCAACCGGCTCGACCTCATTCCGCGCGACTGGCTGGTCGATGATGCGCCCCACGCCTATTTCGATTGGGAAATCGCACCGGCGCCCGGCGGCCGGATCGCCATCATCATCGCTGGCTCGTACGAGGGCGTTAGACCGCTGATCGATCGCTACCGTGCGGTCGCCTCCGAAATCGATTATGCGGCTCCGACGCCATGGACGCCCGATTTCCGCCCGCGCCTGGATGTCATCAAGCCGTTGCTCGTGACTTTCGACACGGCCCATCTGGCGGCCGCCGCGCAAGCTCTGCGGGATTCGCCGCCACCCGAGCTGACGACGCCATTCCCCGGCGCGGATTCCCGCTGATGACTTCGCCGGATCGCACGCAATATCGATTGCAGTCGTTGGGAGCGCTGGCGCTTTATTCCTCACTAGCGGTTCTCCTGCTCGATCGCGGGCTCGTCGGACAGAGCCATGAATTGATCGGCGCAAGCACCGACCTTTCGACCTACATGTGGTTCATGAAGTGGTGGCCATACGCGATCTCTCATCGGCTGGATCCTTTCCTGACCGATCTTCTCTGGGCTCCGCTGGGGGTCAACCTCGCCTGGGTTACCTCGACACCCCTGCCGACGCTGGTAATGCTTCCGGTTCAACTGACACTTGGTGAATTCGCCGCCTACAACACGCTTTGCACCCTGGCGCTGCCGGTCGCGGCATTCTCGGCGTTTCTTCTATGCCGGCGAGTGACGGGAAAGTTATGGCCTTCATTATGTGGCGGGTACATCTTTGGTTTCTCGTCGTACATGCTGGGCCAGGTCTGTGCGCACGCGGTACTCGCGATCACGTTTCCGGCGCCGCTTGTGGCATTGGTCGCGCTCAAGCGAATAGAGGGGGAGATTTCGTCGCGCCGGTTCTCCGTACTGCTCGCGACGCTGCTGGTTGTCGAGTTTCTTTCCTCTGTCGAATTGTTCGCGACACTAACGCTGGCGGGCGCGCTCGCCTTGATCCTCGCAATCGCCTTCTTTGACGGTGCTACCCGCGCGCGGCTGTTCGGATTGATTGCGCCGGCCGCAGCCGCATATTTGATCGCGGCTATAGTGCTGAGTCCTTACCTGTACCATCTCTTCGCCTACGGTTTCCCCCACGCACCGATATGGACGCCAGATCGTTTCTCGGCCGATGTGATGGGATTTTTCGTACCGGAAAAAGTCTTTGCACTCGGAACCGCCAAACCGGCACTCGCGCTGACGCGGCTTCTGACCATCAACATTCCGGAAAACGGCGCCTATCTGGGACTGCCGCTGATCGTCTTCGCCGAAGCCTTTCGCCGCCGCTACTGGCCTTCTCCGCTGGGAAAACTGTTGACGATTCTGCTCGGCGCGATCGTCGTCGCGGCGATGGGCCCGGCGCTCCACGTCGCGGGCAGGGAGGACCTGGTGATGCCGTGGGCATTCTTCGTGAAGTTTCCCTTCATATCGAACGCGCTGCCCATCCGCTTCATGATGTACGCGTTTCTGGTCATCGCGGTGATGCTCGCGATATGGCTGGCCTCGGCTGCCACAGGGGCCAGGACCAAATTCATCACCGTGGCGATTATTGCCGCGTCGCTGATGCCAAACCCCAGAGCCTCCTTCTGGGTAAGCAAACTGGAGGTTCCTGCGTTTTTCAGCAGCGGCGCCTATCGCGCTGAACTGGCGCCCGGCGATATCGTTCTGGCGCTGCCGTTCGGCAGAAAGGGCACCAGCATGTACTGGCAGGCGAAGAGTGACATGTATTTCCGGATGGCCGACGGATGGACGGGCATCGTTCCGTTTCAGTTCGCGAGGATGCCGATCGTGAATTTCTTTGAAGGCGCCGATGACCTGCCGGAACCGGGCGAGCAGCTCAAGACCTATATCGCGCATTTCGGAGTAAAAGCGGTCATCGTCGATCCCGCCGACTCACGCTTTCAGACTTTTCAAGCGGTGCTTGCCTCGCTCAGCGTCCCCGCGGCTGAGATAGGGGGCTTATGGATCTACAGGATTCCGCGTGAGAAATTTGCGGACTATGAGAAGGTCGACCCGGCGCAGGCCGAGGCGCGCGCGATCGCGCTGCGGTTCGATACGATCCTGCCCGCGGCGGCGAAATATCTCGCCAGCGGCCACGATCCCGCGAGGCTGTCTCCGATCGAACTCAAGCGGTTGAACCTGCTGCCCGCGGATTGGCAAGTGCAGGACGAGCGATACACGCTGGCGAACTGGTCGATCGGAATGATCGACCAGCGGATCGCGATTGCTTTGCACGGTTCATATGATGGCGTCAAACCGCTGATCGATCGGCTCTCCATGCAGGGCGCCGAAATCCTGTACCCGGCGCCTGCACGCTGGGACCCGCGTGCGATCCCGGACAAGATTTTGCTGCGACCGCTGCTGGTCTTTTTCGATCGTGAGAAATTCGATGCGGCAGTTGCGAAGCTGAAGGCTTCGCCGCCGCCCGAAATGACGACGCCGTTCCTCGGCGCGGATTCCCGCTGATGACATCGTCGGATCGCGCGCGACGTCGATTGCAGTCGTTCGGAGCGTTCGCGCTTTATTTCGCGCTGGCGGCCCTTTTGCTCGATCGTGGGCTCATCGGACATCCCGGCTACTTCATCGGCCGAGGCACCGATCCGCCGCAAACAATGTGGTTCTTCAACTGGTGGCGGTTCTCGCTCGCGCACGGACTCAACCCGTTCGTCACCGACTTCGCCTGGGCGCCGCTCGGAATCAATCTGGCGTGGACGACCTTCGTGCCGCTGCCCGCCTGGATCTCGATCCCTCTACAGCTAACGGTGGGAGAGCCCGCAACCTACAACATCCTTCTAACGCTGATGCCCGCGCTGGCGGCATTTGCCGCGTTTCTGCTATGCCGGCGCGTGACTGGAGCGTTCTGGCCGTCGGTCCTGGGCGGATACATCTTCGGTTTTTCTCCCTACATCCTTGGCCAGGTACTCGGCCACCTTGTTTGTATCGCGGTTTTCCCGGCGCCCTTGATCGCGCTGATCGCGCTCAAGCGCCTCGACGACGAGATCTCAGCGGCGCGTTTTACCACGATGCTGGCGGCACTGCTGGTCGTTCAATTTTTGTGTTCGGTTGATCTCTTCGCGACGGTCACGCTGGCCGGCGGATTCTCACTGTTGCTCGCGCTTGCGCTCTTCGATGGCGACGCTCGCATCCGGCTGCGACGCCTGATCTTTCCCATCATCGGTGGATACCTGATTTCTACAGCCATACTCTCGCCATACTTTTATTACTTGCTCGCCCTCGGGCACCCGAGTGGGCCGATCTGGCCACCGAGCAGGTATTGCGCAGATCTGGTTGGATTCCTGGTGCCGCGACAACCCATCTGGTGGGGCTCCGCCGATTTTGCGGCCGCGATCACGCGCCGCTTCGCAGGCATCATCCTGGAGAACGGCGACTATCTCGGCGTCGTGCTGATCGTGTTCGTCGAGATATTCCGGCGCCGCTTCTGGCCGGCGCCGGCCGGCAAGTTTCTCACGATCTTGTTTCTTGCGATTATCATCGCCGCGATCGGCCCGGCTCTGCACATTGCTGGAGTACAGGGGCTCCCGATGCCCTGGGCCATCTTCCAGCGCCTTCCCCTTATCGAGAATATCCTGCCGGTTCGGTTCATGGTGTACGCGTTTCTGGTGGTGGCAACAATGGCGGCGATGTGGTTCGCGTCGTCGGCGGCGCGTCCACTGACGAAATGCGCGGCGGCCGCCGTGATCCTGGTTTCGATCGCGCCGAATCCGCGCGCATCGTTCTGGGTCAGCAAACTCGACATCCCCGCATTCTTTACCGACCGCACCTACGCAACCGAACTTGAACCGCGGGAGATCATATTGCCGTTGCCATGGGGACAGAGGGGCAACAGCATGTACTGGCAATTGGAAAGCGGCATGTACTTCCGGATGGCGGGCGGATGGACAGGAATCTCGCCGTTCGAGTTCAATCGAATGCCGGTGGCCAAATATTTTTACGGCAGTATCGATCTGCCCGAGCCTGCCGATCAGCTGAAGGCCTACATCGCGCGCTTCGGCGTGCAGGCCGTAATCGCGGACCCCAAGGAAGCAAATTTCGAGAGCTTCAAGCGGACTCTCGATTCGCTCGGAGTCGCGGCACTAAACGAAAAAGGCGTGTGGATTTACAAAATCCCGCGCGACTGGTTCGCCGCGTACGCCAAACTCTCGCCCGCTGAGCTCGAAGCACGCGCCGACGCGCTGCGCTTCGATACGATCCTCGAGGGAGCAGGAAAATATCTCGCCGGCGGACACGATCTCTCGAAGCTTTCCGCACTTGAACTCAAAAGGCTCGATCTCATTGCGCGCGACTGGCTGGTCGATGATGCGCCCCACGCCTATTTCGACTGGGAAATCGCACCGGCGCCCGGCGGCCGGGTCGCCATCATCATCGTTGGCTCGTACGAGGGCGTGCGACCGCTGATAGAGCGCTACCGTGCAACCGCGTCCGAGATCGATTATCCCGCGCCGGCGCGATGGACGCCCGATTCCCGCCCACCCCTCGACGCCATCAAGCCGTTGCTCGTGACTTTCGACGTGGCCCATCTGGCGGCCGCCGCGCAAGCTCTGCGGGATTCGCCACCGCCGGAGCGGACGACGCCGTTTATTGCCGGGGTGTTGTCAGGCTTGGGGCCGTCGAACCCGTAGCAGAGCTGCGGTCTAGTCCTGGGATTTATCCGCGCGCAGTTTTTCGCTGACCGCCAGCGCACCGAGCGCCGCAGTCCGTCGCACCGGAAACTCCGCCGGTCGCCGGATGGTTTTGTAGCGGGCGTCGAGGGCAGCCAGTCCGTTCATCAGGCGCTCGCGCGCATCGGCCAGGGTCGGACGGGGAATGATGCGGCGGCCTTTGTCCAAAACTGTCTCCATCAGCTGAACGGTTTTGGCCGGGATCGGCTTAAACTCGCGCGCGACGGTGGCCGCGCCCTCGTCCACAATTCCGACCAGGTCGGCAAAGAAGGAACCGCTCGGCGCGTAAGCGCGGAACAACTGCTTGCGGCCGGGGGTTGAAATTTTTCCGGCCGAGGTTTTGAGCCGGGCGCGGTCCTTGTAATCGACGAGCTTGTAGGTGAAGTCGCCGGCGGGCGCGTCGTCGCTGACCGCGAGCGCGGTGCCGACCCCGAACGCATCGATCGGCGCGCCGGCATCGACCAGTTCTGCGATGCGGAATTCGTCGAGGTTGCCGCTGGCGACGATCGAGACCGCGCCGAAACCGGCCTGATCGAGAATCCGGCGGGTCTTGCGGCTAAGCTCGTTCAAGTCGCCGCTGTCCAGCCGCACGCCCTGGAGTTTCACGCCCGCCTCGCGAAATTTCGCGGCGACCGCGACCGCATTCTCGACGCCGCGCACGGTGTCGTAGGTGTCAACCAGCAGCGTGCTGAGGGCCGGGAAGCTCTCGACAAAATCGCTGAAGGCGTCGCGCTCGCGATCGTGCGCCATCACGAAGCTGTGGCTCATCGTGCCAAAGACGGGGATTCCGTAGCGCTTGCCCGCGAGCACGTTGCAGGTGCCATGAAAGCCCGCGAGGTAGCTGGAGCGCGCCGCGATCAGCGCCGCGTCCGCGCCCTGCGCGCGGCGCGGACCGAAGTCCACCAATCGCCTGCCGCCGGCGACGAGAAAGCATCGGGCGGCCTTGGTCGCAGTGATCGAAGCGAAGCCGAGCTGGTTGAGCGCCAGCGTCTCGACCAGTTGGGCTTCAATCAGCGGCGCACGGATCTCGGCGATCGGTTCGCCGGCGAAATAGATCGAGCCTTCGGGAAGCGCCCGGATCGAACCGGTGAAGCGCAGCCGCGAAAGGAATTCAAGAAACGGGGGCTTGAAAAGTTGCAGCGACTCGAGATGCTCGATCGCGGCGGCGTCGAAGCGATATTCCTCGAGCGCCTCGGCCAGCCGTTCGATCCCGGCGGCGACCATGAAGCCGCGGCCCGGCGGCATCCGGCGCATCGAGACTTCGAACGACGCGGTGTCGTTGAAGCCGTGCTCGAAGAACGCCGCGCTGACCGTAAGCTCGTAGAGATCGGTGAGCAGCGCGACCTCTGCGGGGTCGAGCCGGAGATCTATCGTCATCCGTGGTGTCTCCTTCCCCCTCGCCGGAAATGCGCTGCGCCGCTTCCAGCAGGATGTGGAAAGACGGTCGTCAGATACGTCCGAGAAGTCTAACGCACGCGAATATACCCGGCTACCCGCTTAGCTGATCCGACGGCGGAGAAGGCTTGCTCGATCGTGGCGAACGCCTCCATTTTCAGCGGAGCGGCTAAGGGGTGAAGGTTGCGTGACGAGAATGAGGCGGTTTTATCGCAGCGGCGACAGTTTCACTTGCGCGGCGGTCTTCGTCCCACTCGCACCCGCCCAGGCTCGACGACCGTGAAGCCGTCTCGCAAGCGCGCGCCCAGCTTCGCCACTGCCTCGACCACCGCCGCCTACTTGAGTTGCCGGGCCCGGCTCGGGAACTTCACGAACACCACGCCCGCCGACGAATGCCCGCGCGCATAGACCAGCTCGCCGAAGTCGCGGTCTTCGGTGATCAGCACGCGCCGCTCGCTCAACGCGTGCGCGATGACCGCCTCGTCGCGCGCGCCCGTTGCGCTTTCCGCGATCGCGAGCACGTCGTGGCCAACCTCGCGCAGCGCCCGGATCACCGGCCCCGCGCAACTCTCGTCCGCCACCAACTCCATGTCTCAGGATTTAGGCACGGCGGGAGAATCGGCGAGCAGCACCACTTCCTCGTGCGCCACGCTCGCGGCGCCATAGGCGATCGCCGCCCGGATGTCCTCGGGCTTCGAATGCGGATAGTCCTCGAGCAGCTCGGCCTCGGTCGCCCCCTCGGCCAGCTTGCGCAGAATCAGCTCAACCGTGATCCGCGTCCCCCGGATCACCGGCTTGCCCATCATCACCGCCGGATTGATTTCGATGCGCTCGGTCGTCATCGCCGTTCCTAGCATCCCAATGATAGCGCCCGCCGCTCAGCGCCGCCAACGCCTCGTCAACTGGCACTCTCCGGGCGCTGTGCCGGTAACCGCGCCCGTTCCAGCAGGATGCGGAAAAACGGTCGTCGGATACGTCCAACAAGTCTAACGCACGCGAGTATACCCGGCTACCCGCTTAGCTGATCCAACGGCGCTTTCGCAGGTCGCGGATGACCCCATTGCCGCCAAGGACGTCACCGCATTCGTCGCAGATCTCGCTGTGAGCGATTGACGTTCCAGTACTGTCGATAGCTCTGACGAGCACGCGAGCAGCAGCATCGCCACACCAGGAACAGTCCGTCATATAGTCCAGATCGAGTAGCTGTCTTTCCGGAGCGCCTGCGATCGCAAGCATCGTCTGGCCCCAGTCGAGAAGAGCCTTCGCTTGCCCGTCGGATATTGTAGCCAACACTTTCGACTCTCGCTCCTTTATTCGGGCACTCAGAGAGGCATCGGACTTCGCCTCAGACATCATAGATGCGACACCCTCTTGAAAGGCGTTCATGAGAACGTCGACCTCAAGCACGACATTGCCACTCATGTCGTCGTCGGACGCCGTTTCCGGCCGAGCGCGAGCCTCTTGAGGGCTCTTTGCGTTGCGGATGGTTTCGAGTTGATCGAGAATGTCTCGATTTCCCCCGCGGTTTACGTAAAAGATTTTACGCGCCTTGCCTTCGCGACTCAGTCGCGACGACGCGCTCAAGGTGTGAACTATTCCGCAGCGCGCCGCCCATAAGTCGAGCGCCGAGCACTCAATTTGACCAGCCGCGAGAATGTATTTCTCCACCCATGCGACGAAATATTTTTGAACTGGCCCATCGGGGCTTTCGGCGCAAAGCCACGAAGCCGCATCGATCGCAGAGTAGAGCAGGATTAGCGCAGGCGTATTCAAATTCGCGGTGATGCACAAATCTGCAGCCGCTATGATTTGTTTGAATTTTGCCGAGATGGGCGAGGAACGCAGGTAAGGGAACTTGGCCATTTCAATACACCGGGGTCGCTAGGTTCGGACCGTCAGCGCTCCGAGTCGATGTTAAACCACGGGCGCCAGATTCCAACGAGGCGGTCCTCTTCAAAGAAGCGTTCGGCTATCGGGTTGTCTGGAAAATCCGTCCGGTGAGAGAAGCCGACGCAGTTGAAGATTACGTTGAGCGGGTTCTCTTCATTCGGGAACACATGCTCGATTCCCCACCGAAGCTGACACGACGTTGTGTTGGGCTTACCTTTTACATTCTCTGGATGCGCTTGGTGAAGGCGTCCAGGACAGTCGCGCTTTACGTGTAGGGAGAAGCGCTTTCTGAGGTTCGTCGTTTTTCCCACGTAGAGGCACGGGTAGACGAGCTCTTTGGGCCACCAGTCCCGGTATTCAACGTCAACCAGGCGCTCGCCCGGACCTTTGAGACCGATGTGTCTGTTCGCAGCCATGAGATCAGCTCGCGGGCCGACCCACCAGAAGGCGTAAACTCCGGGGCGCTCCGGTAGTTCAATAGACCGCCCGACGAAGATTTGACCAACGCGGCGAATGGACTCGGGCGTGTGCATTTGGACCTGTTGCCCCTTGATCGTCTCGAATTGCGTCGAATATGGTTCTTTACGCTGCCGCCCTCAAATCGAAATCCTCTCGACAATATTCCGCGTCGTAGCGACGTGCGCCTGCTAGCGCGGGGGTTCGGGGGGGGCTGGGGGTTTGGGGGGGGGCTGGGCGGGGGCGGGCTCTTGGACCACGCGCGTTTCGCCCATCGGGCGCTCGCGCAGGATATCCGCCATGCGCTTTAGCTGGCGCGCGACGAGATAGTTGATCGTTCCGGGCTCGTCGATCGTTCCCGCGCGCACCCCGGTCAAAGCCTCGATTCCGCGATCGATGGTATCGATCGGATAGATGTGGAATTCGCCGCGCTCGATCGCGCCGGTGGTCTCCGGATCGAGCATGAGGTTGGGGAGGTTCGAGCGCGGCACCATCACGCCCTGCGTGCCGGTCAGGCCGATGGCCTTGCACACGCGATAGAAGCCCTCGACTTTCTGGTTGACGCCGCCGATAGCCTGCACGGCGCCGTATTGATCGACCGAGCCGGTAACAGCCAGGTCCTGGCGCAGCGGCACGCCGGACAGCGCCGAGAGCAGGGCGTAGAGCTCGGTGGAGCTGGCGCTGTCGCCGTCGATTCCCGAGTACGATTGCTCGAAGCAGATGCTCGCGGTCATCGCGATCGGAAGATTCTGTCCGAAGCGGGAGCGGATAAATCCGCTCAGGATCATGATTCCCTTGTCGTGGGTCGATCCCGACATCCGCGCCTCGCGCTCGATGTTGATCACGCCCGCCTGGCCGAGCGCCACGGACGCGGTTACGCGCGCCGGGCGGCCGAAGCTGTAACCGCCGACGTCGAGCACGGCCAGCCCGTTGATCTGTCCGACGCTGGTGCCGTCAATGTGAACGATGAGCGTGCCACCCGCGATCAGCCTGCGGATTTCCTCCTCGATAAAATTGAGCCGCAGCATCCGCTCGCCAAGCGCGCGCTCGACGTGGGCGCCGGTAACCCGCTCGGCCTTTTCGTCACGCGCGAAGTACGCCGACTCGTGCGCGAGATCGTCAATCGGTTCCAGCATCGCGAGCACCCGCGACCTGTCCCCCGCCATCCGCATCCCGAACTCAACGATTTTCTCCAGCGCGCCGGCCTCGAACGGCGGCAGATTCTCCCTGCGCGCCAGAGCGCCTACGTGCGCGGCGTAATGCGCGGCGGCGGCGCCGTCGGCCGCGACCGAGGGGCGCATCTCGGCCTTGACCTTGAACAGGTCGGCGAAGTCCGGCTCGTAGAAGTAAAGCAGGTTGTAAAAATACGCGCCGCCCAGCACCACGACCTTGTTGTGAATCTCGATCGGTTCGGGCTTGAGTCCGCTCATCGAAAAAAACGGCAGCGGCTCGAAAGTCTCCAGCGTCATGCGCCCGGACTTGAGGCTGCGCTTGAGCGTTTTCCAGACGCCGGGCTCGACCGCAGCGTCCTCGAGGTCGAAAACCAGAAAACCGCCGTGCGATTTCAGAAACGATCCGCCGATGATCCGGGTGAAGTTGGTCCCCATCCGCCCCATCGGATCGATCCAGCGCTCGATCGTCCCGAACAGGTTGCGATAGGTCGGCGCATCCTCGAGCACCACCGGCGCTCCGCGGGTGGCCGAGTTATCCACCATCACATTGACCTGGTAGTCGGACCATCGCGCGGCGTCGTCGATTGCGCCAGGGGGCCTTGGACCCTGCTCGGCCGGCGGTTCGCGGAAGCGATCGAGATTGCCGAGCATGTGCTCGGCGACTTCATTGAGGTAGGCGTCAACCGCGGGATTATTAAAGTGATGCTTTAACTCTTCGATCGAGGGGGTGATGAGCCGCGCGGCAAACGCGCGCTCGATTGCGCGGATGTCCTCGATCAGCTCGCGCATCGTTTCCTGCTGCCGGAGCATCAGCTTGCCCATCTCGTCCTGCAGCTCGCCCTGCGCGTTGGCCAGTTGCTCGCGCTCGGCGTCGGTCTTCGCCGCCATCGCCTTGCCGAGCGCCTCGGGCGACTCGGGCATCTTGCCGTCGACGAGCGGGATGAACATGACCTGCCCGGATGGCGTGCTCTGGAGCGCGAAGCCGCGCTCGCGGGCGCGGGTCTCGAGATTTTCGAACAGTTCCTGCGCGCGCTTGTTGTACTTGTCGCGCAGCGCGGCGCGCTCCTTGTCGAAGTCCTCGCGCCGAAACGCCTTGGGCAACTGCTGAAGGACAAAGCCGATCAGTTCCGTCATCCGGGTCCGGAGCTCAACCCCGCGGCCGGGCTGGAGGTAGATGGCGACCGGAGATTCGGGATTTCGGAAATTGTTAACGTACACCCAATCGCCGGGCGTCGGCATCGCCGCGGCCTTTTCGCGGAGCAGGCGCAGGACCGATTCGCGCTCATGGCGCGAGCGCAGGCCGCTTACGAAAACATTGTATCCGGCGGCGTCGATTCCGATCGCAAGCCGGATCGCGTCAAGCGCCCGGCTCTGCCCGAACAGCTCGAGGTCGCCGCCGGTGGACGCGGCGCGCTCCAGCGAAACCGCGTCGAGCGGCGCCGGGCCCTTGAGCTCGGCGGCGCCAAGCTCCGCGGGGGGAGGCACATGAATCAACGCGGCGGCGGCCGGGGTAGCGACGGGGTCGAGCTTGTCAGCCATATCGGTATCGGGATTCGCGGTGCGCGATCGCTAATCCTTGAGCGCGATCCGCCGCCCTTTCTTTTTCGGCAGAGTGATAACCAGCGTGCCTTCGGACCACTTGGCGGTCGAGGCTTCGGCGTCGATCGAGTCGGAGAAGGCAAACGAGCTTTCGAGCGTCCCGCCGAGTTTGTCGGGCACGCGAACCGCCAGGCGCTGGCCGGAGACTTCGGTGTGGATCTCCGCGGGATCGACGCCGACCGCCGCGACCCGCACCTCGTAACGATCGGTGCGGTCGATGATCTGGGCGCGTTCGAATTCAACGCCGGGCATCGCGCATCTCCATCGGTCGATCAGCATTTCATCGAAGAACTCGTCGAGGGCGCGCTCGAAGTCTGCGATGCCGAATCCGCGGCTGGTAGCCATAAGCTCAGAGTTTCCCACGATTTCGCGCAAATTGTAATGCCGCCCGGCGGGGCCAGTCGAGTCCGCGGCAGGGGGTGACCCCTGCACCCAGTATTAGGGCCGCGCTCCGTTGTCGCGCGCGGGCAGTACCGCTTCAAAGCCAACATCCGGTTATGCAGAGATCCCCTGACAGGGCGAGGGCGGGCCCCATGGTCCCTTGCCACGATTGGCGATCCGGCGTTATGGTTCATCCGTGGCAACCTTTTCAAAGATTATCGCGGCGACCGATTTCTCCGAAGACTCGAGTTTCGCGCTTGGCTACGCCCAGGAGCTCGCGCTCAAGTTCTCGGCCGAGATCGTGCTGATGCATGTCGATCAACCGCTGGCGCCGGTGATGATGACCCCGGAACTGGGCCCGGCGATGGACGTCGGCGCGATGGGGCGGATTGCCGAAGAGCAGCGGATGCTCGCGCAGAAGGAACTGGACAAGATTGCGGGCAAGCTGCGCGAAGGCGGGCTCAAGGTCAAGGTCCAGCTCAAGGTTGGCTCTCCGTTCCTGGAAATTCTGCGCACGGCGCAGAGCGAGAACGCCGATTTGATCGTGCTCGGCACCCACGGACGCACCGGACTCGCGCACGTGCTGATGGGCAGCGTGGCCGAACGCGTGGTGCAGAAGTCGTCGTGCCCGGTGCTGACGGTTCGCCATCCCGCGCGCAAGTTCAAGCATCCGCTCGACAAGTAGCCGGCAGGGGCTGACCCCTGGCCGTGGCGACGGCAGCGCAGTATTAAGGCCGCGCTCCGTTGGCGGGCGCGGCCCCCTGCTGCGCGCTACTTGCCGGTGAATTTCGGCGCGCGCTTCTCCATGAACGCCCTCACGCCCTCTTTGAAGTCTTGCGAATGCGACATCATCACCATCGATTCGTCGTCGTCGCGCACCGCGGTGGCGAGATCGGTGAACAGATGGCGGTAGATCATCTTTTTCGCCTGCGCGACCCCGAGCGGCGAGCATTTGTTCGCGATCGCCGACGCGATCTCGCGCGCGGTTGCCATCAGCTTGTCCTGCGGCACGACCCGGCTGACCAACCCCATCTCGAGCGCCTCGTGCGCATCCATCAGCCGTCCCGTAACCGCCAACTCCATCGCCCGCGCCAAGCCGACGATTCGCGGCAGCATCCAACTGCTGCCGTGCTCGATCGCAAGGCCGCGCTGGGGGAAGATCAATCCCATCCGCGCGTTGTCCGACGCGATCCTGACGTCGTGGTACAGGCAGGTGGTGAAGCCCAGGCCCACGCACGCGCCGTTGATCGCGCCAATTATCGGAGTGTCGAAGGCCATCGGCCACGAGTACGTGGTGCGGTAATCGGCGCGCTCGCCCTCGAATGCTTCGCCGGGCCCGACGGCCGCGCGCACCGACGCGTTTCCGGCGGCGACGCTCGACAGCCCGCTCATGTCGGCGCCGGCGCAGTACGCGCGTCCGGCGCCGGTGACAATTATCGCGCCGATCGACGGATCGCGCTCGGCGTCGATCATCGCGGTGCGCATCTCCGCGGCCATCGTCGGCGTCCATGCGTTGAGCTTCGCGGGCCGGTTCATCGTTACCGTGGCCACGCGATCCTTCTTGTCGTAAATGATTTCGGCAAAGTCCATTTTTCCCTCCGGCTCTCAAGTTAAGATGCCGTGCCCGGCGATCAAAGCATTTCTCCGCCGCTAAATCTAACCGCCCGCGATTCGACTGCGCCGTGCTTTCATCTCCCGGCGATGGCTGTTAGTAAAGCCGTGATGCCGATGCAACGCCGGATTCAGCTTTGGGCCGATTGTTCGCGCACGACGGCCGCCTCGGTCGCAATCGCAATCGCGATGCTGGTTGCGGCGCCCGCTTACGCCGCCGCGGGGGGCGATACTTCCGCGGCCGGCGTCCATGGAATGGTCGTGTCGGAAAGCGAGGACGCCGCGCGCGCCGGCGTGGAGATACTCAAGCACGGGGGCAACGCGGTCGATTCCGCGGTGGCGGCGGCGCTGGCAGCGGGCGTGACCAATCCGGCCTCGTGCGGAATTGGCGGTGGCGGCTTCATGCTGATCTATATCGCGAAGATCCACGCCTTCTACGCGCTCGATTATCGCGAGACCGCGCCGCTTCAAGCCCGTCCCGACATGTACCTTCGCAACGGCAAGCCCGACGAGGAATTGGCGCGCGACGGCATCCTTGCAGTGGGAGTGCCGGGCGAGATCGCGGGGATCGACGCCGCGCTCAGGCGCTTCGGCACTATGAGTTTTCAGCAAGTCGCGGCGCCCGCGGAGAAACTCGCTGACGGCGGTTTCACCGCGAGTCCGCATCTGGCGGGCGAAATCGCAGAGCTCGCGCCGAAGCTCAAAGAGGATCCCGGACTCAGCCAAGTCTTCCTGAAGCCCGACGGCTCCGCGCCCAAAGCCGGCGACACGATCGTCGAAAAGAATCTGGCGGCGACGCTCAGGCGCCTCGGTGACGATCCGGCGGCGAATTTCTATCACGGCGAAGTCGCAACCGCGCTCGCCGAGTTCATGAAGACGCACGGCGGACTGATTGGCGCCGCGGACCTCGCCAACTACCGCCCCGTATGGCGCGAGCCGATTCACCATCGCTACCAGGGCTATGAAATGTATGCGACGCCACCGCCGTCGTCGGGCGGCGTGGTCCTCGAGATGCTGGGGGCGCTCGATTCAGGGCATCTCGCCGGGCTGGGCATCGACTCGCCGCCGTACCTGGCGCGGCTGGTCGAAGTGATGCGCCAGGGGTTTATCGATCGCGGGCAATACGCGGACCCATCTTTCGCAAGCGTCCCGATCGAGCGGCTGCTGACCGACGGCCACATTGCGGATTTGCAAGAGCGCGCGCTGCACAGAAAATCACCGCCGCCGGCGCCGGCGCACGATCATGGCACCTCAAATCTGCTGGTCGCGGACAAGGACGGCAACGTCGTCGCGCTGACCACCACGATCAACACCGGATTCGGCGCCAAGATGAGCGTGCCGGTGCTCGGGCTGATCCTCAACGACGAGATGGACGATTTCGCCGTTGCAGTCGGAGTGCCCAACGCGTACCACCTCGAAGGCGAGCGCGCGAACGAGATAAGGCCGGGCAAGCGCCCGCTGTCGTCGATGACGCCGATAATCGTCACCCGCAACGGCGTGCCGGTCGCGACGATCGGCGGATCCGGCGGTCCCACGATAGTCAGCGGCGTGTTGCAGGTAGCGCTCAACCTGCTTTCCTTCCATCTTGACCCCGCGAGCGCGGTCGCCCAGCCGCGAATTCACGAGCAGGCCGCGCCCGAGGTCGTGATGGTTGAAGAAGCGATGCCCGCGGCGACCCGCAGCGCGCTTGCGCAGATGGGCTACGAACTCAAGCTCGTGCCCGCGCTCGGAGCGGTAGGTGCGATCGCGATCGCGCCGGGAAATTTGCGCGGCGCGTTCGATCCGCGCAAGGGCGGCGGCGCGCTCGGCTATTAGCGATCGCCCGGGCAGGTTAGACTCAATCCTCGTGTCCGGGATCGCTCGCAACGACAACTCTTCGCCGGCGTTCGCGCAGGCGCGGGCGACGCCAATCGCATACGAGGCCGGGGCGATCGTCGCGCTCGCGCTTGCGGTCTGCATGTTTCATCTCGGCTCGTTCGGACTGTGGGAGCCCGACGAGGCGCGCTACGCGGAGATTGCGCGCGAGATGCTGCAAAGTGGCAATCTGATCGTGCCGCATCTCAACTACGTTGCCTACGTCGAAAAACCGCCGCTGCTCTACTGGCTGACTACGCTCTCTTTCTGGATCTTCGGAGTTTCGGAATTCGGCGCACGGCTTCCGGTGGCGCTGTCGGCGATCGCCGGGATACTCGCGACCTACTTCTTCACGCTGCGCGCGTTCGGGCGCCGCCACGCGATTGTGGCCGCCGCGATCCTCGCCACGACGCCGCTGTACGCATTGATGGGCCAGGTGCTCACGACCGACATGACGCTGACGGCGCTGGTGACGATCGCGACCTTCTCGCTCTATCTCCACCGGGAAGAAGGCGGGCGATGGTGCTGGATTGCGTACGTCGCGATGGGTTTGGCGGTGATGACCAAGGGGCCGGTGGGCGCGGCGATCCCAATTGCGTCGATGCTGCTCTGGCTGGCATGGCGGCGCGAGCTGGGCGGCGCGATCGCGAAATTCCGGGCGATACCGGGGCTTGCGCTCACGATGCTGATCGCGGCGCCGTGGTTTGTCGCGATGACGATACGCGAGCCGGGCTTCTTCGACTTCTACTTCGTCGGCGAGCATCTGAGGCGCGTCTTCGAGACCGACTACAGCCATAGCGAGGCGTTCTACTTCTACGTTCCGGTGCTCGCGATCGGACTGCTACCGTGGTCGTTGCTCGTGCCGTTCCTCACCTGGCGCGATTCCCCGCGCAACCCGGCGCGAAGCTTCTGCCTCGTCGCGGCGGGCGTTACCGTGGCCGCTTTCTCGTGCGCGAGCGCCAAGCTGATCCCGTACATCCTACCGGCGGTGCCGCCGCTAGCCGTGCTGATCGCCGACGGGCTCGTGTCGTGCGCATGGCCGGCCCCCGACGCGCGCGCCGCGACTCGGCCGCCGGATTCCCGGATACTGGTCGAGAGCGGGCCGATGCTCGCGCTGCTCGGCGCGGGCCTGATCGTCGCGGCGATCGCCGCGGCGCAATTTCACACTCCCTACGTGATGGCGGCGCGGCCGGCGATGTACGCGATCGGCGCGATCCTGGTGGCGGGCGGCGCGGTGACGGCGTCGATGTTCGTTGCGCGGCGCAATCCCGCGGGACTCGCGGCGATCGTCGTCACGATCGCGCTTGCGTTGATCGCGGGCGGATGGGCCCGGCTGGAGGCCGAGCCGATGCGCTCGTACGCCGGACTCGGCCGCAAGATCGCCGAGCGGGCGCCCGACGCGGCCATCATCTGTTACCATCGCTACGTTCAGTCGCTGGCGTTCTACACTCGCCGCCGCGTGGTCCTGGTCGGCGGGCGCACGGAACTCGACTTCGGCGCGCGGCTGGACCCGGACGCGCGCGATTGGTTCCTGAACAGCGACGAGCAGATGTTTCGGCGATGGGAGCAGCCGGGCCCGGTCGTGATCGTGCTCGACGCCGGCGACCTCGCGCGAATGAAGGAGCGGCTGGGCGATTTCGACGTGATCGCAACCGAAGGAAAGAAGCGGGCAATTATCCGACATGAACGAATCTCGCGCCGTGAACCAATCGCAATCAACTGAGCCGGCCGCATCGACGCCCGCGACCGCATCCGCCGCCCGCCCGGCGCATCCCTATCGCGCGTTCGCGATACGCGCGGGGTTGGGCGTGGCGGTGGTCGCCGTTTTGTTGTGGCGTTACGACGCCCGGCCGATTTTTCGAATCTTGAGCCGCGAACGTCTCGCCTGCTTTGCCGCAGCCATCGCAATCTACCTCGGAGGCCAGGCGATGAGCGCGTATCGATGGCGGCTGCTGGCCGCGATCGCCAAAGTGCACGGCAGCTATCGCGAGTTTCTCGCCTACATGTTCGTGGGCATGTTCACCAATCTGTTCGTGCCGGGATTGCTCGGCGGCGACGCGGCGCGCTCGGTTTACCTCGGCCGGCGCCATGGCCGGATCGGCGAGGCGATCGCGTCGGTGGCGGCGGATCGCGGCGTGGGCTTGATGAGCTTGTTCTGGCTGGCGGCGATCGCGGCGATATTTCTGAACGTCGCGCAGCTCCCGCGCTCGGTGATCGCGCCGACGGTCGTGGTCGGCGCGATCGCGATGGCGGGATTTCTCGCGGCTCCGATCGTCGCGCGCCTGATTCATCTGATGCCGCGGCCGATCCGCCGCGCGGGCGGCCTGGTCGCGCCGTACCTGCACAATCCCGCGGCGCTTATCCCGGCGATCGCGTTGTCGATCGCACTGCAACTCGGGCTGGCCGTGGCCCAGTACATCCTGGCGGCCGGGCTCGGGCTGGCAGTGCCGCTCTCGCTGTTTATCCTTTGCGTTCCGATCGCCAACGTGTTCGCCAGCCTGCCGCTGACGTTGAACGGGTTGGGGCTTCGCGAATCGGCCTACCTGGTGCTGTTCGGGATGGCCGGGATGCGCAAGGAAGACGCGATCGCGCTGGGGCTGCTGTGGTTCGCAGCGACGATGGCCGGTGGTCTGACGGGCGCGATCGCGTTCGTGACGACGCCCGCGCCGGTGGAGGGCGGTGAGGCGGCGGGTAGCGTTTTGTGACATTAAGTATTACGGCGTATCATCCGCGAGATGTTTTTCACTTCTGAAACCGCGCGCAAGGCCGCATGATGAATTTGCGGATTGCACGCATGTTGGGATCGTATCGGCGAAGGCTCGGGATTGCAGCCGCGATGATCGCGGCCGCGCTGTGTGCGGCGATCGTGCTCGCGAGCGGCACCACGGCCGACCTCGTCCTTGGACAGCCCAATTTCACCAGCAACAGCGCCGGCTTCGATAGCGGCCAGGTACTGACCAGCCCCGTCGCGGTGGCGATCGATACCAGCGCCACGCCAAACCGGGTTTACGTCTCGGACTACACCAACAACCGGGTGCTGGGATGGAACGACGCGGCGACGCTGACCAACGGCCAGACCGCGGACCTGGTGCTCGGGCAGCCCGATTTTATCTCCTCTGCTCCCAATAACGGCGGAGAAAGCGCCAGCACCCTGGTCCTGCCGCAAGGAATCGTGGTGGACGGCTCGGGCAACCTCTACGTGGCGGATTCCGGCAACAACCGGGTGCTGGAGTACAACACCCCGTTTGCGGCCTGTGAGGGAGTGTTCCCGTGTGTGGGCCCTGCAGCCAGCAAGGTCGCTGGCACGTGCGCCGGCTTCACGTCGTACACCTGCGACGGGGTCAGCGCCTACAGCCTGAGCGGTCCAGCGGGACTCGCGTTGAACGCGGGCGAGCTGTGGGTGGCGGATACCGGGGACGACCGGGTGTTGGAATTCAACACCCCGCTGACCAGCCTCCCCAAGGCCGTTGCGGTCATCGGCCAGGCAAACCTGGAGGCAAGCGGTTGCAACAGCGACACCGGCGGCAATCCGACCGCGATCGACCTGTGCCATCCCTACGCCGTCGCGTTTGACGGCTCGGGCCATCTTTACGTGGCGGATGAGTCCAACAACCGGGTGCTGGAGTACAACACTCCGCTGACCAGCACCACCGCCAATAGGGTCTTTGGCCAGGGCGGAAGCTTCAAAACAAATGAGTGTAATTACGACATCGCCACCCATGAAACCTCCACCGCGATTGACCTGTGCAATCCAACTGGAGTCGCGGTGGACTCGTCGGGCGACCTCTGGGTGGCGGATGAGGGCAACAACCGGGTGCTGGAGTACAACACTCCGCTGACCAACACCACCGCCGATACGGTCTTTGGCCAGGGCGGGAGCTTCACGTCGAAAGCGTGCAACTCCGACACCGGTAACACGTCTATCTCCAGCGCGATCGACCTGTGCAAACCGGGGGGAGTCGCGCTTGACCCGTCGGGCAACCTCTGGGTGGCCGATGAGGACAACAACCGGGTGTTGAGGTACCTCGATCCGCTGGAATCGCCCAGCCCAACGCCGACCCCGACGCCGACCGCGACTCCGACCGCATCGGCCACATCAACCGTGACCGCAACGCGCACCGCGACTGCGACCGCAACTTCGACTTCAACGACCACCGCTACTGCAACACTGACGGTGACGGCGACCGCAACTCCGACTGCCACGGCGACTGCAACGCCCACTGCAACTGCGACAGCGACGGCGACCGCGACTCCGACGACAACGCCTACTTCAACCCCGACCGCCACTCAGACCGCGACGGCGACGCCGACCGCAACTCGCACGGCCACAACGACTGCAACGCCCACCGCAACTGCAACTGCCACGGCGACTGCAACGCCCACTGCAACTGCGACTGCAACGCCCACCGCGACGCCGACGCCGGCGCCGGTCGATGCCAAGCTCACGATTTCACCCAAATCCCTGAGCTTCGGCAAATCGACAGTCATCGGCTCGGTCAGCAAGCCCAGAACGGTTACGATCAAGAACGCGGGCAAGAAGAAAACCGGGCTGGCGGTAAGTATCGAGAACGAGAGCGCGTCGCCGTCGGTATTCGCGGTCACGTCGCAATGCGATCAAACGCTCGCGCCCGGTAAGAGTTGCAAGGTATCGGTGACCTTCAGCCCGACCAATACCACGGAGCAAAGCGGGCAGTTAACGATCAACGACAACGCGATCCGCTCGCCGCAGTCCGTGGGGCTGTCAGGTACCGGCAAGGCACCCAAGAAAAAGTAAGCAGCGACCCCGGATCTTACGCTGCTCAAGTCAAGACGCGGCGTACCATTTTGCGACGACCGGTATTAGAGCGTATTATCCGCGAAATGTCTTCCACTTCTGAAACTGCGCGCAAGACCGCAGATCGAGATGCGGAGCGCCGGGCCGGTGCGGGCACCATCCATGAGCCGTCCGTCGGGGGCGCCGAATCGGCGCAGTTGACCGCAAGTTTCGATCAGGGGGAGGAACAGCGATGAATTTCCAGACTGCGCGCGTTTTAGGATCGTATCGGCGAAGGCTCGGGATCGCGGCCGGGTTGATCGCCGTCGCGCTGTATGCGGCGATTGTGCTCGCGGGCGGCACTACCGCCGACCTCGTCCTTGGACAGCCCAATTTCACGACCAACGCAATCGGGGTCGGGGGCGCTTCAGGTATGTATGCGCCTTACGGCGTGGCGATCGATACCAGCGTCACGCCAAATCGAGTTTACGTGGTGGATACCAGCAACAACCGGGTGCTGGGCTGGAAAGACGTCGCCACGTTAACCAACGGCGAGGCGGCGGACTTGGTGATTGGGCAGGCGAATTTCACGTCCCGCTTTTGCAATGGGGGAACTACGGTTAACGCCAGCAGCCTGTGCAGTCCACTTGGAGCCGCAGTGGACGGATCGGGCAACCTCTACGTGGCGGATCAAGAGAACAACCGGGTGGTGGAGTACACGAATCCGTTTACGGCTTGCGGGGTAACATTTCCGTGCGTGGGCGGCGCGGCCAATCTGGTCTTTGGCCAGGGCGGGAGCTTCACGTCAAATACCGCCAATAAGGGCGGCGTCACTGCCGACAGCCTGTACTATCCAGCCGGAGTTGCAGTGGATGGGTCGGGGAACCTCTACGTCGCGGATGATTTCAATGATCGGGTGCTGGAGTACGACAATCCACTCGCTCCTGGCGGTGGCACTCCCGGCACGCCAGGCTCTGCGGGCGACACCACCGCCGATGAGGTCTTTGGCCAGGGCGGTATCTTCACATCAGCTACCTGCAATAAGGGCGGAGTCAGCGACAACAGCCTGTGCGAGCCAACCGGAGTCGCGGTGGATGGTTCGGGCAACCTCTGGGTGGCGGATTTCGCCAACAGCCGGGTGCTGGAGTACACCGCCCCGCTGACTCCCAATACGACCGCCAATCACGTCTTTGGCCAGGGCGGCAGCTTCACCTCAAGTGCTTCCAATTACGACGGCATCACCGCCGACAGCCTGGACGATCCAACCGGAGTCGCGGTGGACGGGTCGGGCCACCTCTACGTGGCGGATTTTTTGAATGATCGGGTGCTGGAGTACAAGACTCCGCTGACCAACACCGTCGCCGACGAGGTCTTTGGCCAGGGCGGTGACTTCACGACATCTGGATGCAATAGCAGCAGCGGCGTCGGCGTCACCGCCACCACGCTGTGCGAACCATTTGGAGTCGCGGTTGACGGCTCGGGCCACCTCTACGTCGCGGATCAAGGGAACAATCGGGCGCTGGTGTTCACCAGCCCGCTGGTGGTCCCGTCCCCGACAGCAACGGCGACGCAGACAGCGACAGCAACGGCTACTGCGACGCGCACGGCGACTCTCACGGCGACGCCGAGCGCAACTGCGACGTCAACCAGAACGCCGACACCGACCGCGACGGCGACTCCCTCGAAAACGCCAACGGCGACTCCCAGCAACGGCGGCGCCACTCCGACGCCTACCGCGACGGCGACCGGCGGCACTCCGACTGCCACGCCGACTCCGGTCGATGCGAAGCTCGTGATTTCACCCAAATCGCTGAACTTCGGCAAATCGACCAGAGTCGGTTCGGTCAGCAAGCCCAAGATGGTGACGATCAAGAACGCCAGCTCGAAGAAATCCGGGATTGCCGTGACGATCACTGGCGAGTTACCCACCGCGCCATTCACGGTCACGAGCGCGTGCAATACAACGTTGGAGCCGGGCAAGAGTTGTAAAGTTTCGGTGACCTTCAGTCCTACCGACACTACACCGCACACCGGAGACTTGACCATCAACGACAACGAGGTGGGAGCACCGCAGGAGGTCCCGCTGTCCGGCACCGGCAAGGCGCCGAAGAAATAGGCAGGGCTGAGCCCTGCACCCAGTGTTAAGGCCGCCCGCCGTTGGCGGGCGTCGGCCATCGTTTTGCGACGCCGGGTATTAGAGCGTATCATTTTTAAAATGCGCTTTGCTTGTGGAACCGTGCGCATGGCACGAGCCCACTCTCACAGGCCTAGAAGAGACGCCGAATGAAACCATCAAATGCCCGTTCAACGAACCGGATTCGTGTGCTCCTGTGCTGCGCGATTGTCGTTGCGGCGATCGCTGGTTACCGGCAGATTGCCGGGGCAGCATCGCAAGCCCGCGCTCTGATCACCGGGACGATCAGCGAGACCGACTTGGTGACGCTGGCGGGCAATACGCGTCCCGAAGCGACGGCGGCCAACGATCGCGGCCCGGTCGCTGACAGTCTTCCGATGGAGCACCTGTGGCTCCAGTTGCGGCGCTCGCCCGAGCGGGAGCAAGCACTCGACAAATACCTGGATGAACTCGAGGATCCTAAATCGCCGAACTACCATCACTGGCTCACGGCGCAGGAGTTCGGCGAGCGCTACGGCGTGGCGCAGGAGGACTTGGCAAAGATCACCCGATGGCTCGAGTCGCACGGCTTTACCGTCAATCTGGTTTACCCCAACAACGTGATCGACTTTTCCGGGACGGCCGGGCAGGTGCGGGAGGCCTTCCACACCGAGATTCACAATCTCGAGGTGAACGGTGAGAATCACTTCGCCAACATGAGCGACCCGCGGATTCCCGCGGCGCTGGCGCCGGCCGTAATCGGAGTCGTGTCGCTGAACAACTTCATGCCGCATCCGATGAACAAGCGGCGCGCAGACTACGACGCTGGCGGCGGCTATTATCTCGTAGTACCCGCGGACTTGGCCACCATCTACAATCTGAATCCGCTGTTTGCGGAGGGTTATTCGGGCCAAGGGCAGACGATCGTAGTCGTCGAAGACACCGACGTTTACAACTACCCTGGGGATTGGAACAAGTTCCGTTCCACGCTTGGTCTCAGTTCGTACACCAGCGGCTCTTTCACGCAGGTCCATCCGGCCCCCGGCAGCTTTGGCATTGGCGGCTACGGCACCTGTTCCGATCCTGGAGTCACCGGCGACGACGGCGAGGCGGCCATCGACGTGGAATGGGCCAGTGCCGCGGCTCCCAGCGCCGCGATCGAACTGGCCTCGTGCACCAACACCAGCAACTTCGGCGGATTCATCGCCCTGCAAAACCTGCTCAGCGAATCCGGCACTCCGCCTGCGATCGTGAGCATCAGCTATGGCAATTCCGAACCGAAAGTCGGCGCGTCGGGCAACTCGTACATCAACGGCCTTTACAAGCAGGCGGTTGCCGAGAATGTTTCGGTGTTCGTGTCGTCGGGCGACGAGGGCGCGGCCAGCTCCGACGCGAACACAAGCTATGCAACCCATGGCATAACAGTCAGCGGATTCACCTCGACGCAGTATAACGTGTCGGTGGGCGGCACCGATTTCGGTGACACGTCCGCGGGCACGAGCAGCACTTACTGGAGTGCGACTAACAATGTGACGACTTACGGCTCGGCGCTTTCTTACATTCCGGAAATTCCCTGGAACGATTCATGCGCCAGCAAGCTGCTTGCCAGCGCCCACGGCTACAGTCAAACCTATGGCTCGAGCGGATTTTGCAACAGCTCGACGGGCGTTGCCACTTACCTGAATACCGGCGGGGGCAGCGGTGGCCCGAGCGGTTGCGCTACCGGAACGGCGTCAACCAGTGGCGTCGTCAGCGGGAGCTGCGCCGGGTATTCCAAGCCTACATGGCAATCCGGTTTGTTCGGCAACCCGAGTGACGGCGTGCGTGACATACCGGACGTCTCGCTGTTCGCCGCCAACGGCTACTGGAATCATTACTACGTGGTTTGCTATTCGGACCCGAGCTATGGCGGACTGTCCTGCTCGGGTGTGCCCAGCACGTGGGCGGGATTCGGCGGGACGTCGATCTCCTCGCCGATAATGGCCGCGATTCAATCGATCGTGAATCAGTACACTGGCAGCAGCCAGGGCAATCCGAACCCCAGGTACTACGCGCTGGCCAAGGCCGAGTATGGCGCAAGCGGCAATTCGGCCTGCAACTCGACGCTCGGCAACACTGTCGGCAGCTCGTGCATCTTTTATGACGTGACCCAGGGCGACATGGACCTGCCATGCACGGGCTCGCACAATTGTTACACGCCATCAGGCACGTATGGCGTGCTCTCCACTTCCAACTCGGCGTATCAGCCCGCGTACGGAACGCAATCCGGCTGGGATTTTGCGACCGGAATCGGGTCGGTGAATGCCTATAACCTTGTGAAGGCATTCGCCCCGAGCGCGACGGCGACTCCGACAGCAACAGCGACGGCGACCGCCACCGCGACGCCAACGGCAACTGCGACCGCGACCGCCACCGCGACGGCGACCAAGACCGCAACGCCGACGGCGACTCTGACAGCTACAGCGACGGCGACCGCCACCGCGACATCAACGGCAACTGCGACCGCGACCAAGACTGCAACGCCGACTGCGACCGCGACCGCTTCAAGCACTGCGACGCCAACAACCACCGCGACTCGCACCGGCACGCCGACCGCAACTGCGACAGCGTCAAGCACTGCGACGCCAACGGCGACCGCGACCAGCGGCACACCGACCGCAACCGCAACGGCAACGGCTACAGCGACCAAGACCGCAACCCCGACCGCGTCTGCGACCGCCACCGGCGGCACACCAACGCCGACGCCCACAGCAACGCCGACTGCAACCGCGACGGCGTCGATAACAGCGACGGCGACCGCAACTTTAACGGCCACCGCGACTGCGACAGCGACGTCAACGGCGACTGCGACAGCAACCCTCACAGCGACCGCAACCGCAACCCCGACGGCGACGTCAACGGCGACTGCGACTGCTACTGCGACCCCGACATTGACCCCGACACCCACGGCAACGCCGACCCCGGTGCCTGCTGCGCTGGTGGTCACACCGTCCAGCGCCAAGTTTGGCAAGGTGAATCTCGGGAAGCTCAAAATGATAAAGCTCAACCTTAAGAATCAGGCAAAGAAAAATGGTCCCTCGATAACAATCTCGGGAGCCAGCATTACGGATTTCCCCGTATTCGGCTTCATCAATTCAAAAAGCACCTGCTTGATAGGGACCGTTCTTGCGCCGGGAAAAAAGTGTGTTCTTGCGATGGGATTTCAGCCGTCTGTTGCCGGGTTACAAACTGATACGCTGACCGTCGATAATAACGCCGACAACGCGCCGCAACATGTTCCGCTGTCCGGTACCGGCAAGGCGCCGAAGAAATAGATGCAACGGTCGGATTTGACAACGCGTGCGACGAAGCGGCGGGCTGGCGACCACTGCGTCGCAGGGATCGTCAATCCGATTGAAGCCGGTTGGCGATGGCATCAAGAATGCTTCCGACAGGGAATATGAAGTCAGATAATCCCATCGCGCGATTCACTCGATGGTTTCGTGAAGAAGTGGCCGCCGGCACACACCATCCGGAGGCGATGGCGGTGGCTACTTGCGGGATCGACGGTATCCCCAGCGTGCGCTACATCCTGCTCAAGCAGGCGGATAACCGGGGCTTTTCCTTTTACACAGATGTACGCAGTCTCAAGGGCCGGCAAATCGAGGAAAATCCCCGCGCCGCGATAGTTTTCTATTGGCCGCGAAAGGGACGCCAGGTCAGGATCGAAGGATCGGTCGAGCAGATGACTGCGCATGAAGCGGACGAGTATTGGGCTACCCGGCCGGTAGGCAGCAAGATTTCGGGCAGTGTCTCGCACCAGAGCGATCGGCTGAAAAGCCGCGCTGAGCTGATCGCGCGTGTCGCCAAGCTGCGGCGGGAATTGGGGGGCAAAGAGCCGGTGCGGCCGGATTACTGGCTCGGATTCCGTGTGGTGCCGAATCGGGTCGAATTCTGGGTGCAAGCTCCCTTCCGCTTGCATCGGCGCGAATTGTTCCTGCGCAGCCGAGGCCATTGGCGCAAGACACTGCTCCAGCCCTAGCAAGCTGCCTCTAAAAGAAGCAGTCCTGCATCGAAACGAACCAGTTTTGGCTAACTCCGGCCAAGGGAACGAGTAGAAAAGGCCAAGTTGTACGGAACGATAATTGCTGCTAGCTTCGACAGATCATGACTTATAATTTTCCGGCGCTGTATTTCGAGGCCACCCGTCTGTGCAACCTGCAATGCCCCTTGTGCATGACCGGGAGCAACGATGCGCATAAGGTCCGAGAAAAGCGTCCCAGCGAGCTCAGCTTCGATGAGATTCGCGAACTGGTATTGCTCCCAGCCAAGCGCCTGGGCGTTTTTGCTGTCGGATGGAGCGGTGGCGAGTTCCTGCTGCGAAAGGATGCGCTGGAGCTGCTGCGGCTGACGGTGGAGCTGGGTTATCAATGCAAGGTTTGCAGCAATGGCGAGATACTCGATCGGACCAAGCTGCAGGAAATCAAGGAAGCAACCAACGGCAAGGTAACCATCTCGGTGGGGCTGAACTCGATTGACGAGCGCAACGAGTGGACCCGCGACGCCAAACCCGACCGTACCCTGGAGGTGCTCGCGCTGTGCGACGAGCTCAAGATTGACCGCCACGTGATCGTGACGATCTCCAAGGACAATACCGAGACCTTCGCCAAGACCGTCAAATATCTGACTGATCGGCGGATTTCATACAATCGCTCGCCTTACGTGGCGCGAGGCTCGGGCTGCGATTTGTTCAACAAGCTCGCGTTCGATCGCAACGATCTAGAAACCCACTTCCATCCCGAGTTGCGCAACCACGTCAATGGCTACGTGAGCTACACCCCGTTCTTCCTCTCGCCGGAGTTACACGCGCAGGTTTCGGGGGGGGCCGCCAACGGCGCGGTGCCGCAGAATCCGCCGATTGGATGCTGGTGCGGAACATGGCTGGCGCTCAACGCGGAAGGCGACGTGTCGGTCTGTCCGGTTCTGCTCGATCGGCTCAAGGCCGGCAACGTGCGCGAAAAACCGCTGGACGAGCTGATCGCTTCCAGCCAGATGTTCGCCGACATCCTCGATCGCGGCAAGCTCAAGGGCAAGTGCGGCAACTGCCGGTATCAGTACACGTGCGGCGGATGCCGTGCGATGGCCTACTACCACAACGGCGACTACATGGCCGAAGATCCCACCTGCTTCTTTGATCACGAAGACCGGACCACGGTAAGCCCGCACGAAGAGCAGACCAACCGCTTGTTCAAGAAGTACCTGATCGTGGCGCGTTACGTCGGCTTGTTTAACCGTCCGCAGCGCCCGGTGTGACCGATCGGCGCAAGCGCGGGATCCAGCGCGGCACCGATCGGCAGTAGTCCTCGTAGTCCCGGCCAAACGTCCGCCTGAGCGTCGGTTCCTCGTAAAAAACCACGAACAAGTGGAATCCGATCGCAACCGCCAATGCGTACTCAAGCAGGCCCAAGCTGCCGAAGAAGAGCGCCTGGCCGGCTAGCATCGCGATCACCGCGATATAGGCGGGATTGCGCACGCGGCGGTAAACTCCGCCTACTACCAAGCGGCGCGTCGGCGCGATCGGAGCCGGAGTCCCGTGTCCTTCGCGCACGAAGCGTGCAAGAAAATCGGCAAACGCCGGAACCGCGACGGCGAACATCGCCAGCCCGACCCATCGGGTAGCCCCGAGCCCGAAAAATGGTGGCCTCAGTTCCCATCGCGAGATCAGGTAGGGAACAAGCCCGACCACCGAACCCGGCACGACCACGGTGAAAACGACCGTGCCGAGATACGCCCACATCGGGGGCTGCGTCGCGTGAGCCTGTTCCATAACCGTGCCGGGCATCGTCGAGCGATCATGTCTCCCGTTCTGAAATCGTTCGACTGAACTGCATCACCTGTCCGCTTTGATTCGTCCACTTTTTATCGCTTTCAACAAAGCGCTGTAGTCACTCTCAGTTTGATCGGCATAGTCCTTCGCGAATTTCACTATTGCGTCATCGAAGGCATCACTCGAGCCGAGATAGCCGGCGATCATCGCAGGGTCCCCCGTGCGCGCATGCGCTCGCGCTAGAGCCCAGCCACATGCGTCGGCGAAATAGGCGAGGTCCGTGGGTTCTTCAGTATCGACCGGGATCGGAATCTTCATGTCGCGCAACTGGCGGACGTAAAAGTGCCGGCCGGGCTCCAGCCCGACCGTCCAACCCAGGAATATGTCGCTGGCGGCCTGCATCAGGCGCTGACCATAGACCACTCGCTGCCCGTGCGTCGAAAATGAACTGCGGCCCGCGTATGGTTCCAAAACCGATGCGCGAGCTTCCTTGATCTGCAGAAACAGCGGCGCGGCCTGCGCATCCCTGAACAACGCCACCTCGCAGAAGGTTCCCACACTTCCAACGCCGACGACTTTGAACGCGACGTCCAGCAGCTCAAACCGATCAAGGAGCACTCGATACGACTCGGGAAGGGAGGCCCGGTATCGCTTGAAGATTGATCCCGCACGCCGTCGATAGGCCGAGGTCCGTTGAACGGGCAAATGATAGATCAGCGGTGGCTCGTCCTTGATTTTGGTCTTGTCTCTGGCGGCCAGCGAGGGAAGCAAATTGTTCGGTACAGTCTTTCGCCGAGCCTTCTCGGAAACCCTTCGGTCGCGCCGGCGGTTCTTGGGCCCCGGAACTCTACCGAGGAGTTCCTGGAAATCGATTCGCTCATACCACACCTCGAGCGACGGCATTGTCGCATACTCGCCCAGATGCTCGCGGTAGGAACCAACCGCCGCTCGAACAGCGTGCTCCCGATACCGGGATTTAATGCCCGCGGAGCGCCCCGCGACTTCGATACTCACGGTCAAGCGCTTGACGTCCCATTCCCAGGGAGCTGGGATTGTTTCGTCGAAATCATTGATATCGAAAACTAAGTTGCGCTCAGGCGTCGCAAACGCCCCGAAGTTCATTATGTGGCAGTCTCCGCACGCTTGGACGCGGAGTCCTGTGCGGGGAGTCTCGGCCAAATCGAATGCCATTACCGCTGCTGCACCGCGCAGGAAGGCAAACGGCGACTGCTGCATTCGCCCGTAACGAATGGGGAGCAGCATGGGAATTCGCCCCGCGTCGGATTCGATCAGTAACTGGATCGGATCAGGCCGATTCGTGGGTGCCTTCCAAGGCGCATGGCTCTTGCGCGGCACCGTCGCTCGAAGGCCGCGGCCGGCTTTCAGCCGTTCTACGATTGGAGCGCGAGCCAACTTACGCGTCAACATCACTCCACCGCGTGCATCTTAGGAAAGTGGCGGCGACTTGGGCAACTCAACGACTCGGTGCACACGGCTCTGGAACGGCGAGATAAAGACCAAGTTGTTTGCTGCTATAGCCTCTTCTGCTGCGGATTCTGCGCCGAGTTATGCCGGCCTGCTCTCGATTTCTCGATTCTCCGCGCGAGCGAATTTGAGCTATGCTCGCGCAAAGCTCAACTTCGGCGAGCCTCGCGCAGGAGCACAAATCTATGCGTAAAGAGCAAAGCGCTGCGGTTCATGGTTCTGACCGCTACGTGGCGCAAATCACCAGGATCATCGACACGACCAGCGGTCCGGTGCGGGGCCTGATCAACGATGGCGTGCACACCTTCAAGGGTATCCGCTACGGCGCTCCGCCGATCGGTCCTTTACGCTGGATGCCGCCGCAAAGGCCGGCGCCCTCGAAAGTGGTGCTGGACTGCTCCGACTACGGAGCGCCCGCGATGCAGATGGCGTCGGGAGCAACTGCGGCTCCGGCCGGCGACTACGGCATGCTGATGGCCCGGGTGTTCACCACCCCATCCGAGTTGAAAATTCAGAACGAGGACTGCCTGTTCCTCAATGTGTGGACGCCTGCAGCCGACGGCCGCAAGCGCCCCGTGATGTTCTGGATTCACGGCGGCATCTTCGCCTACGGCTCGGGTGGTCAGCCGGTGTACTGCATGGAAGACCTCGCCCGCGATCACGATGTGGTTGCCGTCAACGTGAATCATCGCCTCAACGTTTTCGGCTATCTCCACCTCGGCGACCTGATGGGTGACGGCTACAAATCGTCGGGCACGGCCGGCATCCAGGACCTGGTGCTCGCCTTGCAATGGGTGCGCGACAACATCGCGAATTTCGGCGGCGACCCCGGCAACGTGACCATCATGGGCCAGTCGGGTGGTGGCGCGAAGGTCTCGATTCTGATGGCGATGGACTCGGCGAAGGGATTATTCCACAAGGCGTCGATTCAGTCGGGTCCTGGCCTGATGGTCGGCCGCAGAGAGCCCGCCACCGCTGCCGCCAAGGCGCTCCTCGAGGAACTCGGCATCCAGCCCGGCGACATCAAGTCGCTACAGGGGTTGCCCGCCCAGACGATCATCGCCGCAGCCTTCGCCGCTGACGCGAAGAACAACGCCGGGCCGCGCGTACCCGGCATGCGCCGGCCTGGTGGTATTGGCTACATCCCGATCATCGACGATGTCGCGATCACCCGCGATCCATTCACGCCCGATGCGCCAGCAGTGTCCCGCGATGTTCCAGTGCTCGTCGGCTACGTAAAAGACGAGGTCACCATCTTCACGGCGGGCGAGCCGTGGTTTGGAAAGATGTCCGAAACCGACCTCGAACAGCGGATCGCGATGCTCGGTCCGATGGGCAGGCCACTGGTCGAGGCATGGCGCAAAATCAGGCCCGCCTATTCGCCGACCTACCTGTTCACGGCGGCGATGAGCGCGATGTTCGCGATGAGCGGATCGATCACGCTCGCCGAGCGCAAGGCGGCGCAAGCCGGCGCGCCGGCATACATGTGGTACCTGACCTGGGAAACTCCGGTCGCCGGCGGGCTGTTCAAGACCCCGCACACGATGGAGATTCCGTTCATGCTCGATTCCTACCGCCGGGTGCGCGCGTTTGCCGGTCCGGACCCCGGAGCCGCGCGGATGGAGCAGCAGATGGCGGGCGCGTGGGTCGCGTTTGCCCGCACCGGCAAGCCCGATTGTCCCGAAATCCCGCATTGGCCGCCCTACGACGCTACCACGCGGTCCACGATGGTGTTCGATCTGGAAAGCCAGGTCGTGAATGACCCGAATTCTGAGGTGCGAAAGATAATCCAGGGAGCATGATAGTAGCTTGACGCACGAATTGCGCGACCGTAGCCTTTGCAGCGATGCTCCCCACCACCCGAGTCGAGCCTTTCACAGCCAGGCTGCACTTCATCCCTCGCAGGATGCGCCGGGTTCAGGCCGCCATCATCGATGCGCAAAGGGATTACTTTTCGCACGCACCCGGCTGGGTTCTGCTGACGACAACCGGGCGGCGAACCGGCTTGCCGCGTGAGGTGCTCCTTCCATGCACCCGCGACGACAATCATATCTACTTGATTTCCACTTACGGCTGGCAGTCCGACTGGATCCGCAACTTGCGCAAGAACCCCAAGGTCAAGGTCACCTGCGATGGCGCTGTGGTCTCCGGGCATGCAAAGGTGATTGAGGACCTCGATCGGAAAACCCGGATTGTCAGCGAGCACCCGTTCGCGTTCTTTGCCCCCTTCGAGCTGGTTCACGCAGTCGCGCTGACTGCTGCGATGCGTCCGTTGCTTGTGGCTTTCCTGCGCCAATGGGTCGCCGCACGCCCGGTAGTCGTTATCCGCACCTGAAACGAATCCGCCGAGCTTGAGAGGCACGCGATGGAATCGCAAGGCTCCGCCTGGTACGTCGATTTTTTTCGCGGCGACTACCTGAACGTTTACGGCCACACGTTCACCGAAGAACGGGCTCGAAAAGAGAGCGCCTTCGTTGCGAGCGCGCTCGAGCTCAAGCCTGGCTCATCGGTGCTCGACCTGTGCTGCGGCCCGGGGCGGCATTCGGTCGAGTTGGCGAAACGTGGATTGCGTGTCACCGGCCTCGATCTGAATCCCGACTACCTGGAACTCGCTAAACAGGCGGCCAAGGCGAGCGACGTCACAATCGAGACGATCGCCGCCGACATGCGCAAGATCCCGTTCGAAGACAAGTTCGACGCGATCGTAAATATGTACTCCTCGTTCGGCTACCTGGAGTCCGAAGCCGAGGATTTGAAGGTGCTGGAAGCGGCGGCCAGGGCGCTTAAGGCCGGCGGACGGATCCTGCTGGACATGCTCAACCGCGAATGGGCGATCGATAACTATATCCAGAACGATTGGCATACCGGCGCCGACGGAACTTTGTACCTCGAACGGCGCGACCTCGACCTCGCGACCAGCCGCATGCACGTGCATTTCATCGTGGTGGACCCTAAGGGAAGCCGCCGCGAGTCGATCGGACATATCATCCGGCTCTACACGCTGACCGAGATGACCCGGCTGCTGGAGCGCGTGAGGTTGCGCGTGACGGCGGTATTCGGGGGATTCGATAGCGAGGCGTATGCGATCGGCACGCGGCGGATGATAATCGTCGCACGGCAGGAGCCAGCCGCCCCACCTGAGTAAGGAGAAAGAGGCGGCTCATCGGGGAGATGTGAAACCTCGTCCGCACTTTCGTTGTGTCATCTTGAGCGCAGCGGGAAAAGCCGCGTAAAGTCACGGATCTGCAAAGTCAAAAACGGAAATCCCGGATCAGTTGATCTGACTTCACGAAATTCGCGTCCCAGGGAGGAACCCACATGGCGACACTGTTATCCGGCGGATGTATGTGCGGTGCGGTCCGCTACGAAATCTCGGCCGAACCGATGATGTCCGCGATCTGCTACTGCAGGGACTGCCAGCACTCGACCGGCAGCGCGTTTGCCTCGGTGCTGATCGTTCCCAAGGGCGGCTTCAAGCTGACCAAGGGTGAGGTCAAGCACTACGAGGTCACGGCCGACAGCGGCGGCAAGGCGAGCCGCGGGTTCTGCGCCAATTGCGGCTCGCCGATTCTCTCGCTCTTGTCCGGCATGCCGGACGTGGTCGCGGTCAAGGCGGGCAGCCTGGACGATCCCTCGAAGTTCGCGCCCGGCGCCAATGTCTACATGTCGAGCGCACAGCCGTGGGCGCCGGTGGGACCGGGACCAAGGTTCGCGAAGATGCCGGGCTGATCGTTCGGCAAAGCCGCGCATCGGCGATGCGCAGGTCCCGCCGCGAGTCGGTCGGACATATCATCCGGCTCTATACGCTGACCGAGATGACCCGGCTGCTGGAACGCGTGGGGCTGCAAGTGACGGCAGTGTTCGGGGGATTCGATAGCGAGGCGTATGCGATAAGCACGCGGCGGATGATCATCGTCGCACGGAAATAGGAGGCCAGCCGCGCGGTGATCGGAGAAAAAAGCCGTGAAAATGCGCGGTTTTGTCCGTCGAAAGAATAGCGAACGAATAGAGGTTGTTGGAAAACAATTATAAATTCCGGTAGTGCGTCAGTTTAAAAGAGGCCCAGCCGTTTACCTTGAGCGTTCCCTCGTAGGCGGGGTATCATCCTTCCATGATACGTCGCCTGTATATCCATAACTTCCGGTGCTTGGAAAACTTCGAGTTGCCAATCTCGGGCCTCTCGTCCGCCCTGCTCATTGGGAAAAACGGCGCAGGCAAGAGTACGGTCGGGTTCGCGCTGGAAATCCTGCAGAAAATAGCGCGAGGTACGAACGGGGTAGCTGACCTCGTGAAGGAGAAGGATTTCGCTCAGGGACGCAAAGACGCGCCTATGCGATTCGAAATCGAGGTCGAGTTGGACAAAACGATCTATGCGTACGGTATCGGCTTTGAGCTTCGACCCGACTTCAAGGAACTGGGTGTACTCGAGGAAAACCTCACTGTCGGCGGCAAGCCCGTCTATACACGACAGAAGGCGCAAGTGCATCTTGTAAAAACGAGGAAGGTAGGAGAAGCGAGGTTCCTTATAGACTGGCACTTGGTGGCGCTGCCCATAGTTCAGGAACAACCGCCGGAAGATTCCTTGTCCATTTTCAAGCAGTGGCTCGCTCGAATGCTAATCCTTCGGCCGGTGCCCAGTTTGATTTTAGGAGAGTCCAAACAAGAGACGCTGCAGCCGAATCTTCAGGTCACCAACTTTGCCGCATGGTTTTCAGGTCTTATCGCTTACGCACCAGCCGCTTATTCCAAGATCGACGAATATCTCAAACAGGTGATGCCCGACTTTAAGGACATCCAAAACCCGGCAAACGGCCCGGACTCTAAAAGCCTTACCGTCCAGTTTTCCAACAAGCAGGGAAGCCTGAAGCTTGCCTTCGAAGATCTGTCGGACGGCGAGAAGTGCTTCATGATATGCGCCTTGGTGCTTGCAGCAAACAACGCCTACGGACCGGTGCTTTGTTTCTGGGATGAACCGGACAATTATCTCGTCCTCTCCGAGGTTGGTGACGCTGTCCTGGCTCTTCGCAAAGCGTTTCAGTCTGGCGGACAGTTCATCGCGACCTCGCACAATCCTGAAGCGATTGACCGTTTTTCTAGAGAGAACACGCTTCTTCTTTACCGGAAGAGCCACCTTGAACCCACACTCGTCCGCCCGCTCAGCGAAATTCAGGTAAATGGGGACCTGGTCAGCGCGCTGGTTCGCGGCGATGTGGAACCTTGAGTCCCAACAAGGATCGCGAGCACGTCTTTGTGCTTCCCGAAGACGATGCCAACAAAGAATTGGCAAACGGCTTTCGTGAGCGCGTTGACTGGACTCGCTACCGGCGGATGCAGGTGCTTCCGCCGGCGGGTGGTTGGACAAAGGTGCTGGAACGATTCAAGTCAGATCACGTGGCGGGAATGGAGCGTTGCCCCAATCGATTCATGGTTCTGTTGATCGATTTCGATGGTAGGCGAGACCGGCTAGAAAAAGCGAAGGCCGCTATTCCTGCAAATCTGGCTGACAGGGTTTTTGTTCTCGGGGCTTTGAGCCAACCCGAAGCCCTCAAGGCCGCCCTCGGCCTCACTTTCGAAAACATAGGCTCGGCGATGGCGGACGATTGCCGCGAAGAAACTGATACGACTTGGGGGCACGAACTCCTTCGACACAATGCAAATGAGCTTGAACGCCTGCGCCAGCGCGTTCGTTCGATCTTGTTCTTAGTCCCGCAGAGGTGAAGGCGACGTTCACCCCGACGGCAAACGAAATACCGGCTCGTCTGGGTAACCTCAAACTGAACCAGTGCCTAAATTTCGTGCGTTGTTGCCTTCGGTTGGCGCGGTTTGTATAGTCGCTGACTAACCAAGCGGACAGGCCGGTGGAGTATGCTTTGCGTATGGATGTGATGAAGGCGCTTTTTCTCAATCCGCCCTCGTACGAGGACTTCGACGGGGGTGCGGGCTCGCGTTACCAGGCGACGCGCGAGGTCTGGTCGTTCTGGTACCCGACGTGGCTGGCTTATCCGGCGGGGATGATCCCGGGCGCACGGCTGCTCGACGCGCCGCCGCATAACTACACGGTCGAGATGACCGTCAACGAGGCAAAGAACTACGACCTGGTCGTGATTCACACCTCGACGCCGTCGCTCAGGATGGACGCGCGCACTGCGGAAGCGATCAAGGCGGCGAATCCGGATGCGATAATCGCGATGGTCGGGGGCCATCCGACGGCGCGGCCCGACGAAACGCTGAAGCTGTCGGGGGCGATCGATATCGCCGCGCGCAAGGAATTCGACTACTCGATGCTGGAAGTGGCGCAGGGCCGCGACTGGAGCACGATCGGCGGGATCAGCTATCAGAAAAACGGCGGGCTGCATCACAATCCCGATCGTCCGGCGCTTACCGACGAAGAACTCGACAAGCTGCCATTCGTCACCGAGGTGTATGAAAAGAACCTCGACTACCTGAAATACAACAGCCCGTACTGCCAGTATCCGTACGTGTCGATGTACACCGGGCGCGGATGCCCGGCGCGATGCACGTTTTGCCTGTGGCCGCAGGTCACGCAGGGGCATCGCTATCGCGTGCGCAGCCCGGAGAACGTGTACGAGGAAGTGGCGGCGATGAAGTCGAAGTTCCCAAAGATGAAGGAGCTGTTCTTCGACGACGACACCTTCACCGCGGACCCGGCGCGCGCGCGCAAGATCGCGCAGTTGCTCAAGCCGCTGGGGATCACGTGGTCCACCAATTCACGCGCCAACGTGGACTATGAAACGCTGAAGATCCTGAAGGAGGGCGGTCTCAGGCTGTTCGTGGTCGGCTACGAGTCGGGCAACGCGCAGATTTTGAAGAATATCAAGAAGGGGGTCGGAATCGATCGGGCGCGGCGCTTCACCAAGGATTGCCACGATGTGGGGATCCTGATTCACGGGACTTTTATCCTCGGACTTCCGGGCGAGAACAAGGATACGATCGAGGAATCGATCCGGTTCGCGCGCGAGATGGACTGCGAGACGATCCAGGTGTCGCTCGCGTCGCCGTACCCGGGCACGGAGCTGTTCGACTACGTGACCGAGAACGGGTTCCTGGCGGTCGATCCGCTGCTCGATGAATCCGGCTATCAGAAGTGCACGATCACCTATCCGGGCCTGACCAACGACGAGATTTACGGCGCGGTCGAGCGTTTTTATCGCAGCTTCTATTTCCGCCCGAAGTACATCTTCAAATCGGTCAAGAAGATGATGACGTCGATGTCGGAAACCAAGCGCATGCTCAACGAAGGGCGGCAGTTTCTATCTACGATGCGCCAGCGACGGCATCAGGGGTCTCCGCAGGCGGCGGCCTGACGGGGGGCGAATTCCGGGCGCGAGCAAAGGGGTCCGGCGCAAGGTCAGCGGCAAGATGGCTCGGCCGCCATTTGCCGCGTCCTAGTCAAAAAGCCGCGCGAATCATTCGATGACCATCTGGGTGGCTTTACCGGCTGCGGCCGTGTGCGTGTCGATCCTCTACTACGCCGCGGCTACCGCCGCCGCGATCAGGTTTGCGCGGCGCACGACTTCTCCCCTGCTCCCGATCCCCAAGATTGCGCCGCGCGTGGCGGTGCTGAAGCCGCTGCACGGGACCAGCAATTCGCTGGCGGCCAACCTGATCGGCTTTCTGGAAATCGCGTACCCGCGCGCCGACTTTTATTTTGGGGTCGAGAACTACGAGGACGCGGCCGCCGAAGTCCCGGTCGCGCTGCGCCAGCGCTACCAGTACGCGAGCATCACGCTGGTCGTCGGCGAAGAGCCCGGCTGCAGCAATCACAAGATCGCGAAGCTGATCAAGATGGCGGATCGCGCCGAGAAGGCGGAAATCTTCGTACTGAGCGACGCCGACGTATCGGTCGAGCGCGACTACCTCAAGCGGATCGTCGGCGAACTCAGCTCCGACGAGAAAATCGGGATCGTGACCTGCGCGTATCGGGCGCGCCCGAGCGGCTCGTTCGCGTCGCGGCTGGAGGCGCTCTACGTCAACACCGATTTTCTGCCTCAGGTCCTGCTCGCCGAGACGATCGAGCCGATGCACTATGCCCTCGGCGCAACGATCGCGATCAAGCGCCAGGTACTCGAGGCGGCGGGCGGATTCCGCGCGGTCAAGGACATGCTCGCCGACGATTTCTGCATCGGCAACCTCGCCAATGCGCAGGGCTACCGGATCAAGCTGTCCGATTCGATCGTGACGCTGACCTGCGAGGAAAAAAGCTTCGCTGAATTCTGGCATCATCAGCTCCGCTGGGCGCGCACCTACCGCATCGTGCGCCCGATCAGCATCGCGACCATCGTGACCCACGGCCCGTTCTGGGCGCTGATGCTGCTTGCGATCTCACGCGGCAGCGCCGCGGCTTTTGCGGCATTGGTGCTGGTGGTCGCGGCGCGGCTCGCGATGTCGGCGGCGATCGCCAGCCGCGTGCTCAAGATGCCCCAGATGCTGCGCGAGCTGTGGATGGTGCCGATCAAGGACCTGATAATGACCGGGGTCTGGTTTACCAGCCTGCTCAGCAACAAAGTGACCTGGGGCGGACGCCGGTTCAGGGTGATCCGAAGCGGTGCGATGCACGAAGTGAAGAACTGAGCGCGGTGATTCTCTACCTGTCCATCGCGATCGTTGCCAGCGTGCTGATGGCGCTCGGGCTGCTGATGATGAAGAGCCGCTCGGCGCATCTGCCAATGGCGGCCGGCGCCAATACGATCGGCGCGATCGTCGCCTGGATTCGCGACCCGGTGTGGTTCGGCGGACTCGGGGTGCAGACCGCGGGCTGGGTGCTCTACGTGATTGCGGTGTCGCGGGCGCCGGTATCGATGGTGGCGGTGATGATGCAGGGCGGAATCGCGCTGTTCGTAATCGCGTCGGTGGTGATTCTGGGCGAGCGCGCGAATGGGCGCGAATGGGTGGGGATCGGCGCGATCGTGCTCGGGATGCTGATGCTCACGCTGTCGCTTCAGGGCGGTGAGACCGAAAATGCGTTCGAACCCGCAACGCTGCTGATGTTCGCCGCGCTGCTCTCGGCCGCGGGACTCGCGCCGATGGCCGTCGCGCGGCTGAACGCCAGCGGCGCCGCGCCGGCGATTCTATCCGGCGTCGCGTTCGGCCTGGGGGCATTGTTCACCAAGGCGATGACCGAAGAGTTCACCGCCAGCGCCGCCGCTTCGCTCGCGCTCGGAATCCTGTCGAATCCGTACGCGTACGGCCTGGTCGCCGCCAACATCGCCGGGATGGTCCTGCTGCAGAACTCGTTTCATTCGGCGCGCGGGATAATAGCGATGCCGCTGTCGGGGGCGCTGTCGAACGTCGTACCAATCGCCGGCGGGATGATCGTGTTCGGCGAACGATTGCCGGCGGGCTCGATCGCCGCGGCGATGCGGGTCGGCGCGTTCGCATTGACGATCGCGGCGGGCGCGCTGCTGGCAGGATCGCGCGCGCAGTCTCCGGAAGATCGGATCGCGGCGCCGGCTGCGGTCGAAGGCCAATAGGCAGAAACTAGAAGTTCGCTTTCGGCACCGGCAGGCCGGGCACGTCGGCGCGCGCGCGAAAAATCGACCCCTTGAGATTCGGATCGGCGGAGTTGTCGGCGGTCACGACGTAGAGGTCGCGCAGGTCGCGGCCGCCGAAGACCAGGCTGGTCACCATCATGGCCGGCACTTTGATTCGTCCGGCCACGGCGCCGTCCTTCGAGAAATGGACGACTTCGCCCGCGCGGAAAGCCGCAACCCACACTCCCCCTTGCGCATCGACCGCCAGCCCGTCGGGCAATCCCTCGGGCATCCGGGCAAAGATGCGCCGGTCCTTGACGCCGCGGTCGTGCGTAACGTCGTAAACCCACACCGCGCTGGTGGTGGAATCGGAATGATACAGGTGTTTTCGGTCGGGGCTGAGGCCGAGCCCGTTGCTGACCTCGATGCCGTCCCACAGCTTCACCGCGCGGCCGGGGGGATCGATGCGGAACAGGCTGCCGGGGATCGGCTGGCTGTTGCTCAACGGATCGAAGTTGACGGTTCCGGTGTAAATGCTGCCGTGATCGTCGGTGGTAAGATCGTTCATGCTTACGGACTTGCCCGCCCAGGCAACGAACAGATCGCGGCTGCGGCCGGTCTTCTCATCCCAATGGATCAGCCCGCGACCGGTCAGCACGAGCCCGCCCCCGGCGTTGAAAATGATTCCGCCGACGCCCTTGCGCTTGGGGATCAGCGTTTCGACATTGCCGCCGGGATTGCGCCGGTAAACGCCGCCGTTGGGAATGTCGCTGAAGTAGAGACGGCCGAGATCATCGACCCGCGGCGCTTCGAGCAGGCCGTAGCCGCTCGCGAGCAGCTCGAATTCCATCGCTGCGATCCTCCTCCCGCCGTTTACCACGGTTCGCGGCGCGCGGCGAGTCTTGGCGATGAGCGGGCGCGGCGGTGGGCCGTGTTAGTCCGGAAGATCGGCTTCGAGCGGCGGCGCCAGGGGCGGGCGGTTCTGATCGGCAAGCCGCAGTTGGCGATGGCAAAGGTAGATCAGTGCCGGCTGCAGGATTCGTGTGAGCATCATGATCGCCAGCGCGCCGCCGATGACGACGATCGCCAGCGGCCGCTGCGTCTGCGCGCCGATCCGCGTCGAAATCGCCGCGGGCAGCAGGCCGAATGCGTCAACCAGGTCGGTCATCATCGTGGCGCGCAGACGACGGTCGGAGCCGGTGATGATCGACTCGACAAATGGATGCCCTTCCTCCCACAAGCGGCGAATGTAGAAGCTCAGCAGGATGCCGTCCATCACGGCGATCCCGAAAATCGAAATGAAGCCGACGCCCGCCGACACGCTGAACGGTGTGCCGGTGATAATCAGCGCGAGGATTCCGCCCAGACACGCGACCGGAATCTGCGCCATGATGATGAAGGTATCGACGAGCGATTGCGTGGCGCCGTACAGCACACCGGCGATGAGCAACAGCGCGAACGGTACGACGATCATGAGCCGGCGATTGGCCGCCTGAAGCTCACCGTACTCGCCGGACCATTGCAGATACACGCCTTCGGGAAGATGGACTTCATTGGCGATTCGCCGCTTGGCCTCTTCGACGGTGCTCTGCAAATCGCGGTTGCGAACCGAAAATCGGACCGGCACGTAGCGTTGGAGCGCCTCACGGTAAATGAACGAAGCGCCTTCGGCAGTCTCGACCCTGGCGACCTGATCGAGCGGAATTTGACCGCCGGCCGGCAGGTTGACGCGGATCTGGCGGACCGCGTCGAGGCTCTGGCGATACTCCGGCTTCCACCGCACGACCAGGTCGAAGCGCCGGTCACCGTCGAGTACTTGCGTAACCGCCTGCCCGCCGATTGCCGCCTGCACCACGGCGCCGATGTCGCCGACGTTGAGTCCATAACGCGCGCAGGCGGCGCGGTCCGGGGTGATTTGCAAATTGGGCTGACCCATCGAACGCAGAACCAGTTGATCGACGACTCCGGGAACTCCGCCCAGGGATTCCCTGATGTCGTTGGCGATTCGCTCATCGGTCGCCAGGTCCGGTCCGAAGACCTTGATTGCATTTTCGCCGGCTTTTACCCCCGAGATCGCCTCGTCGATGTTGTCTTCGATGTTTTGCGAGTAGCTGAAGCTTACGCCGGGAAACGTCCGGGTCAGCTTGTCGTCGATCAACTTGACCAGCTTTTCCTTGTCGATTCCCGCAGGCCACTCGCGGTCCGGCTTGAGATCGACCGAGAATTCAATGTTGAAAAAACCCGTGGTCTCGGTGCCGTCGTCGGGGCGGCCGAGCTGCGACACAACCGAGGTGACCTCCGGAAAGCTCTTGAAGACGGCGCGCATCTGGTTGCACAGCTTGGCGCCGTGTTCGAGCGAGATGGTCAGCGGCATCGTCGCGTGCGCCCAGATGTTCCCTTCTTCGAGCTTGGGCAGAAACTGCCCGCCGAGCAGCGGGAACATCGACAGCACGCCCGCCACCATCAGCACAATCACGCTCAACGTCAACCGCGGCCAGCGCAGGACCCGGACAAACAGTCCGTGGTAGAAGGATGAGATTCCCTCCCAGATGGGGTTGCGAATCGTGCGCATCCCCTTCGCGAACAAATACGAAGACAGCACCGGCGACAACGTGACCGCGAGCAGAATCGCGGTGGCCAGCGCAAAGGCGTAGGTGTGCGACATCGGCGAGAAGATCGCGCCTTCGACGCCCCGCATCGTGAACAGCGGCAGGAACGCGATCACGAAAATCAAGGTCGAGAAGAACATCGGGCCGCCGACTTCCTGCGCAGCGGCCAGAATTCGATGCTGATAGCTCTCCGTAGAGCGTTCGGACGCGGTGAGGTGGCGCTCGATGTTTTCCATCACGATGACGGTGGTATCGATGATGATGCCGAAGTCGATCGCGCCCAGAGAAATGAGATTGGCGGCCGTATCCGTCGCGTGCATCAGCGCGAACGCGCCGCATAGCGCGAGCGGGATGTTGATCGCGGCGATGATCGCCGCGCGCAGGTTGCCGAGAAAGAAAATCAGCACCAGAAAGACCAGCGCCATCCCGATGGTGAGATTCTCGATCACCGTGTGGAGTGTCGTATCGACCAGTTGCGTGCGGTCGTAATACGGCACGACCTTGTAGCCCTTGGGCAGGATGCCCGAGGTGTTGAGATCGCGGACCTTAGCCTCGACTCCTTTGAGCGTTTCGATCGTGTTGCCGTACTTGCGCATCAGGACGATGCCGGTGACGACCTCGTTCTGATTGTCCTTGCCGACGATTCCGAGCCGCGGCGCATAGCCGACATCGACATTGCCGACGTTCGATACTTTGATCGGAGTGGACTTGCTGGCGTTGAGCACGACGTTGCGGATGTCTTCGAGACTGCGGAAAAAGCCCAGCCCGCGGACGTCGAAAGCCTGCTCGCCGACGCTCATATAGTTGCCGCCGGAATTGGTGTTCGAGTTCTGAATCGCCGCGATCAACGTGGATAGCGGAATCTGGTAATAGTTGAGCTTGTGCGGATCGACTTCGACCTGGAACTGTTTGGTCAATCCGCCGAAACCCGAAACGTCCTCGACCCCCGGCACCGTGCGAATCTGCTTTTCGAGCACCCAGTCCTCGATCGTCTTCTCGTTGGTCAGATCGTGATCGGGACTCTCGACCGTATAGCGGTAAATTTCGCCGATGGGATTCTCGGGCGAGATTCCGGGCGTAACGCCCTGCGGCAGGGTGAGAAACGAGAGCCGATTGATGGTCTCGATGCGGTCCCAGTAGTAGTCACTGTCCCACGAGAAGTAGCAGCGGATGTCCGACAGTCCGTACAGCGAGATCGAGCGCATCGCCTCGAGATTGCGCATCCCGCCCAGACCGTATTCGATCGGCACCGTGACCAGCTTTTCAACCTCTTCGGCGCTGAGACCGTTGGGCAGGGTCAGCACTTCGATCAGCGGCTGAACCGGATCCGGATACGCCTCGATGTCCAGTTGCGAGAACGAAAAGGCTCCCGCCAGCAGCAGCATCAGCGCGATGCCGATTACGACCACGCGCTCGCGCAGCGCCAGCGCCATCAAGGATCGAATCATCGCTTAGCCAAAGATTCCTGTTGCGGCCGGCAATGCCGCCCGGTCTAGGAACTTTCCCCGTGAGCCTCGTGCCATAGCGCGTTCACCTGGAGGGTCTCGCCGCTGACCACGCGGTCGCCGTCTTTGAGCCCGGAGATAACGCGCGCGTAACCGACGCGGCTCCACGACGCGATCGAGACCTTGCGATGCTCGAACGAGCCGGGGCTCACCTCAACGAATGCGTAATAGTTGTCGATATCGAATACGAGGGCGTCCTGGGGGATTACCAGCGCATTTCCGGGCCGCGTGACGATGGTCACCTTCGCCAGCATCTGCGGTTTGAGCCGGCCGCCGGGGTTTTTCACTTCGCAGCGTATCTGAAGCGTGTGCGTCGCGGGATCGATATTCGGACTGATGCGCGCGATCACGCCCTTGAACGCTTCGTCGGGGAACGCGGTAGTTACCGCCGACAGTTGCTGGCCAACGCGCACGCGTGCGAGATCGTCCTCGTAGATGTCGGCGGTAATCCAGACTTCGCCCAGCGTGCCGAGCGAAAAAAGCACGTCGCCCGGATTGACCGCGGTCCCGCGCTGCGCCTTGTTCTCAACCACGGTGCCGCTGATCGGCGCGCGCATCCAGACCGTAGGATCGGGCGCCTTAATCGCCTCGATGTCGGCATCGCTCATCCCCAGCAGCTGCAGTTTCCGCTTGGCCGCCAGCAATAGCGCGCCGGAAAAATCCGACGAAGCTCCGACGCCGGGCGCCGCCATTACATTCGAGGTCTCGCGAGCCTGGAGATACTCGGCCTGCGCGGTCATCAAGTCGGGGCTGTAGAGCGCGAGGATTTTTTCGCCGCGCTGAACGTTGTCCCATAGCGAGACGCGCGTTTGCTCGATTCGCCCCTGCACGCGCGAAACAATCGTGGAGACACTGCGATCGTCGTAGGTGATCTGCCCGGATGTTTCCAGCAGGCCCGGCAGCTCGGCGTTGCGCACCTGCTCCATCACCAGGCCGGGAACGTCGGCGGGATTGAACTGGATCAGCTCAACTCCCTGCTGCCGAACCAGCCGTACCGCGGGGGTTGCTTCGGGAACCGCGGCGACGCGACTGGAGCCGCCGCGGCATCCGCCGGCCGAAAATGCGGCGCCGATGGCGGCTGCGAGCGCGGCGACCGCGATGGGATTGAAGCTGCGCCGGTTCATTGATGCAACGGCGCTCCGATCGCCTGCTCGAGTGAAACTTCGCCGGCCAGAAACTGATTCGCCGCCTGCAGGTAGCTCACGCGCGCAGCGTACTCGCGTTGCAATGCAGTCGATAACGTCACGAAATCGATTTTACCAGACTGATAGGCGGTCAGCGCGACCCGTAGATTCTGCCGCGCCAGGGGAATCAGCGAATCGCGATAGAGGACGGCGGTTTCGTACGCGAACTGCGCGCTGCGGAACAAGGTGGCGACCGCGGCGGCGGTCTGGATTTTAATCAGCGCCCGATCGGACCGCGCGGCTTGCAGATTGGCCTTCGCGCGCGCAACGTCCTCGTCCTGCTTGAGCCAGAAAAAGACCGGCAAGTTGAAACCGACGAAGCCGACCCAATCGTTCTGCTGACTCGCTCTTGGGGCCATGCCGGGAACCAGGTATTGGTCGTACTGGACGCCGGCGGTGAAGTCCGGTAGGTACTCCATCTTCGCGAGATAGAGGGCGGTGTCCGCGTTACGCTCCGCCAGCGCCGTCTGGAGGATTTCCTGCCGGACTGCGTAAGCGCGATCGGTAAGCGCGTCGAGCGGCGTGGTCAGCGCTTCCAGTTTGAGGGTTCGATCCACCGGCAATGGCGAGCCCACCGGCCGATAGAGTTGCAGGTTCAGAGCGGTCTCATCGTTTGCAATCGCGGTCGTGTACTGGTGTTGGAGCTGGCGCGCGGCGGCAAGGTCGAACTCGGCGCTGATGACGTCGGTCTGCGGCACCGCCGAGGCCGAATAAGCCGTCTCGGTGACTCTGACTACCTGGTCGAGGTTGCGGATGTTCTCGTCGTTGACGCCGGCCTGGGCCTGGTCGAGCACCAACTGAAAATAGCCGGTCTCGGTCGCGGCACGGACGTCGCGAACCGTCGCCGCGAGTGCAAGATGCGCGATCTCGGCGGCAAACTCCGCCTGGTCGCGCTGATGGAGCGCTTTGCCGGGAAATTGAAACGTCTCGGTGAAGTTGAACTCGCGGATCGACGCGCGCCCGAACGGATTCTTGATACTGTCGCTGTTGGTGTAAGTGAAGACCGGATCGTTCGGCGCGACGGTCTGCTTGATCGAATGCACCGCGGAGTCCCATCGGTAGCGCGCCGACTTGACCTGGGGATTCGCCTCGATCGCGATTTCGACGAGCTGCACTTCAGAAAGCGGGGCCTCCGCTGCCCGCGCGATCGAGCCGGCCAATGCGACCGCCGCGATCGCAAGCATCAACGCGCCGCCGATCTTCATCGTTCGCATCGCAATTCCTCGATCCATCTCGCCCATGGCAATACGTCGCCGGCGCGGAAAGGTTCCATCGCCGCGACCCGAATCGGTAACATTCGAGCCTAAATGAGAATGATAATCAATGACTACGGGCCCGCGCCGGCCTCCGCAATCAACATTTAATTAAACCGCTTAGATTCGGCGACCGAAAGCACCCCTTCGGATCGCAATTGCAGCAGCAGGCGGCTCGGGCCGGGCGTCAGTTGCCGGCGACCCTGGCTTTTGCGGCGGCGGCACTCTGCATCGATCGGAGGTAGAGCACGACCTGCCAGCGCTGCTCGGGGGGAATCTCTTCTGCGTAGGAGGGACTGGACAGGACACCGTCGCGAATCACGCCATAGATATAGCCGTCGGGACGATCCTTGACCGGACCAACGATCAGGCTTTCCAGCGGTTTCTTCAGGATGTGCGCGACCGGGCCGTTGCCATCCCCCGATTCTCCGTGACAGGGCGCGCAGTAGGTATCGAACTGCTCTTTGCCCTTGGCAAGGTTTTGCGGCGTCGCCTGCAAGGGGTTGTGCATCTTGAGCGCCGCCTGCTCGAGGCTCATCGGCGGTTCTCCGCCATGAACCGGAATTGTGTCGGCCGGAGTGACGCGCGGCGCGCTGGCGAACGGCTGAACCTCCGGCCCGCGGTACATATCGATACTCCACGGGAAACAGACAGCCGGCGCCGGGATCGCGGCTACCGCAATCGCAACGGCGAGCATCAATCCCCTGGCCCCAATCGCCATGGCGCGCAGATCAATCACGTTTCTCGAAATCTCCCGGCTCTGCTTGTTTGCGAGAATCTCCGCAAGCATACCCGGCTTCTCATGCGCAAGGCAAAAGCCGCGCGCTAGCCGTCCTGCACGGCGCCGGCCAGAGGCTGGCTCGTGAACTCCAGGCCTCGGGCGCCGGCATCGACGGTGACCCGCGAGCTGTCGCGAATCTCTCCGGCGAGCAATTTCCGCCCGAGCGCCGTTTCGAGCTCGCGCTGGATGAGCCGTTTCAGCGGACGCGCCCCGTACGACGGATCGTAGCCATGCTCGGCCAGATAGTCGCGCGCCTTGTCGGTCAATTCGAGCTCGATCTTGCGCTCCTCGAGCCGCGCGCGCAGCCGCACCAGTTGCACGTCGACTATCTGGCGCAGCTCGGCGCGGGTCAGCGGATGGAACACGACGACCTCGTCAACCCGGTTGAGGAACTCGGGCCTGAAGCTCTGGCGCATGACCTCAAGCGCCTGCGCCTTCATCTTCTCGTAGTCCTTCCCCTTGAAGCCGAGAATAATCTGGCTGGCGATATTCGAGGTCATGATCACCACGGTGTTGCGGAAATCGACGGTGCGTCCGTGGCCGTCGGTGAGCCGGCCGTCGTCGAGCAATTGCAGCAGCACGTTGAACACGTCCGCGTGCGCCTTTTCGATCTCGTCGAACAGGATTACCGAGTACGGGCGCCGGCGCACGGCTTCCGTCAGTTGCCCGCCCTCCTCGAAGCCGACATAGCCCGGCGGCGCGCCGACCAGCCGCGAGACGGTGTGCTTCTCCATGTACTCGGACATGTCGATTCGGATCATCGCGGCTTCGCTGTCGAACAGGAACTCGGCGAGCGCGCGCGCCAGCTCGGTCTTGCCCACGCCGGTGGGGCCGAGAAAAATGAACGACCCGATCGGGCGGCCGGGATCCTTGAGTCCGCTGCGCGCGCGGATTACCGCGTCAGAGACGGCGATCACCGCTTCGTCCTGGCCGATCACGCGTTTGTGCAGATGCTCCTCGAGATGCGCGAGCTTCTGCACCTCGCCTTCGAGCAGCCGCGAGACCGGGATTTTGGTCCAGCGCGCGACCACTTCGGCGATATCGTCCTCGTCAACTTCCTCCTTGATCAATCGCTTGCCGCCGGCGTGCTTCTCGATCAGCTTCTGCTCTTCGGCGCCGAGCTCCTTCTCCAGCGACGCGAGCGTGCCGTATTGCAGCTCCGCGACCTTGTTGAGGTCGTACTCGCGCTTGGCCTTTTCGATCGCGAGCCTGGTTTGTTCGATCTCGGCCTTGATCTTCGCCAGCTTCTCGAGTCCGCCCGTCTCGGTTTCCCACTGCGCCTGAAGGCCCGCGCGCTTTTCCTTGACCTCGGCCAGCTCCTGCTCGAGTTTCCCAAGCCGATCGCGCGACGACTGATCGGTCTCGCGCTTGAGCGCCTCGCGCTCGATTTCCAGCTGCATCACCCGCCGATTGACCTCGTCGATCTCCACCGGCATCGATTCCTTCTCGGTGCGCAGCTTGGCCGCCGCTTCATCCATCAGGTCGATCGCCTTGTCGGGCAGAAATCGGTCGGTGATGTAGCGTTTCGAGAGCACCGCGGCCGTCACCAGCGCGGCGTCCTTGATTCGAATTCCGTGATGGACCTCGTAGCGTTCCTTGAGCCCGCGCAGAATCGAGATGGTGTCCTCGACGCTCGGCTCCTCGACCATCACCGGCTGAAAGCGCCGCTCCAGCGCCGCGTCCTTCTCGATATGCTTGCGGTACTCGTCGAGCGTGGTCGCGCCGATGCAATGCAGTTCGCCGCGCGCCAGCATCGGTTTGAGCAGGTTCGACGCATCCATCGCGCCTTCGGCCGCGCCCGCGCCGACGACGGTATGCAACTCGTCGATGAACAGGATTATCTCGCCCGCGGCTTCCTGCACTTCCTTCAACACGGCCTTCAGCCGTTCCTCGAACTCGCCGCGGAATTTCGCGCCCGCGATCAGCGCGCCCATGTCGAGCGCGACCAGCTTGCGATTCTTGAGGCCCTCGGGCACGTCGCCGGCGACGATTCGGCGCGCCAGCCCCTCGACAATCGCGGTCTTGCCGACCCCCGGCTCGCCGATAAGCACGGGGTTGTTCTTGGTGCGGCGCGAGAGTACCTGGACCACGCGCCGAATTTCCTCGTCGCGTCCGATCACCGGATCGATCTTGCCGGCCGACGCAAGCTTGGTCAGGTCGCGGCCGTATTTTTCCAGCGACTGGTAGGTCGCCTCGGGATTTGACGAGGTGACGCGCTGGCTGCCACGGACCTTCTTGAGCACGGCCATCAGCTTGTCGTGGGTCAAACCCGCTTCGCGGATAATTTTCGACGCGGCGCCGGGCTCGTCGAGCATCGCGATCAACACGTGCTCGACCGAAACGTACTCGTCCTTGAGCTTGCCCGCCTCCTGCTCCGCGCGCGCGAGCACCCGGCCCAGGCGCTGGGTCGCGTAAACCTGCCCGCTGTCGGAGCCGCCGCCGGTTACATGCGGAATTTTAGCGAGTTCCGCGGCGAGCTTGCTGCGGATCGCGTCGCGATCGGCCCCTGCCAGCTTCACGATCGAAGACGCCAGGCCTTCGTCGTCTTCGAGCAGCGACGCAAGCAGATGCTCGACGTCGACGGCCTGGTTATGCGCGGTGAGCGCGGCGTTTTGCGCGCGCCCGAGCGCCTCCTGGAGTTTCTCGGTGAATCGGTTGGCGTTCATGCAATCGTCGGCCTTCCTTGCTGGCTAAAGGTAACCATTTTCCGCTTTCGGGCAAGGCAAGACTAATCATCAAGCGTCGCGGTGACCCGCGAGCCAATGCGTGCTGCCCCGGCGGCTTCCACAGCCGGCAACGGGGGCTAGAGGCGCACGATTGGCGCAGCGGTCCCGCGCGGGTTGCGGCGATCCGAGCGCACCCGGCGGGTGGCCGCAGGCGCCGGCTCGAACGCGGGATGCAGCCTGGGCACGCCCGCAACCGCGTCGGCGCCGGCGGGTTTGGGCGCGGCGACGACGATATGGCGCCGCCCCTCGCGAATCAGCAGGCCGCGCTCGGTCATTTCGCCGAGCAGCTTGCTGACCATCGGGCGTGAACTGCCGATCATCTCGGCGAGTTGTTCCTGCGCAAGTTCCGGCATCAGCAGCGTTCCGCGCGAGTCGGGCACGCCGAATCGGTTCGCCAGCTCGCCGAGAACAAACTCGAGCCGTTGGCGCAGCGACATTCCCAAAAACGTCGTGTAGCGGTAAAGGACCGCCGACCACATCGAATTGATTGCCTCGGCGAACCGCAGCAGCGCCTCCGGCTCCAGCCCCTTGAGCACATCGGAAATCTGATGGCGCGTGAACAGCGCAACGGAGCAGTTGGTCAACGCGGTCGCCCCGAACAACTGTGAACGGCCGCCGTCGGCGCCGGCAAAATCGGCGTATCCAACCAGGTCGCCGGCGCCGGCGATCTCGACCAGCACCGGGTCGCGGCCGGGTCCCGAGCTATGAACCTTGACCAGGCCGGTGAGCACCGCGAAGACGACGTCGGCCGGCGAGCCCATCGAGAACAGCTCCGCGCCCTTGGGATAGCGCACCAGCATGTGCCGTTCGAGCAGTGCGGCCGCCACGGGCCGTGCAACTCCCATCGACGAGAGCCTGGACAGCAGCTTTTCCTGCGCCTGCGCCGAGACCTCAAGATTCATAGGCATCTCCCTTGCGGCTGCGCCATCTGACGGCCGACATGTATCTAAACGCTACAATCTGTTAGCTCAAATCCGCGGCGGGGTCAAATGCGGGCAAAACGCGGGTAACATCCGGTAGGAAATTGTCACAAGCGGTCAGGCGCCGGCGATCGTCATCTCGGCTATCTTGATCGTCGGCGCGACCGTGGATGAGCGCCAGTTGAGATCGTTGCCGATCATCTCGACCGCGGCGATCATTTCCTTCAGGTTGCCCGCGATCGTGATTTCGTTCACCGGATAGGCGAGTTCGCCGTTCTCAATCCAGATTCCGCCCGCGCCCCGCGAATAGTCCCCGGTGACCAGGTTCACGCCGAAACCTATCGTCTCGGTCAGGTACAGTCCCTGCCTTACCGAGCCGATTATCTGCGCCGGCGTATAGCTGCCCGGCTCCAGGTAGAGGTTGGTGGTCGAGACGCCCGGAGCCTCGCCCACCGAACGCCCGGCGTTGCCGGTGGGAGCCAGGCCGAGCTTGCGCGCCGAATAGCAGTCGAGCAGGTAGCTCGCGAGCACGCCCTTGTCCACCACCTTCCTGCGCGAGGTCGGCAACCCCTCGCCGTCGAACGGCTTGGAGCCGAGACCGCCGGGGATCAGCGCGTCATCCACAATAGTGACGCCGGGGGCGGCAATCGGATTGCCCAACTGTCCCACCAAAAACGACGCTCCCTTGTACAGCGAGGTCCCCGAAGCTGCCCCCGCGATCGATCGAATCAATCCCGCCGCCATGTCGGGATCGAAGACGATCGGTGCGCGCATCGTCTTGATCTTGCGCGCCCCGAGCCGCCGGATCGCCCGCTTGGCGGCGGTTATTCCCACCGACTCCGCATCTTCGAGTTTGCTTAAGCGGCGGTTCGACGTGTACCAGAATCCCTGTTGCATCGTATCGCCGTCTTGCGCGATCGGCTGCACCACCAGCGTGTACGAGGTGCCGGAATACTCGCCGGAAAAACCCTGGCTGTTGGCGAACAGAATCTGGCCGCGCCCGGAGCTGAATTCGGCGCCTTCGGAGTTCTTCATGCGCGGATCGAATTTCAGCGCCGCGTTCTCGGCGCTGCGCGCGATCTCAAGCGCCCTGTCCGCGCCCACTATCCCGCTGTCGGGATCGGCGAGCGAAAGCTCGGGCAATGACTTCGGATGCATCGAAGGGTCGGGCAATCCCGCCCACGGATCGGCGGCCGACAAGCGCGCCAGTTCGACCGTGTTCGCGATGAAATCGGCGAGCGAATCGCGCTCCAGTTCGGCGGTCGACGAGGTCGCGGAAGACTGTCCGCAAAATACGCGCAGGCCCAGCCGCCGCTCGCGCGAACTCTTGAGTTTCTCGACTTCGCCCATCCGCACGCCGGCCGAAAGAGACTCCGCGCTCACGCACAGGACTTCCGCCGCGCTAGCGCCCTTGCGCCTGGCCTCGTCGAGCGCCCAATTGGCGAGTTCGATATCAACCGCCGCCATCAGATTGTTCCCATTCTCGTTCCAATTGTCAGGCGCGCGTGCCGCCGACCGTGATCCCGTCGATTCGAATCGTCGGCAGACCCACGCCCACCGGCACCGTTTGGCCGTCCTTGCCGCAATTCCCGACCCCGGAGTCGAGCGCGAGGTTGTTGCCGACCATCGAGACCCGGGTCAGCACGTCGGGACCGTTGCCGATAAGCGTGGCGCCCTTCACCGGGCGCGTCACCCGGCCGTCCTCGATCAGGTAAGCCTCGCTCGCGGAGAACACAAATTTGCCGTTGGTAATATCCACCTGTCCGCCGCCGAAGCTGACCGCGTACAGCCCGTTCTTGACCGACTTCATTATCTCTTCGGGCGTGGATTCTCCGTTGAGCATGAAGGTGTTGGTCATTCGGGGCATCGGCGAATGCGCAAAGCTCTCGCGCCGTCCGTTGCCGGTGGGCGCCATCTTCATCAGCCGCGCGTTCATCCGATCCTGCAGGTAGCCGCGCAGGATTCCCTTTTCGATCAGCACCGTGCGTGAAGTGGGCGTGCCTTCGTCGTCAACGTTCAGGCTGCCGCGGCGATTCGGGATGGTGCCGTCGTCGATCACCGTGCAAAGCTCGCTCGCGACTTTCTGCCCGATTCGGTTCGCGAACGCCGACACGCCCTTGCGGTTGAAGTCGCCTTCCAGCCCGTGGCCGATCGCTTCGTGAAGCAGGATTCCGGGCCATCCCGGGCCGAGCACCACGATCATCTCGCCCGCCGGCGCATCGACCGCGTCGAGATTCACGATCGCCTGCCGCGCCGCTTCGAGCGCGTACTCGCGCCAGCGGTCATTTTCGATGAAGTAGTTCCACTCGACGCGCCCGCCGCCGCCGTAGGAGCCCACTTGGCGGCCCTTGCCGTCGTCGGCGATCACGGTGACGTTGAGCCGGCACAGCGGCTGCACGTCGGCGGCGATTTGCCCGTCGCTGTTCACGATCATCACGATCTTCTGCTCGCACGCGAACGACGCCATCACGTTCTTCACCCGCGGGTCGGATGCGCGCACCACGCGATCGATCTCGCTCAGCAGCCGCGCACGCTCCTGCACCGGAACCTGAAGCGGCGTGCTGTCCAGATCGTACAGCGCATGACGCGCGACCGGGGCGCCGACCTGCACCGCGGCCGCCGTCGTGCCGCGCTGATCGGCGATCGCGCGCGCGGCCTCCGCCGCCAGCCGCATCCTGTCGATCGTGACTTCGTCGGAATAGGCGTAGCCGGTGCGATCCTCGGCGCACACGCGCACGCCAACGCCCTGGCTCACGCTCTTGCTGGTGTGATTCACCATCGATTCCTCGAGCCCGAGACCCTCGGCGCTGCGGTACTCGAAGTAGAGATCGGCGTAATCGGCCTTGCGTTCGAGCGCGGCGCCAAGGATTCGCTCCAGCGCGCCGTTATTCATGCCGAATCGGTTCAGAAAGAATTTGTCGGGAGCAACCAGTTCGTTGGACATTAAATTTGCCGCCTGCAAATCAAGTCTATCAAAGCGCGCCTCGGCCAAGAAGCTCGCTTGCTCCAATCGCACCGGCAAGCGGCTAGGGCGATGGCGCGGCGGCCCTGAAACGGGTTACGATTCGCCGATGGCGGCGGCAACCCACGATACACTGGCGCTCGTCGATCGCCTGATGCTCGAAATAATCGCGCAGCAGGAGAGCAAGGTGCTGGCGATGGCGCGCGCGATTCATCCCGGACTCACCTCGGAAGACATCCGCAATCCGCACGATTTTCCGGACTTGATGGCGAGCGGCCAGTGGAACTTCGAGGACGGAATCCTGGCGGGGCTCAAGAGCGCGCACATGGCGATCCGCGCCCGGCTGTTGGAGAGCGCCGGGTAAGAACTCGAAAAGGTTCCGCCGCCAGGACCGCGGGAGAAAAGAAAAGGCACGAAGAGATTATCTTCGTGCCTTTGCGTCTTTGGTCGTGACGTTTGAGCTGAATCAACCGGCGGCCGCTGCTCGACGAGGCCGCTCGGCGGGGGCGCCTTCCTTCTTCGCAGTCGATCGCTTGCGCGGCTTCTTCGCTTTGGCCTGCTCCTCGGCCCCGGTGAACTCGATTACTGACAGCATCGCGGCGTCGCCGCGCCGATGACCGAACTTGATCACCCGGGTATAGCCGCCGTTGCGCTCCTTGAAGCGCGGCGCGATCTCATCGAACAGCTTTTTGACCGCCTCGTGCGACTGCATAAACGCAAACGCGCGCCGCCGCGCAGCCAGGTCGTTCTGCTTGCCGAGCGTGACCATCCGGTCCGCGATCCGGCGCAGTTCCTTGGCCTTGGGATCAGTCGTCTTGATTCGCTCGTGGCGAATCAGCGCGAGCACCATGTTCTTGAACAACGCCTTGCGATGCGCTGAGGTGCGATTGAGCTTGCGGCCCGAGTTGAGATGACGCATCAGTTACTCCAAGCCGCTATGCCGACTCGCGGCGTTCCTGCTCTTCCCACATGCGGTCGAGCTCGCCGCGCGGCGGCAGGTTCTCCAGCCGCATCCCGAGCGAAAGCCCCATGTCGGCCAGCACTTCCTTGATCTCGTTGAGGGACTTGCGTCCGAAGTTCTTGATCTTGAGCATGTCCTGCTCGGTGCGCTGCACCAGCTCGCCAATATACTTGATGTCGGCGTTCTGAAGGCCGTTGAACGCGCGCACCGAAATCGGCAGCCCTTCCACCGGGCGATAGAGCATCTCGCTCATCGAGGGATGGGCCTCGCCGCCCTCGGCCGCGCCGGCGGCCGCTGCGGCCTCTTCCTCGACGCCTGCGAAAATCGTCATCTGATCGCGCATCACGCGCGCCGCGTAGGTAAGCGCCTCGCGCGGGTTAATCGAGCCGTCCGTCCAAATCTCGAGCGCGAGCCGATCGTAGTCGGTGCGCTGGCCGACGCGGGCGTTGGTCACGGTGAAGTTGACCTTGCGAATCGGCGAGAAGATCGCGTCGAGGCGAATCGTCCCTATAGGCTCCTCGTCTTCGGTGCGCTCGCCGGGGACGTAGCCGCGGCCGCGCTTGATGACGAGTTCCATGTCGAGTTCGGCGCCCTTGTCGAGCGACGCGATATGCTTGTCCGGGGTCAGGATTTCCAGGCTCGGTCCGCCGGTGATATCGCGCGCGGTCACCTGCGCCTCGCCCTTGACCTTGAGCGTCGCGGTAATCTGCTCGCCCTCGTGCAGGCGCAAGCGGATTTCCTTGAGGTTGAGGACGATGTCGGTCACGTCCTCTTTGACTCCGGCCAGGGTCGAAAACTCGTGAAGCACGTTTTTGATCCTGACTGCTGTAATCGCGTAGCCGGGCAGCGTGGACAGCAGGATGCGCCGAAGCGCGTTGCCAACGGTGATTCCGTAGCCGCGTTCGAGCGGCTCCGCGGAAAATTTGCCGTAGGAAGGAGTGACTTCCTTCTCGTCGAACTCGACAGCCTTGGGTTTGATCAGATCTCGCCAGTCATTCTGCATAGTCTATGCTCTTTTTCCCGATGGATTTCCCGCGCCCACACAGGTCCACCACGGACCGGGACGCCGACCGGTATGCCTCCGCCCTATCTTGAGTAATGCTCAACGATCAGCTTCTCGCTGATCGGCATCGTCAGTTCAGCGCGCGCCGGCAGCGACCGGAGCGAGCCGCGGAATTGTTCGCGCTCGAGCGCCATCCACGGCGGGACGCCGCGGCGCTGCGCCATCTCGATTGCCTCGACGATCACCTTCTTGGTGCGGCTCGCCTCGGCGACGCTGATTACACTGCCAACCTCGACCAGGGTCGAGGGAATCGTGACTTTCTTGCCGTTGACGTGAATATGGCCGTGGCGAACCACCTGGCGCGCCTGCGCCAGCGAACTGGCGAAGCCGAGCCGATACACCACGTTGTCAAGCCGCCGCTCGAGCAGCACCAGCAGGTTCTCGCCGGTAATTCCGTCCATCCGCTCGGCGATTTTGAAGTAGGCCGAGAACTGCGTCTCCATCAATCCGTAGATGCGCTTGACCTTCTGCTTTTCGCGCAGCCGAATCGCGAATTCCGAAAAACGCGTGCGCGCCTGACCGTGCGCCCCGGGCGGATAATTGCGCCGCTCGATCGCGCACTTGTCGCTGTAGCATCGCTCTCCCTTGAGGAAGAGTTTCAGTCCTTCGCGCCGGCACAGCCGGCATACCGGACCCAGATTCCTAGCCATCTTCGATTACGCCTTCTTCACTCGCGTGTATTTCGCTTCAGACTCTGCGCCGCTTCGGCGGACGGCATCCGTTGTGCGGAATCGGCGTGACGTCCCTGATCGAGATGACGCCCAGCCCTGCCGCTTGCAGCGCGCGCACCGCCGATTCGCGTCCTCCGCCCGGGCCTTTGACGTGCACGACCACCGCGCGCATCCCGACTTCCGAGCATTTGCGCGCGCACGCCTCCGCCGCCATCTGCGCCGCGAACGGCGTGCCCTTGCGCGATCCCTTGAAGCCCACCGATCCGGCGCTCGCCCATGCGATCACGGTCCCCTGCTGATCGCTGATCGTGACGATCGTGTTGTTGAAGGTCGCGTGCACGTGCGCGATGCCCTCGGGCACGTTGCGCCGCACCTTCTTGCGCCGAGGCGCAGGCGCGGGTGCTCCGGCCGCGGGTGCCGCGGCAGCCGCGGCCTTCTTTTCGGGAGCGGCTTTCGCCTCTTTGATTTCTTCAGCCATTTCTTCCAATCTTCCTGATTCCTGCTATGTCGCCCGCGCCCGTTTGATTAGCCCTTGGGCGGCGCCTGCTTTTTGCCCGCGACCACTTTGCGCGGACCCTTGCGCGTGCGCGCATTGGTATGCGTGCGTTGCCCGCGCACCGGAAGCCCGCGCCGATGCCGAATTCCGCGGTAGCATCCCAGGTCCATCAGCCGCTTGATCGACTGCTGAAAATCGCGCCGCAGATCGCCCTCGACCTCGTAGTCGGCGTCGAGCACGTTGCGGATATGGACCTGCTGATCCGCCGACAGGTCGTCGGTTTTGGTTGCGGGATCGACCTTGGCCGCGGCGAGGATTTTCAGCGCGCTCGGCCGGCCGATGCCGTAAATGTAAGTCAGCGCGATATCCATGCGCTTGTTCTTGGGCAGTTCGACTCCAGCTATGCGTGCCATCGCGAAACCCTTCCTAGCCTTGGCGCTGCTTGTGGCGCGGGTTGGAGCACAGGATGCGCACGACGCCTTCGCGGCGCACGACCTTGCAGTTCTTGCAGATTTTTTTCACCGACGCTCGGACTTTCATACTTGGGCCAATCTCTATCCGGCGCGTCCGCTAGCGCATCCGGTACGTAATCCGGCCGCGGGTAAGGTCATATGGCGACAATTCAACCGTGACCTTGTCGCCGGCCAGAATCTTGATGTAATGCATCCTCATCTTGCCCGAGATATGAGCCAACACCTTGTGCCCATTGTCGAGCGTCACCCTGAACACCGCGTTGGGCAGCGCTTCCTGAACCGTGCCCTGCACTTCAATCGCGTCGCCCTTAGACATTTGCCAGCTCGCTCAAGATTTCCGGGGCGTTGGAGGTAATCGCGATGGAATGCTCGAAGTGGGCAGATAGTTTACCGTCCGCCGTGACCGCAGTCCAGCCGTCGGAAAGTATCTCCAAATCGGGGCTTCCCTCGTTAACCATCGGTTCAATCGCGAGCGCCATCCCTTCGCGCAGCCGCGGATTGGGCATCCCGGGACGGAAATAATTCGGCACTTGGGGATCCTCATGCAGCCGCCGCCCGATTCCATGCCCCGAAAAGTCGGTCACCACCGAAAACCCCGCGTGCTCGACCATGTTCTGAACGGCGTGCGCGATATCGCTGATACGGTTGCCGGCGCGAGCCTGCGCAATTCCCGCGTAGAGCGACTCGCGCGTCACCCGCAGCAGTTTGCTCACCCGCTCCGGCACCGGGCCGACCGCGACCGTCCGCGCCGAGTCGCCGTAGAAGCCCTGGTACACCACGCCGAAATCGAGCCCGACGATGTCGCCGGCCTTCAATTTGCGGCTCGACGGGATGCCGTGGACGATCTCGCTGTTAACCGACACGCACAGGCACTTGGGATAAACGACCTCGCCCGGTTTGTAGCCCTTGAACGCGGGCTCGGCGCCTTTCTTGTAGGTCAGCTCCTCGGCCAGCTGGTCCAGCTCCTCGGTCATGATTCCGGGGCGGACCGCCGCGGCGAGCGCCTCTAGGATCTCGGCGACGATTTGGTTCGCCTTGCGCATCACGGCGATCTCCGCCGGGGTTTTGATCGTAATCATTATCGCGCGTGCACCACGCCTGCCGCGGCCCGAGGCTTGGCCCCAAGCCCGCCGAGCGCGGCGATAATTCGCTTCTCCACTTGGCCGGTAGGCCCGACTCCGTCAACCTGCGCAAGCAGCCCCAGCCGCGCATAATGCTCAAGCAGCGGCTGCGTCGCCGCATGATAAACTTTGATCCGGTCAAGCACGGTTTGCTCGGCGTCGTCTGCGCGCTGATAAAGCTCGCCGCCGCACTTGTCGCATACCCCCGCCTTAACCGGCGGCTCGAAGGTCACATGATACATCGCCGCGCAATTGCGGCATGTGCGCCTTCCTGAAATCCGCTTGACGACCTCTTCGTCCGGCAGCATCACCGCGACAACTTTGTCCAGCTTCAGCCGCGCGGCCTCCAGCCGGTCCGCCAGCGCCCGGGCTTGCGATACGTTGCGCGGGAACCCGTCGAGGATAAATCCGTCGCGCGCATCTTTTTTTTGCAGCCGCTCAACTATTAATTTAAGCACCAAGTCATCGGGCACCAGTTGCCCGCGATCCATGTAGCCGACCGCCTCGTGGCCAAGCTCCGAACCTTCGCGCACGGCCGCGCGCAAAAGGTCTCCGCTCGCAATTTGCGGAATGCCCCACCGCGCAGAGAGCGCCTGCGCTTGCGTACCCTTGCCCGCACCCGGCGGGCCCAGCAACACCAGCCTCACAGCTACGCTCCTCTCCTGGTCTTGACCCGTCCGCGGCGCATGAAGCCTTCGTAGTTGCGGGTCAGCAGATGGGTTTCGATTTGCGCGACCGTGTCCAGCGCCACCCCGACCACGATCAGTAGCGCGGTGCCGCCGAAGAAAAACGGCACGTTGAAGCGTGCGATCAGGATCGTCGGCAGCACGCACACGGCGCTGACGTAAACCGCGCCGCCGAGCGTGATGCGCGACAGCACGCGATCGATATAGTCGGCGGTGAAACGCCCGGGCCGGATCCCCGGGATGAAACCGCCGTACTTTTTCAGATTGTCGGCGACGTCAACCGGGTTGAAAGTCACCGAGGTGTAGAAATAACAGAAGAAAAAAATCAGCGCGACGTAAACCAGGTCGTAGTAGAAGCCGCCCGGCGTCAGGTAGCTCGAATACGGTTTCAGAAAGGGAACGAAGGCGGCCAGCGTCGCCGGGAACACCAGCAGCGCCGACGCAAAAATCGGCGGAATGACGCCCGAGGTGTTGATCTTCAGCGGCAGATGCGAACTCTGACCGCCGTAAACGCGGCGTCCGACCACCCGGCGCGCATACTGGATCGGGATGCGCCGTTGCGCCGTCTCGATATAGACGATGCCGCCGATCACGCCGGCGGCGACTGCCAGGATGAAGATGAGCAGAAAGATGCTCATTTCGCCCTCGCGCACGAACTGCGCGGTGGTGCTGAGCGCGCTCGGCAGGCGCGCCACGATTCCCGCCATGATGATCAGCGAGATGCCGTTGCCGATTCCGCGCTCGGTGATCTGCTCGCCGATCCACACCAGGAACATCGTGCCCGCGGTCAGCGTGAGCACCGTCATAACGATAAACGCCACTCCGGGGTTGTAAACGATACTGCCGCCACCGGGCGCCGGCGCCTTTTGCAGCGCGACCGCGAACATCGTGCCCTGAAACAGCGCCAGCCCCACCGTGCCGTAGCGCGTGTACTGGGTTATCTTGCGCCGCCCGGCCTCGCCTTCCTTGTAAAGCTCGTCGAGATAGGGTGACGCGATTTTCAGCAGGTCAAGGACGATCGCGACCGAGATATAGGGCATGATGCCGAGCGCCAGCACCGAGAAGTGCTCCAGCGCGCCGCCCGAAAACAGGTTGACCCATCCGAACAGCGTGCCGCTGGTCTGCTCGAACAACGCCGCCAGCGCCTGGCCGTCGATTCCGGGGGTGGGGATGGCCACGCCGAGGCGGAACACGGCCAGCATCATGGCCGTGAACATCAGCCGTCGGCGCAACTCCGGGATGCGCGAGGCGTTTGAAAACCCATCCAGCATCTAGCTTTTGGTGGACGTTGCCAACTCCGCGACGCCGCCGGCGGCGGCGATTTTGTCCAGCGCGCTTTTCGAGAACGCATCCGCGCGCACTTTAATCTTACTCTTCAGCTCGCCGTCGGCTAAAACCTTGACCTTGCGCCCGGCGGGAACCAGTCCGCGCGCGACCAGCGCCGCCGCGTCGATCGTGACGCCTTCGGGGAAGTCGCCCAGCCGCGACAGGTTCACAATGGCGAATTCGTCGCGCCGCGCCTGGGCTCTCAGCGTGCGTCGAAAGCCCTGCTTGGGCAATCGCCGTTGCAGCGGCATCTGCCCGCCTTCGTAACTCGGCGGCGTGTTGCCGTGCGAGCGCGCGCCGAGTCCCTTATGCCCGCGGCCCGCGGTCTTGCCGTGGCCCGAGCCGATTCCCCTGCCGACGCGGCGCTTGCGATGGGTCGAGCCGGGGGACGGTTTCAAATCTTTCAAATCCATGAGTTGCGCCTAATCCTTGAGCTCGACGACCAGATGCTTGAGCCGCTTGACCATCCCTTCGACTGCGGCGCTGCGCTTGAGCTCGCGGATGCTGCCGATTTTGTGCAGGCCAAGGCCCTTGACCGTCTCGCGCACGCGCCGAGTGGTGCTGATGGGACTGCCGACGAGTTTCACGCGAATTTTATCGGACATCGTATTCCTCAATCACCAGAACTTTGCTCAACCCGAGCGTCGCTCCCTCTTTCCTCTCCCTGCAAGGGAGAGGATGAAGGTGAGGGTCCTTATACAGCGAGCTATTTTGCGAGCGAATCAAGATTCTGCCTCTGCTCCAAACGCATGCGCGCAGCTAATGCAAAGCTCCCTCGATCACGCTAAACCTCGGGTCACGCGGCGGCTTCGGGCTGATTCGGGGTGCGTCCGCGCAGCCGGTTGATATCCTGGGTGCTGCGCAGTTGGGCCAGCGCCTCGAGCGTCGCTTTGACCAGGTTGTGAGGATTCGACGAACCCAGCCGCTTGGTCAAAATATTGCGGATTCCGGCCAGTTCCACCACCGCGCGCACTCCGCCCGCGGCGATTACTCCCGTGCCCTCGGCGGCCGGGCGCAGCACGACGCGGCCCGCGCCGAAACGTCCGACCACTTCGTGCGGAATCGTACCCTCCTGAATCGGCACGCGGACCAGGCTTTTCTTGGCGCGATCGACGCCCTTGCGAATCGCCTCGGGCACTTCATTGGCCTTGCCCAGGCCAAATCCGACCAGCCCGTTATGATCGCCCGCGACCACCAGCGCGCTGAAGCTGAAGCGGCGTCCGCCCTTGACCACCTTGGCGACGCGGTTGATGTGCACGACCTTCTCTTTGATCTCGAGGCCCTGCGGATCGATTCGCTGCGTGACCGTGCCTTCTCTTAGCGTTCGTTGCCTGCCGTTCAAAATTTTAACCCCGCTTCGCGCGCCGCGTCGGCGATCGCCTTGACCCGGCCGTGATAGAGAAATCCGTTTCGGTCGAAGACGACGCTCGAAATCCCGCTCTGAAGGCATCGCTCGGCGATCGCCTTGCCCACGGCCTTGGCCGCGGCGAGGTTGCGCTTGCTCTTGAGCCCCTCGCGCACCCCGGCGGTGGCGGTCGAAGCCGCGGCGAGCGTGCGTCCGCTCTGGTCGGAGATGACCTGGACGTAAATATGATGCAGCGAGCGAAAGACCGAGAGCCGCGGGCGCTGATCGTTGCCAAGCGCCTTGCGCCGCACCCGGCCCTGGCGCAGCTTGCGTTTTTCTGATCGCTCTAAAGCCATAATCGCAACCAACCTTTATGCCCAACTATCATGCCGATGTGGAGCCCGCCGCAGCCTTGCCCGCTTTGCGGCGGATCGTCTCGGTCGCGTACTTGATTCCCTTGCCCTTGTACGGTTCGGGCGGCCTGAGTTCGCGAATCTGCGCCGCGACCGTCCCGAGCAACTGGCGGTCGGCGCTCTCCAGCGTAACCGTCACCAGTTTTTCGACTTTGGCAGTGACCCCGGGCGGAAGCTGATAGACGATCGGATGCGAATAGCCGAGCGTCAGGTTGACTTGATTGCCCTTGGCTTCGGCGCGGTAGCCGACCCCGTTTATCTCGAGCACGCGGGTAAAGCCCTTGCCCACGCCCTCGACCATGTTGGCGACGAGCTTGCGCATCAGGCCGTGGATGGAGCGCTCCTGGCTGGTATCGCCGGGCCGCTTGACCACGATTTCCGAGTCCTTGATCTCGGCGGTGAAGCCGGGATGAAGCGTGAGCTCGAGCTTGCCCTTGGGGCCCTCGACCTTAAGCGTCGCGCCGGCGAGCGACGCCTTGACGGTCTTATCGAGATGAATCGGCAGTCTTCCTATCCGCGACATCGCTCGTCACCAAACCCTGCAGAGGATTTCGCCGCCCACTTTTCTGCGCCGCGCCTCGCGTCCGGTCATCACCCCGAGCGGGGTCGATACGATTTGCACGCCCATCGCGCCCCGCACCTTGCCGATCTCGGCCGCGCCCGCGTAGCGCCGGTTGCTCGGCTTGCTGATGCGGTCGATGCCGCGAATCACCGATTCGCGGGTCGGCGAGTAACGCAGTTTGAGCGCCAGCGTCTTCTTGGGCGCTTCACCGGCGACTTCGACGCCGCCGAGGAAACCTTCGGCCATCAGCACGCGGCAAATTGCTTCGCGCAGCCGCGAATGGGGCAGCGTGAGTTCATTGTAGCGCGCGCGCATCGCGTTGCGGATTCGCGTAAGCAGTTCAGCGATCGGATCGGTCTGCGACATAATTATTGGTCTCTCTTACCAGCTCGCCTTGATCACGCCGGGCAACTTGCCGTCGAGCGCGAGTTTGCGCAGGCACAGGCGGCACATTTTGAACCGCCGATAGTACGCGCGCGCGCGGCCGCATAGCGGGCATCGGTTGTACTGGCGCACTTTGAATTTCTGTTTGCGGGTAGCCTTGACCCGCAGGCACGTTTTCGCCATTCAACTATCCTTATGCCCCCTGCGCCGGCGGCGGCGCCGGGGTTGCGGCCGCGGCCTTGGCGGCTGCGGCGGCGGCGTGGGCCTGGGCGGCGGCTGCGGCCTTGGCCGCGTCGGCCTCGCGCTCGGCGGCTCCGCGCATCGGCATCCCGAGCGCGCGCAGCAGCGTCAGCCCCTCGAAGTCGCTGCGCGCCGTGGTCGTGATCGAAATCGTCAATCCCTTCACCTTCTCGACCTTGTCGAGGTTGAGTTCGGGAAAAATAGTGTGTTCCTTCAGCCCGAGCGAGTAGTTGCCCCGCCCGTCGAACGCCTTGTCGCTGACCCCGCGGAAGTCGCGCACGCGCGGCAGCGAGATATTCACCAGCCGGTCGAAAAACTCCCACATCTTTTCGCGCCGCAGCGTCACCATCACCCCAATCGGCATCCCCTGGCGCAGCTTGAAGTTCGATATCGCCTTGCGCGCGCGGGTCAGCACCGGCTTCTGCCCGGCGATCACCTTGAGCTCTTCGAGCGCGGAGTCGAGAATCTTGACGTTGTCGCGCGCTTCCTGCAGCGCCATGTTAATCGTGATCTTCGCCAGCCGCGGCACCCGCATCCGGTTGTCGATTTTAAGCTCGCGCATCAGGGCCGGCGCGATCTCGTTCTCGAAGCGAACGCGCAAGCGCGCCGGCAGCTTGGGCTCGGGCGGCAGCGGCGCGGCCGCCGCGGCCTTGGCTTCCTCGGCCGCCTGCTTCTGCTGGGCCTGGCGGGCCTTGCCTTCGCGCTTGGCCTTGGCCGCCTGATCGGTCTTGGCCGCCTGTTCGGACTTGGCGGCCTGCTCGGCCTTGTCTGGCTTTTCCTTTTTGTCGGCCATCAATCGTTACCTATCACTTCGCCGCAACGGCGGCAGGCCCGGCTCTTGGCGCCGTCGGCGGCAAGCTTGAGCCCGACCCTGACCGGAGCGTTGCATCGATCGCAAAAAATCATGACGTTGGAGATGGCGATGGACGCTTCCTTCTCGACGATGCCGCCGGGGGTCTGCGCGCCACGCGGCTTGGTGTGACGCTTGACGATATTGAGCCGCTCGACGACGACCCGTCCGCGGTCGGGGAGCACGCGCATCACCTTGCCGGTCTTGCCGCGGTCGCGGCCGGTGACGACCATCACGGTGTCATTCTTCTTGATCTTGAATTTCGGCGCCGCCATCACAGCACCTCCGGCGCGAGCGAGATGATCTTGAGGAACTTCTTGGCGCGCAGCTCGCGGGCCACCGGTCCGAAGATGCGGGTGCCGACCGGTTCGTGATCCTTGTCGAGCAGCACCGCCGAGTTGCCGTCAAAGCGGATGTAACTGCCGTCGTCGCGGCTGATTTCCTTGGCGGTCCGCACGATAACCGCGCGCGACACGTCGCCCTTCTTGACCTTGGCGTTGGGAATCGCCTCTTTGACCGCGACCACGATGATGTCGCCGACGGAGGCGTACCGGCGCTTGGAGCCGCCGAGCACCTTGATGCACATCACTTTGCGCGCGCCCGAATTGTCGGCGACGTCGAGAACGGTTTGTACCTGTACCATCGCGCGCTACCCCGCGGCCTTCTTGAGAATCTGGCTGACGCGCCAGCGCTTGTTGCGGGAGAGCGGGCGCGACTCGATAATCAGCACGCGATCGCCTTCCTTGCACTCGCCGCGCTCGTCGTGCGCCATGAAGCGGGTGCTGCGGCGCACGCGCTTGCCGTAGAGGGCATGCTCGACCATGCGATCGACCCGGACCAGGACGGTTTTGGACATCTTGGCAGACACCACCGTGCCCTCCCGCCGTTTAATTCTTTGCCGCATTGGCCACCTTCTTGTCCGCCGCGTCCGCGCTGCGCACCTTCTCGCCGAGCAAAGTCATGATGAGCGCGAGCTCGCGGCGTGCGCGGCGATAACCGGCGTGATTATCCAGCTGATTGGTGCGCAGCTTGAGCCGCAGCCGGAAAATTTCATCGCGCGCCTCGCGCTCCTTGACGCGCAAATCGGGCGCGGTCATCTGCCTTAGTTCATCAAGCTCCAAGGCTGCCCTCCTCGCGCTGGATCATAATTGTTTTTATCGGCAGCTTGTGCGCGGCCAGGCGCATCGCTTCCTTTGCCGTGGCGTAATCGACGCCTTCCATCTCGAACAGAATCCTGCCGGGCCTGACGCACGCGACCCATCCCTCGGGCGAACCCTTGCCCTTGCCCATGCGGGTCTCGGCCGGTTTCTTGGTGAAGGGCTTGTCGGGGAAGACGCGAATCCAGACGCGGCCGCCGCGCTTGATATGGCGGGTCAGCGCGATACGAGCGGCTTCGAGCGCGCGGGTGTCGATGCGGCAAGTCTCGAGCGACTTGAGTCCGAAGTCGCCAAACGCAAGCGTAAGCCCGCGCGACTCGGCGCCGCGGACGCGGCCCTTCATCATCTTGCGCCATTTAACTTTTTTTGGTGCGAGCATTTTACTTCGTCAATTCGCCTGCGCAGGCGCGCCTGCGCGTTTCGCGTCCGCATCCTTGCGGGTGAGAACTTCGCCGCGGAAAATCCAGACCTTCACGCCGATCTGGCCGTAGGTGGTGCGCGCTTCGGCAAATCCGTAAGCCACGTCCGCGCGCAGCGTCTGCAAGGGCACGCGCCCCTCGCGGTACCATTCCTGACGCGCGATTTCCGCGCCGCCCAGGCGTCCGGCGACGTGGACCTTGACCCCCTGCGCGCCCATCCGCATCGCGCGGGTGACAGCTTCCTTCATCGCACGGCGGAAGGCGACGCGGCGCTCGAGCTGGAGCGCGATATTCTCGGCGACCAGCTGCGGGTCGAGGTCGGGGCGGCGTACCTCGTGGATATTGATAAACGAGTCGCGCCCCTTCATCAGCTTCTGGATGTCGAGCTTGAGCTTGTCGATTTCGGCGCCCTTCTTGCCGATAACGATGCCGGGGCGCGCGGTGTAAATATTTATTTTGGCCTTGTTGGCCATCCGCTCGATTTCAATCCGCGAGATGCCGGCGTGGTAGAGCCGCTTCTTGATGAAATCGCGCAGTTTCAAATCCTCGTGCAGCAGCTTGGCGTAGTCGTGGCTGGCGTACCATCTGGAGTCCCAGCTTTCGATGATGCCGAGGCGAAATCCGCGCGGATGTACTTTCTGTCCCATCGAAGACCTCAGGACGCCCGCTCGTCCACGATTACCGTGAGATGGCTGGTGCGTTTGTGGATTGGCGTCGCATGCATATGCGCGCGCATGAGCGATCGCTTCCAGGTCGGCCCGGTGTCGGCGGTCGCGCGTTTTACGAACAGCTTGTCCTCGTCCACGTTCTGCTGATCGCGCGCGTTGGCGATTGCGGCCAGCAAAGTCTTGGAGACGAACCTGGCCGCCTTCTTGGGCGTGAACTCGAGGATCGACAGCGCCTGATCGACTTTCTTGCCCGCGATCAGCTCGCACACAAGCTTGAGCTTGCGCGGCGAGATTCTGATGAAGCGGGTTCGCGATACGGATTCCATGACTGTTACAACTTCCCCGCTTACGCGCCCTTGGCCGGCGCCGGTGCGGCGGGAGCGGCGGCGGCCGGCTTCACTTCGCCCTTGCGATCGCCGGCATGACCGTGGAAGGTCCGGGTCGGCGCGAATTCGCCGAGCTTGTGGCCGACCATGTTCTCGGTGCAGTACACCGGGATGAACTTGTGCCCGTTGTGGACGGCGAACGTCATCGCGATCATGTCCGGCGTTATCATCGAGCGCCGCGACCAGGTCTTGATGATTCGCTTGTCGCCCGAGGCGGACGCGGCGGTGACTTTTTTCTGCAGATGCCCGTCAACGAAGGGACCTTTTTTGAGTGACCTGGCCATAACGATTAATGCTTCCCGCGCGGCCGGCGGCTGACGATCAGATTGTCCGACGGCTGCTTCTTGCGCGTCTTGTATCCCTTGGCCGGCTGGCCCCACGGCGACTGGGGATGGTTTCCCTTGGACTTGCCCTCGCCACCGCCGTGCGGATGGTCAACCGGGTTCATCGCGACTCCACGCACGTGACCGCGCTTGCCGAGCCATCGCGAGCGACCGGCCTTGCCGATAGAAATATTTTCGTGGTCGAGATTGCCGACCTGGCCGATGGTGGCGCGGCAATCGGCTTGCACCATCCGCTGCTCGCCCGAGGGCAGCTTGAGCAGCGCCATCTTGCCCTCTTTCGCCATCAACTGCGCCTGCACACCCGCGCCTCGCGCGAGCTTGGCGCCGGCTCCCGGTTTCATCTCGATGGCGTGAACGATAGTGCCGAGCGGGATGTTCTTGAGCATCAGCGCGTTGCCCGGCTTGATGTCGGCGTTGCCGCCCGACTCGACCTTGGCGCCGACCTTGAGCCCGTCGGGGGCGAGGATGTAGGTCTTGACGCCGTCGGCGTAGTGGAGCAGCGCGATATTGGCGGAGCGATTGGGGTCGTATTCGAGCGCGAAGACGACGGCAGGAATGCCGTCGCGGTTGCGCTTGAAATCGATCAGGCGAAGACGGCGCTTGTGTCCGCCGCCGCGATGACGCGAGGTCATGCGGCCGCGATTGTTGCGTCCGCCGGTGCGCTTGATCGGGACCAGCAGGCTTTTCTCGGGCTCTTTTTTGGTGAGCTCGGAGAAATCCGCTATCTGCATGAAGCGCTGGCCGGGGGTGCGCGGATTTAATTGTATGACTGCCATTTCTTTCAGTTTTTTCAGTACGTCTTCTGTCTAGTTACGAGCTCTCGTCCAAGTATCGCGCTCGGCCGCTTATAGCCCTTCGAAGAATTCGATCTTGTCGCCTTCCTTGAGAGTTACGTAGGCCTTTTTCCAGTCCATCTGGCGGCCCTTGATTGCGCCCTTCTTGCGTTCCTTGCCCATGAAGTTCGAGGTGCGGACCTTGAGCACGGTGACCTTGAACAGATGCTCGACGGCCTCGCGAATCTTGTCCTTGCTCGCCCCGGGGCGCACGCGGAACAGCACCTGGCCGGCCTTCTCACTGGCCATAGTGCCCTTCTCGGTGATGATGGGCGCGATAATCAGGCTCTCGGGGCTGCTCATTTCGCTTCTCCGGCAAACCGGGCTTCGATCGCTTTGGCGGTCCGACTGGTCATCACCAGTTCCCGGTAATTGAGCACGTCATAGACGTTAAGCCCTTCGAGCGCGAGCACCTTGTGCGCGGCGAGGTTGCGCGCGGCGAGCAGAAACTTGCCATCGCCTTCGCCCGTCACTATCAGCGCGTGCTGGAGCCCGAGCTTGTCGAGCGCGGCCTTGGCGGCTTTGGTTTTCGGCTCGGACAGATCGAGCGACTCGACCACAAATAGCTTGCCGTTGCGGGCGCGATCGGAAATCGCAAGGCAGAGCGCGGCGCGCCACGCCTTTTTCGGCATCTTGTACGAATAATCGCGCGGCTGCGGGCCGAAGATGGTTCCGCCGTGACGCCATAGCGGCGATCGGGTCGATCCTGCGCGCGCGCGTCCGGTGCCCTTCTGCCGCCACGGCTTGCGACCGCCGCCGGAAATGAGTCCCTTGGTCTTGGTGGACGCGGTTCCGGAGCGGCGATTGGCAAGCTGCATCCGGACCGCCTCATGCAGCAGCGACAGATCGCCGTCGCGGCCGAAAACTGCGCCGGCCACTTCGAGCTCGCCGACTTTTTCATGAGCGGCCGAGTACAGCGGCAGCTTGACCGGCGATTGAATTTCTTTCCGCTCAGGCATTGGCCACCTTCACATTGGAACGCCGGCGCGGGCGGGCCGCGTGATGGACGACGAGCAAAGCGCCGTCGGCTCCGGGCACCGCGCCCGAGACGATGACGGCGTTGTCTTCGGCAAGTATCTCGAGCACTTCGAGATTCAGGATCGAGGCGGTCTCGTTGCCCATCTGCCCCGCCATCCTCATCCCTTTGCGCACGCGCCCGGGATACGAGCGGTTACCGATCGATCCGCCATGGCGGAAATACTCGTGGGTGCCGTGCGAGCCGGGAAAGCCGGAGAAATGGTGGCGCTTGATGACGCCGGCGTAGCCGTGGCCCTTGGAGACCCCGGTTACATCGACCTGGTCGCCGACCTTGAACACGTCGGCGGCGGCGATCGGCTGTCCGAGCTTCAACTCGCCCTCGCCGCGGCGTTCGAACTCGCCCGATCTGATTCCGGCGGCGATGTTGGCGCGGGCGAAGTGGCCGCGCTCGCCGCCGGTGACGCGGCTAAGCTTTTTCTTGCCGAAGGTGACCTGCACGGCTTCGTAGCCGTCGGTCGCTGCGGTCTTCAACTGGGAGACGGTGCATGGGCCGAGCGTCAGCACGGTAGCAGCGCGCACGCGGCCGGCGGCGTCGGTCATCTGGGTCATCCCGATTTTTTTTCCAATCAATCCGGTCAGCATCGGCCCTACTCGAGCTTGATTTCGACGTCCACGCCCGCGGCCAGGTCGAGCTTGCCCAGCGCGTCGATGGTCTGCTGGGTCGGCTCGAGGACGTCGAGCAGACGTTTATGAGTACGAATTTCAAAATGCTCGCGCGACTTTTTGTCCACGTGCGGCGAGCGGTTGACGGTGAAGCGCTCGATGCGGGTAGGCAGCGGAATCGGACCGGCGACACGGCCGCCGGTGCGGCGGATGGTGTCCACGATTTCGCGCACCGACTGATCGAGCAGGCGGTAGTCGTACGCCTTGAGGCGTATTCGTATCTTGTCGTTCATCTGGGAATACCGCGCCCGCTTCGTTAAGCGCTCCGCTCCATCTCCACTCGATTGCGCACCATGCTTCGGTGTCCGTTACTTCAAAATTTTCGAAACGACGCCGGCGCCGACCGTGCGGCCACCCTCGCGGATGGCGAAGCGCAGCCCTTCGTCCATCGCGACCGGCGTGATCAGCTCGCCAAAAATCTTAATGTTGTCGCCCGGCATCACCATCTCGGTGCCCTCGGGCAGCGTGAGCACCCCAGTTACGTCCGTGGTGCGGAAATAGAACTGCGGGCGATAGCCGGTGAAGAACGGAGTATGGCGGCCGCCCTCGTCCTTGGTCAGGATGTACGCCGAGGCCTCAAAGTTGGTGTGTGGGGTAATCGAGCCGGGCTGTGCGAGCACCTGTCCGCGCTCGACGTCTTCGCGCTTGAGCCCGCGCAGCAGCACGCCGATATTGTCGCCCGCCTGGCCCTCGTCGAGCAGCTTGCGGAACATCTCGACGCCGGTGACGACGGTCTTCTGGGTGTCCCTGAAGCCGACGATTTCGACTTCCTCGCCGACCTTCACCTTGCCCTTCTCGACGCGGCCGGTGACGACCGTGCCGCGGCCCGAGATCGAGAACACGTCTTCGACCGGCATCAGGAACGGCTTTTCGGTCTCGCGCTTGGGCTGCGGGATGAAGTTGTCCACCGCGTCCATGAGATCGAGAATCGGCTTGCAGTTGGGGCAGTCGGCCTTGCCGCATCCGCAGTTGAGCGCGTTGAGCGCGCTGCCGCGAATGACGGGCACGTCGTCGCCCTTGAAATTGTACTTGGTGAGCAGGTCGCGGACTTCGAGCTCGACCAGGTCGAGCAACTCGGGGTCGTCAACCATGTCAACCTTGTTCATGAAGACGACGATCGACGGCACGCCGACCTGGTAGGCGAGCAGGATATGCTCGCGCGTCTGCGGCATCGGGCCGTCGTTGGCGCCGACCACCAGAATTGCGCCGTCCATCTGCGCGGCGCCGGTGATCATGTTCTTGATGTAGTCGGCGTGTCCGGGGCAGTCGACGTGCGCGTAGTGGCGCTTCATCGTTTCGTATTCGACGTGAGCGATGGAAATCGTGATGCCGCGCTCTTTCTCTTCGGGCGCCTTGTCGATCTGATCGAAAGCGGTGAAGGTGGCGAGCTTCTTTGACGCAAGCACCTTGGTAATCGCAGCCGTCAGCGTGGTCTTGCCGTGATCGATATGACCGATGGTGCCGACGTTGGCGTGCGGCTTGGTGCGTTCAAATTTAGCCTTGCCCATGATGTAACCTCCGATTGAGACCCTTGCTCACAAGTCCCTATGATGCGCGCTTGAGCGCCGTCAATTCTTCAAAAACATTTTTCGGCACGGGTTCGTACGCGCCGAACTGCATGGTGTAAGTCGCGCGGCCCTGGGTCATCGAGCGCAGCCGCGTGGCGTAACCGAACATGGTGGCGAGCGGGACGCGGGCCTCGATGACCTGCGCGCCGGCGCGATTTTCCATGTCGAGAATCTTGCCGCGCCGCCCGCTGAGATCGCCGATCACTTCGCCCATGAACTCCTGCGGGGTGACGACTTCGACATCCATCACCGGCTCGAGCAGAATCGGCTCGGCCTTCTCGCAGCATTCCTTGAACGCCATCGAGCCGGCGATTTTGAACGCGAGCTCCGACGAATCCACTTCGTGGTACTTGCCGTCGAGCACGATCGCCTTGATATCGACCATCGGGTAGCCGGCGACGACACCGTTTTCCATCGCCTCGACGACGCCGTCTTCGATCGACGGAATGAAATTGCGCGGAATCGATCCGCCCTTGGTTCCGTCCTCGAACTCGAAACCGACGCCCTTTCCGAGCGGCTCGATTCTGAGCTCGACCACGCCGTACTGGCCGTGGCCGCCGCTCTGGCGGACGAACTTGCCCTCGGCTTCGGAGGCGCGCTTGATAGTCTCGCGATAGGCGACCTGCGGCTTGCCGACATTGGCGTCAACTTTGAACTCGCGCAGCATCCGATCGACGATTATCTCCAGATGCAGCTCGCCCATCCCTGAAATCAGGGTCTGGGAAGTTTCCTTGTTGACGCTGACGCGGAACGAGGGGTCTTCCTTGGCGAGCTTCTGGAGCGCCTCGGAGAGCTTCTCCTGGTCGGCCTTGGTCTTGGGCTCGATCGCAATCTGGATGACGGGCGCGGGGAACTCGATGGACTCAAGCACGATCGGCGCAGCGGGATCGCATAGCGTGTCGCCGGTGTTGGTATCGCGCAGGCCGACGGCGCAAATCTCGCCGGCGTAAACCTCGCTGAGCTCCTCGCGCTTGTTCGCATGCATCTTGAACATGCGGCCGACGCGTTCGCGCTTGGAGCGGGTCGAATTGAGCACCGAGGTGCCGGTCTCGAGCTTGCCCGAGTACAGCCGCAGGAAGGTCAGCGTGCCGAGATACGGGTCGGTCATTATCTTGAAGGCGAGCGCGGAGAACGGGGCGTCGTCGCGCGGCCATCGCTCTTCGATCTTGTCGCCGACCTTGCCAACGACGGGCGGCAGGTCCAGCGGCGACGGCAGGTAGTCAACCACCGCGTCGAGCATCGGCTGCACGCCCTTGTTGCGGAAGGCGGAGCCGAGGATCACCGGCGTAATCGCCATCTTGAGCGTGGCGGCGCGAATCGCGGCACGAATCTGGTCGGGCTCGGGGGCCTTGCCCTCGAGATAGAGCTCCATGATGCGCTCGTTGTGATCGGCGAGCGTCTCGATCATCTTGTCGCGGTATCCCGCGGCCTGCTCCTGCAAGTCGGCCGGAATCTCCTCAACGCGGAAGTTCGCGCCGAGCCGATCCTCGTCCCAAATCAGCGCCTTGCGATCGATCAGGTCGATGAGGCCGGTGAATTTTTCCTCGGCGCCGATCGGCAAATGCAACAGCAGCGGCGTGGCCTTGAGCTTGTCGCGCATCTCCTGCACGACGCGCTCGAACTCCGCGCCGACGCGATCCATCTTGTTGATAAATGCGACGCGCGGCACGCGGTACTTGTCGGCCTGGCGCCAGACGGTTTCCGACTGCGGCTCGACGCCGCCCACCGCGCAGAACACCGCGACCGCGCCGTCGAGCACGCGCAGCGAGCGCTCGACCTCGATGGTGAAATCGACGTGGCCGGGGGTGTCGATGATATTGATGCGATGGTCGCGCCAGAAACAGGTGGTCGCCGCCGAGGTGATGGTGATGCCGCGCTCCTGCTCCTGCACCATCCAGTCCATCGTCGCGGTGCCTTCGTGCACCTCGCCGATCTTGTAGTTGATGCCGGTGTAGAAGAGCACGCGCTCGGTGGTGGTGGTCTTGCCGGCATCGATGTGCGCCATGATGCCGATGTTGCGCACCCGTTCTATTGATGTCTCGCGAGCCATCTAAAAAAACTCGGTAATTACCAGCGGTAGTGGGCGAACGCCTTGTTGGCGTCGGCCATTCGATGCGTATCTTCGCGCTTCTTGACCCCGCCGCCGCGATTGGCGGCTGCGTCGAGGATTTCGGCGGCGAGCCGCTCTTCCATCGACTTTTCACCACGCGCGCGCGCCGCCGCCACCAGCCATCGCATCGCCAGCGAATTGCGCCGCACCGGGCGCACCTCGCTCGGCACCTGGTAGTTGGCGCCGCCGACCCGGCGCGAGCGAACCTCGACCGCCGGACGAACGTTGTCGAGCGCGCGCTTGAAGACGACCAGGCCGTCTTCCTTCGAGCGCTCGGCGACGAGATCGAGCGCGTGATAAAAAATCTGCTCGGCGAGCGACTTCTTGCCGCGTTCCATCACCACGTTCATGAACTTGGCGACGGTACGGTCGTGATACTTGGGGTCCGCCGGAACTTCGCGGACGCGAATTTGTCCTTTACGCGACATATAACTCTACTTCTAACTCTACTTGGGTTTCTTCGACCCGTACTTGGAACGCCCCTTGCGCCGCTCCTGTACGCCGATCGAGTCCAGCGTGCCGCGAATCACGTGATAGCGAACGCCCGGCAGATCGCGCACGCGGCCGCCGCGAATCAGCACCACGGAATGCTCCTGCAGGTTGTGTCCGACGCCGGGGATATAGGTATTCACCTCGATCCCGTTGGACAGCCGCACGCGCGCGACCTTGCGCAGCGCCGAGTTGGGCTTCTTGGGCGTAGTGGTCTTCACCTGCGTGCACACGCCGCGTTTCTGGGGCGAGCCTTCGAGCGCGCGCGCCTTAACCTTGAAGCGTTTTTTCACGCGCGCCTGCCGGATCAGTTGGTTTATCGTCGGCACGTTACAATTTCCATTTCTTCCATTTCGATCAGCGTACTCATTTCGACCAGCGTATCCATCGGACGTTTGCCGACTCTCGAGAGCGCCCGGCGCACTTATCGCGCCGGCCCGGAACGCCGGATTGGCTCAAGCGGGACGCGGTGTTCAAACAAACCCCCCAAGGACACTTACGCCCTTGGGGGAAACATCATTATGTACGGGACCAGCCCCGCCGTGTCAATCTCCGCCGGGTGCGGGCGCAGGCGCCAGCTCCGGTTTTCCCGTCTCTTCTTCGGCGGCGGCACCTTCGACCTTGACCACCATCCGGTTGTACAGGTTCATGCCGGTGCCGGCCGGAATCAAGCGTCCCATGATCACGTTTTCTTTCAGTCCGACCAGCCTGTCAATCTTGCCGTTGATGGCCGACTCGGTGAGCACGCGGGTGGTTTCCTGGAACGAGGCGGCCGAGATGAAGCTCTCGGTGGAGAGCGACGCCTTGGTGATGCCGAGCAGCAGCGGCTCGGCGATGGCGGGCTCTCCGCCGCGGGTGAGCACGCGGCCGTTCTCCTCGTCGAAGCGCCATTTCTCGACTTGATCGCCGACCAGGAACGGGGTGTCGCCGACTTCCTTGATGCGGACGCGGCGCAGCATCTGGCGCACGATCACCTCGATGTGCTTGTCGTTGATGCGGACGCCCTGGAGCCGGTAGATTTCCTGGATTTCGTCGACCAGGTATTTTGCCAGCGCTTTTTCGCCGAGGATGGTCAGGATGTCGTGGGGATTGGACGAGCCTTCCATCAGCGGCTCGCCGGCCTTGACGATATCGCCCTCGTGAACCGCGATATGCTTGCCCTTGGGGATCAGGTATTCGCGCTTCTCGCCGATTTCGGGGGTGACTTCGACCTTGCGCTTGCCCTTGGTGTCCTTGCCGAAGGAAACCTGCCCGTCGATTTCGGAGATGACGGCGAATTCCTTGGGCTTGCGCGCTTCGAACAGCTCGGCGACGCGCGGCAGACCGCCGGTGATGTCCTTGGTCTTGGTGGTCTCGCGCGGGATCTTCGCGATCACGTCGCCGGGCTCGACCGCGGTGCCTTCGGGCACGTTGATATAGGCGCCTACCGGCAGGAAGTAGCGCGCGACGTTGTTGGAGTTGGGGAGCTTGACGGTCTTGCCCGAGGTGTCCTTGATCGAGATACGCGGGCGCATGTCGAGGTCTTTGAACTCGACGATAACGTTGGAGCGCGCGCCGGTTCGCTCATCGACCCGCTCCTCCATCGTTTTGCCTTCGGTGATATCGCCGTACTTAACCGTGCCGCCGACCTCGGTGATGATCGGGGTGGTGTACGGATCCCATTCGGCGATCAGCTCGCCGGGCTTGACCTTGTCGCCCTCGGCCTTGCGCAGCTTGGCGCCGTAAACCAGAGGATAGCGCTCACGTTCGCGCTCGCGGACGCGGCCGCCTTCGTCGGTGACCTGGGCCGCGATCACGACCTCGCCGTGGCGGGTCATGACGACCAGGTTGCCGTCGCGGCTCTTGACCGTGTTGACGCCATGCAGGCGCATCACGCCCTCGTTGCGGACCTCGAGCGTGGTGTCCGCGGCGCGCCGGCTGGCGGTGCCGCCGATATGGAAGGTACGCATCGTGAGCTGGGTGCCGGGCTCGCCGATGGACTGGGCGGCGATAATTCCGATCGATTCGCCGAGGTTGACCAGATGGCCACGGCCGAGATCGCGACCGTAACACTTGACGCACACGCCCTGGCGCGACTGGCAGGTGAGCACCGAGCGAATCTTGATTCGCTCGACGCCGGCTTCTTCGATTCGCTTAACCTTGTCCTCGTCGATCATCTCGTTGGCCTGCACCAGCACTTCGCCGGTGAAGGCGTCGCGGATGTCTTCGAGCGCGACGCGACCGAGCACGCGATCGCCGAGTCCCTCGATGATCTCGCCGCCTTCGACCAGCGGCGACATCTCGATTCCGTCGAGCGTGCCGCAATCGTCCTCGCTGATGATCGAGTCCTGGGCGACGTCAACCAGGCGGCGGGTCAGATAGCCGGAGTTGGCGGTTTTGAGCGCGGTGTCGGCCAGGCCCTTGCGCGCGCCGTGGGTCGAGATGAAGTACTGGAGAACAGTCAGCCCCTCGCGGAAGTTGGCGGTGATCGGAGTCTCGATGATTTCGCCCGACGGCTTCGCCATCAGGCCGCGCAGTCCGGCGAGCTGGCGGATCTGCTGCTCGGAACCGCGAGCGCCCGAGTCGGCCATGATGAAGATCGGATTGAACGACGGCCCGGTGACAGTCTCGCCCTTGTCGTTCTTGCCGAAGACCTGGGTGGAGAGCCCCTTGATAACCGCGCTGCCGATCTGGTCCTGAACTTCGGCCCAGATATCGACGACCTTGTTGTAGCGCTCGCCGTCGGTGATCACGCCGTTGTTGTACTGTTGCTGAATCTCGTTGACCTGCTTCTGCGCGCCGTCGAGCAGATGGGCCTTTTGCGGCGGAATGGTCATGTCCTTGATCGAGATGGAGATACCGGCCTTGGTGGCGAATTCAAAGCCGACGTCCTTGAGCCGGTCGGCGAAGATAACCGTCGCCTTGTCGCCGGAGCGGCGATAAGCGATGTCGATTAGGTTGCCGAGCTCCTTTTTCTTCATCGTCTTGTTGAGCTCGGTGAACGGAACCTCGGGCGGCACGATCTCGAACAACAGCACGCGGCCGACGGTGGTGGTGACGCGCTCGTAGCGCGGCATCGCGGCTGCTGCGGCGGCGGCCGCGGCGGCGCGGTCCTTGGCCTTGCCGCGAGGATGGCCGTTGGTCTCGGGCGCGGCGGGCGCGATTCCGGTCGCCAGAATCGGCGACATCCGGACCGTGATTTTCGCCTGCAGGTCGATTTCCCCGTGATCGTACGCGATTCGCACTTCCTCGACGTTGGCGAAGTTCTTGCCCTCGCCGCGCGCCAGCGGACGCTCGCGGGTCATGTAGTAAAGGCCGAGCACCATGTCCTGGGTCGGGACGATAACCGGCTTGCCCGAGGCCGGCGACAAAATGTTGTTGGTGGACATCATGAGCGCGCGCGACTCGACCTGCGCCTCGATCGACAGCGGCACGTGCACCGCCATCTGATCACCGTCGAAATCGGCGTTGTACGCCACGCATACCAGCGGATGGAGCTGAATGGCCTTGCCTTCGATCAGCACCGGCTCGAACGCCTGGATGCCGAGCCGATGCAGGGTCGGGGCGCGATTGAGCAGCACCGGATGCTCGCGGATAACCTCGTCGAGGATATCCCAAACGTCCTTGCCCTCTTTCTCGACCATCTTTTTGGCGCTCTTGATGGTAGTGACATAGCCCTTTTCTTCGAGCTTGCTGTAGATGAACGGCTTGAACAGCTCGAGCGCCATCTTCTTGGGCAGGCCGCACTGATGCAGCCTGAGTTCGGGGCCGACGACGATTACCGAGCGGCCCGAGTAATCGACGCGCTTGCCGAGCAGGTTCTGGCGGAAGCGGCCCGACTTGCCCTTGAGCATGTCGGAGAGCGACTTGAGCGGACGCTTGGAGGGGCCGGTGATCGCGCGGCCGCGCCGGCCGTTGTCAAACAACGCATCGACGGCTTCCTGGAGCATCCGCTTTTCGTTGCGGATAATGATGTCGGGCGCGTTGAGCTCGATGAGCCGCTTCAACCGGTTGTTGCGGTTGATCACGCGGCGGTAGAGATCGTTGAGATCGGAAGTGGCGAAGCGGCCGCCGTCGAGCGGCACCAGCGGACGGAGGTCGGGAGGAATGACGGGCAGGATGGTAAGGATCATCCACTCGGGCTTGTTGCCCGAGTCGCGAAAGGCGTTGACCACCTTCAGGCGCTTGGCAACTTTCTTGCGCCGCGCCTCGCTGGCGGTCGCTTTCATTTCGGCGCGCAGCTCTTCGGCAAGCTGGTCGAGGGCGAGTTGCGCCAGCAGCGAGCGCACCGCCTCGGCGCCCATCTCGGCCTTGAAGCCGTCGCCGTATTGCTCGCGCGCTTCGCGATATTTGCGCTCGGTCAGCAGCTCCCTGTCCTGGAGCGGGGTCTCGCCGCGGTCGATGACGATGTAGCACTCGAAGTAGAGGACCTTTTCGAGTTCCTTGAGGGTCATGTCGAGCAGGGTGCCGATGCGCGACGGCAGCGAGCGGAGGAACCAGATGTGGGCGACCGGGGCAGCTAGATCGATGTGGCCCATGCGCTCGCGGCGGACCTTGGACTGAATGACTTCGACGCCGCACTTTTCGCAGACCACGCCGCGATGACGCATGCGCTTGTACTTGCCGCAGTTGCACTCGTAGTCCTTGGTCGGGCCGAAGATTTTGGCGCAGAACAGCCCGTCGCGCTCGGGCTTGAAGGTCCGGTAGTTGATGGTTTCGGGTTTCTTGACCTCGCCGTGCGACCACGAGCGGATCATTTCGGGCGAGGCAATGGAAATCCGGATCGCGTTGAACGCCAGCGGGTTTTTGGGCTTCTCGAAAATGCCGAAGAGATCTTCCATCTCTTTAATAACTCCCTGGGCTTAAGCCCTTTGCGGCTGCTCGAGCAGCTCCATGTTCAGGCACAGCGACTGGAGCTCCTTGACCATAACGTTGAACGACTCGGGCAGCCCGGGCTCGAGCGTGTTCTCGCCCTTGACGATCGCTTCGTACATCCGGGTTCGTCCCGCCACGTCGTCGGATTTGACCGTGAGCATCTCCTGCAAGGTGTAGGCGGCGCCGTAAGCCTCGAGCGCCCACACTTCCATTTCTCCCAGCCGCTGGCCGCCGAACTGAGCCTTGCCGCCGAGCGGCTGCTGGGTAACCAGGCTGTAGGGACCGGTAGAACGGGCGTGAATCTTGTCTTCGACCAGATGATGCAGCTTCATCATGTACATGACGCCGACGGTGACCGGCTGCTCGAAGGGCAAGCCGGTGCGTCCGTCGTGCAGGGTAGCCTGTCCGGTCTCGGGCAAATCGGCACGCTTGAGCAACTGGAATATTTCCTCTTCGCGCGCGCCGTCGAACACCGGAGAGGCGACGTGCACGCCGGCCAGCGCCTTGGCCGCGAGCTTGAAGATATCGGGCTCGGCGAGTTCGTCGATAAAGTCGTGGCTTTCCTTTTCGGGGTAGATTTCCTTGAGCCGCTTTTTGAGCTGCGCGGCGCTGACGCCGGTGCGCAGGTCTTCCTCGATCTTGTGGCCGAGTTCGCGCGCGGCCCATCCCAGATGGGTCTCGAGAATCTGGCCGACGTTCATGCGCGACGGGACGCCGAGCGGATTGAGCACGATATCGACCGGGGTCCCGTCGGCCAGGCACGGCATGTCTTCCTCGGGCAGGATGCGGGAGAGCACGCCCTTGTTGCCGTGGCGGCCAGCCATCTTGTCGCCGACCTGGAGGCGGCGCTTGATGGCGACGAAGACCTTGATCATCTTGATCACGCCGGGGGCGAGCTCGTCGCCGGCCTTCAGGCGCTCGACCTTGGCGCCGTAGTGATTCTGCACGGCCTCGACGTTGGCGTTCATCGCCGCGATGGCCAGCGCGGCTTCCTCCTGCGCCGATTCGTTCTCGACGCGGACCTGGCCCCATAGGGTCGGCGGCAATTCCTCGAGTTCCTCTGCGCTGAGCGTGTCGCCCTTTTTGAGCAGCTCCTTGCGCTCATCGGACATCACACGACCAGCGAGCTTCTTGCCGGCCAGCGACTTTTTGAGCTTGCGCAGGGTTTCCTGGCGGATGATTCGGACTTCCTCGGCCTCGTCCTGCTTGAGCCGTTCGGCCTCGAGCACTTCGATTTCCTGGGTGCGTTCGTCCTTGGACACGCCGCGGCGCGAAAAGACGCGACCGTCGATGACGGTGCCTTCGACGCCGGGCGGCACGCGCAGGCTGGTGTCGCGGACCTCGCCGGCCTTTTCGCCGAAGATGGCGCGCAGCAGTTTCTCTTCGGGAGAAAGCTGGGTCTCACCCTTGGGCGTAATCTTGCCGACCAGGATGTCCTGCGGGCGGACTTCGGCGCCGATGCGGATGATGCCGCTCGCGTCGAGGTCCTTGAGCGCCTCTTCGCCGACGTTGGGAATGTCGCGGGTGATTTCCTCGGGTCCGAGCTTGGTGTCGCGCGCGATGCACTCGAATTCCTCGATATGCACCGAGGTGAACAGGTCTTCCTTGACCACGCGCTCGGAAATCAGGATGGAATCCTCGAAGTTGTAGCCGCCCCACGGCATGAACGCGACCAGCACGTTGCGGCCGAGCGCGAGCTCGCCCATATCGGTGGACGGCCCGTCGGCGAGCACGTCGCCGGATTTGACCCGCTCGCCCTTGACGACGATGGGGCGCTGGTTGATGCAGGTGTTCTGATTGGAGCGCTGATACTTGATGAGGTTGTAGATATCGACGCCGGCGTCGCGGAGATCCTTGGTCTGCTTGTCGGCGCGCACGACTATCCGCTCGGCGTCGACGCTTTCGACGATCCCGTCGCGCTTGCCGACCACGGTAACGCCCGAGTCGCGGCCGACTGTCCCCTCAAGCCCGGTGCCGACCAGGGGCGCGTCGGGCTTGAGCAGCGGGACGGCCTGGCGCTGCATGTTGGAGCCCATCAGGGCGCGGTTGGCGTCGTCGTTTTCAAGAAACGGGATCAAGGACGCGGCCACCGAGACCAGCTGGTTGGGCGACACGTCCATGTACTGAACGTCGTCGGCGCGGACCACGGTGGACTCGCCGCCGATGCGCGCCGAGACCAGCTCGGCGGTGAAGCGGCCGTGCGAGTCGAGCTGCGCGTTGGCCTGCGCGATGACCTTGTCTTCCTCGTCGAGCGCGGACAGATAGACGATCCGATCGGTGACGCGATTGTTTTCGACTTCGCGGTAGGGCGTCTCGATGAAGCCGTACTCGTTGACCCGCGCGTAGGTCGAGAGCGCGGCGATAAGTCCGATGTTGGGGCCCTCGGGCGTCTCGATCGGGCAGACGCGGCCGTAATGGGTCGGGTGAACGTCGCGGACCTCGAAACCGGCGCGCTCGCGGGTCAGCCCGCCGGGTCCAAGCGCGGAAAGCCGGCGCTTGTGCGCTATTTCGCTCAGCGGATTGGTCTGATCCATGAACTGGGACAATTGCGAGGAGCCGAAAAACTCCTTGATCACGGCGGAAGCGGGCTTGTAGTTGACCAGCTCCTGCGGCATCAGGGTCTCGATGTCCTGCAGGCTCATGCGCTCTTTAATCGCGCGCTCCATCCGGACCAGGCCGATGCGGAACTGGTTCTCGACCAACTCTCCGACGGCGCGCACGCGGCGATTGCCAAGATGGTCGATATCGTCAACCTGGCCGTTGCCGTTCTTGAGCTCCATCAGGTAGCGGACCACTTCGAGGATGTCTTCGCGGCGCAGCGTGCCCTGCTCGAGCGGCACGTCGATCTTGAGCTTGTGGTTGAGCTTGAGCCGGCCGACTTTGGAGAGGTCGTAGCGCTCGGCGTTGAAGAACAGGTTGTTGAAGAAGGTGGTCGCGGTTTCCTGCGTGGGCGGATCGCCGGGGCGCAGGCGGCGATAGATTTCGATGACGGCTTCTTCAGGGGTGCCGAGCTTGTCCTGGGCAAGCGTCAGGCGCAGCGGACCGCCGCCGGGGGCGTCCTCGGTGAACAGCACTTCGATTTTCTTGACGCCGTGGGCCTTGAGCTTCTCGAGCGTTTCCTCGGTGAGCTCCTCGTTGGTGCCGATCAGCACCTCGCCGGTGGTGGAATCGACGATATCGTGCGCGGATACGCGGGTGACGATCTCGTCGAGCGCGATCGGAACTTCGCTGATCTTCGCCTGCTCCATCGCGCGCACGATGGCCTTGTTGAACTTGCGCCCCTCGCGCGCGATAACTTCGCCCGACTTGGGGTCCTTGACGTCGCGGCTGACGCGGGAACCGAGCAGATGGTCGGCGACGAACTGCTTGGTGTACTGCTTGGCGTCGAGGTTAATGACGTCCTTGCGATAGTAGTAGTTGAGCAGGTCCTCGGTGGTCATGCCGAGCGCGCGCAGCAGCACGGTCGCGGGAAACTTGCGGCGGCGATCGATGCGGACGTAGAGCACGTCGCGCGGGTCGAACTCGAAGTCGATCCAGCTGCCGCGATAGGGAATGATTCGCGCCGAGTACAGGAGCTTGCCGGTGGAATGGGTGCGGCCCTTGTCGTGCTCGAAAAACACTCCGGGCGAGCGATGCAACTGCGAGACGATGACGCGCTCGGTGCCGTTGACCATGAAGGTGCCATTGCCGGTCATCAGCGGAATCTCGCCGAAGTAAACTTCCTGTTCCTTGACGTTCTTGATCGAGCGGCGGCCGTTCTCGACGTCCCAGATGACGAGCTGAATCTTGACCTTGAGCGGGGCGGCGTAGGTCATGCCGCGCTGATGGCATTCCTCGACGTCGTACTTGGGCGTGCCGAGGTCGTAGGCGACGAACTCGAGCGAGGCGGTCTCGTTGAAATCCTTGATCGGAAATACCGACTTAAAGACCGCCTGCAGACCAACGTCGGCGCGGTCCTCGGTCGAAACGCCAACCTGCAGGAAGTCGTCATACGAGCGCTTCTGAATCTCGATCAGATTCGGAATCTCGATGATCTTCTTGATCTTGCCGAAGGAGCGGCGGATGCGAAGATTGCTCGTTACATGAACTTGGGCCATCAGCTACCTCACCGTGCGTGCGCCACAGATTTCGGCGCGCCGTGAAGCAATAGGGAACGCGGGCACAGAGGTCTCCTCCGTGCCCACGGCTTCATCGATAAAGACCGTTTGAAATCCGCGCGCGCGAAAACATCCCGCGCCTCGTGAATTTCCCGACCCTTTGTTGTGCGTCAAAAAGACTAAATCCTTCCTACTTCAGCTCCACGCTGCCGCCGGCGGCTTCGAGCTTCTTCTTGATCTCTTCGGCCTCGGCTTTGTTGACGCCTTCTTTGACCGCCTTCGGCGCTCCATCGACCAGGTCCTTGGCCTCCTTGAGGCCGAGTCCGGTCAATTCGCGCACGACCTTGATCACCTGGATCTTCTTGTCGCCGGAGCCCGTCAGCACGACGTTGAACTCTTCCTTCTCGGGCACCGCCGCGGCCGCACCGCCGGCCGCCGGAGCGGCAGCCACCGCGACCGGAGCCGCAGCCGATACGCCGAGTTCGGCTTCGAGTTCCTTAACCAGCGCCGCTGCATCGATCAGGCTCAGGTTCTTCAGATAGTCCTTCACCTGATCGCGGCTGAGTTGTGCTTCTGCCATGTTACCTTCTCTCCTTGTTCACGCATCCGGGGAGATGTGGGAGCGCCCCGTGATTCTCTCTTTTTAGTCGAACTACCGAACGTTATCGTCGCGCGTGCGACGCGCGCACGCGAGCATCAAAATCGCCAACCCGCTCAACCCTCGGGCGTGGGCGGCGGTGCTGCAGGAGCAGGTTCGGTCGCCGGAGCCGGAGCCGCCACGCCGGCACCGTTCTTTTTCCCAATCGCGTCGATCACGCGCGCCAGGTACGAGCCCGGCTCGTTCAGCAAGCGGACCAACTGTGTCGCCGGCGCATTCAACAGGCCGAGCAACTGGCCAAAAATCACCGCACGCGACGGCAGGGCCGCCAGCGCCTGGACTTCGGCCGGGGTGAGCGCCTTGCCGTCGAGCACCGCGCCGCGCAGCTTGAGCTTGTCGCCCAGCGGTCCGAACGCAGTGAAGGTCTTGGCCAGTACGACCGGATCCTCGTAACTGAGGATCAGCCCGACCTGTCCGCCGAGGTTGCTGTCGAGCGCTTCGTAGCTGGTGCCCTTGATCGCGCGGCGGACGAGCGTGTTCTTGGCCACCCGCATCTCGCCGCGCACGGCGCGCAAGCGCTTGCGCATCTCGGTCGATTCCGCCGCCGTCATCCCGCGGTATTCGGACACGAGCGCGATACTGGCGCGGCCGAAACTCTGCGCGAGGTCTTCGACCAGCGCGGTTTTCTCTGATTTCTTCATCTAATTATACCGGCCCGGTTCCAACCGACAAAAAGTTTTCACTGGCCATCTTAATCCGGCCCCGTTATGCGGCCGCCGCGAGCGCCTTGGCCGCGGCCTGCGCCGTATCGACCCGCACGCCCGGGCCCATGGTCGAGCAAATCGCGACGCTGCGAACGTAATTTCCCTTGGCGCTGGCGGGCTTGGAGCGAACGATCGCGCCCAGCAGCGCGCGCACGTTGTCCAGCAGCTTCGCCGGGCCGAAACTCAGCTTGCCCACCCGCGCGTGCACGACGCCGGCCTTGTCCACGCGGTAATCCACCTTGCCGGCCTTGATCTCGGCAACCGCCTTGGCGACATCGAAAGTGACGGTGCCGACCTTGGGATTTGGCATCAGGCCGCGGGGTCCGAGGATTTTGCCGATTCGTCCGACCTGCCCCATCATGTCGGGGGTCGCGATGACGCGGTCGAAGTCGAGCCAGTTCTCTTCCTGGATCTTCTTTATGATCTCGTCGCCGCCGACGAAGTCCGCACCCGCGTCGCGCGCCTCGCGCTCCTTCTCGCCCTTGGCGACCACCAGCACGCGCGCAACCGCACCGGTTCCGTGCGGAAGCACGATCGTGCCGCGCACGTTCTGGTCAGCCTGGCGCGGATCGACGCCGAGCCGCACCGCAATCTCGACCGTCTCGTCGAACTTGGCGAGCTTGTTATCGACCACCAGCTTGACCGCTTCTTCGAGCGTGTAGCGGTGTTCGCGATCGATCTTCTTGGCCGCTTCCTTGTATTTCTTGCCTGCCATCTTGTTTGCCTGTTTAACTGCCGATGCCGCCCAAGTTAATCGGTGACGTCTATTCCCATGCTGCGCGCGGTGCCCGAAACGGTATTGACCGCCGCGGCCAGGTCGGCCGCAGTCAGGTCCTTGAGCTTGGTCTTGGCGATTTCCTCGACCTGCGCGCGGGTGACCTTGCCGACCTTGTTCTTGTTCGGCGTCGGCGATCCCTTTTCGATTCCCGCCGCGCGCAGCAGCAGAATCGACGCGGGCGGGCTCTTGGTGACAAAGGTAAACGAACGATCGGCGTAAACCGTGACGATCACGGGGATCAGCAGGCCCTGCATGTTCTGGGTCTGGGCGTTGAAGGCCTTGCAGAACTCCATGATGTTGACGCCGCGCTGTCCGAGCGCCGGTCCCACCGGCGGCGAGGGATTCGCCGCGCCGGCCGGAATCTGCAGCTTGATCGATCCGACTACTTTCTTAGCCACTTTATAATCGTTCCTGGTTGCTCAGTCGCGAACGCCGCTTGCCCGCATCGGCCCGCGCCCATCCGGCGAACAAGCGTTTCTCTGCTTTTCGTGGTTTCAGGCCTTCTCTACCTGCACAAAGTCGAGTTCGACCGGGGTTGCGCGGCCGAAGATCGAGATCAGAACACGCACCTTGCCCTTTTCCGGCTTGACTTCCTCGACGGTGCCGTTGAAGTCCTGGAACGGGCCGTCGACGACTTTGATCGCCTCTCCCACCTCGAACAGCACCTTGGGCTTGGGCCGCAGCGCCCCTTCTTCCATCTGCTGCTCGATCTCTTTCACTTCGGACATCGGAACTTCGGGCGGATTGGTGGAATGCCCGACGAAGCCGGTAATTTTCGGGGTGTTCTTGATCACGTGCCAGGTCTCGTCGTCGAGCACCATCTGCACAAAGATGTAGCCGGGGAAAAACTTGCGGCTGGAAACCTTGCGCGCGCCGCCCTTGCCCAGTTCCTGCACCCGCTCGATCGGCACCAGCACCTTGCCGATCTTGTCTTCCTTGTGGAGCGAGCGCACCCGCTCCTCGAGCGCGGCCTTGGCCTTGTGCTCGTAGCCCGAGTAGGTATGGACGACATACCATTTCATCTCGGGCTTGGCGGTCTCGGTAATTGTTTCAGTCATCTGCAATGTGCGATCTTCGTTGAGAGTCAGCAGTTTGCGCGTCCAGTCGTTGGTCCCTAGCGGAGCAGCATCTGCACGCCGCGAACCGCGAAAAAGTCAATTACCCCGAGCCACAAAGCCATCACAAACGCCAGACCGACAACCACAATCGTGGCCTGCATGGTTTCCTTGGGCGAGGGGTAATGGACCTTGGCAAGCTCCGTCCACGCTTCCGTGACGAAACTTACGCCCTGATTGAAGTAACTTTTCAGACTATCCATTTTTCGTGCCTAAATCAAGGACCGGGTGATTGATTCGGTTAAACCGCTGTTATTTTGCGGGCCAGCCAGGATTCGAACCTGGAACCCTCGGATTTGGAGTCCGATGCTCTGCCAATTAGAGCTACTGACCCTGTTTCAACTTGATCTGTTCGGGGTCGACTGAGCCTCGACGCTCGACCGCACATTGAAAAAATCAAGAAATTTTGCCTTCCTTGTGCACGGTGTGCGCGCGGCACTTCGGACAGAATTTCTTGATCGAAAATTTGTCGGTCTGCGTCTTCTTGTTCTTGGTCGTGGTGTAGTTGCGCGATTTGCAACCGTCGCATGAAAGCGAAATCAAATCTCTCATTGTCGTCCGCCTCGAAAAACTTCTCCGCCGCTTAGCCGGCGCAAATTTGGAAAGCCCACGACGGGATTCGAACCCGTGACCTCTTCCTTACCAAGGAAGTGCTCTACCGACTGAGCTACATGGGCATTCGTGCACTGCCCAACCGGACCAAATCGATTGCCCAAAAAACTTTCGCCCAAAAAACTCGCCGCCTCGATCCGTCACGGATAATCTGGAGCGGGAAACGGGACTCGAACCCGCGACCCCGAGCTTGGAAGGCTCGCGCTCTACCAACTGAGCTATTCCCGCTCTCTCCGTCGAACTCATTATTATACTGGTGGAGAGGGGAGGATTCGAACCTCCGTAGGCATAAGCCGGCAGATTTACAGTCTGCTCCCTTTGGCCACTCGGGAACCTCTCCTCCCAAGGCTATCGTGCCGACCAAGCCGATGGCGAGAATCGAACTCGCAACCACCTGATTACAAATCAGGTGCTCTACCGTTGAGCTACATCGGCAAACGACGTTAAGGAGCCAAAGCTATTCGGCGGCGCCGCAACTGTCAAGCCAAACGGCGTTGGGGGTCTGCTTCTTGCATCCCGGCGACCACGCGCGGCCGGTCGCGTTCGACAATTGCGGCGCGCGGGAGAACAGACCGGCCGGCCGTAAACAAAACGATCGCTACTGGGCCCTGCAGGTTGTGGCCTGGACTCTGTTTTCGGTGGAATTAATGCCCCGAAATTGAGCGTAGGCGACCCCGTTAGCGCCTGCAAAGGCGATTGCAACCGGGCAACCGCCGACGCTAATGGCCCCGAGATAGCCAGTCGTATTGTCCGCGTTGATACAATAATTGCCGGTGCCTTGCGAGGCGAAATCCTCGTAGCTCGGGCTTGTGTTCGGATCGTTGGTGTTTTGCGCCGAGAGCACGCTGAAGGTGCCAACGCCGGCGCCAGTGTTGGTGAGGTCCATGACCACCACGCTGAGTTCCGGATACCCCGAGTCGTCCACCCGGACCATGGTGCAGCTGTACGAACCGCTGATGGTCGCCGTCCCCGTGCTGGCGCAGGTGGGCGCAGGCGAAGGACAGGTCCCGTGGGCGCCCGCGGCGCCGGTCAGGATCGCCAATAAAAAACCAACCAGGCAAGCTTTTCTCATCGTGAGCTTCCCCAAATTTTGAGCTGCGGTCTGAAAATCGTGTCGCATCGTATCCGTCGCGGCTAGCCGCACCTCCTAATTCAACACCGGCCCGTAAATGTTGATCACATTCGGCAACGGGGTTGGCGATGGCGTCGCGCTCGCTGTCGGCGTGGGCGCGACGGTCGAAGACGACGTGGCGCTCGCTGTCGGCGTGGGCACGATCGTCGAAGATGGCGTCGCGCTCGCCGTCGGCGTGGACGTGGCGGTCGCAGATGGCGTCGCGCTCGCCGTCGCCGTGGCGGTGACGGTCGGCGTCGGCTTCTTCTGCGTGGCTTTACCCTTCAGAGTGACCGTCGCCGTCTTTGGCCCGCTGGTCGCGCTGGCGCTGATGCCGATGGTCCCGCCGGGCGCCGTCCCCTTGCCCGTGGGGATGAACTCAACCTTCACGGTGACGCTTCCTTTGGCAGGAATCGAGGGGGGAACGCTGGAGAGGTTGGTGATGACGTAGTCGGAGCTGGTGGGCGTGCCGACGCTCAAGCTGCCCAGCGTCGCCGTGCCGGTGTTCTTGATGGTGAAACTCTTGGTCTCGGTGGTCGCAATGTCGAGGTTGACGCTGTAGCTCAGCGTCTTGGGCGAGACCGAAAGCTTGCTTACCGGTGGCTTGGTCTTGTCCGGCGACGCATCCTGATCCGATTGCGCCAACGCCGGCCGCGCAAACGCGGCCGACGCCACGATCGCCGCAAGCGCGATCGGCACGATAATCACACGGGCGATCGCGGCAACCGGGTGCGCTCGCAAACTCATCGGCCAACGAAATCGATTGTTCAATCGCAAGCCCCCGCTTATCGCTGGCAAAGGAACGCTTCGGCGTTGTTCTCGGCGGTGTCGATGATCCTCAGTTCCTTGCCAGAATCATCGGCCACCATCGCCAGCGGACAAGTGCCGGTCGGGGAAGTGGGGATTAGATAGCCGTTGCCGGCGGTGTTGATGCAGTAGGTGCCGGATGCGCCCGCGGCAAAGTCGCTATAGGTGCTTGCGCCACCGGAATTGTTGTTCAGCGCCTGCTTAACCACTGAGAAGGCTCCGGCGCCGTTTAAAGTCATGACCACCACAGCGTTGCTGGAGACGCTCGAAGAATTGGTCGCGATCTCGGTGCACACATAGGTGCCGTCAAGAGCGGCCAAGGTGGTGGAGGAACTGGTCGTGCAGGCAGGAGTGGTGGAAGGACAGATCTGGGCATAGGCGCCGCCTGCCGCAGACAAGAGAAAAAAAGCAACCAGAAACTTAATTTTCTTCATCGGAAGGGTCCCGCTCGGCGACTTGCTGAAGTCTGCGTTCTAATACCCGGCTCGAAACACACGGAAAACTCAGTCCGTAAGCGCGCCGGATTATGGGTCACTACGATCTTGATTCGCAAACCGTTACGGCTGCAAATTCCGCTTCAACGCTAACGAGAAGCTCACAAGTAACGTTTTTCAACGCCGAAAGTACGATCTCGGATGCTAATCCGGCTGCTTCGCCGCGGCGCGGCGGCGGGCGATTTCGAACAACGCCACTGCCGCGGCGACCGACACGTTGAGCGAGCCGACTTTGCCGCGCATCGGGATGTCCACGACGAAGTCGGCGCCCTTCTTCACGATCTCGCGAACGCCGCGCCCCTCGGAGCCAACGATAATCGCGAGCTTGCGCGAGGTGTCGAGCGCGTAGATCGACGTGTCACCGCCGGGCGCGAGCGCCGCGGTCCAGTAGCCCGCCTCTTTGAGCTGCTCGATCGTGCGCGCGACGTTGCCGCATCGCGCGATCTTAAGATGGATCCACGCACCGGCCGACGACTTGACCGCGGCGGGCGTGATGCCCGCGGTTCGGTCCTTCGCGAGAACGATCGCGCCGACGCCGGCGCCTTCCGCCGAGCGCATCAGGGCGCCCAGGTTGCGCGGATCGGTGACGCCGTCCACCAGCACGATTGGGTCGGGCTGCTCGGCGAGAATCTGCTCGAGCGGCGTGTACTCGTACTCGCGCATCAGGGCCGCGATCCCCTGATGGCGGGCGGCCGCTCCCGCCAACCGCTCCAATCCGGCGTCGTCGGCGAATTCGACCCGGCCGCCGCCGGTTCTGACGAGATCGATCTCGGCGGCGAAGCGCCGCTCGCCGCCGGATTTCACGTAGAGCACCCGAATCGAGCCGGGCGCCGCAGCCGCAAGCTCGCGGATTGGTTCGACGCCGTAAACTATTTCGCGGTCGCTGCCGCTTGCGCGCCGAGGCTCGCCCGCGCCCGCATCCGCACGCCGATCGTCGTGGGCAAAAGCCGGCGCCGCGGCGGGTTTGGCGGTGGCAACGGGCGCGCGGCGGCGCGGCGGAGTCGGCGCGTTGCGGTCGAAGCGGGGTTTGCGGCCCTTGTCGCGAAAGTCTCTCATCGGGAGCGATACTATCAGAGCGCCGCGCAAGTAGCTGTCCCGGTCCGCGAGAAGAAAATCGAAACACCAAGTTTCAATCGCGCGCCGGGATGTCTAAAATTGGCCGCGAGCCCTCGCCGGCGGCAGGGATCAAACAATCGATGAGACTGGCAATCCCCGGATTTGCGATTATCGACCGCTACGTCGCGCGCGAGGTGCTGGCGCCGTTCGCGGTCGACGTCGGCCTGCTGACCTTCGCGCTGGTAACGGGCAAGTTGCTGAAGCTAATGGACATGGTCGTCAATCACGGCGTCAGCCTGGGCGAGGTGATCGGAATTATCGGGTATATCATGCCGGCCTTTTTGGAACTCACGTTCCCGATGGCGGTGCTGCTCGGCGTGTTGATGGGATTCGGGCGGATGTCGAGCGACCAGGAGATGACCGCGGCGCGCGCCTGCGGCGTCAGCCTCTATCGGCTGGCGGTGCCGGTGATGATAGTGGCGATGGGGGTGTACGCGCTTTCGAGCTACTTCGCGTTCTCGCTGCGGCCGTGGGCGAATTCCAACCTGCGCAGCAAGCTCTACGAACTCAGCCAGACCCGGACCAGCGCCGGGCTGAAGGAAAAAGTCTTCAACAGCAACTTTCCCGGACTGGTCGTTTATGTTGACGAGATGTCCGAAACCGACTCCAGTTTGAAGGGCGTCATGATCTCGGACGCGCGCGATCCGCACAACCAGAACACGATAATCGCCAAGCATGGAACGATGCTGCCCGACGCGAAGCAGAAGTCGATCACGCTGCGGCTGTTCGACGGTTCGATCTTCGGCTCCGAGACCGCGAGCAACGCGACTCACGTGACCAGCTTCAAGACCTACGATCTCGGCGTGCGTCCCGAGTCGGCGATGGACATGGGCGATCAGGATCCGGGCGAAATGACGTACTCGGCACTGCGCACCGAGATCAAGGCGGCCCGCGCCAAAGGGAAGCCCGACTACGCCGCCGAGACCGAGATGGCGAGCAAGTTCAGCGTCCCGTTCGCGACGATGCTGTTCGCGCTGCTTGGTATTTCGCTCGGGCTCAAACCGGCGCGCGGCGGCCATTCGGAGCGCTTCGGCGTGAGCGTCGCGCTGTTCTTTCTGTATTACTCGCTGATGCGCGTGGGCGAGACGCTGGCGCAGCGCGGGCGGCTCGACGCGTGGGTCGCGATGAGCATCCCCGACATCGTGTTCATGGCGCTGGCGTTCTGGTTCTTCTATCGCGCCGCGTCCGACCGGGGCGACCAGGGGCGCGGCCCCGGCGACATCATCTGGGATCTCGTCGAGCGCTACGAACGCAGCAGGCAGGCCGCATGAAGCTTCAACCGCGCCTTTCGCCGGTGATGGACCGCTTCATCGCGGGCCAGTTCTTCGGCCCATTCAGTGTTTGCCTGGCGGCTTTCACCGCAGCCTACCTGCTCGGCGACATGTTCGATCGGTTCGACGATCTGATCCGCTACGGCGGGCTGGGGTTATTGGGGCTGGAGTACTTCGCGCTCAAGCTCCCGCTGATCGTGTCGCAAGTCCTGCCGGTGGCGAGCCTGGCCGGCGTGCTGCTTGGCTTCGCGCTGCTCAATCGATCGGGAGAGGTGCTGGCCTGTCAGCAACTCGGCATCAGCCGGCTCGGGATGGCGATGCCGGTGCTGATAGTCGCGGTGTTGATTTCGGGTTTTGATTTTCTCATCAGCGAAACAGTGGTTCCGGCCGCGACCCGCCAAGCGAAGTATATCTACTCGGTGGAGCTCAAGAAGCGCCAGCTCAAGGCGGTCTTCGCCAACCGGCGCATCTGGGTGCGGGTGCGCGACGGATTCATTTCGGTTGACAGCTACGACCAGAAAAACGCGCAGCTCGCCGGGATTACCCACTACCAGCTCGACAGCGACTTCGGACTCAAGGACCTCGAGCACGCGGCGAGCGCGAAGTGGAACGGTCACGACTGGGTCGAGACCGGCTTGAACTCGTTCCAGATCGCCAAGGGGGGCACCGTGACCATGACGGGCGCCGCGCGGCTTGAGCTTGGACTGACGCCCGCCGATTTCGGCCTGCTGCGCTTTGACCCGGAGGAGTTCAGCTTGTGGGAGCTCGACCGCTACATCGCCGATCTCCGCAGCAAGGGACTCGACCCGGGCGGGTACGTGGTCGATCGCGATCTTAAGTACGCGATGCCGCTGGCGTGCCTGATAATGGCGGCGCTCGGGATGGCGCTCAGCCTCGATCCGCTGCCGCGCAATCTGAGCCTGGGGCGCAGCTTTGGGCTGGCAATCGTGATCGGCTTCGCCTACTGGACCTCGCTCGGAATCACGTCGGCGCTGGGTCGCTCGGCGCTGCTGCCCGCGGTAATCGCGGCGTGGATACCGAATTTCATGTTCGCGATGATCGCGATTGCGATCTTCCTGTTCGGCGAAGAACGCTGAGCGCCGGGCTCAATCTTGCCAATTTGCACGCAGCGCCTATTATCAGTGGCAGCGGAACGAATGGTGGCGTGAGCATGCTCTATCGACGGCGCGACATTTCGCGATTGACTCCGGCTTTGATTCTCGCCGTCGCGATCGCCGCGTTGGGAGTCCTGGCGGTCGCAGCTTTAGGCTATGCGGCCGGCGGCAACCGCGCCGAATCCGACACCGTCGTTGCCGAGGCGGAAAAGCTGATCATCCATGCTGGCAAGTCCGATCCCATTGATACAAAAGAAATCCACCAGGCGATGGACAAGCTGCATCTGGCGCTGCGCATCGATCCTCGAAACGACTCGGCTTACGTGGATCTCGGCTTCTGCTACGGCGTGATCCGCGACGGCTCAACCGCAATCGACATGTACCGCACGGCGACCCAGCTGAATCCGTCGGGCAGCAACTTCATCGAGCTGGCCGACGTGTATCTGCGCGTGGGCGACGCCGAGGACGCGCTGCTCGCGGCCAACGCCGGAATAATCAAGGATCCTCGCAACGCGCGGCTCTACAACGCCAAGGGCATGGCGCTGAACGATTTGCAGCGTTTCGGCGAAGCCGAAGAAGCCTGGGAGAAGGCGCTCAAGCTCAATCCCAATCTGAAGGTCGCGCGGGCAAATCTCGACGCGCTCAACGGCGGCGCAAGCGGCCGCGGCAGCATCACCAAGCATCCGCAACCGCCGGCAGCCACGACGCACTAGCAGGGTGTTGAAAAACTCATATCGAAGGGCAGTTCGGTCTCGAACGATTCAACACCCTGCGTAAAAGCTGTCTTCTTACCTACAACATCTCCCCCTTTGGAGAGCTTTGCGTAACTGCATATTCAATTCGGAGCAGCTCGGCTTCGCATGCCCTCAGTGAAGTCGAGGTGTTTTGCGCCGAGAAAGATTCGGGATTCTTCGCTGCGCTCAGAATGACACAAAGAGGAGTGCGCCAGCGCGTATCGCTTCGCCACCAGCATCCGGTTATGCAAAGCTCTCTTTTGGGGAAGACAAAAGAGAGGGAGCAGGCGTTGAAAATTACTTTTTCAACAGCCCGCTAGTCGCCGGTGATCGGACGCTCGGGCTCCCCCGCGCAATATGCGCATCGGCAGAGATTCCTGAGCTGGGGCATCGTGTAGATAGTCTCGTGGCCGTCAGCCCATTCGATAAACACCGCCGCTTCGCCCAGCCGCGAGAGCTGCCGCATGCGGATGCTCGCGGGCGGCACCTCGCCGTTGACGTTGCCCCGGCAGGCATCGCACGGGCATCGGCGGCGCAAATTTTCCAGCGGGAAGATGCTACCGTGACCGTCGATCCAATCCACGCCGACGGCGTAGCGCCCGACTTCGTGCAGCCCTTTGATCTTCGGAGTCTTTGACTTGATAAGCGCCATCGGTGCAATCTGTGCCGGATTATATCTCCCGCGCCGGCGGCTGTGGAGACGTTATCTGTGCCCCCAGCTTTTGTAAAATACGATGAACCCGGCCGCGCGCTCGAGCGCCTTGCCGCGAGCGCCGGCCGCGAGCTGCTTGCCAAGCAGCCTCATTGGGGCGACGCGATCCTGTGCGACGGCCTGGTTTACGCCGCGCGCGCGCTTAAGAGCAACGCCCCGATCGAGGCGGCCGAGCGATGGTTCGCGCCAAAGCTCGCGGCGGGTCCGCGCACGGAAGGATGGTTCTGGTTCTGGGCGGCCGAAGTGCTGCCGGCGCTCGACCTGCACCTGAGAACCGGCGATGCGCGCTACCTGGATTATGCGCGTGCGCTCGCCGCCTTCATGGAAAATTCAGCGGCGCGAACCCCCGACGGCGCTTTCGTTCCGCATCCACCGGCGCTCGAAGTGTGGATCGATGTCTGCTATTTCACCGCGCCCGCGATCGCATTGCTCGGCCGAATCTCGGGCGACGCCGCGATGGTCGAGCGCGCGGCCGATCAGATGATCCTCCATCGCGATCACCTGATCGACCCGGCCAGCGGGCTTTTCTGGCACGTCGCCTACGTTGACCGCAACGGGCATTCGCCGTGCCTTTGGGCGCGCGGCAACAGTTGGTTTTCGATCGCGGCGCCGCAAGTACTCGGCGAAATCGAGGCGGCCGGCCTGGCTGAGCGGCTTGCCGCGAAGGTAGAGAAGATACGCGCGGCGCTGGCGCTCCAGCTCAATAAGGTCGCGTCGCTCCAGGACGAGTCCGGCCTGTGGCACACCGTGATCGATCGCGAGGACTCGTACCTGGAGGCGTCGGCGGCGGCCGGATTTGCGCTCGCGCTCGGCCGCGCGATTCGGACCCGGATCCCGGGTCTCGACCAGGCGCGCGCGCGCGACGCGTACTGGCGCGCGCTTGGCGCGATTTGCGCGAAGATCGACTCGCAGGGCGCATTCACGGGCGTATCGCAGCAAACGCCGCCGGGGGATTTCGCCTTTTACAATTCGATCGAAGTCGGGACTGCGCCGTTCGCGACCGGCGTGTGCCTGATGGCGCTAAGCGAAGCGGTCGAGGACTGGCAGACAGAAAAGCCGTAGCGACGGCGAGAGCCTCTCATCACGGAAATGCGGTCATGATCGCTTCGTAGTATTTGATCGCGCCGGTGGGATTAGGATGTCCCACCGATGCGCGCCGGCAGACCTGGCAGTCGAGCCATCCCGGAACCAGCCGGATGCATTCGTCGGTGCGTTGATCGACAACTTCGTCCTCCGCCGCCAAATCCATCCCGACGCTCCATAGCCACGGGTCGGATGCGAACAGGGCATTGCGTTCCTGGAACGGCGGCAGCATGTAGGTGATTCGGTTGTTGGCGGCCGGGGTCTGATTGACCTCCGCGGCGGCGGTACTTAGCCACTGATCAGACTCCCTCCAGAACAAAAGGGCGAGGTCGCACGGGTCGCTAGCGCCGACGGCCTGCATCAAGGCGTCGGCATCGGGAATCCCGCGAGCTTTCAGCAGGAACGGGACGGCGTGCCGCTCGCTGCTTTTGCTGAGTATCGGGTAGTAGCCGAGCAGGATGATTCTGCACGCCGGATCCGAAAACTTCGCGGCGACCGCCTGGAGCAGAAGTTTCATGTCGGTGTAGCAGTGCTGCTTGACCAGTGCGCTCAGGTCGCCGGGCTTGGTGGTTGGATTCAAAATCACCCGGACGTCAACGTCATTGATTCCTCCGTCCATCAGAACCACGCGCACCGGGGACGGGTCTGCGTACTGGTTGCACTGATCTAAAATTGTCGGACCCGACGCCGGAATCTCGCCGGGGAGCGAGGGCCACGCCTGATTCATTCCCGCGCCGATGACGGCTCCCGAATGCGCGCACATCGCAGCCTGCAAGCCGGGATACTTATACGCCAACTGATCGAAGGCCAGCCGATAGAACTTGTTGCCGTCTTCGAGGCCCTGTCCCCACATGACGGAGTCGCCCAGTATCAGCATCACCGGCGGCTCGGCATTCGCCCGCGGCGGATTGGCATTTTGCAGCGCACCCATGGCTACACTCCTTGTCTAGTTTTTCGGGAACAGAGTAGTTCGCGCGCGGGTTAGCGGCAATTCGGGAGGGACAAGTCCTTGCGCCGGGGTAAGGAGGAAACCAAACGCCTAACCCCTTCCCAATCGGGGAAGGAGAACAGTCGCGGAGGGACGAGATTGCGGAGCGCGATCTAGTAGAAGCGGGGTTCGCCGGGCGGGCGGGTTTTCCAGCGGCGGTGAATCCAGTTCCAGTGATCGGGATGCTCGCGGATCATCTGTTCGATGATGCCGGTGTAGCGCTGCGTGTACTCGCGCACGGCGGCGTCGCGGTTGCGGCTCTTTTCGGCGTAGATGGCGGGCAGAATTTTGATCTTGTTATGAATCGTGTCGCCCTGGCGCACCATGAACGCCGGCAGCACGGGCGCGCCGGTGGCAAGAGACAACCGCGCTACGCCGTCGCTGGTGCAGGCGGGCATCCCGAAAAAATCGACGAACACGCCCTTGCGCACGTCGAGGTCGAGCGCAACTGCGATCATCCAGTTCTGCCGCAGCATCCGCATCATCTCGCGCCCGCCCGCCTTGCGCGCGATGAGTTTGTTGCCGTGGCGGATTCGCTCGGCGCATACGGCGGCGTCAACCAGCGGATTGCGCAGCGGACGATGAACCATGGCGAGGTGGTAGCCGTAGATGGAATGGGCAATGGGCAGGAGCTCGAAATTTCCGTAATGGGCGGTCAGCACCAATATGCCGCGGCCGTTGGAGCGGCGCTCGGCCTCGTCCCAATTTTCCTTGTCCTCGTAGGTGACGACCTGCTCGATGTTGGCGCGGCTGAGTTCGGGCATGTGGGTCCATTCGGCGAGCACGCGGCCCCAACTGCGATACATCTTGCGCAGGATTGCCAGGCGCGCCGCCGGGGTAATCTCGGGAAAAGCGATCTCGAGGTTTTTGAGCGCGATCGGCCGGTTGATGCGATCGAAATTCATCGCCCATCCGCCCAGCCGCGCGCCGGCGCGCACCGCCCGCTCCAACGGCATCGCACGCAGCGCCGCGGTGACGGCGGTTATGCCCGTGTATTCGATTCGGGCCTGAACGGGACCGATTTGCCTGGCCATATATAATTGGTAGAGGGTGAAGCGGCGCGGCCGTGTGTATTCGGCGCTTCCCTGTCAGCGAGGCGCCATCTCCTCGCGCCCCTGTTACCCATCTCCCCGCACAAACGCTCGCGGGGGAAGGGGAACAATTTCTGCGTTAGGGGGCGATACCGGGGATTATGACTCCAGTGAGGTCGGCCTTGCTCGCGTCGAGCGCGTTCGGCGAGGCCGACAGGCCCCCGCTGCGTGGCGCCGGTCCGGCCGAAACTTTGCCGGCGCCGGAATCCAGCGGCGCAGCAGGCCCGGTGGTAATAAATGGCGCGGACGCCGCCGAATTCGGCGGGGCGCTCGCCATGGCCGCCGAAGTCGCAGCCGAATAGCCGGTCGTCGCCTTGTTGGTCGAAGTCGGACCGATCTCGGGGGCATTGAAGGGAGTTTCGCTCTGATTGCCGAGAGGTGCGAATTCGGTTGCGGCGCCCGGATTTTCGGGACCCGGAGGAGACGCGACAGCGCCGAAGGACGCGTTCAGGTCGGCCGCGGGAGAAACCGGGATCGAGAAGCTCGGCTTGTAGATTTGTTGAATCTGCGAGGCCGGCATATCGTGAATTTCCTTGCGTCCGAGCGAGTTGACGAATTTCTGGCGCTCGTCCAGCGCGAGCTCGCGCAGCTGGGTCCGGTTGCGAATTATGTGAGGGGTCAGGAAGACCACCAGGTTGTCCTTCTGCTTGTCGGTGCTCTTGTTGCTGAACAGGTTCCCGAGTACCGGGATGTCGGAGATGAACGGAACACCCTGATTATTGGCCGTATCCTGGCTGGCGAGCAGGCCGCCGATTACCGCGGTGCGATGGTTCTGGATCAGCACGCTGGTCGAGGCGGACCGAATGGTCGTGGTCGGACCGAGAGTGTTGTTCGCGGTGCCGTTGACGACGTTGGAAACTTCCTCATAGAGGTCGAGTTTGACGTAGTCGCCCTCGGAGACCTGCGGCACGATATCGAGCGTGATGCCGACGTTCTGGCGCTCGACCGAGTTGAAGATTTGCCCGGGCAATCCCGAGTTGGCCGCGGCCGAGCCGACGAAGGGCAGGTTCTGGCCGACGACGATCATCGCTTCTTCATTGTCGGCGGTGAGCAGCGTCGGCGCCGAGAGCACGTCGGCGTGAGTGTCGCTTTCAAGCGCCATGATGAGCGCGATATCGCAAGGGATGGTGGCGGTGGTGGTCGTGGTTGTCGTGCTGGCGGCCGCGGCTACCGCGGAAGTAACCGTACACATGCTTTTCGAGGCGAGGCCGAGGCCCAGGCCGGTCAAACTGAGTGGGTCGCTCAGCGTACTCTCGAGCTGGCCGAAATTGAGCGAGCCCACGGCGAGCGTGCTGCCGCTGATATTGGTTCCGGCGTAGAAATTGACGCCCAACTGGCGCTGGCGCTCGGCGGAGACCTCGACGATGACGGCCTGCACGAAAATCTGGACGCGCGGGGTGTCGAGGTCGTCGATAATCTGCCGCAGCGTCTGCCAATCCTGCGGCGACGCGCTGATAACCATCGCGTTGGTCGCGGGATCGGCAGTGATATTTACCGGATAAGAGAAATCCATGCTCTTGCCGGAGGAGCTGGCCGACGCCGAGCCGGTGCCGCCGGATGAGCCGCGGCTGAGCATCCCGCCGCCGCCGCCGCCGAAGCCGCCGGAGTTGTTGGTACCCCCGAAGCCGCCGCCGCCGCTGGAACCTCCAAAGCTGGCGCTACCGCCCATGCCGCCCATCCCGCCCATTCCCCCCATTCCGCTCATGCCGCCCGGGCTGCTCATCCCGCCAAAGCCCGAGCCGCCGCCGTTAGCGTTGAAGCTCGCGCGGCCGAGTGATCCCTTGCCGGTAGTGGGAGAGAGGGTGGTTGGGCTGCTGCCGCCATTGAGCAGGCTGCTGAGAACTCCGACCATCTCGAGCGCCTGCGCGTTCTTGAGCCGATAGACGTGGATTCGCGAGGTGGCCATCGGCGGATTGACGTCGAGCTTGGCGACTATTTCCTGGATCTCACGCATCTGAAGCGGCGGCGCCATGACGATAAGACAATTGGTGCGCTCGTCGGGGATCACCTTGTAACCCATCGCGGTGCCGCCGGTGGCGGAAGGCGCGACGCCGATTTGGGGCCGCGGCCCCTGGCCAGCTGCGGCGGCGCCCTGCGTCTTGGCGCCCATCAGCTGATCGATCTCGGGCGCGAGTTCACCGGCAAACGCGAGCTTGAGCGGGATGACGACAATGGTCGCCTGTTCGCCGCGCACGTCCAGCGCGCTGATTATCTGGAGGAGCCGCTCGACGTTGTAGGCGTCGTCGGTGACGATGACGGTGTTGTCGCTCGGAAACGCCGCGACCAGACCGTCGTGCGAGACCATCGGCTGGATCACACCGATGACGGAAGCGGCGTCGATATTCTTGAGCCGCACCATCCGCGTGACATACTCGTCGCCCTTGGTCTCGGTGGGGGTTGTCGATTCGGTAAGCGCGGCGGAGGAGCGCACGTTGCGCGCCGGCACAATCTTAATCACCTTGCCGGCCTGGACGGTGGTGAAGCCCTTTACCTGGAGGACCGATTGAAAGATCGAGTAGGCCTGTTCAGGGGTGACCTTGCTCGGCGAGATGATCGTGACCTTGCCGCGCACGGATTCGTCGATGATAAAGTTGCGGCCGGTGATCTCGCTGATGAACTTGGCCAGAACCGGAATATCCACGTTCTGGAAGTTCATGGTGATTGTATTCGAGACCGGCGGCCCTGGCGGGTCGGCGGCCAACGCGCGGGAGCAAAGGTCGCCGGCGCCAATTAGCAGTGCGACGGCAAACGCCCCAGCCAAGAGACGGTTCATGCGAGCATCCTCTGCATTTCGGGTCAAAACGTCGTGAGCATATTTCACGTTCGCTGCGCAGCGCAACCCGGAATTGTTGCAAATGTCACGGGGCTCGGCGAATATGACGATTACCGGCCCGATTTGATTCAATCGAACACGTAGAAAGGGGACAGCTTGGCGCATCGGCGGATGTGCGCGGACGGGGCCGCATGCAGCCAGGGGCAAGGGTGACGCGTTGCGCTACGAATTCCTGATTGGATTGCGATATCTGCGCGCGCGGCGGCGCGAGCGATTCGTGTCGCTGATCGCGATCATCTCGCTGGCCGGAATAACCATCGGGACCTTCGCGCTGTCGGTCACGTTGTGCGTGATGAGCGGATTGGAGAAAAATCTGCGCAGCCTGTTGCTCACGTTTACCCCGCAGATAACCGTCGAACGCAGCGATGGCGGGGTGTGGAATCCTGCCGGGCTCGAGCAGAAGATCGCGGCGCTGCCGGGGGTGGTGGCGGCGGCGCCGTTCGTCACCTCGCAGGTGATGGCGGTCTCGAGCACGGACTCGGGCGGCGCTGGGCTGGTGTCGGGCGGAATTATCCGCGGGGTCGAACCGCACGACAATCCGGTGCTCAAGGAATTAAGCGAAACGCTGGAGAACGGGACGCTCGCGGACCTCGAGACGGCGCACTCGGTGACGGTTTTTGACAAAGGCGTCAAGCGCCAGGTCGAGCTGCCCGGTGCGATCATCGGCAAGCAGATGGCGTCCGAGCTTGGGGTGAGGCCGGGCGACGCGGTAATCCTGATTTCGCCGGCCAGCCTGGGAGCGGGAATCGGGCCTCCGCGCCTCAAGCGGTTCGTGGTGACGGGATTCTTTCACTCGGGCATGTACGAGTTCGATTCGACGCTGATATTCGTCGCCTTGAAAGACGGACGCGCGTTGCTGGCCGACGATGCGTCGCTCGAAAGCGGGCTTGAGTTGCGGCTGGCCAACATGTTCGACGCGCCGGCGATACGCGGCCGGATCGCGGCCATGGCCGGGCCCGACTTCGAGGTGTCGGATTGGACGACTGCCAACGCGCCGCTGTTTGTCGCGCTCAAGCTGGAAACGTTCACCTACTTCATGGTGCTGCTGCTGATCGTGCTGGTGGCGGCCTTCAACATCATTGCGACGCTGGTGATGGTGGTGATGGAGCGGCGCAAGGAGATTGCGATCGTGCGCGCGATGGGTGCGCTGGCAATGTCGGTGGCGTCGATTTTCCTGGTCCAGGGCACGGCGCTCGGCGTGGTCGGCACGGTTTTGGGCGACGGCGCGGGATTCGCGACCGCGTACCTGATAGGCAAGTACCATTTGATTCCTCTGCCGGCCGACATGTTCATGGTGAGCTACCTGCCGGTGGAGCTTAATCCATGGAACTTCATCCTGGTTGCGGGGGCGACGATCGTGTTGTGCATGCTCGCGTCGATTTACCCGGCCTTGCAGGCGGCGAGGCTCTCGCCGGTCGAGGTGATTCGCTATGAGTGAGGCGCGCGCCGTGGCGGGATCGAAGGCGAAACTTGGCCAGCGGTGTCTAATCGAGGTGCGCGGCCTCGACAAGACATTTTACGACGCCGGTCGCGAGATTCGCGTGCTGCGCGGTCTCGATCTGACGGTCCAGGCGGGCGAGGAGATCGCGATCGTGGGGCAATCGGGAACCGGCAAGTCCACCCTGCTCCACATCATGGGGAGCCTGGAAGAGCCGACCGCGGGCAAGGTTTATTTCGAGGGCGCGGATTTGTTCGCGCTCGATCAGAAATCGCTGGCGGAGTTCCGCAACTTGAAGCTCGGCTTCGTTTTCCAGTTCCATTACCTGCTGGCGGACTTTACCGCGCTGGAAAACGTGATGATGCCGGCGCTGATCAGCCGCATTAACGACGCCGAAGCGAGCCGGCGTGCGGCCGAGATGCTCGAAATCGTCGGCTTGGGCGACAAGCTTGGGCGCCGGCCGGCGGAACTGTCGGGGGGCGAACAGCAGCGCGTCGCGGTGGCGCGCGCGGTGGTGCTGCGGCCCAAGCTGCTGCTCGCGGACGAGCCGACCGGCAACCTCGATCCGCATACGGCCGAAGAAGTGCACGAGCTGTTTCACAAGCTCAATCGCGAGCTTGGAATCACGCTGGTTATCGCAACCCATAACGAGCAATTAACCCGCAGCGTCGGGCGTGCGCTGCGGCTCGAGGAAGGGAAGCTGCGCGACGAACGGCAGGGCCCAGCCCGTGGCGCCGAATGAGCAGCGAAGCCCAATCCCTAACCCGCGCCATCGTGGATGAAGGGAACTGTCGGGTTCAGCCGCTTGGGCGGATTCGGTTTACATGGAGGGAGCGATTGGCTAGTTTGGTCGGCGTTTTTGGTGTGTTTGAGTGACATCCGGAAAATTCAACGCGCGCCCGCCGCGCGCGCCGCTATCTCGCGGGCTGCATCGTCCGTCCCGCAGATTATTGCCGTCGGGTCGCGCGATGCGCAGGCCGGGCGGCGCGCTAATCCTGGTGATGCTGGCGGCGTTTTCGTTTTCGTTGTTCGCCGCCGCGGTCGCGGTTGCGCAGGGCCCGGCTCCGATAATCTCCAAGGTTGAGATCGCCGGCAATCAACGCGTCGATCAGGACGCGATTCTGATCCACATCACGCAGCAGCCGAACCAGCCGCTCGATCAGACGGTGGTCGATGTGGATATCAAGTCGATTTACCGGATGGGCTTTTTCGAATCGGTGACCGCGCGCGTGGAGCAGCAGAACGGCCGCAACGTGCTGGTGTACCGGGTGAAGGAGCGCCCGCAAATTACCGACGTCAAGTTCTACGGGATGAAGGCGGTTCGGTCGAACGACGACAAGATCGTCGAGGCGGTGAAGCTGCATCCGGGGGCGATCCTCGATCCGATCGCGGTGAAGGAAACGATCGCCAACGTGACGCAGGTTTACGCGGAAAAGGGCTACACCGACGCCAAAGTGGTCTTCAAGCCGATACCGCAACCCGACAACACGGCGTTCGCCGAATTCGACGTGACCGAGGGGGCGCAGGTCGAGATCACGAAGATCGTGTTCGAGGGCAACAAGGCGTTTTCATCGTCCACTTTGTCCGGCCAGATGGAGACAGCAACCTACAGCAGATTGCTGAGCTGGTTGACCGGATGGGGCGCGCTCGATCAGAAGAAATTGCAGGAGGACGTCGACCGGCTGACGGCGTTTTACTACGACAACGGCTACCTGAACGTGCTGGTTGGGCAGCCCCGAATAGTGCGCAGCGGCGACCAGATTACGATCGTAATAACCATCGACGAGGGCATCCCGTACCGCGTCGGCCGAATCAACATCGAAGGCAACCTGAAATTTCCGCGCCGCGAACTGCGCAAGCTGCTGACGATCAAGAGCGGGCAACTGTTCCGCGGCTCGACGTTGCAGCGCCAGGTGCTGGCGCTATCGGATTTCTACTCGAACCGCGGCTACGCGTACGTCAACATCGATCCCCGCACGCAATTGGTCCACGCCACCAAGCGAGTGAACGTGGTGTTCGTGATCAATCCGGGCCACGAAGTGCTGATCGACCGCGTCAATATCAGCGGCAACACCAAGACCTCGGACAAGGTAATCCGCCGCGAGATCCAGGTTCAGGAGCAGGAGCCATACAGCGCCGAAGAGATCCGGGATTCGAAGCAGCGGCTGGACCGGCTGGGATTCTTCACCGACACGCGCATCACGACCTCGCCGGCGGCGCAGCCCGACAAGATAAACCTCGACGTGAACGTGACCGAGGGCAACACCGCGTCGTTCTCGGTGGCGGGCGGATTCGACAGCTATCAATCGCTGTTCGGCAACTTTACTCTAGGCAACACCAACCTGTTCGGCGGCGGCGAATCGATGATCCTCAACGCGCAGGTCGGCTTCCTGTTTCAGAACTACAGCATCAGTTACACCGAGCCGTGGTTCCTGGACATCCCGCTCGCCGTGGGGATGCAGTTGTTCGACAACAAAACCTACCTGCTGAGCTTCAACCAGTCGTCGGCAGGCTTCGCCCTAACAACGACCTATCCGCTGACCGAGCTCGGCTTCAAGAAGCTGGGGCCGTTCTCGCTCAAGGATGTGCAGGCGGGACTGGGCTACTCGTTTTCGAGCATAGGAATCACGGGGCTGAACCAGTACACGACTTACCAAATCGCGCGCTACAAAGGCTACACGCAGACCTCGGAAATGACCCCGACGATACGCCGCTTCACGGTGGATAATCCGATCGATCCGCGCACCGGCACCGTCGAGAGTCTGAACATGCAGTTCGGCGGACTCGGCGGCGGCAACGAATTCATCAAGGGCATCGCACATTTCCGATATTTCTACCCGTTCCTGAAGAGTCAGACGCTGGGAACCTTCGTGGTGTCGCAGGGAATCACCTTCGGCATCGGGACCAATCTGCAAAGCGGGACCGGCGGCGAGATGCCGCTGTACGAGCGATTCTTCCCCGGCGGCGTCGGCGGTCCCGGCGACGTGCGCGGCTATCAGCTCTATTCGCTGGGACCGCAGGTGACGATTTACAACCAGAACGGCACTCCGGCCAGCGTCCAGGACATCGGCGGCAGCAAGGAATTGTTGCTCAGCAATGAAATCACCTTCCCGATCCTGTCGGGATTGGGAATCCGCGGGGTGGTGTTCAGCGACGCGGGGCAATCGTTCCTGCTCAAGGATTCGATCGCTATCGACAAGCTGCAGGCGTCGTTTGGATTCGGCGTGCGCTGGAAATCGCCGTTCGGGCCACTGGCGGTGGACATCGCTTTCCCGATCAACCCGCGGCCGGCCGACCAGAGCACCGTCTTCGAAATCGGGGCCGGCTCCCCGCTCTAGCCGCGATCGATTTTCCGGCATCGGGCGCCGATGAAGGCCTGGGCAACTGGATTTGATGCTCGATGAAGGACTATTGTGTATAGTTCACATGCACGAGCGATGCGCCGTGAGGACGCGTCCGAGGCAGGTAGTCAACAGGAGGCTTTCCGGGCTGTATGAGGCAACGGTTGTTCATCGGTGCGTTGTTCGGTACGTTCCTTGCGGTGATGTCCGCGGCAGTTCCCGCGCACGCCGACCTGAAGTTCGCGTATGTTGACGTGCAGCGAGCGCTCAATGAGTGCGACGCCGGCAAGCGGGCCAAGGCCGAATTCCAGGGCAAGGTCACCTCGGTGGAGGCGAAACTGCAGCGGCAGCAGAATGAGGTCCAGTCCCTCAAGGACGAAATGGAAAAGAAGGGCATGCTGATGAACCAGGATCAGCGCCAGAGCCTGCAGGACCAGTACATGGAAAAACTCAAGAACTTCGAGCGCGACTACAAGGACTCGAAGGACGAGTTGCAGGCCAAGGACCAGGAGGTCACGGCGAAAATCGTGCATGACCTCGCGCAAGTCATCCGCACGCTGGGAGAGCGCGACGGCTACACGATGGTCATGGAGAAGGGATCGATCCTGTGGGGTGCCGCGGGCATCGATATTACTGACCAGGTAATCCGCAGTTACAACGCGATGCACGTGGCGATAGGGTCGGTCGGCGAAGCTGCCGGCGGCGGAGTATCGCGCGCGAGCGCCCAGCGCGAGCAGGCCGGCGCGTCGGCTCCGTCGGACTTCGGCGCGGCGGCGGCCAAGCGGTCAACAATCTCGAAGTAGGCCGCTCGAAACCAGGTGCGCGAAGTAATTCCCGGTGTCTGACGACGCAAAGGTCGCGGAGCTTGGGCGCGTGTTGAGGCTGCTGCCTCATCGCTATCCGTTTCTGCTGGTCGATCGCATCCTGGAACTGGTCAAGGGTCGCATCGTAACCATCAAGAACGTCAGCTTCAACGAACCGTACTTCGCTGGGCATTTTCCGGGTCGTCCGGTGATGCCGGGGGTATTGATCGTCGAGGCGCTGGCGCAGTCGGGGGCGATCCTGGCGCTCAATGAGGTGGGCGCAGACCCGGCACCCCTGTTCATGCTGACCGGACTGGACAAAGTGCGCTTTCGCCGCCGCGTAATCCCGGGCGATCAGCTGCGGATGGAAGTGAAGATTCTGAAATTTCATCGTCCGTTGTGGCGGATGCAGGCGGTAGCCCGCGTCGGCGACGAATTGGCGGCCCAGGCGGAATTTTCCGCGATGGAAGTCGAGGAGCAAGTCCGATAGCGGGCCGAATCCATCCCTCCGCGGTCATCGACCGGCGGGCCGAACTCGACCCGAGCGTCAAAGTCGGTCCGGGCGCGGTGATCGGCCCGCAGGTCAAGATAGGGGCCGGCAGCGTGGTTGGGCCTTGCGCGATGATCGAGCGCAATACCACGATCGGCGAGCGCAATCGCATCTGGCAGTTCGCCGCCATCGGCGCGGAACCGCAAGACCTCAAATTCAAGGGCGAGCCGTCAGTCGTCGAAATCGGCGACGACAACATGATTCGCGAGTTCGCGACCATTCACCGCGGCACCGAAGGCGGCGGGATGATCACGAAGGTCGGCAGTCACACGCTGGTGATGACGTACGCGCACATCGCGCACGACTGCGTCATCGGCGACCACGTGATCCTGGCGGCGTGCACGGGGCTGGCCGGCCACTGCGCGATCGAGGAGTACGCGATTTGCGAGGGCCAGGTCGGGGTGCATCAGTTCAGCCGCATCGGCACTCACGCGATCGTGGCGGCAGGCGCCAAGGTGGCGCAGGACGTGCCGCCGTACTCGATGGTGGCGGGGACCGAGCGCGCGCGGCTGGCGGGCGTCAACGAAGTCGGGCTGCAGCGGCGCGGCTTCAAGCCCGAAACGATCGCGGCGCTCAAGTCCGCGATCCGCACGCTGTTTTTCTCGAAGCTGCTGCGCGACGATGCCGTGAAGCAGGTCCTGGACGAGTACGGCTCGGTTGCCGAGGTGCGCCGGCTGGTTGATTTCATAAACAACTCGAAGCGCGGAGTCGTCGGCCGCGAGCGTGAATAAGCTCGGGCTCATCGCGGGCAACGGCGTCTTCCCGCTGGAAGTGGCGCGCGCCGCACGCGAGCGCGGAATAAAAGTAATCGCCGTCGCTCACGTCAACGAAAGCGATCGCGCGCTCGACTCGGTGGCCGACGAAATCACCTGGATCAAAGTCGGCGAGCTGCAGAAAATAATCGACGTTTTCAAAAGCGCCGGAGTCTCGCAGTCCGCGATGGCCGGCGGCATCTCGCGCGCGCGGCTGAAAGATTCTTTCGCGCCGGACGCCCGCGCGCTTAAGATGCTCGCAGGAATCGGACGCTTCAGCGACGACGCTGTGCTCCGCGGCGTCGCGCGTGAAGTCGAAACCGAAGGAATCAAGATGATCGATCCGCTCCCGATGGTCGAGCATTGGCTCGCGCGCGCCGGCGTCGGCGCCGGACCCGCGCCGACCCCGGCGCAAATCCGCGATCTCGAGCTCGCGTTCGAGGTCGCGCGCCGGATCGGCAGCTTCGACATCGGCCAGACGGTCGCGGTCCGCGACGGGATGGTTGCTGCGGTGGAAGCGCTGGAAGGAACCGACGCCGCGCTGCGCCGCGCTGCCGCGCTGGTGGGCGCGGGCCTGGTGGTGGCCAAGGCGGCCAAACCGGGCCAGGACCTGCGCTTCGATCGCCCCGCGATCGGCCCGGCCACGGTGCAATTGCTCGCCGAGATCGGCGCGGCGATGCTGGGCGTCGAAGCCGGGGTCGCGCTGATTCTGGAACGCGAGCGCACGCTCGAGCTCGCGCGCGCGAAAAACGTGACGTTATACGGTTATGCCCAAGCCAGCGGTTGAGCTGCGCGCCGCGGTGATTGGCGCGGGCCGCCTCGGCTCGCTGCATGCGCGCAAGTATGCCGCCATTGCGGGAATCAAGCTCACACACGTCGTCGATATCGACGCCGGGCGGGCGCGAGCCGTCGCGATGGAAGTGGGCGCGACGCCGCTGGCCGACTACCGGATGCTGGCGGGCAAGGCGGACCTGGTGACGGTCGCGTCGCCCGGCGTAACCCATCATGAGATCGCCTCCGCGATGCTGAAATCGGGCGTCGACGTGCTGCTGGAAAAGCCGATGGCCGAGACGCTGGTCCAGGCGCGCGAACTGGCCGGGCTGGCGTCGATGAGCGGCCGCATTCTTCAGATTGGCCACCTCGAGCGCTTCAATCCGGCGGTCGTTCATCTGCATTCGATCGTGAAAAATCCTCGCTTCGTGGAATGTCACCGGCTCGCGCCGTTCACCGAGCGCGGCACCGACGTGGACGTGGTGCTCGATCTGATGGTGCACGACCTCGACGTGATCCTGTCGGTGGCGCCTTCGGAAGTCGCGTCGCTGGAAGCGGTCGGCGTCGCGATCCTTACCGATCGAATCGACCTCGCCAACGCGCGCATCCGCTTCCAGAGCGGTCTCATCGCCAATCTGGTCAGCAGCCGCGTGGCGGCCCGGCGCGAACGCAAGATTCGCTTTTTCCAGCGCGATGCGTACATCTCGGTCGATTACGAGGCGCGCAGCATCCAGATGTATCGCAGAACTCCGCCGGCGCCTGGCGCGCAGTTCCCCACCATCTCGGCGGAGCAGATCGATTTCGGCGAAGGCGATCCACTCGCCGACGAAGTCAATGCGTTCGTCGCTGCCGTTCGCAGCAGGTCCACGCCGGCCGTCAGCGCCGAGGACGGACTGCGCGTGATGGAACTGACCGAGAGAATCAAGGAAGTGATGCTGACGGATTCGGTCGCGCCTTGACGCCCCCTGTCCGCTGCGACAGCATCGATTTGTGATACGTCCGCTCAGGCACAAGCTTCTCGGCGGTTTGGTGCTCGCAGCCGGCGCCGCTGCGTTTCTCATCTTCTTCGCGGGCTCGGATTGCACAACGGTGACCGGCGGCAACGAAGTCACCATCGACGTGTCCGCGATGCGTCCCGGCAGCGCGCGGCTTTTCTCCTACACCGATAACGCCGGCAAGCGGCTGCGCTTCGTGCTCGCGCGCGGGCTCGACGGCAAGGTCCGCTCGGTGTTCGACGCATGCCGCCAGTGCTCCGGGTTCCATCGCGGCTACCGGGTGGTTGGGGGTGAACTGATTTGCCGGGTGTGCGGCAACCACTACCCGATCGATCGGATGACTGAAGGCAAGGCGTCGTGCGCGCCCGTCAGCTTGCCGCACGAGGAAGCTTCCGGAATCGTCCACATCAAGACTGGAGACCTCAAAACGGGACGCGCGTTCTTCTAAGGATCTGAGTAGCTATAGCAAGATCAAGGTTGATATTCGCACGATCGGATTGCCAACAGATTTATAGCCAGCAGGGATACAATATGAGTATTCACTGTGACCTCAGATCTTTCGCCATCATCGTTGCAACGGCCTCGAGCCTGTTCGCGGCCGGTGGATGCCACCGTAGCTCAACCGTGGGCGGCGCGGTCGGCTTGAGCTGCCTCACCGATACCAGGCTCGTCGATCAGAACGGCAACCAGATCTCGCTCACGTCGCTCAAGGGCAAGCCGCTGGTGGTGGATTTCATCTATACCTCGTGCGCGGGAGAGTGCCGGATGGAGACGGCGAAGTTCGCAAATATCGCGCAGCGGCTGGGGCCCGACCTCGGTTCCAAGGTCACGCTCGTTTCGATCACCGTCGATCCCGAGCATGACGGCCCCAAGCAGTTGCTCGATTACGCACGTAAGCAGGGGGCGGACGAGAAAGGATGGTATTTCCTGACCGGAGGTCCCCGAGACATCGATAAAGCGCTGGCGGGTTTCAAGCTCACCCGGGAAGTCATGCCGGACGGTTCGGTCGGCCACCTGGTCGATATGATGCTGCTGGGACCGGACGGGCGGTTGGTGCGTGAATACAACGGCGATATCGTAAAAGCTCAGGATATCGTCGACGACGTCAGAAAGACCCTGAACCCAAGCTGAGAGACCCAGCATGAGGCGAGCGATCATTTTCGGCTCCTCGCTTGCTGCGATTCTGGTGCTGGCATATCTGTGGCCATCGCTCGGCGGTTCGTCGGGGGATGATGGCGGCCCGCGCGCGATGATGTGCATCGCGGGTCATTGCTGCTGCGCCAGGCGGACGGGGGCACAGACTCTCGCGGCCAACGCGGCGCAGGAGCGTTTGACGCTCGATCCAAACCAGTTCATCGGTCCGGTAAAGCAAGCGTACGAATTTGCGCAGAAAAATCCCACGCTGCTGGCGCAACTGCATTGCTATTGCGGATGTGACGTAAGCAACGGTCATCAGAACCTGCTCGATTGTTATCGCGACCGCCATGGCGAGAGCTGCCAACTCTGCACCGAGGAGGCCTTGCTGGCCCGGCAGATGTCCGAGCAGGGTTCAACGGTCGATCAGATACGCGACGCGATCCGCAGGCGGTTGGTTCCCGTCAGATGAATCGCACCGGCGGGGCTATTTGCGCCGTCGCGTTTTTCAATCACAATCCCTTCGATGCCGTTGAATGCCGAAGCGCCGCCGCTTGATCAACGCCTGAAAGAGACCAAACGCCCCCGCCGCATCATGATCGTTGCGGGCGAGGCGTCGGGCGATCTTCATGGCGGCGATTTGGCGCGCGAAATTCTCGCGCGCGATCCGTCGTGCGAGCTGTTCGGAATTGCGGGCGAGAAGATGCGCGCGGCCGGGGTGCGCGCGATCGTCGCCACCGAGGACATCCACGGGCTGGGACTTTTGGAACTGGCCTCCACCATCGGGCGCACGGTCGGCGCGTTTCGCGCTCTGCGTCGAATCATCAGGCGGGATAAGCCGGACCTTGTGATCCTGATTGACTACGCGGAGTTCAACCTGATTCTCTCCGGCGCCGCCCGGCGTGCGGGCGTGCCCGTGCTCTACTACATCACCCCGCAAGTCTGGGCGTGGCGTCGCGGCCGAATCGACAAGCTGGTGGATCGCGCGGACCGCCTCGCGGTGGTGCTGCCGTTCGAGGCGGAGCTATTCCATCGCGCGGGCGAGCGCGTTTCTTTCGTAGGCCATCCGCTGCTCGATCGGATCGCCACGGTCCACAGCCGCGAGGAGACGCTCAGGCGCCATGGGTTCCCGCCGCGCGCGCGAATCATCTCGATCCTGCCGGGCAGCCGGCGCGCCGAAGTTCGCTACCTGCTGAATCCGATGGTCAAGGCGGCACGGATTATCGCGCGCGATCATGACCTTGAAATAGCGCTCGCGCTGGCGCCGACCCTGACCCAGGCAGAACTCGCCGAGGTCGGACGCACGGACCTGGCGGGAATCAGGATTGTCGAGCGCGACACCTACGACCTTGTCGCGGCGAGCGAGCTCGCGCTGGTCGCGTCGGGGACCGCTACCCTGGAGACGGCGCTGCTCGGATGCCCCGAAGTTATCGCCTACAAAGTTTCGCCGCTTACCTATATCCTAGGACGGATGCTGGTGACGGGAGTCGATTTTATCGGGATGCCGAATATCCTGGCGGGCCGCCAAATCGTGCCCGAGCTGATCCAGGGCGGCGTGACTGCGGACAAGCTGGTACGAGCCGCCGAGCCGCTCCTGAGCCACACCATACGCGCGGAAACGGTGGCCGCGCTCAAGGCATTGCGCGAGAAGCTCGGATCACCGGGAGCGGCGGGACGAGTCGCGGCGATCGCGCTCCAAATGATCGCGTCCAGGATGCCCGCATGAAGCTGCTTACCCCGATGCAATGGCGGCTGTTCGGCTACCTGCGCAAATACCTGTTCCCATACGCGCTGTTGCTGGGCGTGGCGATGGGCGTGCTGTCGGCAGCCAGTGCCGGAATCCCGCTCATCATAAAGCTGGTGGTCGATCTGGTCACCAATCTCAAAGTCTCTCATCAGCTCGATGCGCACGGCGCTTTGAAGCTGCGCGAATACTCGCTGATGCTGTCGGGATTATTTTTGCTGCGCGCGATCGCCAATTTTTCCGACGACTACTTGAGCGCATATATTTCCCAGAAGCTGACGATGGATATCCGGGCCGACCTGAACGAGAGCCTGCAACGCCAATCGCTGAGCTTCTTCAATCGCACGCCGACGGGCGTGATGGTTGCACGAATCATCAGTGACGTCGGCCTGGTGGTGTCGAGTCTGAGCGCCGGCGTGTTTTCGATCTTCGGCGACGGCATGTCGCTTATTGCGCTGCTGGTGACGGCTTTCTGGCTCGACTGGCGGCTCGCGATCCTCGCCTTCATCGGGTTCCCGATCATCGTGCTGCCGATTACCAGTCTTTCCAAGAAAGTTCGCCGCGAAACCAAGAATCAGCAGAAACAACTGGGCGGCTTGCAGTCGCTGCTGCATGAAACCTTCCAGGGAAACCGCGTGGTCAAGGCGTTCGGGATGGAAGATTACGAGCGCGCGCGCTTCAATCGGGAGCTCAAGCGGCTGTTCCGAATCTTCATGCGGGTGGCGCGGATCAAGGCTCTTACCGGACCGCTGATCGAGGCGATGGGCGCGATCGCGGTCGTCGCGGTGGTCTGGTGGGCGGTGGGATCGCTGCAAGCGGGCACGCGCACGCTGGGACAATTCGCCGGATTCTTCACGACCATGATCCTCGTGTACCGGCCGTTTAAGGCGCTGGGCAAGACCAACAACAGTATTCAGCAGGGGCTGGCCGCGGCCGAACGCGTCTTCGAGATGATGGATCATCCGAGCGAAGTTCCCGACGATCCCAACGCAATCGAGCTGCCGCACGGCCCGCACAGCGTTGCGTTCGAGAACGTCAGTTTCCGCTACGGCGACGAATGGGTGCTGCACGGTATCAACCTTGAAATCGGCGCGGGCAAGGTCGTGGCGCTGGTCGGGATGAGCGGCGGCGGCAAATCCACGATGGCGGATTTGATTCCGCGCTTTTACGACGTGCAGCAAGGACGCGTCACGGTTGACGGCATCGATGTGCGCAAGCTGCGGCTCAAGTCGCTGCGCGCGGAAATCGGCCTGGTCACCCAGAGCACGTTTCTGTTCGACGACACGATTCGCGCCAATATCGCCTACGGCAGCAGCGACAAGCATCTCGAGCGCGTAATCGCAGCCGCCAAGCTCGCCAATGCCCACGACTTCATCATGCGGCTGCCCAACGGTTACGAGACGATGGTGGGCGAGTTGGGCGTGCGCATGTCGGGCGGCGAGCGGCAGCGAATCGCGATCGCGCGGGCGCTGCTCAAGGACGCGCCGATTCTGATCCTCGACGAAGCCACCTCGTCGCTGGATTCGGCGGCCGAACGCTCCGTGCAGGAAGCGCTCGAGCACCTGATGGCAAACCGCACTACGCTGGTGATAGCGCATCGGCTGTCCACCGTGCGCCGGGCGGACCGGATCGTGGTGGTCGTTCACGGCCGGATAGTCGAAGATGGAACGCACGACGAATTGTTTGCGCGCGGGCAGGAGTACCGAAAGCTCTACGACCTTCAATTCATGTCCCCCGAGGATCTGGCCGGTAATGGCGGCCTCGTCAACTGACGCTCGCCGATCGTAAATTCGACTCGTCAGGTGTGCTGATCGGGCAGCCTTCGATGTTAACCTCGCTGTACAACTTGTTGTGGTATCCGGCGCTGCCGTTTGCCCTGCTCGCCGCGCATCCGGCCAGCATGCGCGACTTTCGCGAGCGGATGGGGCGCGGCGATTTTCCCGATACCGCGGGCGCACCGCGAATCTGGATTCATGCGGCTTCAGTCGGCGAGATCGAAGCGATTCGGCCGGTCGCCAACGGCCTGCTCGACCGCTATCCGGCGGCGGTCATCGCGATCACCGCGATGACCGCCGCCGGACGTGAGGCGGCGACGCGCCGAATCCCGGGGGCGGCGGCGTGGATGCTCGCGCCGCTGGACAATCGGCGCGCGGTGCGGTCCTTTCTGGAGCGCGTACAGCCGGGCGTAGTGCTGATCACCGAGACCGAAATCTGGCCGAACTACTTCATCGAATCCGCGCGGTCGGGCGCGGCAATCGCGGTGGTCAACGGCCGGATGTCGGAGCGATCGTTGCGTCGCTACCTGAGCGCGCGCAGCCTGTTTGAAGATGCGCTCGGCCGGGCTGCCTTGATTCTGACGCAGAGCCGCGAAGACGCGGATCGTTACGCGAAGTTCGACCTCGCGGCAAAAGTGGTAGTCACCGGCAACACCAAAATCGAAGCGGCGCAGCCGCACACGGCTGATGAAGAACCCATTCGCCCCGAGCTGATGACGTTTGCACCCGGGCGGAAAATATTTATCGCGGGATCAACCGCCGCGGGCGAGGACACCGTGATTGCGGACGCTTTTCGCGAACTGCGGTTGAACTTTCCCGAGCTCGCACTGACGATAGCGCCGCGCCATCTCGAGCGCACGCCGGAGGTCGAAAAGGCGCTGCGTGCGGTCTCGCTCGGCTACGTCAAGGCGTCGGAACTCGATTCATCCGCCGCGGCGCGCGACGCGGACGTCTTGATCCTCGATACCATGGGCGAGCTGCGCAGCTTCTATCGCCGCGGATCGATCGCGTTCGTCGGCGGCAGCCTCGCGCCCGGACGCGGCGGGCAAAACCCGGCCGAGCCCGCGTTGGCCGGGGTCCCGGTCCTGATCGGTCCGTATCACGAGAACCAGCAGCAGATAGTGTCGTCGCTGGTCAGTTCCGGCGGCGCACGGATCGTCAAAAGCGCGCGCGACGTAATCAGCGAGACTTCGCAATGGCTCGCCGACGACCAGGCGCGACAGCGCGCGGGCCAACGCGCGCGCGCCGCAGTGAGCGCAGAATCGGGCGGCGCACGGATCGCCTTGAAGCAGCTCGAAGGGCTCATTAATCTCGGCTGACCGATGCCCTCCAGCGAGCCGAGTCCGAATCGCCCACGAATCGAGCGATTGTGGCGGCGGGACCTTCCCGTTCCATTTCTTCCGATTTGGCTTCCGCTCGCGGCGGCGGCGGGATTCTACCGGGTCGGCGTCGCCGCACGTCATCTGTACTGGCGGATGATGAAACGGCGGGCGCCGGTGATGACGGTAAGCGTGGGCAATCTGACCGTCGGCGGAAACGGCAAGACGCCGTTCGCGTTGTTTCTCGCCGGGCGCTTGCAGAGCCGCGGCTTGCGCGTCGGAATCGTGAGCCGGGGCTACCGGCGCCCGCGATCCAAAGCGCGCGCCGAGCTGGTGGCTGACGGCGGCGTGTTGAAAATCTCGCCGGAAGACGCGGGCGACGAGCCGGCGATGATGGCGAAGTCGTTCGCCGGTCCGATTGCGGTTGCGCGCCGGCGCATCGATGGCATCGAGCTGCTAAACAAGCTCGGTCCGCTCGACGCGGTGATCCTGGACGACGGCTTTCAGCACGTGCGCTTGAATCGCGACGTGGATCTGGTGCTGGTGAGCAACGAGCGCGGCTTCGGCAATGGCTGGATGATCCCAGCGGGACCGATGCGCGAACCGATCCGCGCGGCCCGCCGTGCAGACGCGATCGTGGTGATGAACTTCGGAACCGGCGCGCCGGCAATTCGACCGGCGCAGATGAAGAAGCTGGCCGCGCGCAGGATACTTCACGCGTCGGTGCGACCGCGCGCTTTTTTGGTCACCGAGAACGGGGTGTGGCGCGAAACTCCGCTCGGACTGGGGGGACGACGCGTGCTGGCGGTAAGCGGCCTGGCGGATTCAAGCGGGTTTTACGCGATGCTGCGTGAACTCGACGTGGACCTGGTCGGCGTTTTCGATTATCCGGACCATCACGCCTACACCAACGCTGACTGGCAGGCTATGGTGAATGCGATGCGCGACACCGACCTGGTCGTCACGACCGAGAAGGACCTGGTCAAGCTGGAGCGGTTTCCGTTCCCGCGCGATTCGCTATACGCTCTCAGGCTTGAAGTGACGATGGATGCGGACGATGCGCGCGCGCTCGACGAGCTGATACTGGGCCGCATCACCGCGCGATCGGCGGCGGCGGATGCATAAGCGACGAAAGCAAATGCCTGGAGGATTTCCGCGATGGCGCTGAGTCAGGAATTGCTCGACATCCTGGCGTGCCCGAAATGCAAGGGCGACCTGCATCTCAACGACAAGCAGGACGGCCTGGTCTGCGCCGCTTGCAGACTCGAATATCCGGTGCGCGATGACATTCCAATCATGCTGATCGAGGAAGCCAAGCCGATCGCGTGACTTCTTGGCGGCGCGTGGCCAGCCTGCCGGAAGCAACGAAAAAATGAAAACGAGCGAGGCGACGCGCGCCCGCCAGTTCGCATGGCTCGCGATGGGCTTCTACATCGCCGGGCTCGGCATCTCGGCAACGCTTCGGGCGCAAGGCGACTTCAACGTTTACTATCGCGCGGGCCATCGCGTGCTTCACGGCCTCGCGATCTATCCCCCCGCCGACTCCGACCGTTTTCTCTACGCGCCGGTTTTTGCCATCCTGTTCGCGCCGCTCGCCGCCCTGCCCCGCCATGTTGCGCAATTTGTTTTCTTCGCGGTCAACGCATTTTCATTGATCGAATTGATTATCGGCGCCGGCGTGATTCTGTTCGGCCGTGAGCGCCGATTGCCCGCCGCGCTGATCGTCGTCCCGGTGTTGCTGTCATTCCGGTTCATCGGCAACAACATCGAGCACGGCCAGATAAATCTTCCGACCATCGCGTTGATCGTGTGGGCGATCATTTACGCTGACGAGTCGCGCGACGGGTGGGCGGGTCTGATGCTCGCGGCGGCGATACTGATCAAGCCGTTCGCCGTGCTGGCCGCGCTTCATCTTGCGATTCGCCGGCGCGTCGGCGCGCTTGGATGGACGGTGGCGGCGGGAATCGCGCTGATCGTCGTGCCAATCGTGATCTTTGGACCGCGCGGATGGATCGATCAGACCGGCGCGTACCTGAACGCGGTCGCTTCGATGACGAATCGATATCGCATGATGCTCACAAACCAGTCGGCCGTGTCGGCGGCCGCGCGCCTGATGAGTCTTCGCGCCGGCGCTGACGCGGAAACCTCGGCGGCGCCGACGATTGCCGCAATGGGACTCGAGATAATTCTCGTCGCGGCAGTGTCGCTATGGGACGCGCTGAGCAGTGAGCGCGGAAATCTCGCGAGCCGGCTGGCGCTGTGCGGCTTGTTCTGCCTGATGCCCTCGATCGCGCCGATTTCGTGGAAAAGCTACTACGCGGCGATGCTCGTGCCGTACATGGCTCTGACCGCGGCGATTTGGACCGATCGAGACCGCGGCAAGCGCGCGCCGATTTCTGTGTGGACGCTGTTCGCGCTTTCCGTGTTGCTAAATCTTGCTCCGGGAAATTATTTGAACCGGATCGCGCTGTTCTACTCGGCGCATTTCTTTTCATCGTTGCTCGCGCTCGCCGCCGTGTTTGCATTGTGGCTTCGAAGCGGAAGCGAGGCCGCCCAAGCGTGAGACCGCGCTCGCAAATGAATTGGCGCTCCGATCCGAACTTTTCGGCGTTCAGGATCGCCCGCCGGGAGCTCGTCATTCATCGCGATATCGCCTCTCAGGCCGCCGAGATTGTGCAAAGGCTCGGTGAGCTGGCGTCCGCATCAGAAGCGGGTGCGGGGAATCGCCAGAGCGGATTTCGGCTGAAGCTCGCGGGCGGGCTCGAGCTGTTCGCGCGCCGGGGCCGGCGTGGCGGAATGATTGGATCGATCCTCAGCGACGTTTACGTGGGTATCGCGCCCCGCCCGCTGAATGAACTCGCCGTGGCGGCTGAAGCGATGCGGCGCGGAATTCCGGTGGCGGAGCCGATGGGCGCCATGATCGAATGGATCGGCCCCGCTCTCTATCGCGGATTTTTTCTGACTCGTGCGGTGCGCGGGATGACGCTCTGGGAGTTCGTGAAGACGGACGACGATCCTATCGTTCGCGGTCACGTTCTCGCGCAGGCGCGCGCAGCGATCGAGGCGATGCACGACAAGGGGCTGTTTCACGCCGACCTCAATCTGCACAACATCCTGGTGACGCAGGCGGGCGAGAGTTTCACCGTGATTATTATCGACCTGGACAAGGCGCGGCTTTTCGATGCGCCGTTGCCGGCTGCGATGCGCCGGGCGAACCTTGCGCGCTTGATGCGGTCGGCGCGCAAGCTTGATCCGTCCGGGAAATTTCTCGACGCCTCCGCCCTTGCGATTCTGCAGGGTTGACCGCGCGCGACAACGGAGCGCGGCCTTAACACTGGCTACCCGTGCCAACGGGCGGGAGCGTGACTAGTCGCGCTTCAGCGCGATCGCCTCGATCTCGATTCGCGCGCCACGCGGCAGTGCCGCCACCTGCACGGTCGAGCGCGCCGGATACGGCGGGTCGAAATGCTCTCCGTACACGCGGTTGACGGTCGCAAACTCGGCGAGATCGATCATGAAGATGGTGGTTTTGACCACATCGACGAAATCCAGGCCCGCGGCCTCAAGCACTTCGCCGAGGTTCTGGAGCGCGCGCCGAGTCTCGAATTCGATCCCCCCTTCGACCAGAGCGCCCGACGCCGGGTCGAGACCGACCTGCCCCGAGCAGAAGACCATTCCGTGCTGCTCGACCGCCTGCGAATACGGACCGATAGCGGCCGGCGCCTGGGTGCTATGAATCGAGGTTTTCATAAATTGCGATTGCCGTTGAGCTGGCCCAGGCGCGACACGCGCATCACGCCGTCGATCGCGCCGATCGAGTTCATCAGGTTGTTCAATTGACGGGCGGTGGTCACGCTGACCTCGAAGACCGCCAGCGCGCGTCCGTCGGCACCGTGAGTCTTCACTTCGGCGGTCGATATATTCACGCCCGCCGAGGCGATCGCCTTGCTCATCGCGGCGAGCAAGCCCGGCTGATCGGCGCATAGCACTTCGAGCCGAATCGACCGTGGCGCTTCCTCGCCGTCCTTCCATACCACCGGCACTCGCCGATCCGGGTCGGTGTTGAGCGCGTGCGCGCATCCCGCGACGTGCACCGTAACCCCGCGTCCGCGCGTGATGAAGCCGGTGATCGCCTCGCCCGGGAGCGGATTACAGCATCGCGCGAACCGCACCAGCATGTCGCCGACGCCCGAGACCACGACCGCACCGCTGGCGGATTTGCGCGCCTCCTTGGCGGCGCGCTCTCTTTGCGCGGGCCCCAGCGGCGTCGGCAGTTTCTCGGGACGATAGAGTTTCAGCTCGGCGGGCGTCAGCAGTTTCGCAAGCAACTGCGCCGGCGTGACTATTCCGTAGCCGACCGCGGCCAGCAGGCTTTCCACGTCGCGCTGCGAGAATTCCGCCAGCACTGCGTCGAGGCGCTTGCTCGATTTAAGCTGCGTGACGCTGAGCTTGACCGGTTCGAGCTCGCGATCGAGCAGCGATATTCCGAGATCGCGGGAGCGTTCCGCCTGTTGATTGCGCAGCCATTGGCGGATGCGCGATTTCGCACGCGCGGTGGCCGCGTAGTTGGTCCAATCCTTGCCCGGCACCTGCTTGTCCGAGGTCAGCACCTCGATCGTGTCGCCCGAACGAAGCCGGTAGCGCAGCGGCACCATCCGTCCGTTGACGCGCGCGCCGGCGAGATGGTTGCCGACCTGGGAGTGGATTCGGTAGGCGAAATCGATCACGGTCGAGCCCAGCGGAAAATCGAAGACGTCGCCCTTGGGGGTGAAGACGAAAACTTCCTCGGGAAACAGATCGTCCTTGACGGTGGCGAGAAATTCCTGGGGGTCCTTGAGATTCTGCTGCCATTCGATCAGGCGGCGCAGCCATGCAAAGCGCTCGGTCTCCTTGAGTTCCCTGGAGTTGCCGTCCTTGTAGCTCCAGTGCGCCGCGATTCCCTCCTCGGCAACCTTGTGCATCTCGCGGGTGCGAATCTGCACTTCCATCCGCTGGCCGCGCGGACCGATCACGGTGGTGTGCAGCGACTGATACATGTTGGCCTTGGGCAGCGCGATGTAATCCTTGAAGCGGCCGGGTACCGGCTTCCAATTGGCGTGCACGACGCCGAGCGCCTCGTAACATTCGCGCAGCGTGTTGACGATGATGCGGAACGCGACCAGGTCGTAGATTTCCTCGAAGCTGAGCCCCATCTCCTGCATCTTGGAGTGAATCGAAAAGAAATGTTTGGGCCGGCCGGTGACCTCGGCCGTGACCCCGTTGTCGGACAGGCGGCGCGACAGGATCTCGATGACGTTGGCGATGTACTCCTCGCGCTCTTTGCGTTTGGCGGCGACAAAAGCCTTCAGCGTCTGGTACGCGGTCGGATTGAGATAGCGAAACGCCAGGTCCTCGAGCTCCGACTTGAGCCAGTAGATTCCGAGGCGATGAGCGATCGGCGCGTAAATTTCCATCGTCTCGCGCGCGATCTCCTGCTGCCGGTCGGGGGCGAGATGGTCGAGCGTGCGCATATTGTGCAGGCGGTCGGCGAGCTTGATCAGCACGACCCGGATGTCGTGCGCCATCGCGATGATCATCTTGCGGAAATTCTCGGCCTGCTTTTCCTCGCGGCTCTGGAAGGTGACCTTCGAGACCTTGGTCACTCCGTCGACCAGTTGCGCGACCTCGGCGCCGAAAGCCGTCTGCACCTCCGCCAGCGAGGCGTGGGTATCCTCGACCACGTCGTGCAGCAAGCCGGTGACGATCGAAGGCACGTCGAGCTTGAGCTGCGCGATGATCATCGCGACGTTGAGCGGATGGGTGACGTAGGGCTCGCCCGATTCGCGCTTCTGTTCGAGATGCATCCGCGCCGAGTAGTCGTACGCGCGCCGGATCAGCCCGATGTCGGCCTGCGGATTATAGCTTTGCACCCGCCCGATGAGGCCGGCGAGTTGGTCGGGATCGCTTTGCGCTAACTCTTCCACGGCGCGAATTCGCCGCGCAGGCGGCCAACCTTGAGCCGCTCCGCGTTTACGATCGTTTCCAGCCGCGCGACGGATTCATGAAGCTGGGCATTGACTATCAGATAGTCGTATTCGGGATAGGCGCGGGCTTCGTCGCGCGCTTTGCGAAGCCGGTGCTGAATCTTCGATTCTTCCTCGGTGGCGCGCCCGCGCAGGCGCCCCTCGAGTTCGGCGAAGGTCGGCGGCAGAACAAAGATCGCGACCGCATCGCCGGGGTATATCGCGCGAATCTGGCGCGCGCCCTGGATGTCGATGTCGAGTAGGATGTCGCGGCCCGAAGCGATCGCAGCGTCGAGCGGCGCGCGCGGCGTGCCGTAGGAAGACTCGAACACCCGCGCCCATTCGGCGAATTCGCCCGACGCTTGCCTGCGTTTGAACTCTTCTTCACTCACAAAGCTGTAATCGATCCCGTGCGCCTCGCCTCCGCGCGGCGCACGCGTGGTCAAGGATACCGAAAACTCCAGCCCCGCTATGGCGTCGCGCGCGGCGCGCCAAATCGTGGTCTTGCCGGCCCCCGAGGGCGCCGAAAGGATAAAAATTATACCGCGCCTGGGCGGCAAAGAATCACGTGATTTCAACGCTATAGAAGCCATCGACCGGGTGCAAAGGCCCCTCTAGTATACCTTATTCGACGTTCTGGACCTGCTCGCGCATCTTCTCCGCTTGCGCCTTGACCTCGACCGTAACTTGAGAAAGAGCCGCGTTCTGCGACTTCGAACCCATCGTATTCACTTCACGGTTGATTTCCTGGAGCAGAAATTCAATCGACTTCCCGACCTGCCCCTTGCGCTTGAGCAACGCCTTGAGGCCGTCGAGATGGGTGCGCAGACGCAGAATCTCTTCGCTGATATCGCCGTGCTGCGAGGCGGACGACGCCTCCTCATAGAGGCGCTTCTCGTTGACCGGCAAGTCTTGCAGGAGTTCGCGAATCCGCTTGTGAAAATTTTCCATTATCTCCGCGCGCGTCTGCTCGGCCAGCCGCTCGATCCTTGGGACCGCCGCTTCGATACTGCGGACCCGCGCGGCGAAATCCTTGTGCAGGCCGCGCCCTTCGCGCACCCGCTCGGCATCCAGCGCTTTCAACGCGCGAACCAAAGCCTTGAGGCCGAGCCTGAATGCCGCACCCGAGCCGTGCTCCTCTTCCTCGACGACGTGAAAAATTTCAGGCCGGTTGAGGATCGATCCAATGTCCGGATCGCCGTTGAGACGAAGCTGCTTGCCGAGACGGCGCAATTCGGCAACGTACAAATTCGCCAGCCGGTCGTTCACCTCGAGCCGCACCGGCGCCGGTCTCAATGCGACCGACTTGATAAAAATCTCGACCCGTCCGCGCGCCACGACATTCTGCACGGCTTTGCGAATCTCGGCCTCATGCTCGCCCCATCCGCGCGGCACTGTCAGCTTGAGTTCGAGAAACCGCTGGTTCAGCGCGCGCACTTCGGCAATCACGCGAGTGCCGTCCTGCTCGGCGACCGCTCTGCCGAAGCCGGTCATGCTTTTCATATAACACCGCCCATTTGTTCCCTTCTTCCGGCGTTTTTTACAGCCACGCGCGATAGAGCGCGAGCGTCCGCGCCGCCATCTTCTCCATCGAATAATTTTCCACGGCGCGGGCGCGCGCCGCCGCGCCCATCTGCGATCTGAGCGCGGACGCCTCGGCCAGCCGGCCGATCGCCGACGCAATACTATCGGGGTCGGCGGGCGCCACGAGGATTCCGGTGCGATCGTGCTCAACCACTTCGCAGAGGCCGCCGACGCGGCTCGCAATCACGGGGAGCCCGCTCGCCATGGCTTCCAGAGCGGCTATGCCGAGTCCTTCTTTCAGCGACGGCATCGCGAAGACGTCCGACGCCCACAGAAGTCCTCGAGGGTCGTCGATTCTGCCGAGCAGCTTGACCCTTTCAGCGCATCCCAGGTGCGCGATTTGGTGTTCGAGGTCTGTGCGAATCGATCCGTGGCCCGCGATGAAGCATCTCAGCTTGATCGAGGGCGCGGCCGACGCGAGCGCGGCGACGGCTTCGATGAGATAGCGATGGCCCTTGCGCGGCTCGAGCGCGCCAAGCGCAGATATCACGCACTCGGCATCGGATAATCCGAGCGCGCCGCGCGCCTCGAGGCGTTGCGCGGGCGTTGGCGGGTGGAAGCGGACGCAATCCACGCCGCTTGGAACGATGTGAGTGCGCCGGCGATCGACGCCCGCGGAGGCGAGCGAATCGGCAACGGCGGCGGAGATCGCGACCACGCCATCGACCGCGCGATTGTACAGGTACGGCGCGAAAACGCGGTTGGGCCTGTAGTCCATCCGGCGCGTAACGACCAGCGCACGGGCGAAACCGCGCGCAAACGGCGCCATCGAATGCGCGCGCGAGGTGTGGAAATGAACGACGTCGTAACGTTCACGCTTGAGGATCGCGCGCATCCGGATGCCGGCCGCGAGGTCGATAGCGTTGCGGATGCGCAGCGGATGGCATCTTATGCCCGCGGCGATAGCCCGCTCCCAGAGCCGTCCTGCGGGATCGCAAATCAGCTCCGCACGATGGCCGGCGGCGGCCAGGGCGATCGTCAAGCCCAGCACCTGGGTCTGGCCGCCGGCGAAGCCGAGTTCGGGATCGACGCCGGCGATGCTCAACGCCGGGGCGTCAACGGTGTCGCGAGTGGGATGCACCTGGATGGGATCGTCAGGTTGAGCGGTCGGCGTCATCTTGGCCCGGATTTCCGTTCTCCAAGCTAACTGTGAATTTGAAAAAATGCGAACAGCAGGGGTGACCTTCCTCGGCTTCCCTGTTCGCTTCGCTGAGGGCTTCGCCTCCAATCGGGACAGGCTCTGCACCTAGTGTTAAGGCCGCCCGCCGTTGGGGCGCGCAGCCGCTGCCAGCTGCTTAACACTGCGGTGCCGTCGCCACGGCCAGCGGCCATCCCTGCCTATTTGATCTTGCCCGTACCCTTGAGCTTCACCGACTGCGGCGCGTGTTTCGCGTTGTCGCTTATCGACAGCTTGGCGCTATACGTTCGCGCGGCGCCCGGCTTGAACGTAACTCCGATCGTGCACTTCCTGCCTGCCGCCAGCGGTCCATCGCAGTGATTCGTCACGCTGAACGGATTGGCCGCTCCGCTCGTCCCCTCCATCATCACTGTGATACCGGGCTTCTTCTTGCTGCCCTTGGGATTGCCCACGGTGACATTCCTGGTGCCTGTTTGAGTCCCGACCTTCACCGTGCCGAAGTTCAGCAACGCCGGACTAATCGTCAGGTTGACCGGCACGGGCGTAGCCGTGGCAGTCGCAGTCGCTGTTACGGTTGCGGTCGCAGTCGCAGTCGCTGTTACGGTTGCGGTCGCAGTCGCAGTCGCAGTCGCAGTTGCGGTTGCGGTCGAAGTCGCAGTCGCAGTACCTGATGCGGTCGCAGTCGCGGTCGGCGTCGCCGTAGCGCTGCCGCTCGGCGTCGGGGTAGCAGTCACAGTCGGCGTCGCCGTAGGCCCCGGCGTCACCGTCGCGGTTGCGGTAGGGGTCGATGTCGACGTATCCGTCGGAGTCGCGGTCACCGTGGGGGTCGATGTCGGCGTAGGCGTCGGGGTTGCTGAACTAGTGATCTGGCCGAATGCGACCGTGAATGCCACCGGATAGCCGTTACACGCAAGGCCCCCCGTGTGATCGTCGAAGGTCCATGCGTACTGATGCGGACATGCGTTCGAGAACGTCTGGTAGTAGGGAGTGCTTGCAGCCGTCGTTCCGTCACCTGCGGCCCACAGCGATGCCGCCTCCCATTCAGGATTGAGCGGCGCGCCGGTACCCTCGAAAAAGCCGCTGTTGCTGTCGAACGAGCCCAGACCGACGGTCGGCGTGGGCGAGGTGGTTGCGTTGGGACCCAAGGGAAGGCATGCAACCCCGGTGTTGACGCCGGTCGCGGCGACGCAGGTATAGACCGGACTGGATGGATAGCCCCCGCAATGGTTTCCTATGTCCGAAGTCGAGGCACAATCTGTCGGCGGCTGCACGGTCGGCTTTCCTGCGCCGTTGGCGGTCGCGCAGATTCCGACCCAGGACGGCAAACCGGCGATTCCGGTCGCGGTGGGACCAACCAGGCATTCCTCGCCGGGCGCGCAATCGATATCGCCCCAGCAGGTCGGCGAACCCTGATTACCCGAGAACATCGTCACGCCCAGGTTGCCGGCGCTTACAGCCCCGCTGTCATTTGCGGCGTCGTACATGTCGCGGTACTGCGAACCGTCAGCGGTGAATGAGAACGCGTGCACGCTGCCGCTCGGAATTGTGGTATCGCATTGCAGATCCGAGGCGCCCGGCGCGTTGACCGGCGAGGGATAGCTCGCGCCGCACAGCTTGCCCGGACCATTGCACCCGATCACACAGGTCGCACCGCCGATGCAGGAGGGTGAACCTTTCCATTGGCTCGGGCAAGGCTCGCAAACTCCAGTCGTACAGGTTCCGTTATTGGTGCCGCACGTGCCGGAATTGCCGGTCGGCGGTTCAACTACCTGCAGCAAGGTAGGACAGACGCTATTGAGATCGGTGTTGCAGGCGGTCGAAACGCAAGCCGGGCCGCCGCTGCCGGGGTTCACCACGGTGACCCCGATAGGGTTGTTGTATCCTGCCAGATTGGTCACGTCGTAAGTCGCTGCGCCATTGCCGCTGTCGGCCGAGGAGTTGTCTGTGATTTCGAATTGAGAAGCCGGAGTTTCCGGACCAAAATTCGCCGGCAGCGGGGTCGAAGTTGCAGTAGGCGTAGCGCCGGGCGTGATTTCGATCGTGTTCTGCCATGCGCCCTGACACTGCCAAAGTCCGCTCCCGCAGTCTCCGGTCCTGCACACCCCGCCGGCGAAACCGCAAAACGAACCCCCGGCATAATACGGGGCGGAACTGCCTGCGGCGGCGACGCAAACTGAGCTCGGATTGGTCGCCCAGCTACATGCCCCGTTGGTGCCGGTGCCGCTGCTGCAATCGATCAGGCACTTGCCCCCGTAACAGATGTGGTTGTTGAGAGTCGGATTTCCCGTCTTTGCGCAGGTGTTCCCCGTGGTGCAGCAGTCGCTCTGTTTTGTGCAATCTACGTAGTCGTGGTCCGGATCCTGGCCGAAGGTGGTGCTGAAGTCGCATTCAGTGCGCGCCCAGAACGTGCCCGACGTCCAATTCGCGGGCAAACAAAGCGGGATCGAATCGCCGGCGTCCAATTCCCAGTTATTCCCCGGCGGCGTCAGAATCGTTCCGCTCTGAACGCTTTCGCCGATCCAGATCGGGAAAGGATTCTGATTGCTCAAGGTCAAGCTGGTGGCGCTGCAGGTGGCGGCGGCCGCAGGCTGCCTGCTCTGTGCGATCGCGGCGCTCTTCGACCAACTCAGGACGCCGACCAGAATCGCGGCCGCGGCGACGCAAAACCATCCTTCCAACCGGACTCTTCCCCTACCGAGTTTTACCTGATCCTCCCCGAGCCTGGCCCCCTTCATGTGAAATTCTCCTTTTTTGCCGCGAGCCCACAGCCTAATGTAACCAATAGGAGCAAAAATCTACTAGCTATTATCGAAATAAGCAACGGTGTAGGTTAATTTTTCATGTATGCGCTGCGGCCGCTGGCCGTTGCGACGGCGGCGCGGCATCAAGCCGTTGGCAGGGGCCGCGCGCGACAACGAAGCGCGGCCTTAACGGGGGGTGCAGGGGTCACTCCTGCGGCGCGTCAGTCGAAAAATCTGTAATACAGGATTGCGCAGACCGCGCTCATCGCGTCGCGAACGCCGATCTTCTTGCCCTCTTCGTAGGTGCGTCCCGAATACGAGACCGGGACCTCGTAGATTCGCCATCGCGCGCGCGCGGCTTTGGCGGTGATCTCGGGCTCGAAGGTGAAGCGGTTGGCGCTGAGCTTGAGCGTCATCAATTTCTCGCGCACGAAAGCCTTCATCCCGGTCTCCATGTCGGTCAGATTGAGGTCGCTGACCATGTTGGAGAACAGGGTGACCGCGCGGTTCGCCACGTAGTGCCAGAAGAACATGACGCGATGCGGACCGGAGAGAAAACGCGAGCCGTAAACCATGTCGGCGCGGCCGTCGAGCAGCGGGGTGATCATCGCGGCGTAGTCCCTGGGATCGTATTCGAGGTCGGCGTCCTGCACGAAGACGTAAGGATTTTTCGCGGCGGCAAAGCCGAGCCGGAGCGCGGCGCCCTTGCCGCGATTGACGCTATGAAAGAAGCATTGAACGCGCGGATGGCTGAACTCGCGCAAAATTTTGGTGGTGCCGTCGGTCGAAGCGTCATCGACGACGATAGCCTCGGAATCGAAGCCGCAATCCAGCACGCGCTCGATTACGCGGCCGATGGTGGCGGCTTCATTGTACACGGGAATCACCACGGAAATTTTGGTCTGCCCGTCCATCAGCTTTCGCTCGCCTCCCGAGGCCGGCGCACCGGCGCCGATGCGTGGGCGGCGCCTGCAGCAGCTTTGCGTTCCCGTCCCATTCTGGCCGCGAGCATCGCCGCAACGCGGCGGCGACCCGCCCGCCGGCGCCGGGCGGAAAACGCGGCGGCGTATCCGCACCATACGCGCATCCGATCCGTATTGGTGACGCCGCCAAGATCGAGATGCCCGAGCTGAACGAGATTGCGCATCCGCGGCCGCTCGAAGCGGCTCAGAATGGTGCGGCGGGTGCGTTCATGATCGATAAAAACGAATTGCGGCGGCTCGACTCCGGTGACGAAGATGTTGAACGGGGTCAGGTCGCCGTGGATATAGCCGGCGCGATGCAAGCGGGCGAGCTCGGCGCCGAGCGCGCGCAGTACGGCGCGCCGGGACGCGAGCTTCGCACGCCTCAAAAAAAGCGCAAGATTAGACCCCTCGACGCGCGCGGTTACTATGATCTCGCGTCCGCCGCGGCGTTCGGCGCCGAGCAGCAGAATTTCCGGGACTCCGAAGGCGTCAGCGCGCAGACTCTCCGATATGCAGGCAACGTGCGCGGCGCGGCTGCGCTTGAATATCCGCCTGATTCGACTGAGGCCCCGGATCGGGTCGAGCAGCTTGAGATAGGCGTCGGGCCCCCCAACATGATCGAAATGCTCGAACCATGTCTCGGCATGACGCGAGCGGCGGACCCGAATCGCCAAGGCGCCGTCGATCGCGGCAAATGCGGAATCGATCAGGGCCTGGCGGAGCGGCGGTGAAAATCGCGCGGCGACGCCCGGAATGAAGAGGGTCCATCCTCCACGCGTCAACGGCGGTCCGTCAAAGCCCGACATCTGCCAGGTGATCTTACGCCAGGTCATCCTGCCGCTCCGCGCATCGCGAGCGCGCGGCTTAAGCCGGCCGCGACTTCTTCGGGGGATATTCGCCGCATGCATTCGCGCCCGACAGGGCATTGACGAAGATAGCAGGGATGACACGGGATTGCGCCGCTGATCGCGAGCTCGGCAAAGCCCCATGGCGCGGAGCGCTCGGCGGCGGTGGCGCCCCACAACGACACTACCGGGCATCCCATCGCGGCCGCGATATGCATCGGGCCGGAGTCGGGTCCGAAGGCGACGGCGCATTGGGGAAAGATCGCGATCAGATCGCGGAGCGAGGTGCGTCCGGCCAGATTGAGCGCGGCGACGCCGTCGAGGTGGCGCATGACTTCGGCGGCGAGGTTGGTTTCGCCGGGACCGCCGAGCAACACCGGAAACAGCGCCGGGCGGCCGTCGCCGGGGCTCGCGGCCATCCGGATTGCCGCGGCGGTCGATTCAGGAAAGTAGATGCGGCTTGGCCACGACGAACCAAGGATCACGGCCAGGATCGGACGCGGCGCATCGCCCAGCATCGCGGACGCACGATCGCGTTCCTCGTCGGTCGCGGCGAGTCCGAATTCGATCGGCGATGGCGCGATACCGAGCGCGTCGCCGAACGCCTGGTATTGAAGGAGCTTGAGGCGCATGTTCGGCTGCGGTGCGATGCGATGATTGGAAAAGAGATAGTTGAACTCCTTGGTGTTGGGCTGGGCGAAACCAAACCGGTCATTGGCGCCCGAGACGCGCGAGGTGACGCCGCTCTTGAGATGACGCTGAAGGTCTATCGCCAGATCGAAATGCCCATTGCGAATTCGATGCAGGAACGAAATGAAGGTCCACGCGCGGGTGCGATCGTACACGATCACTTCGTCGAGCCATCGATGGTGCTCGAGTAGTCCGCTGGACTTGGGTTCGACGGCCCACGCGATGTGCGCGCCGGGCCACGCGTTGCGAATGCGCCCGAGCAAGGGGAGCGCGCGAACGACGTCGCCGATCGCGCCGAGCAGCACGATCAGCACCCGGCGCGGAGGCGGCGCGATTTGCGTGGCGATGGCTTCGGAAGAGGACATATCGAGGGGACTTGATTATATGTGAAACCCTGCGCGGGTTTCACGCTTCCGCGGCAGGGGTGACCCCTGCACCCGGTAACGAATCGAAAAATCCGCGCGGCGCGTCTTTTTCTCTCGGGCTTAATACTGGCCAGCCGTGCACCCGGTGAAAAGTGAGAAGCGAAGGCGGACTAGCGGTCGCACTCGCCGCCGATCATGTTGATCATCCCGAAGGTCGCGATGATATCGGGGATCATCCGGCCTATGAGCATCTTGTTGAGCGCGCCCATCCCGAGAAAGCATGGCGGCCGCACGCGCACGCGATATGGGCGCCCGCTGCCGTCGCTCACGACGTAGAAGCCCAACTCGCCGTTGGCGGCCTCGACCGCCTGGTAAACCTCGCCGGCGGGCACGTGGATGCCCTCCATGATCAGCTTGAAGTGGTTCATCAGGCCTTCGATCGAGTTGTACACCTTCTGCTTGTCGGGCAGCACGACCCTGGGATCGGTGATGGTGACGGGACCTTCGGGGATCGAGGCGAGCGCCTGCTCGACGATGCGCTTGGACTGGTACATCTCCTGAAAGCGGACGTTGAAGCGATCGTAATTGTCGCCGCGGTCTCCGGTCGGGATCTCGAACTCCATCCGGTCATACACCAGGTAGGGATGCGCCTTGCGAATGTCGTAAGGCACGCCGGCCGCGCGCAGCAGCGGACCGCTCAGTCCGCAGGAGATCGCCTCCTGCTTCGGCATCTTCCCGATTCCCGCCATCCGGTCGATGAATACGCGGTTGCGGCTGAGCAACTGGTCGCAGTCGGCGAGAACCTGATCAAGCCGCGCGAACGAAGCTTTGATCTGATCGGCGAAATCGGCGGGCAGGTCATGGGTCACGCCGCCGACGCGGCACCATGTCACGGTGACGCGCGCGCCGGTGACAGACTCGATCAAGTCGTAGAGAAACTCGCGCGCCTCCACCATGTACATCCCGACAGTCGAAGCGCCGACCTCGTGCGCCGCCATCCCAAGGCACGTCAGGTGGTCGGCGATTCGGGAAACCTCGCTCATGATCATGCGCACGTACTTGCATCGCTCGGTCGTGTCGATGCCGAGCAGGCGCTCGACGGCGAGTGCGAAGCCGACGTTGTTGATACAGGGCGAGGCGTAATTGAGGCGGTCGGTGTAGGGGAAGCATTGGGTCCAGGTGCCCTGCTCGCACATTTTTTCGAATCCGCGATGCAGGAATCCGACCTCGACGTCGCAATCGACGATACGCTCGCCCTCGAGCTTCAGGTTGAACTTGATGGTGCCGTGAGACGCGGGATGCGACGGCCCCATCTGCAGTTCCATGATCTCGTCGGAGGGGTCCGACGGTACGATTTTGTTCTTCCAGCGGGCGGGTAGTGCCATGGCTTGTATCGCGGCGCGTGTGCCTTCAGCGCGAGGAGCGCCGCGGATTCACGACCGGGTCGATCTCCGGGACGATCGGTTGGCGTTTGTTGTAGTAGTAGTCCTTGCGCAGCGGATGACCTTCGAACGAATCGTACATCAGGATGCGGCGCAAATCGGGATGACCCTTGAAGACAATTCCGAACATGTCGAAGCATTCGCGCTCGAGCCAGTCGGCGGCGCTCCACAGGCCAACGACGCTGTGAACCCAGGGATCGGCGCCGTCCACGCCGATCTTGACGCGGATGCGATGGGCAAGGTTGAGCGAGTTCAGTTGATAGACGACCTCGAAGCGCGGTTTGCGCTCGGGCCAATCGACCGCGGTGACGTCGGTCAGGAAATTGAAATCGAAGTCAGGCTCGTCGCGGAGCGCGCGGAAGAAATCAAGCGCGCGTTCGCGATCGATGGTGAAAGTTTCCTCGTCGCGCGCATTTTGCGCGTCGAGAATTTCCGCGCCGAAGCGCGCTTTTAGTTTTTCAGTCAGCATCGATCTTTGTCAGTCCCAATCGAGCGCGCCGCGCTGCCAGGCGTAGAGCAGCCCGACGCCAAGAATCGCGATGAAGATCAGCGCCTCGACAAAGCCGAACATTCCCAGGTAGCGCAGCTCGACCGCCCACGGATAAAGAAAAATCACCTCGACGTCGAAGATCAGAAACAGGATTGCGGTCAGGTAGAAGCGCACCGAGAAGCGCCCCCACGCCGAGCCGCTCGACGGGTTGCCGCACTCGAAGGCCTCGCTCTTGACCGGGTCCCCGGCGCGCTTGGGCCCAATCAGCATGTTGATGGTGCACAGCAGGCCGACGATCACGCCGGCGACGAACAGGGTCACAGCCACGGGATACCAGGTTGTCATGCTCGAACCGTCCGCAAGTACTTCTTATGTCGATATCAATAGCTGATGAGCGCGCCTTTTGGAACGATCGCCAAGCATTTTAATATGAAGACGGCGCGGCGGCGACGACGGCCGATCGGATGCTTGACGGTGGTGCGGAAACCTGATTTTGCCCGTGCTCAAAGAACCCGAAACCGGGTCGCTATGATTAGCACTATTGACGATTCCGAACCGCAGTACTAATTACACGGAGGTTAGGGGATTGTTGCGGGACGAAATTCCAAACAGCGGCAGCCGCTTGCCGCAAGAGGGAATCAAAATGAATCGCACAATCGGATGGGGAGCTTGGTGCGGCGGTGTCCTGACTACTTTGATGCTTCTGGTCGGGATTACCAACGCCCCGGTATCGGCCCAAGTAAAGCCCGGGGATTTCATCACCCCGGACAACGCGTCCAAGGTCCAGGATCTGCTCCCGCCCGGCACGTACATGCGGGTGCTACACGGCATGACGATGAAGATCGAGCCGACCGAGCGCATCGACTGGCCTCAGCCTTACACCGAGGCGACCGAAAAGTACTCGAGCCAGACCCGGCTGACACCTGACCATCGCAGCCTGATCGGCTACGTCGCGGGGCAGCCGTTTCCTATTATCGACGCCAACGATCCGCAGGCGGCGCAGAAGGTTATATGGAACGAAGTGTTCCGGCCAATATCCACGGACGACTACGATCTGCGCTGGTTCGATTGCGACAGCGTGTACTGGGGCAAAAACAAGCCGTTTTTCGAGATCACTGACATCGAGATCGGCCACTACGCGGGCTACAACGAAGTCGGACGGACCGAGGTGGAACCGCTGCCGATCGATCCCGACTTCAATGTAACTGGACGCTATTACGAGGCGCTGCTTTATCCGGTTCTCTCTCCGGCGCAAGGCCGTGGCAACGGGATCCTCAAGTTCCGCTACGCCGACCCGAGACACGACGACGACAGTTGGACCTGGACGCCCGGTACGCGCCGGCTCCGGCGTCTGAGCTACACGCTGAGTGACAACCCTTCAGGCGGCGCGCAGTCTTACGATCCCAACCATTACGAGGGCTGGAGCGGCAAGCCCGAGGACTACGATTTCAAGTTCCTGGGCGAGAAAACGATGCTGGCCGCAGTCGACGTGCATCATGGGGTCGATCCGCGCTGCCCAACCGACGGCGGCGCAAGCCATTGCCCGGACCCGTGGCAGCTCAGGCGGCTCTACATGCTTGAGGCCAAGGCACGGCCGGGACGGTACGCCAGCCCGCTTTACAGCCGCGAAATTATCTACATCGACTCGGAGGCCGACTTCCCGATGTTCGTGGACATGTATGACAACCGGGGCCAGTTGTACTTCAACTACACCGGGTGGGTGAACTATGCCGATCGGGCGCGGCCGGACTCGCGCATCGCGATTTACCCGTTCAAGCGCGAGTTCCAGGTCGGTTCCTCGACGGTTGACGTGCAGAGCGGGCTTTCCACCGTTTGCTACCATCCATCGATGAACGCTCCGTCACCCGAGGGCTGGTTCATCAACATGGGCGCCGTGGATCGCGAGTGGTTCACTCCCGAGGCGATGGCGCGCGCGGCGGAGGGCGGCCACGGGATAGCAGGCGACTGATGGCGGGCGAGAGCGAGTGAGAAACAAGCCGGCGCGGCGATCAACAGCCGCGCCGGTTTTTGTTTTTGGCGTTTCAGGTGGCGCTGGCGATACTCGCGCAACCGCAACGCCGCCGCTAAGATTCATCACGTGGATCACGACCAAGAGTTGGAAAGATGGGCGGCAAAGGCGGTGGCGCGGCGATGGCCGCGGGCACGGGTCGACAAAATCACCGCTCTGCGCGGCGATCTCTCGACCCGCCGTTTCTGGCGCGTATCGATCTCAGAGCCAAAGCAAGGCGTCGCCCCGCATGACGAAACCGGCGCGCCGCCGAGCGCTATCCTGGTCTGTCTCGGCCCCGATGACTTCCCCGCCTACGCTCGCGCCCTGAATCTTATCCGTGGCCACCGCTCCGAGCCGCCGTGGATCGAGGTGCATCGCGCGCTCGAGTCGATCGGCGCTCCCGTTCCCGCGCTCTACGATGCGGCACTCGCCCGGCGCGCGATGCTGGTGGAAGACGTCGGCGAACTCTCCCTGCTCGATGCCGTCCGCCGTCCCGGCGCCGACACCGCGGACCTGTTCCGGCTCGCCGTCTCCGAATTGATTCGCATCCACGTTGACGGCACCGCCAAAATCGATCGCCGATGTGTCGCGCGGCAGATCGCATACACCGGCCAGCTGTTCGAATGGGAGATGAAGGATTTTGCGGAAGTCGGCCTCGCCACCGTGGCGCCGGGCGCCGGCTTATCGCCGATCGAACCCGAGCTGACGCGGCTGGCCGCGCGGCTCGATCGCTTCCCGCGCGTGTTCTCGCATCGCGACTACCACGGCTACAATTTGTTCATCCAGGACGGCCCGCGAATTCGAATCATAGATTTTCAGGATGCGCTGATGGCGCCGGGCGCGCAGGATCTCGCCGTGCTGCTGACGACCCGCGACACCGGTGAATTCGTTACGCCGGCGATCGAGCACCGCCTGCTCGACTTCTACTGCGCGGGAGTGGCCCGGCGCGGCGCCCCTATCACGCTCGGCGCGGCGGAATTCATTACCAGCTATCGCCTGTGCGTCTTGCAGCACGCGCTCAAGATGATCGGACGCTTCGAGATGTTCGAGCGCGGCGGCAAACGCGGATACCGTCCCTACATTCCGCATGCGCTCGCACAGGCGCGCAGGATGCTGGCTCAGATGCGCCCCGAGCTTCCCGAACTTTGTGCGGCGCTCGGCGCTTAGCAGGGCGCCTATTCAATGAAGGCACTGGTACTGGCGGCCGGGATGGGCGAGCGGCTTCGCCCGCTGACTGACACGATGCCGAAACCGATGCTCGAACTCGGCGGCCGGCCGTTGATCCATTATGCGCTCGCGATGATCCGCCGCGGCGGGATCACCGAGGTCGCGATCAACGTCCATCATCTCGCGTCCGCGGTTCGAAGCGGACTCGGCGACGGATCGGCGCTCGGACTGCGCATCACCTACGCGCCCGAGCCGGTTTTGCTCGGCACCGGCGGCCCGCTAAATGGCCTGCGGGAGTTCCTGTGCGGCAACGACAAAAAGAAAAACGAAAACACCTTCGTAATCGCCAACAGCGACACGATCCTCGATCTCGACCTGCGCGCGATGCTCGCACTGCATCGCGACCGTGCCGCACTCGCCACCATCGCGCTGTTCCACCCCGCCAATCTCGATTACTACAGCCGTCTCGAAATCGACGCCGGCGATAGACTCCGCCGGATGCGCTTGCTCGTGCGCCACGACCCGCTTCAATACGACGATTACCCGGCCGGCCTCGATGACGCCGTGGCCGGATCGCTCTCGCCGTTCATGTATTGCGGCGTGATCGTCGCCGATCGCGCGATATTCGACCTCATGCCGGCGGTCCCGCCCTGGAGCATCATGGCCGGCCTGTTCGCGCCGATGGTGGCAAAGGGGATGCCGGTGTTCGGCTACGTCCATCGCGGCTACTTCCGCACGATCGACGACCTCAAGAGTTACAACGCGCTCAAAGCCGAGTTCGCCTCGTCACCCCCCCCGGGAATTCTCATTTGAGTGTCCGGGAACTCGGTCGGACTCAAATTCGAGCGTAAACTGTTTGTTTGCAAACCGCGTGGGCCTGGTGCTAGTCCGAATCGGGATTCAAAATGGGAACTCCGCCGAAAGCAAGATGAGAGTCGCAAAAGCCTTTGCCGTTGCCGCTCTCATGCTTGCCGTGATCGGCCCCGTCCGCGGCGCAGCGGCCGGAGCGAAACACCCAACCATTTTCGTTGCCAATCACTACGATGTGACCGCCTACCCCGCCGGCAGTAGCGGCGATGTTGCGCCAATCGCTGTGACGACCGATATGGCCTATCCCAGCGGCATCGCCAGAGACGTAAGCGGCAGGATCTACGTTGCAAATTTCGCGACCAATACGGTCACGGTCTATGCGGCGAACGCCAACGGCAACGTGCCGCCGATCGCCGTAATCGGCGGTTCCAAAACCCGGCTCACCAATCCAACCGGGATCGCATTGGATGCGAGCGGTAGGATCTACGTGCTGAACGGCGCGAAATATCGCAACGGTATCATCACGGTCTATCCGCCGCTGGGGACCAGCACCGGTATCCTCAACCAGACTCCTATCGCGGCCATCGCCGGCTCGAAAACCCTGCTCAACTACCCTACCGGTATCGCACTGGACTCCCTGGGAAACATCTACGTCGCCAACGAATTCGGCGGCCCTGTCGTGCCGCACGACAGATTCGACCGCGGCAGGCTTACCGTTTATCTTGCCGGGAGCAGCGGGAACATCGCGCCTATCGCCACCATCAGCGGCGCCGCGACGGGACTTGCCTACCCCGTCGCCATCGCGCTGGATTCCGGCGGTAACATCTATGTGGCCAACGAATACACTGCCAATGCCAGCAGTGGCCTCGGATGGAACGCCAGCATCACTGTCTATCCGGCCGGCAGCAAGGGTAACGCGCCCCCCAGCGCGATTATCACCGGAGACAATACAGATCTCGACTATCCACAGGGCATCGCACTGGATCCCAGCCGGAACCTGTATGCGGTGGGCTACGTAAATGGCGTCGGCCGGAGCGTCAATGTTTACCCGGCGGGTAGCAATGGCGATGCCTCCCCTACCGCAACCATAGCCGGCGCCGACACTGGATTGAGTGAACCCCATGGCATAGTGCTGGACTCCAGCGGGAGCCTTTACGTATCGAACAGCAACGGCGGGACCAGCCAAAGCGGCAGCGTAACTGTCTATCCGGCAGGCAGCACCGGTGATGCAGTACCTGCCGCCACGATCATAAGCAATCTCACCGCACTCCAGGACGCTGCTCGCATTACAGTGGATTCCACCGGGAAGATTTTCGTGGCGAACGGGTTGGGTGGCCCCGGCGATTACGGCAGTGTCACCATCTATCCCGCCGGCAGTTATGCCGCCGGTCCACCCATCGCAACGATCGCTGGCGACAACACGGGATTCACTTACCCCTTAGGAATTGGGCTGGATTCGAGTGACAACATCTTCGTGATGAATAGCGACAATGCCATCACTGTGTATCCAGCGGGTAGCTCCGGCGATGTGACGCCGAAAGCCACGATTAACATCGACAGCAGAGGAAAGAGCTTTCCGACCGGCATGGCAGTCAGCGCTCGCGGCGATATCTATGTCGTGAATAGCGGCAGGCCCGCCAGCGTCGCTGTCTATCCAGCCGGCAGCGATGGCAATGCCAAGCCGATCGCCGTCATCACCGGTCCCGATACCAAGCTTACTTTTCCTTCGGCAGTCGCCGTGGATCATAGCGGAGACATCTATGTGACGGACCAGGGGCCCGAGATATGCACGAATCTCTCTGGCTGTATTCCAACCGGTTCCGGAAGCGTTAACGTTTATGCCCCCGGCAGCAACGGCGATGTTATGCCCATTGCCTCGATTAGCGGTGCGAATACCGGACTTGGGATTCCCTACGAAATCGCGCTCGATTCAAACGAGAACATCTATGTGTTGGACGGTAGGCGTTTCCGCGCTCCGTATGTTGTGCCTGGTCAGGGGAACGAACGGACAGCAGCCAAGGACCACACAAAGGGCGGCGTTAGCACCTACACCCAAACCGTCACCCAAACTGTCACCTATAGTGCGGGTCCCGATTCAATTCTGATCTTTGCGGCCGGCAGCAATGGCGACACCGCGCCAATCGCCGTCATCGGCGGTCCTTTCACGGGGCTCTATGACCCGTCAGGAATCGCGATTGGTCCGTCCGGCCAGTAGCACCAGCTGGAGCAGCACCCTCGAGCGCTACTCTTCCATTTCCGCTTTCAGACTGTCGATCAGATCGATCAGCTCGGCCATCGTGTTGATCACGTAGTCGGGTTTGAAATACGGATGGGTTTGCAGGTATTTGAACGACGCCGCCCCGGTGGCGACCGCGACCGACGCGCCGTAGCCCGCACCGAGCGACGCCATGATGTCGCGCGGCTCGTCGCCGACGTACATGCAGGCGTGGGGAAGTATCGCCGCCTTGAGCGCGGTCTGTTTGAGGCTATCCGTCTTGTCCAGCGCGCGCAGTGAGCTGGTGGCCTGGGTCACCACCTGGTCCAGGTACGTCGCCAGCCCGACCATCGCCAGCTTCTCGACCAGCCGGCGCGAATCGCCCGGCCGGCTGGTAATCACGCCGGTCGCATAGCCGCGCCGTTTGAGTTCGGCCAGGGTATCCTGCACGTGCGGCAGCACTTCGAGCCGCTCGGTCTTGTCGATTTCAGCCAGAAAGTATGCGTACGCGAGCTTCACGTACTCGGGCCTGAGATGCTCGGGCACGCCCAGCCATACGTCGTCGCCGGAAAGCGCCTCGCGAAAGCGTTCACGGGTCAGCGGCGGCTGGTAGCCGAGTTCGTCGAACGCGTTTTTCGTGGCGATATACAACGGGCCGTGGATATCGACCAGGGTGCCGTCGAGATCGAAAAAGATTGCCTTGAATTTGCGCGATACCAACGGGAAAAAATTCCTCGAGATGCCCATCCCGAGTGTGTGGGGATACCGGGCGAACTGTCAAGCGGGGCTGATTAGGGGCTGCGCTGATACAGCAGCATATACTCGCGCCGGCCTCCGATCACTTTTTTTACGTACTCGCGCGTCTCCTTGTACGCGATATTCTCGACCCACTCGTCGTCCGCACCGGGAAACTCGGCCACCCACTTCGATACCGCGTGCTCGCCCGCGTTGTACGCGGCGACCGCCCGAAACGCGTTGCCGCCAAACATCTCAAGCAGGTTTTTCAGGTACGCCGTCCCCAGCTCGACGTTGACCGGCGGATCGTAGAGCCGGGTCGCCTCGCTATCCATGCCGTGCTCGGACGCCATCTTTTTCGCCGTCGATGGAATCAGTTGCATCAAGCCGCGCGCGTTCGAGCTCGACGTCGCCTCGGGATTGAACAAGCTCTCCTGGCGCGCCAGCGCGAGCACCAGGTAAGGGTCGATCGCGAGCCGGGCGCATGCGGACGCAATCAGGTCCCAATACGCGCGCGGATAGCGGACCCGCTCGGCGGCGGCGTGGCTCATCAGCCCGCTTTTTTCCATCCGCGTGGCCGCCACGATCGCGTCGTACCACGCGCCGGCGCTCGCCAGTCCGGCCAGGATGAAGCGCCGCATCTCGACGCTGCCGCCACCATGCTCCTCGAGCGCCTTTAACTCGCCGGGTTCAAGCTCCTTGAGCCCCATCGCGCGGAGCGTTTGCAGCCGCGCCATGTGATACTCGGCCGCGGCGGTGGCGGCGGGCGCCGCGCCCCATTGGGGATCGGCCGCCGACGCCGCCGGGAGATCGGGCCGCGAGGCCGCCACGCGCCGGCTGGCGAGCTCGGGATAGTAGTTGCTGTCGGTGCTCTCGGCGAGTCTTGCGAAAATCGCGCGCGCATCGCCCAAATCGCCCGCATTTTCAATCGCACGCGCACGCCAGTACTCGCACATGTCCCGATTAGTCGCATCTTTGGCGCGGGCGCCTGCCAGCTTGAATCCCGCCGCCGCGCTTCGGTAGTTGCGCCCGAGGTACAGCGTCCAGGGGATGCGGAAGCGCGCGTCCTGGGCGGCGTCGCTTGCGGGATAGCGCGCGGCCAGCCGCCGATACTGCGCGCGGGCGGAATCGAGCCGATGCTGTTCCTCGAAGATTCTGCCGATCCGGAGCATCGCGCCTGGCGCGCGCTCGCTCGCCGGAAAATTCGCGACCAGCTTGTTCAGCGCCGCGCGCGCCAGCTCGTCCTGATCCTCATGCCAGTAGATAAGCGCCAGCGCTTCAAGCGCAGCCGGCGCGTCCGGTCCCCGCGGCGCGATTTGCAGATAGTCGAGGATCGCACGCCGGGCGCGGTCGGGTTCCGGCTTCAGCGCCCGCGCGGTCACCCAAACCAGTTCCGCGAGAACCGACGGCTCCGTCGCTATCTTGAGCCCCGCGCTTGCCTGCTCCTCGGCCGCCGACAAATCGCCCTCGCGGAGCAGCAGCTCGGATTCGGCGCGATGGTACCCCAGCGAAGCCGTGTCGGCGATCTCGCCGTTCGACGCGAGGATCGAATGAGCGAGCGCGCGCGCTTCAGCGTCCGCGTCCGAGCGCGGATACTTGTCCCGGATTTCCATCGCCTCCGCATAGGCTGACTTTGGATTCCCGAGTGCGACGAGCGCCCGCGCCTCGGCCATCCGCGCGCGCTGCTCGATCGACGCTTCGGGCGCCCGTGCAATCAGCCGCGACGCGACCGCAGAAGCCTCGGCATTTCGGCCGAGCTTCAGCAGAATTTCCGCCAGGATCATCTCGCCGCGATCGATAAACACGCTCTCCGGATACGACCTGACCAGGTGATCGAGCGTGTCGGCCGACGCGTTCAGATCGCCCTGGTCCCGCTCGGCGAGCGCAAGGTAAAAGAGCGCATAGTCGCCGAGCGCGGGAAACTTATCGGCAGCAGACTTTAGCCGCTCGATCGCGCGCGCATTGTCGTGGTTCTGATACGCGCGATAACCGTCAAGGAACGCCGCCGATGCGTCGGACGGCGGCCGGCCGGGCGTATCGATTGAAGCGGCCGGGATCGACACGGGCGTGGTTTCCGCCGATGGCCCAACTTGCGAGGACGCCGCCGATGAGCCGGCGCGCGCGGGCGCCGACGCGCATCCGCCGAGCATCATCGCGGAGAAAATCACCATCGCGCCGTGAGGCCACCATTTCGCTATCATCTGATCTTGGTTAGCGCATGCTCCCGCCCGCTTCAATCAAGGTGATTCTTGCCCGGGCGTTGCCGCGCCGCCGCCAGCTGCTGTCGGCGGCGGGAATTGACTTCGACGTGATCGAAAGCACGACACCGGAGCGCCAGCTTGCGCCCCCTGCCTATTTGCTTTTGCCCTTGCCCGTAAGCTTCACCGGCTGCGGCTCGTTTTCCGCATTGTCGATGATCATCAGCGTGGCGCTATACGGCTGCGCGGCACCCGGCGTGAACGTGACTCCAATCGTGCACTTCGCGGCCGGCGCCAGCGGTGCATCGCATCCATTGGTCACGCTGAACGGACTGGCCGCTCCGCTGAGCCCCTCCATCAACACCGTAACACCAGGCTTCTTCTTGCTGCCCTTGGGGTTGCTCACGGTGACATTCTTGGGTCCCTTATCGCTCCCGACCTTCACCGTGCCGAAGTTCAGCGACGCCGGCTTGATCGTCAGCTTGACGGGCACTGGCGTAGGCGTGGCAGTAGCTGTCGGGGTGGCCGTCGGGGTCGCGGTATGAGTGGGAGTCGCAGTGACGCTTGTCGTAGCTAAAGCTTTGATCAGGGCGGTCCCGTTCGGACTGCCCCAGCCGGTGGCCAGATCGTAGCCAGTTACTGCCGGATAGCCCTGCTCCCCGTTACTGCTACTGCCGCTGGTGATGTCGTGGAAAGCGGCGTCATAGCCTGACGACAGACCCAGCGAATAAATGGCGGGGTTGATGAAGCCGAGCGTCGAACCGCCGTTGGCAACCACCTGCTGATTGACCAGCGCCAGGTAGCCGGCCCACATGGGCGCCGCAAAGCTGGTCCCGCCATATAGGTTCGAAGTGCAGGCCGTTTGGTCGGCACAGACGTAAAAGTCCCAGTGGGCTTCTGCCGCGACATCCGGGCCGTTGCGCAAAGCCGTGGATCCCTCGTTGCTCGCGGTGATCACGCCCGTAAGCTGCTGCCACCAGGGAATTGCAATGTCGTTCGGAGAAATCCCGCCGCCACCGTCTATCCAGGCGGTTTCCGAACGCCAGGGGCCGCCCGCGCCGCTTGTCACCAAGTCCGTGCCACCGACCGACGTGACATACGCATCGTCCGCCGGCCAATCATCATTGGATGTCGACCAGGGCCCGGAGTCGCCGGCCGCGGTAAAGAAATTCTGACCCTGCGCCGCAAACTTCTCGAAGTAGGGGTCGTCAGTGCTGGTGTCCGCCGGGGTCCAACCCCACGAACAGCTCAATTGCGCATCCAGCGGAGAATGCGTGGACATGGAACTCAAAATGGCGGAATCGGTGAACCCCACGTACACATTAAGTGCTGCCAAGCCGGGGGCCATGGAGACCGCCTGGGTGATGTCAAGGATTTGTTCAGTATCATCGCAGCCAGACGCGTAAAGGCAGCTCAAGCTGGTTCCATCCGTCGAAATCCCATTGATAGGGACACTGTTGGTTTGCTTGGCGTTCGTGAAGTAAGTGTTCAGGTCGGCGATGTCATATCCGTAGTATTCCAGCAACCCGAGCGTCTGGCCGGAGCCGGTGAGAGCCGTTCCCCCGTAATAGGCCGCCCTCATGTCGCTGCCGCAAAAAGAGGCGCCAGGGCAGGAGCCAGTAACGGCGTTGGGATGCACACCAATGTCGGACTTCACGCTCGCGTCTTTACGAACGAAGTTGGGATGCGGGATCGAATAGTTGTCCAAACCCGAGATGTGCCACAGCCGGAACGGCAGGTCCACCGTTGGCTCCCGGTCCGGAGCATAGAACGTGCGGTTTTCCGTGGGGTGCTGGTAGACACCCATGGTTACATGGAAGGCAGTCTCGATGGTTGCCACCGATCCCTCGAGCTGCGCGTCCATACCGTCGCGGGAGCCGCCAACCACCGTAAAGCCATTCGTTTTCGCGAAACGAATCACGGCGTCATAATCCTTCTGGCTGGGTCCAAACCTCGCGGTAAACTCCTGCACCGTAAGGAAGCGCCGGTAGGTGGGGCTTGAAGGATCGTAGAGCTCTTGCAAGAAATTTTCCAACTCTGCCCGATTGCGCAACCCCAGAACAAGGTCGAGGCGCATGGACTGTGTTGCGGGAAGCTGGCCGACCCGCTGCGCCTGCCCATTGAGAGTCACTTCACGCACATGGCGCGTCAACAGGAACTGTTCCCGCGCTTGGGCAAGAACGATTTTCACGCCCAATAACATCGTGACGATTGCGACGATGCCGGTTCGTGCTTTGCCTGCATGAGTGGTCATTTGCTACTCGTCCATGTTTAACAAGGAAGAAAGCGCGCAGTAAGAGTTAAATCACGTTAATGATGCTAGCATCCGAACTTAAGACGAGCTTATATTCACATCGCCAGCTTTGCACAAGCTCTATTCTTTGCGTCTCTGACAGGGATCGGCTTTGTCGATTCGCGCGACGCACGCACTATTTCGCATAGATTCGCGCGGATAATCCCGCCGTCCCACCACGTAACGCCCCTGCCTATTTGCTTTTGCCCTTGCCCGTGAGTTTCACCGGCTGCGGCTCGTGTTCCGCATTGTCGATGATCATTAGCGTGGCGCTATACGGCTGCGCGGCGGTCGGCGTGAACGTGACTCCGATCGTGCACTTCCCGCCTGCCGCCAGCGGTGCATTGCAGCCATTCGTCACGCCGAACGGACTGGCCACGCCGCTGAGCCCCTCCATCAACACCGTAATGCCGGGCTTCTTCTTGCTGCCCTTGGGGTTGCTCACGGTTACGTTCTTGGGTCCTTTATCGCTCCCAACCTTTACCGTGCCGAAGTTCAGCGACGCCGGACTAATCTTCAGCTTGACCGCTACTGGCGTAGGCGTAGCGGTAGCAGTAGCCGTCGGGGTGGCCGTCGCAGTTGCAGTTGCCGTCGGCGTTGCGGTCGGAGTGGGCGTCGGGCTCGCGCCGAATGCCATCACCAGGTTATAGGCATTGACGCTCCCTATCCCGGTCGCAAAATCCCACCCAACTGTCGCCGGATACGCGGGCTTGAACGATGAGTTCGAAGTGGACAGCACGCCGTAATAAGACGGTTCGTAACAGTTATTGGTGCCGGTGCATGGCACGACCATGTCGCCTTGGGTTATGTCATAGAAAATGCACGAGCCGGCGACGCCGTTGCCCTTCGAAGAGTTACACGACGTAGAGCCGCTCGCGCCGTACTCGGCTCTGGCCAGCGAGTAGTAGGTGGGATTCGGATTTCCTTGCCGGCTGCCGGTATGCTGATTCGCGAGCGCCTGAATCGCGGCCATGATCGGCGCGGAGATCGACGTCCCGCCGAAAAGCGTCCAGGTGTCGGGAGCGCCGGAGCAGGAACTCCCGCCATAAGAGGAATCGGAATAGCAAACTACATAGGCGTGGTTCCAGATTCCGTCGGCGGCAAACAGCGCAACGTCTGGAACGTCGCGCACGCCATCGCTCGGATTGCCCAGCACGACTTGCCATGAAGGCTTGGGCCATCCCGCGCACGTCCCGCTGACAACGCCCGTCGTCGACGGCGTGCCCGTCGCGCAGCCGCTCGGGCCGCCACTGCCCCCGGTGATGTTCAAAAGGTAATCGGCGTTGCAAACATCCTCCGGACCATAGATAGGAAAGCCAACGTAGGTTGCGATCAATCCACTGGCGCACGAGTCATTCCACGGGATTTCCGGCACGTACGAAAGTGCGGAGCCATAAGTCGTCCCGTTCGTTCCACTCCAGTACGTGCTGGTGGTGCCCGCAAACGTATCGCCAAAATCGGTGCCGCCAACGGCTACGTCATACTGACTCGATGCTGCTCCGTTGACGGCAATTCCCCGGCTGGCTGCCACTTCCTCTCCTTCTCTAACGAGCGGCTGGTCAGCGAAGGCCGCGGCCGAGTCTCCCGAGGCCACGAAAACAGACACTCCGTCCGTGACCGCGGTTTGATACAGAGAATCGATCGCGGCGTTGACCGTTGAACCCTGGATGGCCTCAGCTACACCGTAGCTGTTGCTCACGATCGCAGGCGTCGACGTGCCATCGGCATTCAGCAGATTTTCCAGGGCGAGCAACTCTCCTCTGGTGCTAGCCGTGTTGGCGCACGACGCCAACACAATGGCGGCGCTCGGCGCCGCCGCGCTGGCCCACGCGGCATCGAGAATCGCTTCCCCGTCGGCGCCGTTGACGCCGGGGTCAGTGCAACTGCCCGGATGAACCTGCGAGAGGGAGCCGCCAGGGAACGCCGTCGAAAGGCCGAACGTCGAACGGAACGTATTCCAATCCCCGGGGTAGTTGTATAGGTCGGACTCCTCGATCACCACGATTGTTTGGTTTTGGCCTGAAATACCGTCTGTAAAAAGCGGGTTAAGGTTGTAGATCGTGGCCAGGTCCGCGGGCACCATTATCTGGCAATTCGATCCCGTAATCGCTCCGCAGCCCGAATAGGTGTATGCGGGTCGCGCGCGAGTCTTGGGCTCGGGCCCGAAGTCGTTCAGCGACACTACCCCAACCACCGCGGGAACCAGCGCAACCGGTATCTGCGGATCGCTCGCATTGGCGACGTGCATCTTGCCGTTCACTTCGAAGTGATGAATTTCGGTGTGAAACGCCGCGCGTACTTGGCCCGCGTTGCCCGAGAAATCAATCACCATGCCGTTGGGGTAGATCTTGTTGACGGTGAAGTCGTGCGACTTGAGCCAATTTGTGATTGTCGCCAGGTCGTGCGCCGCCAATCCGTATCGCTCTCCGACTTGCCGCGGGCTCAACCAGTGATGGAAATTCGGCGAGTTGTGGTCCGTGAGTTCATCAATATATTTCTCGAGCGCTTGTTCCCGCTCGGGAGCGCGCCGCAACTGAAGCAGCATGTGCTCGAGCGCAAGGCTGTCAGCGACCGGGCCGCGATCGTTGGCCGCGTTCGCCTCAGGCCGCGTATTGCCAGCCAGCGTGACGAGATTGTTCTCGTCGATTTGTTGCGTGAGCAGAGCGCGCGCCTCCGGCGCCATGCTCGACGCGGTAGTGGTCGCCGCGCTATAGGCGCGGCTTGAAAAACGATCAAGCCCGACTATCAAAACCGCGACCGCACAGAGGGTTGCGATCACGCCGATTCGTGCTTTGCCTGCGTAGCTGTCCATTTGCTGCTCCTCCATGTTTAACGAGCAAGAAAGCGCGCGCGGCGGTTAAATAATGCTAATGAGATTAAGCTCTCAATTTAAGAAAATCTTATATTTACTTCGCCAGCTTTGCACAAGCTCTATTTTTTTGCGTCTCTGTTGATTTGGCGCTTGTCTCTGCGAAGTGCCGCGCTCAATCCGGCCCGAAATAACATCGGTCAAAGCTGCCGCTTTGCGAATCGCGCTTGGATTCCGCCGCGCGGCGCCCAGCCGTCGCGCCACGTTGGCCCGCCGCCCTTTGGCGGGTAGGCTATTGCCGGTCACGGAGACTCCCGGGTCACCTTCAATTGGAAGATAGTTCTCCCGCGCGACATCTCTCTCGCGCGACATCGGAGCGCGGTCAGGCAGCTGAAAAGAAAAAATGGCGGATTCAATCAAAGTGATTCTGGCCTCGGCGTCGCCTCGCCGCCGTCAACTGTTGGCGGCGGCGGGAATTGAGTTTGAGGTGATCGAAAGCATGGTGCCGGAGCGGCAGCTTGCGGGCGAGCCGGCGCGCGACTATGCCCTCAGGATGGCGCGGGAAAAGGCCCGCGCGGTTTCATCGCGGTTCCCTGATGCGATTGTGATCGGCGCCGACACCATCGTGATGTGCGACGCTCAAATCCTGGAAAAACCCGCCCATCCCGAAGACGCGCGCCGAATGCTCGCGATGCTCTCCGGGCGGACGCATACGGTGGTGACTGCGTTTGCGTTGGCGCGCGGTGAAAAAATTCTGGAGAGTACGCCGGTCGAGAGCCAGGTCACTTTTCGCAAGCTGGGCGAGTCCGAAATCGACGATTACATCGCCACCGAAGAACCATTCGACAAGGCCGGCGCCTACGGGATTCAGGGCGTCGGCGGCGGATTTATTTCCCACGTCGAAGGATCGCGCGACAACGTGATGGGCCTGCCGGCGCAGCCGGTCGTCGCGGCGCTCGCGCGATGGGGCGTGAGGCCGGCTTAGCGATGGAAGCGGGAATCCCGATTGACGACGAAATCGCGCGGCGGCTCGACACCGTGCGAGCGCGGATCGCCGCGGCCGCCCGCCGCGCCGGCCGCGATCCCGCGTCGATTTGCCTCGTGCTCGCTAGCAAGACGCAGCCAGCCGCGGCGATTCGGGCCGCCGCGCGGGCCGGCGCGCGCGACTTCGGCGAGAATTATGTCCAGGAGGCGATCGCCAAGCGCGCCGAGCTGGCGGACTTGACCGAAATCCGATGGCATCTGATCGGCCATCTGCAAACCAACAAGGCCAAGGCTGCCGCGCGCGCCTTCGCGCTCATCCACAGCGTCGATTCGGTCCGTCTGGCCGAGGCGCTGGCGCGCGCGCAACCGTCGCCGCGCGTCCGCGCGCTCATCGAAGTAAATCTCGGCGCCGAGGCGAGCAAGAGCGGAGTCGCTCCCGGCGAGGTCGCCGCTATCCTCGACGCGGCTCGCACCAAAATCGAAATCGAGGGCCTGATGACGATTCCGCCGCCCGCCGCCAGCGCCGGCGCGACGCGCCCATACTTCGCTCGCCTGCGCGAGCTGCGCGACCGCCTTGCAGTACAATCGGGGCTTGGGCTAAGCGAACTCTCGATGGGCATGACCGAGGACTTCGAGATAGCGATCGAGGAAGGCGCGACGATCGTGCGGGTCGGACGCGCGGTCTTCGGCGAACGCACCGCGCGAGAACGTGAAAGCTCAAAAAAGTGAGAAGATGAAAAAACTCGGATTCATCGGCGGCGGCAACATGGCCGAGGCGCTCGCCCACGGCCTTATCGCGCACAAGCTCTTCAAGCCGTCCGAAATTATCGTCTCCGACGTCGCCCCTGAGCGCCGGCGCAAACTCGCCCGCGCGCTCAAGCTCGCGACCACGCCCGACAACGCCGAGGTCGTGCGCGAGGCCGGCGCCGTAGTGCTCGCGGTCAAGCCGCAGACGATCGACGCGGTGATGGCGGGTCTCGCCGAAGAATTGGCAAAAATGGGCGGCAAGGCTGCCGCCCGCGGCAAGCTGTTCATCTCGATCGCCGCCGGCGTGACGATCGCGCGGCTGAGCCGCGGCCTCGGCAAGCGCGCGCGGGTGATCCGCGTGATGCCGAACGCGCCCGCGATGGTGGGTCAGGGGATGGCGGCTATGGTGCGTGGGCGCGGAGCGTCGGCAGCGGACCAGGCGCTCGCGCTGCGCATTTTCAGCGCCGTGGGCGACGCCGTCGCGCTCAAGGACGAAAAGCTCCTGGACGTGGTCACCGCTCTCTCGGGCAGCGGCCCCGCGTACGTTTACCTGTTCGCCAAGGCGATGGCGGATGCGGCCGCGAGCGAGGGCATCCCGCGCGAGCTCGCGCTTCGGATGACGCTCAAGACGATTCGCGGCGCCGAGCAGCTGATGCGCGAGTCGGGGCGCGAGGCCCCCGACTTGATCGCTGCGGTCGCTTCGCCGGGCGGCACCACCGAGGCCGCGCTGCGCCGGTTCGCCGAGCATGGTTTTTCTGATATCGTGGCCGCCGCGTTGCGCGCCGCGAGCGATCGCTCACGCGAACTTGGGCGCACAGTCAACTAGCGGGAGCGTTATCGCGTGTACGCCTGGACCAACCTGATTATCTTCATCGCGCAGACCCTCGACGGTTTGCTGACACTCTATTTGTACGTCGTGATCATTTCCGCGTTGATGACGTGGATCGAGCCGAATCCGTACAATCCGATCGTCCGCTTCGTCTATTCGATCACGGAGCCGGTCTTCGATTGGTTCCGCGAGCATGTCCCGGTGGTGTTCGGCGGAATCGATTTTTCACCGCTGATCGTGATTGTCGGCATCCAGCTCATCCAGCGCGTCGTCATTCCAAGCGTGGTGCACGCGCTGATTCCCGCATACGTGTGAACCCGGGCCCCAATCCTCCCGCGACAGACACGCCCTGGATGCGCGTGGGCGGCGGTGACCTTACGATCGACGTAACGGCGCGGCCGGGCGCCTCGCGCCGGGGCGTCATCGCCACGACCGGCGGGCGCCTCGTCATCGGAGTCCATTCAGGGCCGGAAAAAGGCAAAGCGAACGACGAGCTGATCGAGTATCTTGCCGCGGAGCTGCGCATCCCGCGCTCGGCGATCCTGATCGTTCGCGGGGCAACCTCGCGGCGCAAGACGATCCGAATCGTGACGCATCAGCCTGCCAAGGCCGCATCGCGGTTGCGGGAGATTGGCAGACCAAAGTAGCCTCTGCCAGTGCGAAATGGCGAATTGAAAGCGAAATATCGCCGTTTCGGTTGACTACACTGCTTTTCATGGTTAACTAAAGGGGCGGAAGATGCGAGTTTTCGATTAGCACTCCCAGTTTTGCGATGCCAATTTACGAATACAAGTGCAACAAATGCGGCGTGTTCGAGGCGATGCAGGGAATCAAGGAATCCCCGCTCAAGAAATGCCCTACCTGCAACAGCAAGGTGGAGCGGCAGATGTCGCGCGGTTCGTTCATCCTGAAGGGCAGCGGATGGTACGCCACCGACTACGGCAAGAAGAGCACTCCGAGCAGCACGGACTCGGATTCAGCATCGTCGTCGGCAACGCCCGCAACCAACGGCACTACGCCGTCGTCGAGCGATTCGCCGTCGAAGCCGGCAGGCGAGTCGAAAGCAGCAACCGAGTCCAAATCGTCGTCATCTGAATCAACGAAATCCTCGCGCTCCAAATCCTCGTCCGAAAAATCCGTATCAGCCAAATCCGCCGACTAGCCTTCCTGAGAGAAATCCTAGGCCGCGACTGATAGGCGATCGTTTGGGCGCGATCTCGGACCGCCTCGACGGTGCACCCAATTCCCGCCCCTACTGTTCCTGTCCACCATTTGTCGGTCGCGTGCCGCTCTGCTATCTCACGGGCATGAACCTTCGCCACGCCGCCGCGCTCGCGCTAGTGGGCTGGTATCTGATGGTGCCTCAACCAGATGCGCCGGGAAGAGCGCCCAACGTGAATGCTCCGCTGTCGCAATGGAATCAGATGGGCGCGTTCGATAGCGCTTCGAACTGCGAGAAAGAGAGGGAGTCTCGCCGTAGGTTGGCTGTCAAGGCGCTAGACGAAGTTCAACAGGAAATCGATGCTGTGCCCGACAGCACACAGCCACTTGTGAAGGTCGCTCCCAAAGTCGCGCAGGATTCCGTTGACGTAAGCAGTTTTGCGATAGGAATCGAGGCATCTAGGTGTGTCGCGAGCGACGATCCGCGGCTCAGGAAAAAATGATCTTCTAAAAGGAGGGATGAGATGGCTATTGAGGAGCTGCGGGTCCGATCATTTGGCGACTTCGTCTCTACAATTCAGAAACTTGAGTCAAAATGGCGAACAGAGCTTTGGTTCAGAGGTCATGAGAACGCTCGGTGGCGACTGAAGCCCCGACTATACCGAGATCGATATATGGACGAAGTCGAGCTGCGCGTGGAATTTAAGAGAATTGGCACACAGTTAATCCAAGAGAGAATCCCTACGACCACTTGGGAATGGTACTTCTTGGCACAGCACCATGGCACGCCGACACGGCTCCTAGACTGGACGGATAGTTCCCTAATTGCCTTGTATTTCGCAGTGGGAGGCTCTGGCCGTAGGCGTCGTTCTGAACGTGCCAATGCAGCCGTATGGGTCTGTGATCCCAGTTGGTTAAACAAGCACTCCCTGAAAGATGACAGAATTGCATTACCTGACAAGCCGGAAGTCGCTCTGTGGCTCTCCGACGACCCCGTAGAGAAAGACGCTCCAGATGCACGCTGGCCGTTAGCGATAGACCCTCCTCACCTCGCTCGTCGCCTGGCAGTTCAGCGGAGTCACTTCATCATTTTTGGAAGTGAGGACAACGGGCTTACCATACTCGCGGCGAAGGATGAAAAAGGTAGGTTGGCGAGAGTTACTTTGCAGCGCAGCGGATTGGCGAAAATCTCTCGCGCACTTTCGACGTGCGGTATGCATGAGTCAGCCCTGTTTCCAGATTTAGACGCACTGTCCCGTGAATTAGCCGACGAGTACAGCCAATAATTGCGCGCGGCAACGCGCGACATCTCGGCGTAAACGACGCATCGCGCACCGAATCTTTGCCTAGCACCAGATAGCCGAACTGGTTGCCTCGAAATCTTCGCGCGTCCGTGCGGATCCTAATGTGCCCTTCGGCTCCTTCCCGCTTGCACCAGATCCGGGGTCCCTCGGCTCCGCAGACTCCGCTCGGGATGACACAAAGAGCAGCCGCATCTTTTCTCTCACACCCGTTCTAACAGGGCCCGTTCGACTTGGCTCAGCGTAAACTCTGCCCGCATCTCGCGGCGGTGCTGATTCGGCTGCACCCTCACCTACCGGCCGCAAGGCGGCCGGCCTCCTCTCCCGTAAAAATAACGGGCGAGGTAGGATTCGTTGCGCTCAGGATGACGCAAGAAAAAGTTCTAACAGGCCCTGCCATCGCGTAGTCGCGAAAAGATGCGCTGCGCAGATTTTCGCGTCTTCTCACCGTGGGTGCAGGGGTCACCCCTGCCCAAGGAAGCGTGAAACCCACGGTGGGTTTCACTAGAATCGTGCGCTATGCGCGCGCTGGTATTCGATCGCAGCCTGGAATTTCGCGCCGACTATCTCGATCCCGTGGCGGCGCCGGGCGAGAGTATCGTCCGCGTCGCACTCGCCGGCATCTGCGGAACCGACCTGGAGATAGCCCGCGGCTACATGCAATTTCGCGGCGTGCCGGGTCATGAATTCGCCGGCCGCGTAGTCGAATCGAAAAACCCCGCGCTTATGGGCAAGCGCGTCGTCGGCGAGATCAACGCGGGATGCGGCCGGTGCGCGATCTGCGCCGGCGGTCTTGGGCGTCATTGTCCCGACCGCACCGTGCTCGGAATCCTCGGGCGCGACGGCGCCTTTGCGGAATTCCTTCGCCTTCCCGACGCCAACCTGATTGCGATTCCCGATTCGATTCCGGACGAGCTTGCGGTATTCACCGAACCGGTCGCGGCCGCGTACGAGATTTTCGAGCAGGTTCATTTATCGCGCAATCAGAGGATTGCGGTGATTGGTGACGGCAGGCTGGGCGCGATTGTTGCCCTCGCGCTCAAGGGCGAGAAGTACCAGCCGATCGTCGCCGGCCATCATCGCGAGAAACTCGCGCGCCTGGCCGAACTCGGGCTGGATGTGGCCGAGGAATCTTCGATTCGGGACAAATTCGAGGCCGTGATCGATTGCAGTGGCAGCCCGTCGGGTTTCCGGCGCGCGGCTGAAATCGTCCGGCCGCGCGGAAAGATCATACTGAAGAGCACCGCGGCCGGAGCGGCCGAAATCAATCTGGCGCCAATCGTGGTGAACGAGATCACCGTGATCGGCTCGCGATGCGGCCGGTTTGAGCCCGCGCTCGACGCGCTCGCGGCCGGGAAAATCGATCCGCGCCCGCTCGTCGATGGCGTCTTCGCGCTCGATGACGGCCTGGCAGCCTTCGAGGCCGCGAGGAATCCGCTCAATTTCAAGATACTGCTGAGAGCGCCGTGAAACGGCGGCGCCCCTGGCGATTGCGCGTCGGCCGAGTAGTGGTCGGAGTCGATACCGGCGGCACGTTCACCGATCTGGTCGCGATCGCCGGCGATGAAATCCGCGTGCACAAGGTGCTCTCGACGCCGGCGGACCCTGCCGACGCCGTCATCCGCGGCCTGCGCGAGATGCTCGCGGGTATCGGCGCGGCGCCGGAGTCCGTAACCTACAGCTCCACCGTCGCGACCAACGCGATCCTCGAAAAAAAAGGCGCGCGCGTCGCGATGTTTACCAACGCGGGGTTCGAGGACCTGATCGAAATCGGCCGGCAGAACCGCGACGAGCTTTACGCGCTGGCGCCTTCGCGGCCCGAGCCGCTGGTCGGCCGCGCGATGCGCTTCGGCGTCGCCGAGCGCACGCTGTTCGACGGCGCCGTCATCAAATCGCTGAGCCGCGCTGAGCTTGCGCGAATCCGGCGGATAGCGGCGCGCAGCCGCGCCGGCGCATTCGCCATCTGCCTGCTTCACTCGTACGCCAATCCCAAAGGCGAGGAATCGATCGCGCGGGCGCTCGCGCCGCTGGGACGGCCGCTGTCGATTTCGCATCGGATTCTCGCCGAATATCGCGAGTACGAGCGCTTCTCGACCGCGGTGGTCAATGCGTACGTAGCGCCGCGGATGGCCTCGCATCTGAAAAACCTCGAGACCCGGCTTAAAGGCGCGCCGCTGCGCGTGATGCAGTCCAACGGCAGCGCGATCGGCCCCGAGCTGGCGCGGGCAGAGCCGGTGCGAACGATTCTCTCCGGTCCCGCGGCCGGCGTGATCGGGGCGGCAAGCCTGGCGCGCGCATTCGGCACCGATCGTTTCATCACCTTCGACATGGGCGGGACCTCGACCGACGTATCGATGTTCGATCGGCGCGCGCGAATCCGCACGCTAAGCCATCCCGGCGGATACGCGGTGCGCACGCCGGTCATCGACATTCACACCGTCGGCGCAGGCGGCGGATCGATCGCGCGGATCGACGCAGGCGGTGCGCTGCGGGTCGGGCCGGACAGCGCGGGCGCCGATCCCGGGCCCGCATGCTATGGACGCGGCGAGTCGTGCACCGTGACCGACGCCGACCTGGTGGCGGGCAGGCTGGTCGCGGGGAATTTCCTGGGCGGCAGGATGAAGCTTTATCCGGACCGGGCCCGGCGCGCGTTGTCGCGGATGGCGCGCGAGATGAAAACCGATCCGATTGCGGCGGCGCGCGGGATTATTCGCGTCGTCAACGCGAACATGGAGCGTGCGATCCGCGTGATCACGGTCGAGCGCGGGCACGATCCGCGCGACTTCGCGCTCCTCGCGTTCGGGGGCGCCGGCCCGATGCACGCGTGCGAGCTGGCGCTCGACCTGGGCATCCGGCGAATCGTGATGCCGCGAAATCCCGGGCTGCTGTGCGCGTGGGGCGCGTCGAGCGCGCCCTTGGGCCGCGAGTATTCGCTCACGGTGCGCGAGACCAATCCGGGCTATCGCGCCCTGATCGCCCGCGCCTCGGCACTGGTCCGCCGCGCACGCGCCGAGCTCGGCACTGAAGGAGCGTCGGCGATCCGCCACGAACTGTGGGCCGACATGCGCTATCGCGGGCAGTCGTACGAACTCGAAATCGCACTCACGCCCCGATTCGTCGCCGACTTCCATTCGATGCATCAGGACACTTTTGGACATTCATCCGCCAGCGCCCCCGTCGAAGTGGTCAACCTCCGTGTCCGCGCGGTCGCGCGGGAGGCGGCCGCCGGGCCGAAGCGAATCGCACGCCAGATCGGGAAGCCGGCGCCGATTTCAAGCGGACGAGTCCTGGTTGGCGGCCGGGAACGCACGGTGCCGATCTACGATCGAGGCTCATTTGGCGCGGGCGCGCACATGCGCGGGCCCGCCGTCGTCGTCGAGCTGAGTTCCACCGCGTACGTCGCGCCGGAATTCACTTTGCGGGTGGACGACTTCGGCAATCTGCAGTTGGAGGCGGCGCGATGAAGCTCGATTCGATCACGCTCGCGGTGATGAACAGCCGTCTGGCCGCGATCGCCGACGAGATGGGCGTGGTGCTCGGGCAGACGGCGTTCTCGCCCAACATCAAGGAGCGGCACGATTTTTCGTGTGCGATTTTCGACGCGCGTGGCGAGCTGGTCGCACAGGCCGCGCATATTCCGGTGCATCTCGGCTCGACGCCGCTCTCGGTGCGCGCGGCAATCGCCAGCCTCGCGCTTAAGCGCGGCGACGTCGCCGCACTGAACGATCCTTTTGCCGGCGGAACGCATCTGCCCGACCTGACCCTGGTCGCACCGGTGTTCATTGGCAATGAGCGCCGCCCGTTCGCATACGCCGCCAACCGCGCGCATCACGCGGATATGGGCGGGATCGCGCCGGGCTCGATGGCGCTGGCGACGGAGATTTACCAGGAAGGTTTCCGCCTGCCTCCGGTGAAAATTGTCAGCGGCGGCGAGATCGCCCGCGACGTGATGACGCTGTTTCTCGCCAACACCAGGGTCCGCGAGGAGCGCGAGGGCGACCTGCGCGCGCAGATCGCCGCGTTATCGGTCGGCGCCAAACGGCTGCTTGCGATCGTAAAAACGTCGGGACGCAAGACGGTCGAAGCGGCGATGGACGGGCTCAAGGATTACGCGGAGCGCCTGATGATCGCGGCGCTTGACGAGCTTCGGCCGGGAACCTACCGGGCGGAGGATTTTCTCGACGACGACGGATTCGGCACAGGTCCGATTCCAATTCGCGCCGCAATCAAAATAGGCGGCGGCAAGGCGATCGTCGATTTCACCGGATCTGCCCCGCAGGTGCGCGGTTCGGTCAACGCAAATTTCGCGATCACCCTGTCGGCGACTTTCTATGTCATGAAATGCCTCGCGGCCGAGGCCGTGCCCGCCAACGAGGGCCTGATGCGCCCGATCAGCATCCTCGCGCCGCCGGGCTCGATCGTCAACGCGTTGGCTCCAGCCGCGGTCGCGGGCGGAAACGTCGAGACCTCGCAGCGAATTGTCGACGTTCTGTTTCGCGCGCTCGCCAAGGCGGCGCCCAGCCGCATCCCGGCGGCGAGTTCGGGCTCGATGTCGAATCTGACGGTCGGCGGCTTCGACCGATTTCGCGGCCGCCATTTTTCTTATTACGAAACGATCGCCGGCGGCGCGGGCGCCGCAAGCGGCCGGCCCGGCGCCTCCGGCATCCACACTCACATGACCAACACGCTCAACACGCCGATCGAGGCGCTCGAGGCCTACTACCCGATGCGGATCACCGAGTATCGAATCCGGCGCGGCTCGGGCGGCCGCGGCCGCGCGCGTGGCGGCGACGGACTGATTCGCGAACTCGAGTGTCTGGTCGATTCGAGCGCAAGCTTGCTCACCGAACGGCGGACAATCGCGCCATACGGACTCGCCGGCGGGGAAGCGGGCGCGACCGGAATCAACATTCTGGTGCGCGGAGCGCGGCGAACCCGGTTGCCCGGCAAAACGAATATCGAGCTCAAAGCGCGCGAGCGCATTCGAATCGAGACACCCGGCGGCGGCGCCTGGGGCCATCGCTAAACCCACCGGTGGCGCATCGGCGAGCGGCCCGCTAGCTTGAGCACGATGGCGGAGCAGCTATTCTACGTGGGCATCCACGGCGTTATCGCCAGTCGCGGGCGACTACTCGTGCTCAAGCGCGCGCCGACTATGCCGTATCGCCCCGGAAGCTGGGACCTTCCCGGCGGCCATATTGCGCTGGGCGAGAGTTTCGAGGATTGCCTGTTGCGCGAGGTCAAGGAGGAAACCGGGCTCGAGGTCGCGATCGACCGCCTGCTCGGTCTGCACAGCATGCTTTCCGAGCCTTATCTGCAGGCGCTCTACTCGTGCCGGCTGGCGATTTTTCGCAATGTGGTGCTGCGGCCCGACGAACATGTCGAGCATCGATGGGCGACGCCGGCCGAGCTCGCGAGCCTCGAGCTGATTCCTTATCTCGCGGCAATTCTTCAACGCGGGATGCTGAGTTACGTGAAGTGATCGAGGCGATGCGGCGCTATCTTGCGACCAGGCGGCCGCGCCAGTAGCCGAAGAAGTTGGCGCATTCGAGTTGGTGATAGATCGCGCGCTCCGAATCGCCGCGCATCGCGGCAACCGCCATTCGCACGCCGTTGCGGACCAGCTTGTCGAGGCGATTGTGGCTTGGCAGTCCCGCGAATGCAGTGCCCATGCCAAAGGCGAAGCTCTTGCGCCGCAGATACGCGCGCGTCATCCGTTCGGGCGCAATCAGATGATGCACGATCGCGCGCGGTGCAAACCCCATCGCGCCGCCGCGCGCGATTATCCGGGCGAACAGTTCGGTGTCCTCGCCCGAGATAGGATTGCCGCCGACCACGCCGAGGTCCTCGCGAAATTTCCCGAAACGAGCGAAGGTGGAGCGCCTGAATCCGACATTGGCGCTGAAATAATTGTCCAGCCGCTCGGCAGATGACGCCGGCGCCGACTCGATCGCACGCCGGTCGTGAACCGCGAGCTTGACCCACAGGCTCGGCCCGAGCCACTTGGGCGGCGGCGACAACCATCGCGGGAGAACCATCCCGCACGCAGCGTCCAACTCGCGCCGGCGCATTTCATCGAGCAGTTCGGCGGCCCAATCGCGCTCGGCAAGCGCGTCGTCGTCGATAAAGAAGATGAAGTCCGACGCGGTTTCGTCCACCGCGCGATTTCGCGCGAAGCTCGAACCCAGGCGCGGCTCGAACACCCGCCGCATCGCAAGCGCCGCGCCACGCGCGCATTCATCGATTACCGCCGCGGTATCGTCGGTCGAGCCGTTGTCGATGACGAGGCAGTCGGCCTCGACGCCCGCCGGTATCGCGAGCGCGGCGATACTCGCCAACGTCCCGCGCACCAGCGCCGCGCGATTATGCGTGGGAATCGCAATTGTGAGTTTGACTGTCAATGCGCTCGTACGCGCGGGCTAAGCGAGACCGTCGCCGCTTGATGCCGCGTCCGGTCTCCATCATAGCCCAACCGCGCCTCGCACCGGACAACCCGGCGCCGAGGCCATCCCCGGCGCCGCCGCGGCGGGCCGCGTCAGTTATTTGGCCGGCGACGGCGCTGCGGCGGGCGCGGAAGCAGCCGCTGCGGGCGAAGCTCCCGGCGCCGGCGTCGGCGATGGCGCCGCGGGCTTGGGCAGCGGCGCGCTCGATTGCGTGAACACGATCGACGTGACCGTCAGGTCGGGCGTCGCCTTTTGCTGGATGTCGGTCGCAGCCGTGAGGCGGAAACCGAAACTGCGCGTCTCGCCCGGCACGAACGGCAGCACCGGACGCCCGAAGTTGTTGAACTCGAGCGGCGTCGCGACCGGCGTGTGAACCTCGCTGAAGACTTCCTTTTTGTTTTTCCCTTTGCCTTCGGTATAGGTGACCGTGAACTGAACCTCGTCGATCGCCTTGTCGCCGCTGTTCGTCATCTTGCCGAAAATTCCCGGCACTCGTGACGCTGACATCTTCATGTCCACGTCGCTCAATACGATTTTCGGCACGTACGCCTGCGCGTCGGGGATCTGCTTCTGCGCGCTTTGGATATCCGCCAGCTCGCGCCCGTACTGGAACTTGAGGCCCGTGTTGCCGGTCGCCTGCTCTTTGTCCAGTTCGTCGAGAATTTTCTGATAGGCGGCGATCGCCTTGTCGTAGTCGTGCTTGTGGTAGAGATCGACGGCGTCCTTGTGTTCCTTGACGATATTTTCTTTGAACGGAAAATTGACGAGCAGCCGCCATTCGCCACCCTCATTCACCAACACCAGATTGTCGTCGTAGCTGATCTTGGGGTACGTGCCTTCGGCCAGGTTCTTTTGCGCAATCGAGTCGGGGGTCGCAGACCCGCTAAGCGACGCATCCACCGTCCGCTCCCAGAGCGCGAGATCGGGCCGCGTCACGCTGACCGTGACGGTTGCCTTGCCGCCGTCGGTCTTCGAGTCCCCAACCTTGTAATCGTAAGTGCGCAGCACGCCCTTGAACCAGTCCCTGCTCACTTCGGGGGCCATCGGGATTTCGACCAGAAACTGATCCATCGTGCGATCGAGCTGGTCCTGATGCGACAGCGCCTGGTAGCAGCCCGGGTAATTGTAAAGTTTCAGGTTGCTCAGATAGGTTTGCGCCGCGCCCTGGGGCGTATGACCCTGGCATCCCGCCATCAGAAAGGCACAAACCACGCCGGCCGCAAGCATCGCACCCTTGGCCTGAATTCTGCTCATTGTCATTGTCGAAATCCTTCCTCGCGCGAGCCGCAAACGGTTTGATTCTAATGTCGCCCCCGCCAAAAACAAGCTCGCCTGATGGGCAATTTCCAGCCCTTGGCCGCCGGCTCGGGAGGCAACTGTCTTGCTTATCAGAAAAAAGGCGCGCTATGCGAACGGCCGCGCCGGTCGATTGCGGTTCTTTCGCCGTCGATCACTGCGTTTGCGGCGCTCCGGTCCGAGCCGCCTGCGCGGCCCGCGGCGGAAACCAAAAGCGCTCGACTTCGGTGGCACGGACCGCGTCGTCGATCATCCGCGGGATATCGAACCGCGATTCCGCCGCCTCGACTTCCTCGATTCGCGCGCGGGTCTCGGGATGCGCCGGCACAAACAGCGTGCAGCAGTCCTGGTCGGGCAATATCGAGGTCTCGAACGTGTGCAGCCGGCGCGCCTGATCGATAATTTCGTTTTTGTCCATCCCCACCAGCGGCCGCATGACCGGGAACGCCGCCGCCTTCTCGATCACCGCCATGTTTTCCAGCGTCTGCGAGGCAACCTGCCCCAGGCTCTCTCCCGTTACCAGCACCGTCGCGCCTGAGCGCTCTGCCAGCGCGCTGGCGATTCGCAGCATGAAGCGCCGGTACAGCACCACCCGCAGCGGACGCAGAGTGTTCGCAACGATCTCGCGCTGCAGGTTTCCAAACGGCACCAGCATCAACGCCGATCGCGCCTGCCATCGCGTCAGATGAGCCGCAAGCTCCGCCGCCTTCTCCCGGCTCGCCGCCGAGACGATCGGGTATGCATGAAAATGCACGAAGTCCAGCCTGAGCCCACGCCTCATCATGCGATGCGCCGCGACCGGCGAATCGATCCCGCCCGACAGCAGCGCCATTCCATGCCCCGAGACTCCCACCGGAAGTCCGCCCGCACCCGCGATCTTGCCCGCCGACACGTATGCCGCATCGTTCATTATCTCGATCGATATCGTGAGCTCGGGCGCGTCGAGATTCACTTCGAAGCCGAGCGCCTCCTGCACCTCACCGCCAACCGCGCGGTCTATTTCCACCGAATTCATCGCGAACCGCTTGTCCTCGCGCCTGGTCCGCACCGCAAAGGTTCTCGCATTGCTCCCGCTGGCGCATTTAATCGCTTCGCGCGCGATCGATTCGATGTCGCGCGCGGTCGCATGGCTGAGCGAGAAGTTCTGCAGCCCGAAGACCAACGCCGCGCGCTCGGCTGCGGTTTCGTCGCTCAGCTCGTCGGGGATTTGCACCATCAGGCGCGGCCCCACGCTGCGTATATTGCCCAGCCGGTAATCGCTGAATATATCGCGCAGATTTTGCTTGACCTGGTCCACGAATCGCCACTGGTTGCGCCCCTTGAGCGCGATCTCGTGATACCTGCCGATCAAATACCGCATGTTATTATGATTTCGCTCGCGTGCATCCGCCGGACCTGAGGTTAGCCCAGGCGCCGGCAGCATTGAAAACCGGCCGAGCGCTTGCAAGCAGGCCCTCGCCCGCGATTATCTGTAGCAATGGGTCACGCTACCACGTTTGCCCGCCAGGTCGATCACATCCGGCGCAAGCTCTCCACGGTCACTCCCGCCCCGCGCGCCGCGCTGGCGAACAAATCGAACGCGGCCGCGGTGCTGATGCCGCTGTTCGAGCGCGAGGGCGGCCTTCACATCGTCTATATACGCCGCTCCGACCATGTCGCCAGCCATCGCGGCCAGGTCGCATTTCCCGGCGGACGCGTCGATCCGGTGGATGCGACCCTGCTCGACGCGGCGCTGCGCGAGGCGCACGAAGAAGTCGGCATCCATCCTTCGACCGTAGAAGTGGTCGGCGCTTTCCCCACCATGCACACGACGACCAGCGGAATTGTCGTCGCGCCATTCGTCGGCGTGATCCCGTCCGACGCGCCGCTCACGCCTCAAATCTCCGAGGTCGCCGAAATCTTCGACGTCCCCCTGGCCGCGCTGCGCGATCCGAAGTTTCGCGGCGACTATGAATGGAAGAGTGGCGAGCCGTCCGCTCGTTCCTCGAAATTTCCGGCGATTCACTACCGCGGCCAGGTAATCTGGGGCCTCACTTTGCGCATCACGCTCAACCTGCTGGAGATTCTTGAGACGGCGCCATTTTCTTCCAATTCTTCCTCGTAATAGCCCTGCCAATGTAATAAGTTGCGCGCCCTGATGCCGCAATTTGCCCGCCGCGACGGACGCCTTGCGCGCCCTGCTGACGAACTGAAGGGAAGAAAAGCGAAGAAGTGAAATTTCCACGCGGGAGCCGAATCCAATGGGACGCAACATCCTTTTCATCACCACCGATCAGCAGCGCTACGACGCGCTGGGATGCAACGGCGGCAAGATCGCGAGGACGCCGGTCGCCGACCGGCTCGCCAACAGTGGAATCAACTATCGGCGCGCGCACAATCAAAATGTCGTCTGCATGCCGGCCCGCTCCACGATGATTACCGGCCAGTACGTGCGCACCCACGGCGTCGTCGCTAACGGCGTCGCGCTCCCGCCGGATTCGCCGAGCGTCGCGGCTTATCTTCACGAGAAGGCCGGTTACCGCACCGCGCTGCTGGGCAAGGCGCATTTCGAGCCTGCTTTCGATTTGCAGGGGCGATGGTTCGAGAACCAGATGGCGCGCAAAAATTCAACCGGGCCGTATCGCGGCTTCGATCGGATGGAGCTGGCGATGCATTCGCCGATCGGCGGATGGCATTATTCGCTGTGGTTGCAAAAGAACCATCCCGAGGACATGGGCGGCTTCGCGCCGCTGCTCACCGCGATGCCCGGCGGCGACACCGGTGCGCCCGAAGTGAAGTACAATCCCATTGCGCGCGAGCATTACCACACCGATTGGGTGGCCGCGCGCACGATCGCATACCTCGATTCGCTCGATCCCGGCGACAACTGGTTCGTGTGGATGAGTTTCCCCGATCCGCACCATCCGTGGGATCCGCCGCAGGCCGAAGCGCGGCGAATCAATTGGCGCGATCTCGATCTGCCCGCCGGCTACCCGGGCTCGCGCGAAAAAATCGAAAAGATACTGGCCGGCAAGCCGCGCCATTGGCTCGATTGGTACCAGGGGCGCTTTGGCAACTTCGAGGGCGGCCCCGCGAGCTTCGTCCCGTGCAATCTCACCGAGAACCAGATTCGCGAAGTCAACGCGATGATCCACGTCGAAAACGAATTGATCGACCAGGCTTGCGGACGCGTGCTCGCCCGAATCGCCGAGCGGGGATGGGAACCGCACACTGACGTATTTTTCACCACCGACCACGGCGAGCTGCAAGGCGACTTCGGATTGCTCTACAAGGGGCCGTATCACGTGGACGCGTTGATGCGGCTGCCGATGATCTGGCGCCCCGCGCCTTCGGCCAAAATCCCGCACAACGAAATTGCGGAACCGGTCGGGCAACTCGATCTCGCGCCGACGTTCTGCCAAATCGCGGGCGTCCCGGTTCCCGATTGGATGCAGGGAACGCCGATGCCCATCGCGCCGGGCTCGGGCCGCGAGCGCGTGCTCACCGAATGGGACAGCCAGTTCGCCGCAATCGGGATGCATCTGCGCAGTATCTATCGCGACGGCTACACGCTCACGGTTTACGAGAAATCGACCCGCGACTATGGGTTCGACATCGCCGACGTTCCCGCGATACTGGCGCCGCGCGGTCCGATCGCCGATATCCGCTACGACGGCACCGAGGGCGAGCTATACAATCTGCGCGAGGATCCGATGCAATGGCACAATCTGTGGGACGATCCGGCCTACGCGAAGCTCAAGAGCGATCTGCGCGCCGACCTGTACGACAATCTTCCTCCCGAGCGCGCCCCCAAGCTGCCGGTGGACGCCCCCGCCTAAGTTAGATGCGGAACCCACGGTGGGTTCCGCATCTCCCTGGGCAGGGGTGATCCCTGCACCCAACGAAAAGTGAGAAGAGAAGATGCGGGCTTCGCCCTGTTAGAAGGGGTTAGTGGGAAAGAGGCTGCTGCCCGACGGCACGGTAGTGATAATCAAGCCCCGATGGCGCGCGGGGCGGATCACCGCGAATTCGTGTACTCTGCGCTGGAATCCACCGGCGCCGACGCAATCTTCGGCGGTTAGGACTTTGCGAGCATTTCGAAGTAGGAGACGCCGATCAGATCGGCGTGCGTGACTGCGAGCGCCGCCAGGGTTTCATCGACTGCACCGCGGCTGCTGTCGGGATCGTCACCTTCGGCGATCACGGCCTCGACCTCGCCGAAATCTCCCAATCCCGCGACCCGATCGAGATGGAGGCGCAGGTTGTCGCGCGTCATCAGGGTTCGCACTTTTTCGACCACGGCAATCGCGCCGAGCGCATTGTCCAGAACCCGCAGCATCCGCGCCGGGCCGGTGACCGGCGCGATCTCGTACTCGCTCAGCATCAGCGCGCCGCTTTCGCCGCTTCGTTGCCGGTAGGAGATCAGAACGGCGCTGCCGTTTTCCTCGCGCAGCTTCAGGTTACCGTTTGCGACGCGAAAGAAGGTGTCGCGCTGATTGAGTATCGCGCGCCGCACGTATCCGAGCGCGGCCGCGCGCGCCTCGGCCTCATCATGATTGAGGAGCCGAAACTTCCCTTCCAAGTTTTTCATTTTTTCGCTTTTTCGTTTTTTCGTTGATCGCGACCGTCTTGGCGTGGAAAACTTGACAGCTCGGGAAGCCTGCGCATAGGCTCCCACGACTTCGCACGGCGTTCATTTGAGTATTTTACCGGAAAGCAATCTTGACGACGCGAAACTGCTCGAGGCCGGCTTCGACCCCGCGCTCGCGCCCGCCGACGCGATCGCGAAGCTGCGCGCGCTCAAGGGCATGGCCGGGATCGCGGACGGCGCAATTGCGCGCGCGCTCGGCAGGATCGCAGACCCCCGCGCCGCCGCGATGCTCGCCGAAATGGAAGCCGGCGCGGCCGGCGCTGTCCGGCGCGAAATCCGCCGCGCGCTGTATAAGCTGAAGCATCACGGTATCGACGCACCCGCCGCGACCGCCGCCCCAGTGGCAAGCGCGCCGCCTGCCGACGCCGGTGAAAGGACCGCGATGCTCTCGCCGATCGACGCCGAAGGCGCGCGTATCGTCTGGATCGTGAAGCCGCGCGTGCAGGGCGGCGTGATCCGGATGTGGGCGCTTATCTCCGAGCGCGAGGGCCTGGTCGGCGCGCAGAACACGAGCCTTTCGCGGCGGGAGCTGAAATCCGAACGCGTGGAACTCGAGCACCGCGCGCAGGTCAAGCTGGTTGAAGCCGACTGGCGCGTCGCCGACTTTATCGCGTGCGAGGCCTGGCGCAACACGCCCGCGTCGCGCCGTGGCCACGTCGGGAACTTTCTCATGCTCCGCTCCGAGTTGATCGCGTCGCCGCCGCCGACTGAACTGCTTCATCCGGTCTATGCCGAGCTTGCGGCAGAGGCGGCGGGCGAGCCGTCGGCCGAGCTGCTCAAGGAACCGGAAATTCTCGAATGGCGGATGCCTGACGCGATGCTGAAACCCTACGTCGAGGAGATCGCGCGCGCCGGCGAAAGCGTGATCGTCTTGAATCCTTTGCACAAGCAGGAGCGCGTGAATGCCGTGATCGATCGCGCGACGGTCGAACTGCTCACGGGCGACAACGGCCGGCGGGTCCGGCGGCGGCTCGAGGATATCGCGTACTACATGGCGCGGGTTGGACGCCGCACGCAGGCGGGATGGGCGGCGGCGGCAGCGGCGCGGCTGCGCGACGGAATCGACGTGACCAAGGTGCTTTTCTTTCAGGGCTTCATCCGCACCCAGCTCGGCGCGGTCGCGGCGGCCGAGCAGCAGAAGGCCGAACAGGAGCCGCGGCTGATCATGACTCCGGCCGAGGCGATGCGCGCGCGCGAAGCTGAAGCCTCAAGGGGCCGGCGCCGCTAGGCGCGGCGCTCAGTTTCCCACGGCGGTCCAAACGGGCGGTTCAACGCGGGACGCGGCGGCTTGTCGTAGCTCGGCAGCGTCCCGGCATGATCGGCGTAATCGGCGAAATACGAACGAATTCCCGCGCGTTCGAGAACCGCGTCGAGTGCGTGGCTGCGATACTTCACATAGCGGGCGAGCAGGGTCGCGCGGGCTTCGGCGAGGAACGGCGTCACGGCGATTTCGACTCGATTCCCGCTGGCGAATGCAAGCTCCGCTTTCCCATCGATCGCCACGCGACTGACCCACGGCAGGTAGAAGCGGCCGAGTTCGGCCAGAACCGCAATCATCGTGTCGGGCACTTCGCCGGCCGCGATCCATTCGCCGAACTCCTGATCCTCGGGCTCCATGAGGCGGTGAGTGTGCGCGACGACGGCCCGCGCGTCCTCATCTACCCATCGCCGGCAGAGCGGATCGTTGATGAAATGCGCCGCGTTGCCGCCGAAGAATGCGAAATCCGAGAGCGCCGGGCGCGCCCCAAAGAAGTACGGGTGCGAGGCAAGATGCGCGCCGGTCAGGCGAAGCCACGGGCGCAAAATTTCGCCAATCCATGAGTCGATGTTAGTGGCCGTGACGCCGAACGGCTGGCAGGTCGCGGTGACGTGCGCCTTGACCACCGCGTAAGCCTGGTCGCAGGGAAAATCCAACTCATGGCTGGCGTCGCGCACCAGCTCCCATCCGCCGACGCGATGGTTTTCCTCGTGGAACCATCGCGAACCGACCGCGGGCCGATAGAACCATTCGTCGAGCGCGTCTTCGAGGATGTAGTCGATGAACCGCAGTACCGGATCGGCGGGAAACACGCACGGTTCGGGAAAGCGCGACTCCAGATGATGGATCATCGCGGTCGTATCCCACATGAATTCACCGTCGGGCGTCTTCACCACCGGCATCGCGCCGGGCCATCCGGCCTCGCGCGCGGCGGGATTTGCGCCTGCGAATCGCCGCAAGAGATATGGGATGGCCTTGTAGTCGAGATAACCGGTGAGTTTGCGCGTGAAGTAGGACTGCGTCATCCCATGCACGCGCCAGCTCGCGGCGCGAGGCTTGCGGTCAGGCGGCATCGCCGGCGCTAGCCACGCATCCCCGCAAGGCATCCCGCACGATCGAGGACAGCGTCGATCGCGCGCTTGTCGGGGAGCGCGGCGTATTTTGCGCGCAGCGCGGCGAGCGATTTGGCCTGATACTTCTGCGGCTTCTGAGTCCAGGTGCGGCCGGCCAGTTCCACGCTGAACTCCTCGCGACCGGCCGCGATGGCCGCCGCGTTGGCTGTCGTCCACGGCATGAAGAGCGGGCCGACCTGCCGCGCGAGCAGCGGCATCACCGTCGGTTCAAGACTCGCCCACGTCTCGAACTCGCCCTCCGCCCGCGGCCACAGCATTCGATGGATCCACGCAAGAAGATTTGGCGTGCGCGCGCCGATGAGCGCGCCGGGCGTGGGATCGGTCCAAGCTTCGTAGAGCTGCCCCCACATCGCGAAGTCTCCGAAGGCCGGACGCGCGCCGAAGAGATAGGCGCGGCTGGCCAGGTGGGTCTCCAGCAGCGCGATCGTATCGCAGAAGGAGTCTTCAATCTGGGGCGCAGTTTGTGCGTTGGAGCCGACGAACCATAGCCGCCCGACCATCCGCTCGCGCACCTGGGCAGTCGCGGCGGAAAGCTGCTTCTCATCCGCCGCCGGCATCATCATGCACGCGATGCGTCCGGCGGAGCTGATCTGATCGACGTCGCGTGCCCATCGATAGTGGAACATCCACTTGTTGCCCCATTCGTCACCAAATTCCTCCAGCAGCACCGAGACGAAGGCGGCAACCGGATCCGACGGATGAATCGGGGGCTGCGGGTACTGAGATTCAATCCGCTCGATTATCGGGGTCGAGTCCTGGAGGCCTTCATCATCCGGCGTAACGACCAGCGGCACGATCGGAAGCCGGGCATATTTCTGGTATTCGGCCTGGCTGTCGAAGTTGCGGATTATCCACTTGTTCGGGATTCCCTTGTAACGGAAATAGGAACGAACCTTGACCGAGTAAGGAGACAGCTCAACGCCAAATATTCGGTAGGTATTAGTCATTTGATTGTTTCCGGGCGGCGGCCTCCCTATGAGCGAGGCGACCAGCTCAGGTGCGCATATTGACACATCGCGCGTCAATAACTCGACGGCCGGCGGAGCGAGAGTCAGAAGAGCGGGCGCTGGGCGAATGCGGCGACCGGCGAGAACGAGCGGCGATGAATCGGCGAGGGGCCGAGCCTGGCGAGCGAATCCATATGCTCGCTGGTGCAATAGCCCTTGTGTTGCGCGAAGCCGTAGCCGGGGTAGATCGCATCGAGATCGACCATCATGCGATCGCGGGTAACCTTAGCGACGATCGAGGCGGCCGCGATGCAGAAACTCTTTCGATCGCCGCCTACGATTCGGGTCTGCGGAAGCTCGAGGCCCGGAATCAGGCGGCCGTCAACCAGCACGTGGCCGGGCGCCAGATTCAATGCGGAGAGCGCGCGGCGGCTCGCCGACATCGTGGCCCAATAGATATTGAGGCGATCGATTTCGTTGACTTCGGCGATGCCGATACCGACCGCGACGGCGCGGTCGCGGATCGGCGCAAACAGCGCCTCGCGCTGTTCGTGGGTCAACTGTTTGGAATCGTGCACGCCGCTGATGAATGTTTCGGGCGCGAAGACCACGGCGGCTGCGACCACCGGACCGGCCATCGGACCGACGCCGGCTTCGTCAACGCCGGCGACAGCGTCGATGCCGAGTTTCCACAGGCGCCGTTCGTAGCGCAGGTCGGGCCGCTTGCTCATCGTGATAATTGGTGTCGGTTATTCGCCGGTTACCGGTTGAGTGTCGTCGTTTACGCCATCCGTTTCAGGCGCGCCTTGCGAATCGTCTCCGCAGCTTCGTCGGGAGCGCCGATGTCGTTGAGACGGATGGCGTAGTCGGCGCTGGCGGCGGACGCGATCGTGACGTCGCCAAGTCCGATCATCCTTTGAAGGACGCGCTTGCTGACCTCGACCGAGCGGATGTCGGCCAGTTCCATCTCGCGACGGCGCAGCGCGAGCAGCCCGCGTTTTTCGATCAAGCGGTCGGAGGTGAGACTCCAACTGACGGTCCTGGCGCGAATCATGGCGACGATGAAGGTCAGCGCGCCGACGCCGGCTACGGCGAAGCCGGCCTGAATCGGTTCGACCTTGCGGTAGAGCATAGCGGCGCCGATCGCGATCAGCACCGCGCCGGTGAAAAAGCCGTTGGCGTAGTACCATAGCGAGGGACGGAATTGGGCGAGCGCGTACTCGCGCACGGCGGCGGGCTTGGGCGCGTACATCCGCGCACCGCATCGCGAACAAAACGCGGCGCCTTGCTGGGTGTCGTTACCGCACTGGGGACATCTCATCGCACCGCCTCAAGCCGCCGCATCGGGAACAGTGACAGTTGCTGCGATTATGATGATGCCCGGCGCGTCGCGTCAATTGAAGCCGCGCCGCCGCCAAGCTAAGGAGAAGGCGCGGATTCCAGATTTTAGTTGGCGGAGGGGTGGCCCCAGGTGCGGGCGCAACTGAGGATGTCGATCGGGGTTCCATCCTGGACCGCGCGGTATTTGTCCCAGAAGCTGGAATCGATTTGTTTGAGTACAGGCGGCTCCCGCCGACGCCATCGATTGCACGCGCCCGGACCGCCGTTGTAAGCCGCGTACGCCGATCGGGCGAGATGGCCGGCGACCGGCGCGGGGTCGAACTTCGGCTGAGCGGAGGCATAGCGCATCATGCGCGCGAGAATCTCGCAGCCCGCGCCCGCATTGTAGAGAACGTCCCACCTGAGGCGATCGATATCGTAAAACCCGCGCCAGACGTGCTTATTCACCTGCATCACCCCGATGTCGCCGGTCGCAGATTCAAGCCATCGGATGCGCGCCCCGGCCATCACGAACTGTCGCCAGCAGCTTTCCTGCCAGGCCGCACTGCGCACGAGCGTCACATAGATGGTGGCGTCGTCGGCGTCGATGGCGCCCTCGCCGAGTTGGCGCTCGGCGCTGAGATCGAGCAGCAGGCCCATATCGCGGCGATAAGTCTGGGCGTTGTCTTCGGTCACGACGAGACGGTAAAGGCGATCGGCGACATCCTGGAGGCGGGGGAGTATCGCGGACTCGCCGTTCATCTCCTTCTGGGCGGCGGCGGCCTCTGGTGGCGACAGGACGGAGAGCATTCGCAGGAGAAGAGGAGCCAGACGGGCGACCTGGCGCGTCGCTCTACGGCTGGCGCCGGGTGCAGGCGCTGGGAGATAGATGGAGCTGGCCGGCGACGCATCCGCCGCAGGGGTGCGCGCGCCACCTGAGCTCGGCGATGCGCCGGGGGCGGAAGGCGGCACGTCCTCTTCTTCGATTGGGTGGCGGTTTGCGGGCGGCTCGGGAACGGCGAAAAGTTTTTTCAGGTCACGATCTTCGCGGTAATCGAATTGAAGCGGATCGCCGCGCGCACTGGGCGCCATGATATGCGCAAGGCGGCGAAGGTCGGCGGCCGAAATGCGCATCCCGAGCGTGGGTGCCGCCTGGTCGAGCGCAAACAACGCATCGCCGGCCGAGATGAACGACATGAATTCGAGCGCGTGCGCCCCGAGCATCCCGCGCCGGGCGGCGGCGCGCACCGCGTCGTGCAACTGACGCCATTCGTCGAGGAACAGAGCGCGCACCGGATCGGGCTCGGCGGCAGCGGGCGGATTATTCAGCGCTCGGACGAGGCGGTAGCGGCTGTCGAGCAGGATTTGCAGCAGCTGGTCGCGGAACTGTTGGTCGCCGACCGCCTCGCCGAGCTGCTTGATCGAAAAAACCAGAAACGCGTCCCATTGATCGAGCGTGTCCTGAAAGGCTTTGAGTTCGGCGGGCGTGGACGAGGTCGCAGCGCCGGGAATCGCGGCGGGAGTGGGGACATCGGGGACGGTCATCACGAGCGTCACTCGGATGCCGTCGTCGAGTGCGACGATGTCGGGCTCGGCGGTCAGCGATGCGATTGCGGCACGGACGCGGCCGGCGGCCTCGGGCGTGATCGAATCGGTGACCATCGCGCTGAGCTGCTGAACCGGGGGTTTGAGATCGTAAGAAAATTCGCCGAGCCGCGGGATGAGATAGCTCTTGATCAGGTCGAAGCCCTGACCGACGAGCTGCGTTTTCTGATGAGCGGAGTCGTAGAGGTTCAAATCGGTGAAATGAAATTTAAGCTGGAGGCCGGGTGCGATGTATGGGACGCCGAGCGCCTCGACGATGCCGCTCCATTGGATAGCGTTCAGGCATTGAGAGCCCATCGAGACGCCCAAGCCGAGGCTGCTTGCGGTTTCGAGCTTTACGGTGGCCGGCCCGCCCGCGGCGGCGCGTGAGAACTCGGGATTTTCAGCGTAAAGAAACTGGCAATCGTCGACGCCGTTCCAAAGCTGAGCACGTCCGCCGGGCGCTGTATAAAGATTGCGCTTGAGCGCTTCGCGCAGTGCGATGTAGTCGATGGTGAGTGGAATCCTGACCTGAGTAGCGCGGGCGGGATCGGAACGGGCGAAGAAGATTGCGATGACGGTAACTGCGACGGCCGTCCACAATTTAACCCTTGGCGCGTTCCCTCGCGGGACCGGGAACAATCGCGGAGAGAAAAGGCGCGGCGAGTCAAATCGATCGAGGTTGGTCATGAATTACCGCTTTTGGCGATGAATGCGATTTTACCGCGCGCGTATGGTCACCGCACGCCGGTCATGAGTCAACTATTATGGCAAGTCCCTTCGACCTTGAAAGCCGCGGTGTCGCTATTGATAATCGAATTGGAAGCATCACGGGGAATTGCGGGTAAGCCCGATGAACACTGAACGTCACGCAGACTCTTACGAAGCGGAACTGCCGCAGGCATCGCGCGAACTGGCCAAGCTGCGCGCCTCGGGTGACTACGTGGCGCCGTTCGAGATCGTGCGGCGGCGTGTGATCGACGACGTCAACGAAGGCAAGATGACGGTCGATGCGACGGTGGTAATCCGAATCGGCAACGCCGAGGAAACCGAAGCCGCCTCGGGCGTCGGCGTGGTGCACGCGCTCGACCTGGCGCTGCGCAAGGCGCTGCTGAAATATTTTCCATACCTCGAGCCGGTGCGCGTGATCGAAACCTACCAGCACGCGACCGGCGAATCGACCGAGGCGGACGTCATATCGGTGAAGAAATTTTCCGACGGCCAACTGCTGTGGACAACGCTGGCCAAGTCGTCGAATACGGTCGAAGCGGGATGGGTGTCGCTGCTCGACGGTTACGAATGGCGAATCGTCAACGAGAACGCGAGGCGGCGCCGGATGGATGCGAATCCGCGGTTGTCGAGGCGCTGACCTCCAGAGGGGCGAGACGATCGCGATGAGCGCGGGCGAGCGAGCGGCCGGTGCCGGCAGGGCGTCGCCGGGCAAGCTGGCGATTCTGTACGACGGCTCGTGCGAGATGTGCCGGGCGAGTCTCGACGGAATCAGGCAATTCGACAACTCGGGAGCGATCGAGCCGCTCGATCTTCATCGCGAAGAAGTGCGCGCGCAGTTTCCCGAGTTGAAGCTTGAAAACCTGCTCGAGGAACTGCACGCGGTGGACGAGAGCGGCCGCGTGTACCGCGGCGCGCGGGCGATCAACGAAATACTGCGGCGGCAGCGGGGGCTGCGGGGCTACCTCGCGTACCTTTGGTACTTGCCGCCGTACGCGTGGGTCGCGGATTGGCAGTACAAGCGGATCGCGGCGTCGCGATACGCACGCGATGCGCGCGGCAGGTTGAAGCGGAAGGCAGTCCCGGAGCGTTAGCGGGGCGCGCCTTGTTCGAGATCGCGAGCGCACGGTAAGCTGTACGCTCGCGATCGTGAAACCATTTTACATTTTCAATTCGCTGACCCGCGCGGTCGAGGAATTCCAGGCGCTCAAGCCGCCCGAGGTGACGCTGTATTCGTGCGGGCCGACGGTCTACCTGCCGCAGCATCTTGGGAATCTGCGCGCGTACGTGTTCGTGGACAGCCTGCGCAGGGCGCTGGAATTCAACGGATGGCGGGTGCGCCACGTGATGAACGTGACGGATGTCGGCCACATGACGGGGGACGTGGACGAAGGCGAGGACAAAGTCGAGAAAACCGCACGCGCGCAAGGCAAATCGCCGCTCGAGGTCGCGAACTATTATTTCGAGCAGTTCCGGCGCGATTGCGCCGCGCTCAATCTCGAGCCGCCGCACGTGTGGTCGCGCGCGACCGAACATATCGGCGACATGATCGAGCTTACCGCGAGAATCATCGAGGCGGGATTCGGGTATTTGACCAAAAGTGGCGTGTACTTCGACGTGGAGAAGTATCGCGGGGACAACCGGGCCGGGCGACTCTCGCGCCAAAGCCTGGACGAGCAGAACGCCGCGCAGCGCCTCGAGCATTCGGCCGACAAGCATAGCCCGCACGATTTCGCGCTGTGGGTGCTCGACCAGCCGGACCATCTGATGCAATGGGATAGTCCGTGGGGACGCGGCTATCCGGGCTGGCATATCGAGTGCTCGGCGATGGCGATGAAGTACCTGGGCGAGACCATCGACATCCACACCGGCGGCATCGATCACATCCCGGTGCATCACGAGAACGAGATCGCGCAATCCGAGAGCGCGACGCACAAGCCGTTCGCGCGGTACTTCGTGCACAACGCGTTCCTGGTCGGCAGAGAGGGGACCAAGATCAGCAAGAGCGCGGGCAAGTTCCCGCTGCTGAGCGATCTCGAGACGGCGGGGATCGATCCGCTGGCGTTTAGGATTTTCTGTTACGGCGCGAAGTACCGTTCCGAAATTGCCTTCAACGATGATGCGATCCGCGCGGCGCAGAGCAATCTCGATTATTTCCGGGAGTTCGCGCGCAGCGTGCCTGACGACGCGGCGATGGACGGGGGCGAGGCGCCGGGATGGGCGGCCGAGTACTACGAGCGTTTCCACGGCGCGATCAACAACGACCTGAACACGCCGCAGGCGATTGCGGTGGCTCTGGAACTGATCGCGGAGGCATACCGGCGCAAGGATTTCCGGGCATGGCCGACGATCCGGGCGCTCGACGCGGTGCTGGGACTCGGCCTGGAAAGGCATCGCGCGTCGGCGCACGCGGGCTCGATCGAAGCGGACGTGCAGCAATTGATCGACAATCGAACGGCGGCGCGCAAGGCGAAAGACTTCAGCCTCGCTGATGAACTGCGCAAGGAAATCGAGCGGCGCGGCTACGAGATCAAGGATAATCGCGACGGCACGGCGAGCTATCAGCGCCGGAATGGGTGAGCCCCGGCGCCCGAGGGGTATTTCGGGGCGCAGGTTTGCCTTGAATGGTTGCGCAAAAGTCTCTTAGAATCGCGCCTTGACGAGTTAAATCGCCTGCCCAGAAGGAAGCGATGGGGATTGAGTTAAAGAAGTTCGACACCAGGCTGCAGGCCGAAGGACCCGAGGTACGCCATCTCGATCCGGCCGCGGCGCCGTACTACCTGCCGATTGGCGATGAAGTGGAAATCTTCACCGCCGCGTACAAAGCCCGCCTGCCGGTGCTGCTCAAAGGACCGACCGGGTGCGGCAAGACGCGCTTCGTCGAGCACATGGCGCATCAACTGTCCTCGCTGCCCAACGGACCCAACGAGCTGATAACAGTTGCGTGCCACGAGGACCTGACCGGCAGCGACCTGGTAGGCAGGTTCCTGATCCAGGCGGACGAGACGGTGTGGGTTGACGGTCCGCTGACGCAGGCGGTGCGGCGCGGCGCGATTTGCTACCTGGACGAAGTGGTGGAAGCGCGCAAGGACACGACGGTGCTGATCCATCCGCTGTCGGATCACCGGCGGATTCTGCCGATCGAAAAGCGCGGCGAGACGATCGCGGCGCACCCCGGATTTCTGCTGGTGATTTCGTACAATCCCGGCTACCAGAGCATCCAGAAGAACCTGAAGCATTCAACCCGCCAGCGGTTCGTGACGATCGAGTTCACGTATCCGCCGGCGGACAAGGAAGTGGAGATTATCGCGCACGAGGCGGGGGTCGATCAGGATATCGCGATGCAGCTTGCGACGCTGGGCGAGAAGGTGCGTCATTTGAAGGCGTCGGGATTGGAGGAAGGGGTTTCGACGCGCCTGTTGATCTACGCCGGGGAGCTGATCCGGCAGGGAATTGCGCCACGGCGCGCGGCGACGGTCGCGGTGACGTGGTCGCTGACCGACGAAGCCGACAGCAAACGCGCGATCGACGAAGTGGTAAAGGCGATCTTTCCATAAGTTGCGGCGAGATTCCCGAATCGACGCGAATGGCCAGCGGGCAACAAATTTAGCGAGGTCGCGCAGATGAAAGTCCGGGCAAACTTCAAGGTGATTGCGGTTTCGATTTCAGCCGCGATGCTCGCGATGCTGGTCGCGGGCGCGCCGGCGATGGCGCAAGATCTGCAAGGACTCCAGGCACAGTCGGGACCGCGGCTGGATTTCCCAGCCGGGCTGGCGACCGACGGGCGCGCGGTTTACGTATCGAACAGCCGCAACAACACGATCGCGGCGATCGACGCGGCGTCGAAATCGCTGCGAATCGTCGCCGGCAAGCTATTCCAGCAAGGCAGCAACGACGGCGCCGGCGATTCGGCGCGTTTCAACAGCCCGGACGGGATGGCGATCTCCGGGCAGGATCTCTATCTTTGCGACACCGCCAATTCCGATATCCGCAAGATTGATATAGGCAGCGGGAGGGTCACCACGATTGCGGGGACGGCGAATATCGCTGGCACCGAAGACGGCAACGGATCGGCGGCGCATTTCAACCTGCCCACGCAGATCGCGACCGACGGCACCTCGGTTTACGTGGCCGACAGCGGCAACCACACAATCCGGCGCATCACGCTTGCCGACATGAAGGTCAAGACGATCGCGGGACAGCCGGGCACGGCGGGCAAGGCCGAGGGTAATCAGGACAAGTCGCAGTTCAGCGGGCCGCGGGGAATCGCGGTGGACAAGACCTCGATCTACGTGGCGGATACCGGCAACGACGTGATCCGCAAGATCGATATCTCGACGCTGCAAACCAGCACGATCGCGGGCACCGGCGCCGAAGGCGATACCGACGGCCCGGCCGCGCAAGCGCAGTTCAACAATCCCGGCGCGTTATGCACCGACGGAAAGATGCTCTACGTGCTGGACGCCGACAATCATTCGATTCGCAAGATCGATCTCACCGCCAACACCGTGAGCAAACTGACGCTGGTCAACGGGCATATCGGCTCGGGCTGCGCGCTCGCCAGCGACGGCAAGCAGCTTTACTTCTCCGACACCACGGAAAACGCGGTGGAGGTCGTAGATACGAGCAGCGGCAACTTCACGACCCTCTATCCTCCGGGGCAATAGGGCGCGCGCGCCGGGCATCGCATCTTGATCGATCTGCGCAGCGACACGGTTACGTTGCCGACGCCGGAGATGCGCGAGGCGATCGCGCGGGCCGAGCTGGGTGACGACGTTTACGGCGAAGACCCGAGCGTGAACCGGCTGCAGGAGATGGCGGCGTCGATGATGGGGAAAGAGGCGGCGTTGCTGGTGCCGACCGGCACGATGGGCAACCTGGCCGCGATGCTGACGCATTGCGCGCGCGGGACCAAGGCGATCGTCGGCGCGCGGTCGCACACCAATCTTTTCGAGGCAGGCGGCGCGTCGGCCCTGGGAGGGATCGTGCTGACCGCGGTCGCCAACACCGAGGACGGCGAGCTCGACCCGGATGAACTGGCGCGCGAGCTGGGAATGCCGGCTGACGAACATTTCGCGCCGCCGGCGCTGGTGGTGCTCGAGAACACTCACAACCAATGCGGCGGCGCGCCGATCAAGCTGTCGCACATGGCGGAAGTTTCCGCCGCGGCGCATCGCCGAAACCTCCGGCTTCATCTCGACGGCGCGCGAATCTTCAACGCGGCGCTCGCGCTGGAAACGACACCCAAGGAGATCGCGAGCGCCGCCGATACGGTGTCGTTTTGCCTGTCGAAGGGGCTTGGATGCCCGGTGGGCTCGGTTCTGTGCGGGAGCCGCGAATTTATCGCCGGAGCGCGACGGACCCGCAAAATCCTGGGGGGAGGAATGCGGCAGGCGGGAATAATCGCGGCGGCGGGAATCGTCGCGCTGACCACGATGGTGGATCGGCTGGCCGAGGATCATCAGAACGCGCGCGCGCTGGCGCAGGGCTTTGCGCTGGTGGCGGGACTGAACGTGCGAGCGGTCAAGAATCGAACCAACATGGTCGTAGTCGGCGTGGACGGCGGCTGGGAGGCATTGGGGCGGTTCATGGCGGCGATGCATCAGCGGGGGGTGCTGATATCGCCGCGCGACATGACGTCTTTCCGCGCCGTGACGCATCATGGGATTTCGCGCGCCGACGTCGATCGAGCGGTTGCAGCGGCCGCACAAGCGGCCGGCGAAGTCTTCGGCGACTGAAGCCTTCGATCGCGCTCACATGGAAAATCATCGGATGGATTCGCTCGATTCGCTGTTCTCCTTGCGCGGGCGCCGGGGACTGGTAACCGGCGCGTCGTCCGGGCTGGGAGTGGAATGCGCAAAGGCGCTGGCGATTGCGGGCGCCGACGTTGCGCTGGTTGCGCGGCGCAAGGAGCGCGTCGTGCAAATTGCGGCCGAACTGGCGAAGGCGCACGGCGTCAAAGCGATCGGAATCGGCGCCGACGTAACGCGCGAGGACGACCTGGATCGCCTGATGACCGAGGCATCGGGCGCGCTTGGCGGCGTGGATATCCTGGTGAACAACGCGGGCGTGTCGCCGACCGGCCGCGCCGAGAATCTCAAGCGCGAAGCATGGGACGAAGCAATCGCAGTGAATCTGACCGCGCCGATGATGCTGGCGCAGCGCGTCGCGCGCCGGCTGATCGAGAGCGGGCAGCCGGGCCGAATGATCAACATGGTATCGATCTACGCGTCGGTGGCGAGTTCGGTGTACCGGCTGTCGGCGTACGTGGCGACCAAGGCGGCGCTGGCGAATTTGACGCGGCAACTGGCGGTCGAATGGGCCGGCTATGGAATTCTGGTCAATGCGATCGCGCCGGGATGGATTCCGACCGAGGCCACCGAAGGCGGAATCGCGAAGCCCGCGAACAAGGGACGGATGGAGGCGTTTACGCCGATGAAGCGGCTGGGGTATCCGCACGAGATTCGCGGCGCAGTGATCTTCCTTGCCAGCCCGGCGTCAAGCTACGTTACCGGTTCGGTAATTTCGGTGGACGGCGGATACCAGGCGTGGTGACAGCGGGGTCCAATCGCAAAGCCGCGCAAGCCGCGCCGGCGCAATCTTCGGACATTGGTTAGAGCAGGAGGGGGGATGAACGGCACCGGGCTGCGGGCGCAACTTTTCCGGCGCAAGCCGGCGGCGGCCTTGATGGCGGAAGCCGCGGAGCACTCGGGCGGGCTGAAACGGGCTCTGGGAGCGCTCGATCTCACGCTGCTGGGGATAGGCGCGATCGTCGGAGCGGGAATTTTCGTGCTGACCGGGGTCGCCGCGGCAAGATACGCCGGACCCGCGATCGTGCTCTCGTTCGTGGTGTCGGGATTCGCGTGCGCGATGGCGGCGCTGTGCTACGCGGAGTTCGCGGCGATGATCCCGGTGGCAGGCAGCGCGTATTCATACTCGTACGCGACGATGGGCGAGCTGGTCGGCTGGATCATCGGCTGGGACCTGGTGCTGGAATACGCGGTCGCCGCGGCGGCGGTTGCGGTGGGATGGTCGGGGTACCTTACCGTGATCCTGCACGGCGTCGGGATTCATTTGCCGGTCGCGATAACCAATGCGCCCGGGTCGGTTCCCGGCGCGATCATCAACCTGCCCGCGTTTTTGGTCGTGATGCTGATCACCTGGGTGCTGTACATCGGGATATCGGAAAGCGCGCGGCTCAATTCGATCATCGTGGCGGTGAAGCTGATTGTGGTCGGCGCCGTGATCGTGGTGGGCGCGTTCTTCGTGAGGCCGGAGAACTGGAGTCCGTTCGCGCCGATGGGATGGACTGGAGTGATGAAGGGCGCGGCGGTGATCTTCTTCGCGTACATCGGGTTCGACGCGGTGTCGACGGCGGCGGAGGAAGTCATCGATCCCAAGCGCGACCTGCCGCTGGGGATCCTCGGTTCGCTGTTCGCCTGCACCCTGCTTTATATCCTGGTCGCGGGCGTGTTGACGGGGATGGTGCCGGCGCACCTGATCGACGTGAACGCGCCGCTGGCGTCGGCGTTCGCGCTGCGCGGGATGCACGCGTTGTCGGGATTTATCTCGCTCGGCGCAGTGGCCGGGCTGACCTCGGTGCTGCTGGTGATGATGCTCGGGCAGTCGCGGGTTTTTTTCGCGGTGTCGCGCGACGGGCTGCTGCCGCCGGCCTTCACCCGGATTCATCCGAAGTATCGCACGCCGTACATACCGACCACGCTGACCGGAATCGGAGTCGGGATCGCGGCGGCGCTGTTGCCGATCCAGGAAATCGCGGAGCTGACGAATATCGGGACGCTGTTCGCGTTCGTGCTGGTATGCCTCGGCGTGTGGATCCTGCGCCACGCCGAGCCAGACTTGAAGCGCCCGTTCCGCACGCCGCTGGTGCCGTTGGTGCCGATTTTAGGCGTGGTCTTCTGCCTATACCTGATGGCGAGCCTGCCGCTGGTCACGTGGATTCGTTTTTTCGTGTGGATGGGGATCGGGCTCGCGATCTACTTCAGTTACGGGCGCTTCCACAGCCGGGTGCAGAAAGACGCGGTCCAGCACGGCAGGGGCTGACCCCTGGCAGGGAACTGTGCGTAACCGGATATTGGTGCTGAAGCGATGCGCGCTGGCGCGCGAGATCCTTCGCTCCGCTCAGGATGACGGAAAAAAACAAGCGGCGCTCGTGTCATTCTGAGCGAAGGCTGCCGTAGCGAAGAATCTCGCCGGACGCTCCAGCGTCCGGCGTTAGTTACACACAGCTCTCCTGTCAGGGCGAGGGACTAGCGCGGCGCTATTGGCCGGAGCGGTCGGCGGCCTTCTGCGCGGCGGCTGCGGCGGCGGAGGCGGCGGCGCGGGTCTGGGCGGCCTTTTCCGTCGCGGCCTTGCGCTGCTCGCCGCGAGCGAGGCTCTGGTTCATTTGCCTGGCGCCGGCAGCGCCGAGATCCTGCGATTCCCACTTGGGCTTCGCGACCGAGATCCATTGTGTCCCCTCAAGTGAGTAGGTGAAGACCAGGTACTTGAGCTTGCCGGTGGCGAGGCCCTTGGCCGTTCCTCCCGGCTTGGCGGGATCATACTCGACGCCGCCGAGCTTGCAGCTAACGACGAGGTGATTGTGCGGGCCGTAGGTCGGCAGGTACTCGAACTTTTGCTGCAAATCGATGTACACTTGGCGGCTCGCCTTTTTCTCATCCTGCTCGGCAAAGTAAGGCTCGACGACCTCGGAAAGTTTATCCTGAAGCGACTGCTGGAGCGCGGGCGAGAGGTCCTTTTGCGCGCGCGCGTGCTTCAAATCGAACGCATATGCACGCGAGGCATCGAGGGAAAACGAAAGCGCGGCCGCAAGGGCGACCGCGCTGAGTATCTTGAGATTTTTCATGGCGTCCCGGCCACCATCATAGTGGACGATTGACCGGGCGCAAATATTTACGGGCTGCTAGAGCTGAGCCCGCGGCCGAAGGATGCGACCTGCGACTGCCATTGCTCGCCGAAGGCGAGGATCAGCACCTGCTGGTTGATGTGCGCATCCTTGGTCAGCGACTTCATCGAGCCGCCACCCGCGGTAGCC
>Ga0181527_1000018_pt1 | contig 186119 bp, 161 predicted proteins | sample PEATcosm2014_Bin_30_FD_119762 | JGI IMG/M metagenome (GOLD analysis project Ga0181527, IMG submission 119762) | Peatland microbial communities from MTU Mesocosm Facility, Houghton, MI, USA - PEATcosm2014_Bin06_60_metaG | ecosystem: Environmental > Terrestrial > Soil > Wetlands > Peat | place...
GCAAAGCAGAAGAGTAACAACCGGCAAAACTCCCACGGGCTGGTTCAACAACGGATTGGAATGACGCTCCACGCGCCCCTTCACCCTCGCGCTCCGGTCATTTCAATCCTTTGGTGGTTAGGCGGCATTTTACTTTGGTTTAGTGCTCCGTGAGTGTGATGAACGCTTTGCCGTTACTCACCTGCAATTTGCAGCGGCCACCAATCGGCAACGTGAGTATGGGAGTCACGTGACCAAAGTCACAATTGCCGATGACCGGCAAATGGTGCAACGCGGGAATCTCACGGATGAGCGCGGCGAGATTGTCACAGGTCACGCGGCCACTTTTCGCAAAGCGTCCGATGACAATTGCTCTAACTTTTGGAAACTCCGGCTGGAATGACAATGCGCGCAATCCGGCATCCAATTCGATCAAGGTGGCTTTTCCGTTGGCCCGCTGTTCGAGAAACAGAATCCCCTCCCGCAGCGGCGGGAAGTAGCTCGTGCCCTGGAGCATATTCAAGCAAAAATAATTCCCGCCGATAATCGTGCCTTCGGCTTCACCATCCTGAATCGCCCAAAAACCCTCGTTGTCCAGGAAATTGCGATTCTCCTGATCCTTGATCCACTCATCATCGCTCCACTTGTGCGCTGGCTGGAGTTCCAGGGGCGAATTGGCAAACAGGCACTGGCGGAAGTTATGGATCGTGTATTCAGCCCCCAACCGCATCATAAAGGTAGTGAACTGCGGGCCGTTATACGTCGTCACTCCTGCGCGGGCAAGAATCGCATTACACAGATGAGTGATATCGGAGTAACCGCAAATGATTTTCGGATGCGCTTTTATTTCGTTGTAGTCGATCCCATCCAGAATCTGCGTGGCTGCAATGCCGCCCACAACAGCGATAATCGCTTTGACTGATGGATTGGCAATGGCTTCGTGGAAATCTTCCAGCCGGTGTTGGGGTGAAGCGGTCAGATGCGCGTTGCATTCCCTCGCCCAACGTCCAAAACTTACCGTTAACCCAAGTGACTCCAGCCTGCTGGTCGCAAATTGAACGTCGTGTTCAGTAACCCCATACAGTTGCATCGCGCCGCCAAGAGAACGCGAGAGCGCCAAAACCCGCATTTCATCGCCCGCTTTTAATTTAGGAGGAATATGCATGGCTATGCCGCCTAAGTGTTAATAAAACACGAAAGCGTCGGTTTATCCAATGTTTATCGGCCGGGCACAACCGACGGGGCAAAGGGAAGGAAGGCGAGCGGGTCGTGAGAGAAATCGAGTTTCAAGAATGGGCGGAGGTTTTGGCGCGAGCCAATCTTCCAGAGCGCCAGAAGGAGTCCTGGACGGTCACCTTGCGATGGTATCTGAGTTTCTGTCATCCAACGTGAGGGAAACGGAGGGAGCGAGCGGAGGGAAGCTCCCGCCTGGCAGAGGGCTTTTCTGACTGTGGTGCGGCGGCGGCATTATTCGTATCGGACCGAGCAAAGTTACCTGGTATGGTTGGAGCGCTTTGCGCGTTTTTGTCGCGGGGAAGATTTGCAGACCCGGGGGCCGGAAGACGTCAAGGCGATTTTGGATGATCTGGCGTTAAACGAGCGCTTGAGCGCCAGCAGCCAGCGGCAAGCCTTGAACGCGGTGGTGTTTCTGCTGCGGGAAGTCGCAGATGCTGGATGGAGGCGATGATATCCGGACCGTGCAGGAGCTATTGGGACACAAGAGCGTGGAGACGACGATGATTTATACGCATTTGATGCGCAAGAAAGGCCTGGGAGTAAGGAGTCCCCTTGATAATCTATGAGGGGCGTTCCGTTCAGGGGATTACGGTCCGGGATTTGGCTTGTCAGAAGGCCCAACCTCAGCCTCTTGCGCGCCTCCTTCAAGCCATAGCGTCGCACCGCCTCTTTCCAAGCGTACGTGTCGCGGTTGCCTTTCTCGGTGTCTTTTCGCGTATTTCGCGTATTCGGCGGTTCCTCACCTCCTGCCTTGAGGCCAGTCCCGGGATTTCGAAGGGAGGTTAACCGCGAACCACGAGGAATACGCGAAAGGAAAAGCGCCGATGAATCGGCGCACTCCAAAACCTGACAGGAGCCTCGCCACACAAACCTGCCGTCGTCCCAGCAATGGAACTGACATTGGCCGCCTTCTGACGAAGGCAACTGCCAGGTTCAGGGAAAGCCTCACCACCGTTGCGGCTCGCGAGGACGCTTGCCCCACCAACGCCGCTCGCTCGACCGACCGGCGCTCGCCCCGCCAACACGCTTAAACCTTTACCGGGTAACTCGAAATGGCGCGCATGTACTGGGCGCGCTCAAAGGCGCTCGGATCGGAACAGTTCTTCTGGCTGAGGCTCCCGCGCAGTTGTTGGACGGACACGTATTCGTGCTCTTCCATCCAGGCGCTCATGTCGCGCTCGATGGTGCTGATGTGGGAGATGCCGTGCCGGATGAGTGCCGAGCAGAGCATGGTCACATCCGCCCCGGCCATCAGCATTTTCAACGCGTCGGAGGCGCGATGGACGCCGCTGGTGGCCGCGAGACTGGCGCGAACACGGTCGTAAAGGATCGCGATCCAGCGCAAGGGCACGCGCATCGCCATCGGCGTGCTCAGCAGGATGTTGGGTTTGACTTCCAACGTGTCCAGGTCGATGTCGGGCTGATAAAACCGGTTGAACAAGACCAATCCGTTGGCGCCGGCGTCGTCGAGGCGCTTGGCCATATTGGCGAAGTTGCTGAAGAAGGGGCTGAGCTTGACGGCGACCGGAATGGTCACTTCGGATTTGGCCGCCTTGAGAATGTCGAGATAGGTCTGCTCCACTTGCGCGCCGGTGAGGTTCAAGTCCGTCGGGATATAGTAGATGTTCAATTCGAGCGCGTCGGCGCCGGCCTGCTGGATGGCTTTGGCATACTGGGTCCAACCGCCGGTGGAGGAGCCGTTCAGGCTGGCGACGACGGGAATCCGGACAGATTTCTTCGCATTGCTGATGTGTTTCAGGTATTCCTCGGGGCCAAGATGGAATGCCTCGGGCTCGGGAAAATAGGTCAGCGCCTCCGCAAAACTCTCGGTGCCTTGCTCGAGGTTGCGGGCCAGTTCCACACGGTCCTGGCGCAGTTGCTCTTCGAACAAGGAATAGACGACCACGGCCGCGGCCCCGGCATCTTCCATGCGCTTGATTTTGTCGATGTCTTCGGACAGGGGCGACGCGGCAACGACGAGGGGGGTGCGGAGCTTGAGGCCGAGATATTTTGTTGTGAGATCCATAGGTCACTCTCAAGGTTGTTGATCGACGGTCGAGGACGGTTTGGCAGCCGGCGGCTGACTGTTCGCGGATTTGGCGTCGCGCTCGGCCAGGAACTCGTAGAATCTCCAGCGCCGGTCGGCGTCCACCTGGGCCTGGGCGAAGAGTTTTTTCGCTTCGTCGGGTTTGCTCTTGGTGAGCATCTTGAAACGGTTTTCGGACAGAAGATACTCCTGCAGTTTGGTTTTAGCGGCCTGCGAATCCAGTTGCAGCGGATTTTCACCGGCTGCGGCCCGGCGCGGGTCGTAACGATACAAGAGCCATTGGCCGGATTCGACGGCGAGTTTCTGCTGGCGCGCGCCGACGCCCATATCGACCGCGATGCCGTGCGCGATGCAATGGCTGTAGGCGATGATGAGGGACGGCCCGGGATAGGATTCGGCTTCGACGAAGGCGCGCAGGGACTGTTCGTCTTTGGCGCCCATGGCGACGCTGGCCACGTAGATGTTGCCGTAGGTCATGGTGATCAAGCCGAGGTCTTTCTTGCACATCGGCTTGCCGCCGGCGGCGAATTTGGCGACCGCGCCGCGCGGGGTGGATTTGGACATCTGGCCGCCGGTGTTGGAGTAAACTTCGGTGTCGAGCACGAGCACGTTGACGTCGCGTCCGCTGGCCAGGACGTGATCCAGGCCGCCGTAGCCGATGTCGTAAGCCCAGCCGTCACCGCCGACCACCCACACGCTCTTTTTGACCAGCGTATCGACCATTGGCAACAGGAGTTTGGCTTCGGGAACATCGAGTTTCGCCAGTTTCTGTTTCAAGGCGGTGATGCGTTCGCGTTGTTCGAAGATGGCGGCTTCGTCGGTTTGAGCGGCATTGACGATGCCGTTGACCAGGTCGTCCCCGAGTTGCGGCGCGAGCTTTTTGACTAGTTCAGCCGCGAACTCCTTTTGTTTGTCGATGGACACGCGGAAGCCCAGACCGAACTCAGCGTTGTCTTCGAAGAGGGAGTTGCACCAGGTGGGGCCGCGGCCACTCCGGTCAACGCAGTAGGGAGTGGTCGGCAGGTTGCCGCCATAGATGGAGGAGCAGCCGGTGGCATTGGCGATGATGGCGCGATCGCCAAAGAGCTGGGACAACATTTTGATGTAGGGTGTCTCGCCACAACCGGCGCAGGCGCCGCTGAATTCGAACAAAGGCCGCATGAGCTGTTGCTGGCGCAGTTGCGTCGTCTTGAGTTTGCGGCGGTCGAGTTCGGGCAGACCGAGGAAGAAATTCCAGTTTTCGCGCTCTTGCGCCCGCAGCGGCGCCTGCGGCCGCATGTTGATGGCTTTGAGTTTGGCTTCCGTTTTGTTGCGCGCGGGGCAGACGTCCACGCACAACGCGCAGCCGGTGCAATCTTCGGCGGCGACCTGGAGCGTGAACTTCATGCCCTTGAATTCCGGGATGCGGGCCTCGGTGCGCTTGAAGCCGGCGGGAGCGCCAGCCAGGGCGGCGGGTTCATAAACTTTGGCTCGAATGGTTGCGTGCGGGCAGATGGCAACGCATTTGAGGCATTGGATGCAGATTTTTTCGTCCCAGACGGGAACATCGAGCGCCAGGTTGCGTTTCTCGTACTGCGCGGTGGCCGTGGGAAACGTGCCGTCGATAGGGAACGCGCTGACGGGCAAGTCGTCGCCTTCACCCGCGGTCAACCGGCCGAGGACGCGCTTGACGAATTCGGGCGCATTGGGGGTGACGGGGGGCAGCAAGCCGCCGCTGCCGTTGACGCGTTGCGGCACGGGCACTTCGTGCAAATGCTCGAGGGTGTTGTCCACGGCTTTGAGGTTCATGGCCACGACTTCATCGCCTTTTTTGCCGTAGGTCTTTTTGATGGAGTATTTGATGGCTTCGATGGCTTTGTCGCGCGGCAACACGCCGGACAGCGCAAAGAAGCAGACCTGCATGATGGTGTTGATGCGGCCGCCCATGCCGCTGTCGCGCGCCACTTTGGTCGCATCAATCACGTAGAACTTTGCCTTTTTGCCAATGAGCGACTGCTGCAAGGGTGTCGGCAGTTTGGACCAGACTTCCTCATTCGGGTAAGGGGTGTTGAGGAGGAACGTGCCGCCGGGGACCAGGTCCTTGGCCATGTCGTACTTCTCGAGGAACGTCGGTTGATGGCAGGCGACGAAGTTGGCGCGGGTGACGAGGTAGGTCGAACGGATCTGCTCCGGCCCAAACCGCAGATGAGAGACGGTCATGCTGCCGGACTTTTTGGAATCATAGACGAAGTAGCCCTGCGCGAAATTGGCCGTGCCTTCGCCGATGATCTTGATGGAATTCTTGTTGGCGCCCACGGTGCCGTCGGCGCCGAGGCCGTAAAACATCGCGCGGATGACTTTGTCGCCTTCGGTGGAGAATTCGGGATCGACCGGCAGGCTCGTATTCGAAACGTCATCGGTGATGCCGACGGTGAAATGGCTTTTGGGTTGCGCCTGCTTGAGGTTATCGAACACGGCCTTGACCATGGCGGGCGTGAATTCTTTTGAAGACAAGCCGTACCGTCCGCCGACGATTCTGGGCATGGTCTTCAAACGGCCGAAGCCGTTCATCAACCCTTCGGCCACGGCCGCGATGACGTCCTGGTAAAGCGGTTCGCCGGCGGAGCCGGGCTCTTTGGTACGGTCAAGGACGGCGATGGATTTGACGCCGGCGGGCAGGGCTTCGACGAACTTTCGGGTGTCGAAAGGACGATACAGCCGGACTTTGAGCACGCCGACGCGCTGGCCTTGTTTCAGCAGGTACTCGACGGTTTCATGGGCGGTTTCGCAGCCGGACCCCATCAACACCACGACGCGGTCTGCATCGGGGGCGCCGACGTATTCATAGAGTTGATACGATCGGCCGATGACGCTGGCGAACTGAGACATGACTTCCTGCACGATTTGCGGGCAAGCGGCATAGAAAGGGTTGCACGCTTCGCGGCATTGGAAAAACGCATCAGGATTCTGGGCGGTGCCGCGCAGCACCGGATGATCGGGCGACATGGCGCGCGCGCGGTGCGCCGCGATAAGCCGATCGTCAATCAGCGCCCTCAGGTCGTCATCGGTGAGCATCTCGATTTTCTGCACTTCGTGCGAGGTGCGGAACCCGTCGAAGAAATGCACGAAGGGGATGCGGGAACGGAGGGTTGCGGCCTGGGCAATCAGGGCGAAATCAGGGGCCTCTTGAACGCTGGCCGAGGCAAGCATTCCCCACCCGGTAGATCGCACGGCCATGACATCGCTGTGATCGCCAAAAATGGAGAGCGCGTGAGTGGCGACCGCGCGGGCGGTGACGTGGAAAACCGTGGGCTGAAGTTCGCCGGCGATTTTAAACATATTGGGGATCATCAGCAGCAGGCCCTGGGAGGCGGTGAACGTGGTCGCGATGGAACCGGTCTGGAGGGCTCCATGAACGCTGCCGACAGCTCCGCCTTCGCTTTGGAGCGCCACGATGGACGGGATGGTTCCCCAGAGGTTCTTTTTGTTCTCGGAAGCCCATTGATCACAGAACTCGGCCATTGGAGAAGAAGGTGTTATGGGATAAATCGCCATGACTTCGTTGAGGCGGTAGGCGACGTGGGCGACGGCTTCATTGCCGTCGAGAGTGACTTTCGGTCTAGTGCTCATGTTGATGACAACTTCAAAATCGCTGTGTTGTTGAAACGGCCATTCCGGTCTGCCGTGTTCGTAAGAGCTAACTGGCAGCCGAAGACCCTTTAGATGAAGCTAAAACAGCGCTCCTGGCAAGCCCCCACTTTTTTTGGCAAAGAAGCAACATCGTTTGCTTCTTTGCTTCAACAGACGCGATCGCACCCACGATCATTTTCTCAAGGAAGGCGGCCTCCGCGAGCGCACGACCCGCGCCCGGCTTGCCGCCCGCGCTCAGCGAAGCCCCCAACCTTGAATCAAACGACCAGAGTTTCTGTCCTTCTGGTCGTTTGTGTCGTGCTTTCATTTTTGGGCGGTTTCAAGTTTCGGCTCCGGCCTGGCAGCGGCCGTGGTGATCCGCGCCAGTGGTTTTATCAGCAGGGTGAGCGCCGCACCGACGACGAGCAGCAGGCCGGCCGTAACGAAGGAAACCGTGTAACTGCCGGCGCTGCGCGCGGTAAGTGTCTGCTGCAACCGGCTCAGCACAAAACCGCCCACGCCCCAGGCAGTGAACACGATCCCGTAATTCACGCCGAAACTTCTCAGCCCCCAGAGATCTTTGGTGAACGATGGAAAGAGCGATAGGTTGGCGCCGTAATTCGCGCCAATGCATGCGGCCACCAGCACGATCACCGCGGCGGCTGTTCCCGCAGAGGCGGTGGCGGGGATTGCCAAAAACATCAGCGCCGCCTGGAGAAGCAGCACCAGCATCAGGGTCCAGCGACGTCCGATTTTGTCAGACAACAACCCGGCGCCGATGCGGCCGGCAGCGTTGCCGATGGCGAGCACCGCCACCGCCACGAACGCCAGTTCACCCATGCTCTTGGCGGCCATGCCATTGACGCTGCTGATGACCATCAGACCCGCGCCGGCACCAACAAAGTAGATGATCCACAATAAATAAAACGTTGGAGAGCGCAGCATCTGGCCGGCGGTAGCGCTGCCGATGGCGGGCTTGGCGCCCCCACCGACTGCAGCCGGAGCCGCAACGTAACCGGTTGGGGGATTTTTCAAAAGCTGTGCCAATCCCACGACCGCTATTGCGAAGGCGATGCTGTAAATTCTCGCCGCGTGCAGGACGCTCGTGCCGACGAGGTGTTTGGTCAGTGGGGCCAGATACACCGGCGCCAGACCGAAGCCCGCCACTACCAGTCCGGCGATCAGTCCGGTTTTTGCCGGCGGAAACCACTTGAGGGCTGGCGGTGTGGCGGATGAGTAACCGAAGCCGATGCCCGTCCCGGCGAGCAGACCGAAGCCGATCATCCAGGCCCAGTAATTCTGGCTGCTTGAGGCGATAAAAAAACCGACGCCGACCAGCAGCCCGCCCAGGGTGGCGGTGACGCGCGGACCGAAGCGATCCTGGCAGCGCCCCGCCAAAATCATGGCAAATGCAAAGATCAGGCAACAGAGAGCGTAAGGGTCGTTGAGCCTTTCCTTTTCCCAGCCGAAGTCCGTGCCGATCTTTCCTTTGAACACGCTCCAGGCATAAAGCACTCCGAGGGCGAGGTTGATGCCCATGCCGGCGAAGGTGACGACCCAGCCACGATTCGCCACGGGGCTTTGCGCGATTGTTGCTTCGTTTGTCATACCGGTGTCCTTCTGAGTTACCGACGTTGCTATCGAGTGCGGTTGCGCAGGCAGGGGAGACTTTTCCACTGCCCAAAACGGACTTGCGCGGCCGGCCGCATGTTGGAGGGCAGTGCTCTGTCACTGCCCTGAATTCGGGGCACCGACGAAGCGGTGCCCCCTCCAGGACCCATTCGGGGCACCGACGAAGCGGTGCCCCCTCCAGGACCCATTCGGGGCACCGACGAAGCGGTGCCCTCCAGGTAGTGCCCTCCAAAACGCACGCGGCATCAACCCAGCCGCGGTTATTGTTTGCCTTTAACCAGGAGTTCCACGACGTGCGGATCCGCCAACGCGGTCGTGTCTCCGATCTGATCCACGGCGTTTTCAGCAATCTTGCGCAGAATCCGGCGCATGATTTTGCCCGAGCGCGTCTTCGGCAGGCCCGGCGCAAATTGGATTTTGTCCGGCACGGCGATGGGGCCGATCTCCTTGCGCACATGATTGCACAATTCCTTTTTGAGCTCGTCACTTTCATGGACGCCGTCTTTGAGCGTCACGAACGCGTAGAGTCCCTGCCCTTTGATTTCATGCGGCATGGGGGCGACAGCGGCCTCGGCGACTTTGGGGTGGCTGACCAGGGCGCTCTCGACTTCGGCGGTGCCGATGCGGTGGCCCGAAACGTTGACGACATCGTCGATGCGGCCCATGAGCCAATAGTCCCCGTCTTCATCGATGCGGCAACCATCGCCGGTGAAGTAGATGTTGGGGTACATCGTGAAGTAGGTTTCGACGAATCGCTGGTGATCGCCCCATGTTGTGCGCATCATTCCCGGCCACGGCTTTTTGATGCAGAGCTTGCCGCCCTCGTTCAGGCCAACCTCCTTACCATCATCACGCAGGATCACCGGCTCAACGCCGAAGAACGGCCGGTTGGCGCTGCCCGGTTTCAGGGTATGCGCGCCCGGCAACGGGTTGATGAGAATGGCTCCGGTTTCGGTCTGCCACCAGGTATCGACGATGGGACAACGGTCTTTGCCGATCACCCGGTGGTACCAGATCCAGGCTTCCGGATTGATGGGTTCGCCGACGGACCCGAGCACCCGCAACGTGCTCAAGTCATATTTGTTGGGCCATTCTTCACCCAACCGGATGAGCGAACGGATGGCGGTGGGCGCGGTGTAGAAGACGGTGACCTTGAATTTCTGGATGATGTGCCAGAACCGGCCCGCGTCGGGGAACGTCGGCACGCCTTCGAACATCACGCTGGTGGCGCCGTTGCACAGCGGGCCGTAGCAGATGTAAGTGTGGCCGGTGACCCACCCGATGTCCGCCGTGCACCAGAAGATGTCGTCGTCATGCACGTCGAAAATGTATTTGTGGGTCAGGGCCGCGTGCAGCAGGTAACCGGCGGTCGTGTGCACAACACCCTTGGGTGTGCCAGTGGAACCCGACGTGTAAAGGATGAAAAGCGGGTCTTCGGCATGATTCACGGCCGGCGGGCAGTCGGCGCTGGCCTTGGCCATCAGGTCGTGATACCAGAGATCGCGGTTCGGGGTCATGGCGCAAGCCACGTCGTTGCGTTTGACGACGATGACTTTTTCGATGCTGGGAGCGTGTTTCAAGGCTTCATCGGCGATGCCTTTCAAGGGGATGCTCTTGCCGCCGCGCAGCGAGACGTTGGAGGTGATCAGGAGGCGGCAGGCGGAATCGTTGATGCGGCCGGCCAATGATTCGGCGCTGAAGCCGCCGAAGACAACGGAGTGAATGGCGCCAATCCGGGCGCACGCGAGCATCACGATAGGCAACTCGGGGATCATCGGCAGGTAAATGGAGACACGGTCGCCCTTCTTGATGCCGAGCGACTTGAACACGTTCGCGCACTTGCAGACGTGGGCGTGGAGTTGTTCGTAGGTGAAGACCTGCACGTCGTTCTCGGGTTCGCCCTGCCAGATGATGGCCGGTTTGGTGCGGCGTGCGGTTTTGAGGTGGCGGTCGAGGCAATTGACGGTGACGTTGAGCTGGCCGTCTTCGAACCAGGTGTGTTCGATCCTTTTGGCGGCCGTGTCCCACACGTATTTGCGGCCCCGGGTGGGCTTTTTGAACCACTCCAGCGCGGTGGACTGCTCCAGCCAGAACTTGTCCGGTTCACGAATCGAGCGCTCGTACATCGCTGCGTACTGCTCGGCATTGATATAGGCCCGCTTCACCATTTCGTCGCTGGGCGGAAAGGTCCGGCTTTCCTGCAGCAGAGAACTGGTTGAAACGGTTTGAGATTGCGCTGTCATGTAGTGTTCCTTTCTCGTTTGGTTTGGTTGTCGTTCAGCAAAACTGGCCCGGCGCCGTCACTCTCCAGGCCGAGTGCGTCCGGATGCCATGAATTCTAAAAACTGTATTGGTGATCGTTTCGATGGTGGTCTGCAATTCGGGCTCGACGGCCTGCCGCTGCTGGGGGGTGACCGGCAGCGTCCGGTCGCGCAGTCCGCCGGCCCATTCCGAGCTGCCGAGCATCACTCCGCCCATGCCGAAGCCAAAATCGTATTCGTCCTTCTCGCCGCAGAACGCGCGCCAGGCAAGCGCCCAGCCCCGGACGGTGTTCTCGACGTGATAACCGCCGCCACCCGCGACGAGGACGGGATGAGGATAACGCAGGAGGCGTTCGACAATTTCCGCCACCACGTTATTGGTCATGCGCAGATGAGTGAGCGGATCGCCGGCAAGGATGTCCATCCCCAGCTCCAACACCATGACGTCCGGGACAAAAGCATCGATCAACGGAACCACGATGTGGTCGAACGCGATCAAAAACGCTTCGTCATAGGCTTCGGCCGGGAGCGGCACATTGACGTTATATCCCTTGCCCGGACCTTCCCCCAACTCGTCTTCAAAGCCGCTCCAGGGGTAAAGCGTTTTGCCGGATTCATGCAGTGAGATTGTGAGGACATCGTTACGCCGGTAAAACGCGGACTGGACGCCGTCGCCGTGATGCGCATCCAGATCGAGGTAGAGGACGCGTTTGCCGGCAGCCGCCAGCTTCAGGCAGGCCAGCACCACGTCATTGAGATAACAGAATCCTCCCGCTTTCGCTTCCATGGCATGGTGAAAACCGCCCCACAAATTGAAAGCCACGTCCGCCTCGCGGGTCAGCAACAGGTCGGCGGCGGTCAAGGCCGCACCACAGGCCCAGGCGCCATATTCGAGCATTTCCTTGAATACCGGCGTATCCGGCCCGCCGAGTCCCATGCGCAAGCCTTGCACGGTTAAATCGCCGGCGGCAGCGCGCTGCAGTTCCTTCAAATAACTGGCCGAATGAAACCGCTCCAGCTCCGCAATCGTGGCCTGTCCGTGGGCCACCTCGATGCGGTTTTCGCCGCCAAGCAAGCCGAACGATCTCAGCCGCTGACGGGTGAGGGCGGCGCGCTGGGTCTTGAACGGGCAATCCGGCGGGTAACCAAGCCCTTCGGTTTCCGGCGCATAGAGGAAAGCCAACCTGCGGTTGCTCATGGGCAAAGACCTTGAGTTCGAGGTGAGAAGCTAGAGGTGAGAAATGCGACAGGACCCCGCGTCGCCGGCGATCCGGTCGACAGATCTGGCATTTCACACTCTCGCCGGGCTGCCAGGAAAATCTGGACCCTGCGAAGCCAGGACACCACAGGGCAGGCGAATCGGGTGGAGTGCCTGTGGAACACCCTTGCTGAGCTGGCGTTGGTATTTTTGCGTTTCAAGGCCATCTCACCCTGTCCGGCGCGGGCGATCGAGTTTGAAATGGACCGACTGGCCGGCGACCAGTTGTGATGCCATTCCGCCCGGCGGCGAGCACGCCTCCGCCGACAAAACGTTTCATCCGACAGTCGCTCTTGCGGTATTCCTACCGCGGCGGCGCCACCGAGCGAGGCGCGAACCTCGCGTGTGAGTAAGGCGCAGGACGGCGACCCAACCAAGCCTGCGACTGGTCCATCCTGCCGGCGCATACTACGAGTGGCACCTGGTGCGCATCGTCTGGCGCAGAAGCTAACAGGATGAAGTGCTGATTCTCAAGTCTTTTTGCTGATTATTTGCTCTTTTTTCGGCAGTTGCAGGAGAGGATTTCCTCGATGAGGTCCCCGACAGAGCGGCGCCCTCCCGGTTCACGCTGCCCTCACGCGGTCGCGTCAAGGCGAGACCTCCCACTCCCATCTGATATTCAGGACTTCGTCTTACTGGAAATCCAGTTCGTAGCTGTAAACGTTGCCGTTGAGCCTGCTCTTGATCTTGCAGTTGGCTTTATTGACCACCGCCTGCATGGACTTGTTGTCGGTAAGCACTTCGGCAGTGAACCCGCGGATGCCGTTGCGGCGGGCAATGCGCATCAGGTGCTTCAAAAGGAAAGTGCCGATGCCGTGGTTTTGCCACTTGTCACTGACGACGAACGCGACTTCGGCCAGGTTCGTCTTGGGGTCGAGGTAGTAGCTGCCCACAGCCATTATTTCCTCACCCGATGCTTCGGGCAATGTCCCCACGATGGTCACGTCGTTGCGATGATCGATATAGACGAAGTCCTGGATCTGATGCCGCGACACACGCTTCTGATGGCTCATGAAGCGATAGTAAATCGTCGCTTCCGACAGTTTGTAAAACAGGTCGCGCATCCGTGGTTCGTCGGTCGGATGGATGGCGCGGAAATTAAGCAGCGTGCCGTCGTTGAGGAGGTAGGTCGTGCGCAGCTCTTTTGGGCCGACGAGGATTTTGCCTTCCTTGTCCGACATGGTGGCGGAGAGATATTTGGCCTCGATCGCTTCGCGGAGCAGGTCGGCGCGGAACTTCGGGTGGGCGATGCTGATCAGCGCCAGCGCGCGTTCCTGCACGCTCTTGCCATGGAGATAGGCCACGCCGTACTCGGTGACCACGTAAAACACGCCCGCGCGCGTTGTCACGACACCGGCGCCCGGGCTCAAGCGCGTGACCAGGCGCGACACGGTTCCGCCCTTGGCCGTCGAGGGCAGCGCAATGATCGCCTTGCCGCCGGGGGCTTTGGCGGCGCCGCGGTTGAAATCCACCTGGCCGCCGACGCCGGAGAAGAACTTCTCGCCCAGCGAGTCGGAGCACACCTGGCCGGTGAGATCAATCTCCAGCGCGGTATTGATCGCCACCATCTTGTGCTGCTGATTGATGACGAATGAGTTGTTCACATACTCCGTGGGGTGGAACGCGAATATCGGGTTGTTGTCGATGAAATCGTATAGCTTCTGCGTGCCCAGGCAGAAGCTGGTCACTATCTTGCCCCGATCCACGGTTTTGCGCGCTCCGGTGATGACCCCGGCTTCGACTAACTCCAGGATATCGTCGGAAATCATCTCGGTATGGATGCCGAGGTCTTTCTTGTCCTTGAGAAACCCCACCAATGCTTGAGGAATCTGCCCGATGCCGAATTCCATTGTGGAACCGTCTTCAATCAGGGAGGAAAGGTTTTCGGCGATCTGCCGGGTGGTGTCGGTGACTTCGGGCGATTTGACCTCCAGCAGCGGCTCTTCTCCCGGCACCAGCACGTCAATGTCATAGGCGTGGATGCACGAGTCGCCCAGCGTGCGCGGCATGCGGGGATTGACCTGGGCGATGACGAGCGAAGCGTTCGCCGTGGCGCTTTTAACAATGTCCACCGAGACGCCGAGACTGCAAAGCCCCTCTTTGTCAGGCGGTGTCACCTCGATCAAAGCCACGTCGAGCGGAAGCTGGCCGGAATCGAACAGTCTCGGAATATCCGACAAATGGATCGGCGTGTAGTCGCCCAGGCCTTCCTGGATGATGTCGCGCACGTTTTCCGCGATGAAAAAGCTGTTCACGCGGAAGTACTGCGTCAGTTCGCGATGCGCATACGGCGCGTCGCCGAACGTAAGCAGATGCACGATCTCGGTGTCGGGCAATTCAAAGGCGCGCTTGCTCAACGCGCTCACCAACTGCAACGGCTCGCCGGTGCCGGTGCCGATGAAAATGCGCTGGCCGGGTCTGATTTTTTTGACCGCCTCGGTCGCAGAGAGAATCTGCGGCTTGTAAGCCTCCTGCCAGTTGGGGTCGTAGGTAATCGCTTTACTCATGGTTTCCAGGGACGGTTTCGACATGGGAAAGGGTCATGCGGGCGTCGGCCACGTAAGCCTGCATGCCGACGGGCCCGACGATAAACGGATTGATGTCCAGCTCCTTGATTCCGGGGTAATCGGTCGCGAGCTGGCTGATGCGTTGTAGCGCACCGGCAATCGCCTCGAGGTCCACGGGGGCCTGGCCGCGGGCGCCCTGGAGCAAGGCGTAGGAGCGCGTGCCTTTCAACATCTGCATCGCCTCTTCCGCCGTGATAGGCGCCAGGTGGAAGGTCACATCCTTCATCACCTCGACAAAGATGCCCCCCAGACCGAACATCAACATCGGCCCGAACTGCGGGTCGCGCGTCATGCCGAGGATCACCTCGCGGCCGCGCTGGCCCATCTTCTCGACGTAAGCGCCGCGCAAATGCGCGTCGGGAGCGCGCCGTTGAATGCGCACCATCATGAGATCAAACGCGTCGCGCACCTGCTCGGCGTTCGCGAGGTTGATGCGCACGCCCCCGAAATCGGATTTGTGAATGATGTCGGGCGAGGAGATTTTCAGCACGACCGGGTAGCCGAGGCGCTCGGCGATTTCGACGGCTTCATCGCCGGTGCGCGCCAACTGGCCGCCCAGGACGTTGAAGTCGTAGGCGCGCAGGATTTCTTTCGCTTCGACTTCCCCGATCTGCGGTTCGCCGGTCCGCATCTGCATGTGAATGACCCGGTCCACACGGCGGCGATTGACCGGGAACCGCGTGACCACGCGCGCCGGGCGTCGGCGCCAGGCGGCGTAATCGCACATCGCCCGGAGCGCCGTAACCGCGCGGTCCGGCGAAGGATAATTCGGGATGCCCACCGCCATCAGTTTTTCCTTGGCCGCGGCGACTTCGGTGCCGCCCATGAAGGAGGCCAGGACCGGCTTTTTGCCGTGGTGAGCCGCGGCAAGCTTCTCCGCCAGCTCCAGCGGGCGCGTCATGTTCTGCGGAGTGACGACCACCACGATCCCGTCGATCTTCTCATCCTCCTGCATCACCTCGAAGGCTTGGGCGTACCGCTCGGGATCGGCGTCGCCGATCACATCGATGGGATTTCCAAACGCCGCCGCCGCGGGCAAAAAGGTCCGGAGCTTCGCGTCGCTGGCCGGGCTGGGGGAAACCATCTTCAGACCCAGAGTTTCGGCGGCGTCGGCGGCCATGATTCCCGGCCCGCCGGCGTTTGTGATGATCGCGACGCGTTCTCCGTTGGGCAACGGTTGCATGGTGAAGGCGGTCGCATAGTCGAACAGCGCCTCGAAATTTTCGGCCCGGATGACGCCGGCGCGTTTGAAGGCCGCGCCATAAGCAATATCCGCCCCCGCCAGACTGCCGGTGTGCGAGGACGCCGCTTTGGCGCCGGCCTGGGTGATGCCGACCTTGAGGATGACGACCGGCTTGACGGAGGCGGCCTGCTCGGCGATCCGCAGGAATTTGTCCCCTTCTTTAATGCTTTCGAGATAACCCGCGATCACTTTTGTCGCGTTGTCTTCGGCGAGCGCCTGGATGAAATCCACCTCGTTCAGATCGGCTTTGTTGCCGAAGCTGATGACTTTGCCCAGGCCCAGCTTCTGGCTCGCCGCCCAATCGAGAATCGCCACACAAAGCGCGCCGGACTGGGAAATCACGGAGATAGCTCCCGGGGGCGGCACGGACGGCGCGAAGGTCGCGTTCATGTGGTGGTCCGTGTTGAGCACGCCCAGGCAGTTCGGCCCCACCATCCGCACCCCACTGGCCCGGCAAATATCAACCAACTCCTCTTCCGCTTTGGCGCCCTCGGCATTGACTTCGCGGAAGCCCGCGGTGATGACGATGACGGATTTGGCGCCGGCGTTGATCGAGCTCTGGAGGGCGCCCTTCACGTATTTGACCGCCACCATGACGATGCTGAGGTCGATCTGGCCCTGGTGCTCGTCGAGCGATTTGTAACATTTGAGGCCCAGAATCTCCTTGGCATCGGGGTTCACGGGCACGATCGGTCCTTTGAACCCGTTGTTCACCAGGTTGGCCAGCACCGCGTAACCCACTTTGCCCGGGTTGCGCGAAGCCCCGATCACCGCGATAGCCTTCGGATATAAAAGCGTTTCAAGCATAGAATTTCACCCGCGCAAAATTCCGGACATTTGGCGCAAAACTCTCACCAAAGCTTGTTAAAGACTTTACCGATTTTGCAGGACTTCTTCTTGGTCGTGTCGTCGTTCCGGATTCGGAGATCCCAACCAAGCGGACAATGAAGGAAACACGGCGCCGGGAAGGTCTGCGGCTCCCCGGGCGCAAGCCTTCACTTGATCCTGTGCTTTTGCCCGTCCGCGTTTCCGTGATCAAGTCGTCCGGGGTTAACCGCGGAAGCGCGGAACAACGACAACACTGACCCTCCCACAGGCCAGTGGCTCCCCGCTCGGAAGAACTCCTCTCACTCCGCGCTTCCATTCCATTTTATCACGCTCTCAGCGCGGCGGGAAGGACATGAAAATGTAACCGGCGTTTTCACTACCCGGGGCGTTGGGGCTGCAACCCCGCCGTGCTGAACCTCTGTCCTTCCGAGGTTCCACCATCAACCAGTTTATTCGACGACGAGGACGGGGATTGATCGGAAAGGCCCCCAAAGAACACTTCCTCTTATTCAGTCGTTGATCCCCCACGCCTCCGGAGAGGGCCGATGCGCGGGCGGATCCGCGGGTGGGAGGGGCCAGTCTGGAAAGGCCGTGCTGGAAACCGGGCGCATCGTGCCCGAGGCGGACCGGATTTCCTGCGACAGGAAATCGATCTTTGCGGCAGTGGCGGCGCCTTTCAAAAACGCGTGGGCCAGGTTGGATTCCCGGGCATCGTCACCCGTGAAGTCGAGCAGGGCGACCAGAGCCGCGGCCGGGCCCCGCTTGCGCTCGACCCAACCATTGACCCATTCTTTGACTTCCTCGGGCAAACCTCCGTCTTTGGCGTTGGCCACGATGATCACATCCGCTTCGACGGCCTCGTCCGCCGCGATCTGGCTGAGCTTCGTGCTTCGCAACACATCGAACTTCCACATGCTGCTCCGCAGTTCAATCTCGCCTTCGAACTGGGAGACCAGGAAATTGCAGGTGTCCATCGCGCGTTTGCCCGCGGCAAAATCGTCATAAGCCATCACCACCCGGAACACCGGCTTCAGCTCGGCGGCAGCGGCCAGACGGTGGGGAAGCTCAATGCTCACAGTTCAACCCTGCGCGGCTGCCCGAGGGTAGCAAGCCTTAAATAGCCTTAAAAGTTTTAAAGGAATTGCCTATATGGGTAGGTGGCTGCGCTCGTCAGCGCGCGGCCGGCCGGAATCAGGGCGGCCGGAATCAGCCGCGCGCTGAAGAGCGCAGCTACCCGATGCGCTCCGCCTCGGACCAACGCACCGCGTAACGGACCAGCTCGGTCGCCGTTTTCAGGCGCAGTTTTTCTTTGATGTTGGCGCGGTGCACTTCGATCGTTTTGACGCTCAGATTCAGGTGGCCGGCGATTTCGCGCGTGCCTTTCCCGTCGCCGATCAGTTGGAACACCTCGAATTCCCGGTCGGACAGCCGTTCGACGGGCGAGTCGGCGCCTTCCTGGCGTTGTCCCGAGAAGAGCTCCAGGATTCTGGCTGAGATTTTTCCGCTGACATAGATTTGTCCGCGCAGGATCTGGCGGATGGCGGCCAGGAGTTCTTTGCCGCCCTCCTGCTTCATGATGTAGCCGCGGGCCCCGGCCCGCAGCATCCGTTCGGCAAAAAGCGCCTCGTCATGCATGGAAACCGCCAGGATAAGGACCTCCGGGCTCAGAGCATGAATGTCTTTGACCAGTTCCAGGCCGTTCTTGTCCGGCAGCGAAATATCGAGCAACACCAGATCAGGTTTGCGGGCAGTCACCAGGTCGAGCGCCTGCCTCGCCGTGGCCGCCTCGCCCAAAACCGCCAGATCGGGCTCGTCGCTGATCAACTGGGCCAGACCCTGTCGCATCATCGGATGATCATCAACGATGAGAATTCGCTTTTTCGATTTCTGGCTTTTCCTTTTTTCGGCCGCAGTCATTGTGTTTTTTGTTGGCGCCGGCGGCGGGGATTTCGCAAATCACTCGCGCTCCGCCGCCCGGAGGATTCTCCATCGCCAGCGTTCCACCGATCATTCCCGCACGGGATTCCATGATGCGCAAGCCCATTCCTTTGTGCTTGGGCACGTGTTGGGGAAAACCCGTGCCGTTGTCGCTCACGGCGAGTTTGATCCTGCCCGGTTGCCGGGCCAGGCGGATCCCGATGCGCGTGGCGGCGCCATGCTTGAGGGCGTTGGAAACGGCCTCCTGGGCGATGCGGAAAAGATGGGTCGCCGCCGCGTGGTCCCGCACCGGCACGGGCGGCTCGCACTCGAAGCGGCAACGGACATGGAAAATTGTTTCGGTGTTCGAGGCCAGTTCCTTCAGCGCCGACATGAGCCCTTCGGATTCGAGCGTCACCGGGGAAAGTCCGCGCGCGAGCAACCGTGTCTGGCGGATCGCCGCCCGCACGTGTCTGGCCACCTCGCCGGCGCGCGCCGCATCCGCCTTGGAGCGTCCGGCGATCCTTTGTTTCAGCGCCTGACTCATCAATTCGATGCCGGCCAACTGCTGGCAAAGGCCGTCATGCAGGTCCTGCCCGAGGCGGCGCTGTTCGCGATCGCTGACTTCCAGGATGTCTTTCTCCAGGCGTTTGCGCTCCGTGATGTCGCGAATAAAGCCTGTAAACAAGCGCCGCTGCGCCAGACGCACCTCGCTGACGGAGAGATCGATCGGAAAAACGGTTCCGTCCTTGCGCCGAGCCACCACCTCCCGGCCGATCCCAATGATCTTCGCCTTGCCGGTGCGCAAATAGTCCTGAAGATGACGGTCATGCTCCTCCCGATAGGGTGAGGGCATCAAAAGGCTGACGTTCCCGCCTATGAGTTCCGCGGCGGAGTAGCCGAAGAGCCTCTAGGCCGCGGGGTTAACGGAGTCGATTAGGCCGTGTTCGTCGATGGTAATGATGCCTTCGACGGCGGTCTCGAGAATGGCGCGCAACCGTTCCTCGGTGTCGGACAACGCTCTGTGGGGGCATTTTTGCCGTGCCGTCGTCCCGGAGAGCTGCTTTGTCCCGGTTCCTGCGCTGTCGGCCTGGCGACGTTTCGCCGGCGCCATCGACTCGTCTCCGATAATTCGCGCGTCATCGTTCATATGGAACGAATCCAATATCGGAGAGCGGGGCGCAAATTCCAACCTCCAAGTGGGCCCCGACCATTTCCCATGAACCGCGTGGCGGCTTTCGTCAGGACGCCGCCAATCGGGAAGAGCCGCGGGCGCCAATGCCCGCGGTTCGTGGAGGCTCTGCGGGGGTATCAGGCGCCGGGAGGCGCCCCAATCATTTCAAGAGCCCAACAGTTGGGCCCGATACTCCGTTGGAGACTGGCCCAGGATCTTTTTGAACACGCGGTTAAAGTGGGTCAGCGATTGAAAACCGACCTCGAAGGCGATTTCGCTGACACGCAGGTTGGGATTGAGCAGCAGGTTCTTGGATTTTTCGATGCGCACGCGTGAAAGATAATCGGTGAAATTGATGCCGGTCACCTTTTTGAACATCTTGCAGAAATAAAACGTGCTGGTATTGACCGCCTTCGCGACCTGGCCGAGAGAAAGTTCCTCGGTCTGGTGTTCGTGGATGTACTCCTTGGCCCGGGTGATGACGGGCGGCTCGGCGTTGTCGTGCTGCACGACCACCTGATTGCTCAACATCGAGAGGTGCTGCGCGAAGATGGTCAACAATTTGACCACCGCCTCGTGCTGTTTCGGCGCCACCACCGTCGTCGCAAAGTACGCTTGCTTCAACGTTTCACGATCCAATTCCACTCCCCATTCGCCCACCAGCCGGACCGCGCGCTCAAACTGGGCCGGGGTCGGGCGCTTGCGGAAAACCTGGCCCGTCTGGAGAAAACCGATGAGCCGGTCGCCCAGGCGCACGGGCACGGCCGTGTCACACATGCCGATCGGGCACACGACAGTCTGCGGCTCCTGGCTCGCTCTTTGGGAAAGACCTTCCAGCACTTGCAAACAAGCGCCACACGCGCGGCTTTTCTGAGCCATGATCTGACAAAACGGACTCTCGTTCCGTTTGCCGTGAAGCGGGAGTTGCCAGGATTCCACCGGGCGCAACGCCACCGGCAGACCGGTCGTATCGCTGAAGGCGCGTTCATACTCCTGGTAAATCCTGGAACCGACCAAAGCCTCCACCAAGGCCCGATTCCCGTTGCCATTGCCGTTCCCATTGCCTCCGGGAGCGGCATAAGGGCTCCGGGCACGCAGGGTGGCTTCCTTTTTGAAGTCCGAGGCGCGCGGCGGGTTCCGGCCCTCACCGGCGTCGGCGCCGAATTCCCCCGGCTCCACCCGCTGAGCGGCGTCCCGCCTTACAAATGTTGTTTGCATAGCAGCAATTTAAGAGCAATCGAAAGGCACAACAATTGGGGAATCCCCTGATTGATAGCAGGCCATCATGCCTTAGAGGTATAGGGGACACCCTTATCCATTCCCGCCCCGGCCAAAGGCGCTCTCTGCCCGGCAATCCGCTCTTTCCAGTTCATTCCCTTGCACTTGCCTGGTTTGCCGGGCTGGGCGCGCCAGGATCGCTTGGCCGGCTGCCAGTGTCGGTTTGCTCGAGCGGCAGGTTCGCCTTCCGTCATGAATCCGGGGCTCCTGGGGCTGGAGCGCCTGACCCTTTTTTGCCTTCAATCCGACAGTCTGGAACGGTACTGGACTCTTTCGTTGTTTGGGTCGGTTGATCATCTCTGGCAGCAGCGGGCACCGGTTCGTTTGGTCACGAGCGCGGGTTTCATTGCCGCCAACGCGGTGAAAATTGATTCGGCTAATGATTTGGCGCTGCTGACATCGGTTTGCAGGGGTTTGCGCCCAAGTTTGCCAAGGGCGACATCGTGTCGCTCTCCGGCGCACAGGATGATGTGAGATATTTCCAGATCAGCGTGCCGGTCCAGCCCGGCAATTCGGGCGGCGCGCTGGTGGATGAGCATGGCAATATGGGGGCGTGGTATCGGCCAAGTTGAGCGCGCGGGCGGCGCTGTCCGCGAGCGGGGCGTTGCCGGAAAACGTGAATTACGCGGTGAGGAGCAGTTTTCAGCTGGGCTTCCTGGAATCCGTGCCGGAAGTTACCGCGAAGCTGAAAGAACCCAACACCAGGGAGCGGAAGTTTGATAACGTGGTGAAGTCGGCGGAACAGGCAGCCGTGTTGGCATTGGTCTAATAAACGGACCAGGGCTTTCTGCCCGCTTCTCAGGGCGAGGAATGTGTTTTTATTAAGTTGGCCTGGTGGGGCGAGGCTACTGACGAGCGGCCATTTTCCCACGGACAGTCGGCTCGCGAGCACGCTCGCCCCGCCGCTCTGCGAAGCTCCAAAATTCTTTTCGCGTATTTCGCGTGGTCCGCGGTTCTCTTCGCGCTGAACTCGGGCTTTCGATTTGAGCCTCGTTACCTCGGCTGCTACAAAATCAAATTCCCAGCCGGCCGATGAATTCCTGGGCCAACAGTTCGTACGCCGCTGATCCGGCGCTGTACTTGTCGTAATAAATGATGGGTTTGCCGAAGCTCGGCGCTTCCGCCAGTCGCGTGCTGCGCGGGATCACCGTTTCAAACACACGATCGCCAAAGAACTCCCGCACTTCGCTCACCACCTGGTTGGCCAGGTTGGTCCGCCCGTCGAACATCGTCATCACCACGCCCAGAATCTCGAGCCGCGGATTGATGCCGTTCTGGCGGAGTTGTCCGAGGATGCGGTTCATCATGGACATGCCCTCCAGGGAGTAATACTCGCATTGCAGCGGAACGATCAACCCATCCGCCGCCGCGAACGCGTTCAGGGTGAGCACTCCCAGGGACGGCGGGCAATCGATCAGCACCAGGTCAAACCGCTCCGTCGCCAGCACCGGCCGCAGCGCTTGCGCCACCCGGACCAGGTGGCCGTCCGCTCGCGCCAGTTCGATGTCCGCACCGCACAAATCCATCTCGCTGGGAATCACGCTGAGCCGTTCCCAAGCCGTGCTCTGGATCTTTTCGACCAGGCTCCCCTCTCCCAGCAGGGGCCGGTAAGCGCTCCCCCCTTCGACTTTCTCCAGACCCAATCCGCTGGTGGCATTCGCCTGCGGATCCAGATCAAACAGCAAAACACGCTTGCCCACCGCCGCTGCGCACGCGGCCAGGTTGACCGCGGTGGTGGTCTTTCCAACACCGCCTTTCTGGTTGGCGACGGCAACAACTTTGGCTGGCACGCAGCAGGTTTAATGAATCCGGGCCACCGATTCAAGCATTGGGTCGTGGCACAGTGCGCTGGGGCGAGACTCCCGGCGAGCCGCGGGTCTGGCAAATCGTCCGGTTTCCGGTTCGCGAGGATGCTCGCCCCACCAACTTTTTGGCTAAGCGATACCACTACCAAGCATGGAGCACGCAGAGGATCGTGACCGGGTCGGCGGGGAGTTCCGCCTTCAGGCGGTTGCCCAAAATCGCCCTTCCGCCGCCCCCGCAGGCGGGACCTCGAACCTTTCGCTGGATTTTGCGGCGCTTCGATTGCATCATACACTCATGAAATTGATCCTTTCGACACATAACGTGACCTTGACCAAGGCGATCGAGGACCACGTTCTCGGCAAGCTCGACAAAGTGGAACGCCTGGATCACCGGGCCGTTGATGCGCGGGTAACACTGGAGCACGACCACACCCGCATTCCCGAGCGGCAGTTCTCCTGCTCGATCCGGCTGGCAGTGCGCGGGCCGGATTTGTTTGCCGAGGCTCGTGAAAGGGATCTTTACGCCGCAATCGACCTGGTGGCCAAGAAAATCGAACAGCAGATACGGAAACGGCAAAACAAATTCAAAGCGCGCAAGCACAAAGTCGGCGCCCGCTCGAAGCGCACGCGCCAGGAAGCGGCGCTGTAAGAGGTTCGAGGTTGAGAATTGAGGGTTCAGAGTTTCAGCCTGACTGGGCCCCGAAGCATGCGGCGCTCAAGACTTGCCGGTTGAAAGCCCGGAAATGACCGACTAACCGTGTCCTCCTTCAACCCTCAACCTTCAACTCTCAACTCTCGACTGCTCCTCCGCGCCCGCGTCGTCCTGCCCGTCTCACAACCGCCCATTGAAGACGGAGCGGTTTTGGTTTCGGGCAACCGGATCGCCTCCGTCGGATCCAGGACCGATCTTTCGCGCCTAAGCGGCAACACCATGGTCGATCTGGGTGATTCCATTCTGCTGCCTGGCCTGGTCAACGCTCATTGCCATCTGGATTACACCCGCATGGCCGGGACGGTGCCTCCGCAGAAATCGTTCACGGACTGGATCAAGCTTATCACGACCGCCAAAGCCGGGTGGAACTATTCCGAGTTTGCCGAATCGTGGCTCTGTGGCGCCCGCATGCTCGAGCGCACCGGGACCACCACGGTTGCGGATTTCGAAGCCGTGCCCGAATTGCTGCCCGAAGCATGGACGGCCACACCATTGCGCGTCATTTCCTTCCTGGAATTGACGGGCGTAAAGAGCCGGCGCGACCCGCGAGCGATTCTGCGCCAGGCCATCGCGCGTATTAAATCCCTGCCATCGGGACGTTGCCGCGCTGCCCTGGCTCCGCACGCGCCTTACTCCACCAGTCCGGAGTTGCTGCGGCTCACCGCCAAAACCGCGCGCCATCGCCGGTGGCCGATGTCCATGCACGTGGCGGAATCCACCCAGGAATTCGACATGTTTATGCATGCGCGCGGCGAAATGTTCGACTGGCTTCGGCGCAATGAGCGCGACATGAGGGATTGCGGCATGGGTTCCCCCGTCCAGCACCTGCAGCGCAGCGGCGTCCTGAGCGACAACCTGGTGGCCGTGCATGTCAATTACCTGAGTGACAAGGACGCCGCGCTGCTGGGGAGAAACAAAGTCAGCGTCGTCCATTGTCCGCGCAGCCATTTCTATTTCCGACACCATAAGTTCCCGTACCGCGAACTCACCCGGGCCCGGGTTAACGTCTGCCTCGGAACCGACAGCCTCGCCACGGTCTATAGAACCCGCAAAACCTCGGTCGAACTGAGCATGTTCGAGGAAATGCGCTGTTTTGCCGAGATTCACCGCCGCTCTTCGCGCAGGACAATTCTCCAGATGGCAACCACGAACGGCGCCCGCTCGCTCGGTCTGGCGGGCGAGGTCGGCGAACTCTCCAAAGGCGCGTTTGCCGATGTCATCGCCATCCCGTTCCGCGGAACCGCGGCCGAGGTTTACGACGCCGTTCTCGATCATCGCGGGGAGGTGTCGGCGTCCATGATCGACGGGCGTTGGGTCGTGGAGCCAAACTGACAGCCGTTGCCGGCCCGCCAGTGGCAAAAAAGGGAGTCTTGGTCTGTAACCGCTCCCGGAAACAACCCGTCTCTAGAATTGATGCAAGTGAAAAACAGTATGAAAAAACTACTTCCACGTTTCTTTGTCACCGCCGCCGTTGTCAGCCTGATCCTCTTTGCCGGTCCGAATCTCCTCGCCGGAGCTTCGGCTCCGGGGGACCTGCTGCGCCAAGCCTATGCCACCCTTTCGGCGGCCAATCACGACTACAAGGGACATCGGGTTGCCGCCATGAAGCATGTCCAGGCCGCGGGCAAACTGCTGGGCGTCGAACTCCGAGGACACGGCCGAGGACACGAACAACAGGGTGATTCGGACGCCCAACTCCGCGCCGCGCAGAACCTGCTGGAGCAGGCACGCCCCGCGCTGAGTGGCAAACCGCTGAAGCGCGTCAACCGGGCGATCCATGAAATCTCCGTCGCCCTGAATCTCCGGTAGCTGACGCGCAAACGCGAACAACACTTCATACGGATCAATCCGGCGCTCCACGCGGCTACAGTCTCGCGTCGTCGTGGCGGTGTCCGGAGGCACCGCCGGATGGCCGGACTCTCGACTTTTGGTTGCGGCGATGCCCGGCGGTGTTTATTTGTGTCCCGCTGTGGTTGGAACCGGGAACCTCAACAACCTGGACACCGAACTGAGCCGACGCCTTGACGCGCTGCGGGCACTGGGGCTGCATCGGGAACTGCAGCGCGTGGATTCGCCGCAATCGCCCCGGGTCAAAATCGGCGACAGGATATTCCTCAATTTTTCATCCAACGATTACCTCGCCCTGGCCAATGAGCCACAAATCAAGGAAGCGGCGGTCAGAGCTGTCGAGCGTTACGGGGCCGGCGCCGGCTCGTCGCGGCTGCTGTGCGGGTCGCTGGCTCCCCATCACGAACTCGACGAAACCCTGGCCAGCTTCAAAGGCACGGAGGCGGCCCTGAGTTTTTCCAGCGGATACGCCGCGGCCATCGGCACCCTCTGCGCCCTGGCCGGCAAAGACGACGTCATCGTCGTTGATAAGTTGGTTCACGCCTGCATCGTGGACGCAGCGCGGCTCTCGGGAGCGAAACTGCGTGTCTTTGCCCACAACGATCTTAACGACCTCGAAAAGATCCTGAAATGGGCCCGGAGAAGACCTGGCGCCTGCCATCCGGCACCCCGCGCCCTGGTGGTCACCGAGTCCGTGTTCAGCATGGACGGGGACCAGGCGCCGTTGGGCGAGTTGATCGCGCTCAAGGAAAGATACGGCGCGTGGCTGATGGTCGACGAAGCGCACGCCACGGGGCTCTACGGAAAGCACCGCCGCGGCCTCGCAGAAGAATGCGGTCCGAGCGGTCGAATCGAGATTCAGATGGGCACGCTCGGCAAGGCGGTCGGCTCTGCGGGGGGCTGCATTTGCGGATCACGCACGCTCATTGAGTATCTCATCAACCGCGCCCGCAGCTTCATTTTCTCGACCGCACCCGTGCCGGCCGCCGCCGCGGCGGCTGCGGCGGGCGTCCGATTTATCCAATCGAACGCCGGCGAGAATCGGCGAAATGCGCTTTGGGACCGGGTGCAGGAGTTGAATTCAAAATTCAAAATTCAAAATTCAAAGAATCGCAGCGCGATCATTCCCGTGATCGTTGGCCCGGAAGGCAAAACTGTCGAAGCTGCAGCGGCGCTCCGGGAACAGGGCATTTTCATTCCGGCCATCCGTTATCCAACCGTGGGGCGCGGCAAAGCCCGTCTTCGTGTCAGCGTAACCGCGGCACACTCTACGGCCGACATCTGCGAACTGGCCGCGGCCCTCGTCCGCCTGCAGCTCGTCAATCGCAAATCGTAAATCGCAAATCGCCAATGCATCGGCTTTCCCAACTGGATCGGCAATTCGTCTGGCATCCATTCACCCAGATGCGGGACTGGCTCAGGCAGGAGCCGATCGTCATCGTGGAAGGCCGGGGAGCAGTCTTGCGGGACCTGAAAGGCCGGGAGTATCTGGACGCCAACTCGTCCATCTGGACGAACCTTCATGGGCACAACCATCCAAAAATCAATGCCGCCCTCCGGCGGCAGTTGAAGAAAATCGCGCATTCCTCCGCGCTTGGCCTGGGCAATGAACCCGCCTCGTTGCTGGCCGGGAAACTGGTTGATCTCGCAAATTCCATTTACGATTCCCGATTTCCGATTGACGCGCCAACAGGCAGGACAGCGCGTAAATCGAAAATCGCAAATCACAAATTGTCGAAGGTTTTTTTCTCCGACGACGGCTCGACGGCCATCGAGGTCGCCCTGAAGATGGCTTATGAGTTTGCGCGTCGTGCGGGCCGAAGCAGCAAACCGAGGTTTCTCTCCCTGGCGGGCGGCTATCACGGCGACACCATCGGCGCAGTCGCACTGGGCCACATCGATTTGTTTCACAAAAACTACTCCGGGCTGCTGTTCAAGACGGACGAAGTCATGTCGCCGTATTGTTATCGTTGCCCGTTCAACCGCGCCCGGCCGGATCGGGCGGACGCCCGGACCTGCCGGAAGTGCCGCTGGGAGTGCGTGGATCAAGTCGAACGGAAGTTCGCTGCGCAAAGGAAGCGCGGCGACGGGTACTCAGGCTTCGTTTTTGAACCGCTGATCCAGGGCGCCGCCGGCATGATTCCACAGCCCCCCGGCTGGCTGCGGCAAGTGACAGGGCTGGCGCGATCCCACGGCGCGCTGCTCATCGCGGACGAAGTGCTGACGGGGTTCGGAAGGACGGGAGTTCCGAATTCCGAGTGCCGAGTGCCGGGTTCCGGGTCGCGCGTTCCGCAACCAGGACTCGAAACCCGTAACACGATACCTGCATTTGCATGCCAGCAGGAGGGCGTTCACCCCGATCTTCTTTGCCTGGCCAAGGGCCTGACCGGCGGTTACCTCCCGATGGCCGCCACGTTGACCACCCAACAGATCTTCGACGCCTTCCTTGGTGACTATGAAGAGTTCAAGACCTTTTTCCACGGCCACAGCTACACCGCCAATCAACTCGGCGCGGCGGCAGCCCTGGCGAACCTCGAATTGCTGCGGAGTGCGGACTGCCTTCGAACACGCCGCGGGCTGCAGGCAATTTTGCACCGGGAATTACAGAGTCTCTGGCGCTTGTCGCCGGTGGGCGATGTTCGACAGGTGGGTTTGATCGTCGGGGTTGAACTGGTGCGGAACTGGCGTGCGCGGCAGCCGTTCGATTTGCGGGAGCGCGCCGGCATCCGGGTCTGCGGAGCCATGGCCAGGCGCGGCGTGCTGACGCGCCCCATCGGCGATGTCATTGTGCTGATGCCGCCGTATTGCACCACGCAGCGCCAGGCGGAGACGATGGTGGCAGCGCTGCGCGAAGCGATCCGGGAAGTGCTTTCCTGATTTGAGTTGTGAGCATCACTGCAAAACCGCACTCCTGCCTTTCGGGATTCGTCCGAGGTGAAACGCCATGAACCCTTGCAGAAACTGTCGCAGCTCCGTGGCTTGCGCTTCGCTGAGTTTCAAACGCCCGACCATCGTCCACTCGTTCGATGTCAGAGCCGCGGCTATTTGCCGTGTGCCCGGCGTCAGCGGGCTCCGCCGCAAATCCGGTTTCAATCCCAGTTCATTGAGCAACTTGAGTTCCCAGGCAAAAACCGCTTGCGGCTGCGGCGCCGTCAGCGGGACCGCTTCGAGAAATCCCCGCATCAGACCGAAAATGGCCGGCAACGGAGTCTCTGTTTCCGTGATTTGTTCGATGAGCGCGGCGCCGTAGGCGGCCTGCCGCAGATACCCCAGTTCGTGTCGCAAAGGGCCGTGAACATCAATCACGCTCACTTCCCGCAACGTGTGAAGTTCGGATCGCCGGCTCCGCGCGAAACTGATATCCGCTTCGTAGAACAGGTCCAGTTTTCCCCGAAACGGCGATTTTGGGCGCAATGCGCCTTTGGCGATGGTGCTCAGACGGCCGCAGGCGGGCGTAAGCCAGTTCACAATCAGGCTCGTTTCGGCGAACCGTCGCGCGCGCAAGACGATGCCGTGAGCAGATTCAATCATGTTCGAACCAGGAATGAACGCGAACCAGGACATCCCGGGAATGGACGGACGCGAACGGCGCGAATTTACATGAGTCAAATCCGCGATCATTCGTTAAATTTGCGTTATGGCTCTCTGGCATCCGCCTTCATCCGGGGCGTGATTTATTTCAATTTGGCCGGTGTCGATTCCGGCGTGATGGAGCCCAGGCTGATGATGTATTTGATGCCCTCCGCGACCGACATTTCGAGCCGGGTGACCTTGTTTTCAGGGATCAGCAGCAGGAAACCGGACGTGGGGTTGGGAGTGGTTGGCACGAACACGCAAACCAGTTTCTGATTCAATCTGGCCGGCGCCCCGACCTGTTCTTCGCTGGTGATGAACCCCAGCGCGTAGGTGCCCGGATGCGGAAACTCGACCAACACGACCGTCTTGAAAGCGTTCCTGTTGCCGGAAGTGAGGGCTTCGTTGATCTGTTTGGTGGCTCCGTAGAGCTTGTTCAGGAACGGCACCTGCAGGAGCGCAGCGTCCACCCATTCGATCATTCGCCGGCCGAAATAATGCCGTGCCGACACGCCCACCGCGCAGATCAGGCAGATCGCCACCAGGAATGCGATGGTGCTCCAATACCAATCCATCGGGCCCGCGCCATGATCCTGGTGTGTGAGTTCGCGCGGGAGGAAGAAAAGCAATGTATCGGTGAAGCTGGCAACCGTGCCGAAAATCCAAATCACCGCGCCGATGGAGATGGTGGCGGGCAGCACCACCGCCAACCCGGCAAAGAAGTTGCCTCGCTGTCGTGCCCAAAAGCCTCGCTTCACAGACTCAGTCTAGGGTTCCTCGATCATTTCCTCAAGGGAAAGCGAGGGGATTTGCGACTCACGAGTTATGATTTACGATTGCACAGGCGCGCCGGGAACGGCCGTCTCCGGCCAACGTTGAGAGCGCGAAGCGTCGGCCGAGCTGCCGAAGCAGGCGATCCTCCTCGCGCTTCATCCGGCGCCGGCCGGCCGGTCGCCGGTCATCGAAACCGCGCAAGTGGAGCACGCCGTGAATGAGATAACGGGCCAGTTCGCTTTGCCAACTGGTGCGGAAGCGCCGTGCCTGAACAACCGCCCGATCGACGCAGATGACGATTTCGCCGTATAAAGCAGGACGGGCGTCTCGCCCGTCCGGCCCCAAAGGGCAACGTGACAGGCGAGACGCCCGTCCTGCTTTGTCTGCATAGTCGAACGTAATCACATCGGTTGGGCCCTGGTGCCGCAGGAACGTCTCGTTGAGCCGGGCCATTTCCTTCGCGCCGACGAGACAAATCCCCAGATCAAAATCCTCCTCGTGCAAGGCATCCCGAAGCAGGCACCGGATGAACCGGCGCAGGCAATCAAGGTCAACGGGGGCCGCGCGCCGGCGGTGCACGATGTGAAGGTTGCCGTTCACGCTTCTTCCCCGGCGCGAGACGAACGCGCTTTGCCGCGATGCTCTTCGTAGGCGGCGATGATGCGTTGCACCAAAGGGTGCCGGACGATATCGCGTTTGGTGAGTTCCACAATGGCGACGCCTTCGACGTGTTTCAGCGCGCGGTGCGCTTCAATCAGCCCGGATCGTTTCGGCGGCGGCAGGTCCACTTGCGTTTCGTCGCCCGTGACTACCGCTTTCGAGTTGATGCCGAGCCGGGTGAGAAACATGAACATCTGTTCCGTCGTTGAGTTTTGCGCTTCGTCCAGAATGATAAAGGCATGGTTGAGCGTGCGGCCGCGCATGTAAGCCAGGGGCGCAATTTCGACCACTCCCCGTTCGGTGTGTTTCTGGATTTCTTCCGCCGGCAGCATGTCCTGCAGGGCGTCGTGCAGCGGGCGCAGATAGGGCATGATTTTCTCGTAAAGGTCGCCCGGCAGGAACCCCAGGGCTTCTCCGGCCTCGACGGCCGGGCGGGTGAGGATAATGCGTGACACTTTCCCTTCGCGCAGGGCGGCCAGGGCCAGCGCCACGGCCAGATACGTCTTGCCCGTGCCCGCCGGACCGACGCCAAAGGTCAGATCGTGATGGCGAATGGCGTCCACATACTTCTTCTGCCCGACGGTTTTGGCGGTCACCCCGGCCTTCCGGTCGGAAGTCACGATGCGGTCGCTCATAATGTCTTTGAGCGCGGAGACGCCTTCGTTTTTGACGATGCTGAGGGCCTGGGAAAACTCGCGGCTGCGAACGGCCAATCCGGCCTTTACGGAATTCTCCAGCAGCAGAAAAAGGTGTTTGGCGCGGTCCAAGGCATCGGCGTCGCCCTCGAGTTTGATCCAGCCTTCGCGGGATGTGGCTTTGATGCCGAGCTGGGCTTCGAGCGCCTGCAGATTGCGCGGGTCGTTGTTGTACAATTGCTGGGCCAGGCGGGCGCTCTCAAAATGGAGGGTTTCAGTGGCCATTGCCGGTTGCGGGTTGTGGATTGCCGATGGTCATACCGGGTGGGACGTGGAAAATTGCAGCTCGTTGCCGCGTTGAATCGTTGCATCGTCGAATCGTCGAATCGTTAGATCGATCACGCGGCCTTTGCCGATCTTGGTGCGCGCGGGGACTGTTCCGCTGTAACGATTTAACGATGCAACGATGCAACGGTTCATTGCGCGAGGGCCGAGCGCAGTCTGGCGGCCAGTTCACTTAAGGCCTGGGGCACCACCGTGGTGTCCGCGAGGACCGGCATGAAGTTGGTGTCCCCCTCCCAGCGCGGCACAACGTGGATGTGAACGTGTTCGCGAATGCCGGCGCCGGCGCACTTGCCGAGATTGATTCCGATGTTGAATCCGTCGGGCTTCATGACTTGAGTCAGCGCGTCAAGACAACGGCGGGTGAGCCTCATGAGATCGGCGAGTTCCTGATCCGTCAATCCCTCCAAATCCGGAGTCTGTTTGTACGGAACGATCATCGAGTGCCCCCCCGTGTAGGGGTATCGGTTCAGGAGCGCGAAGCAGGTCCGGTCGCGCGCGATCACGTAATTGGCTTCATCCTCGTTCGACTGAGCGATGCGTGCAAAGAGGCTTGGGTCGAGCGCGAGCTTGGGTGCCAGGATGTATTCGATCCGCCAGGGAGCGTGCAACGGTTCCATGCGCACACACTAGTAACAGCCCGGGGAAAAGTCAAAAGTTCACCGCGACAGGCAGGCGTACAGTTCAGCCGAAAAGTTGGTGGGACGAGCGTCCTCGCGAGCCGGAAACCGAACGAGATTTGCCTGAGCAGCGGCCCGCCGGGAGTCTCGCCCCACCGAACTGCACCACTACGCCTTGGCCGGCTCCAGTTGGTCGCGCAAAACGTGGACGAGCGCCTTGACGGCCAACTCCATGAACAGGAAAGGCTTTGCAATGAAATCATTGCCGCCGCTCATGCTGGAGTTGGCGCGGCTCTCGAAGTCGTTCAGACTGGTCACAAAGACCACCGGCGTCTTTTGATAGGCGGGCAAGCTTCGCAGCTTGCTGCACAACTCAAACCCGTTCATGTTCGGCATGTGGACATCGAGCAGAATCAAATCAAACTTGCTTTGTGATAACAGTTGAAGAGCCTGGAGCGGGTCTTCCACGCTGACGGTTTTGAGTTTCGCCTTTTCCAGGGCGTAAATGAGGGCGCGCCGCGAGATCGCCTCATCATCCACCACCAGAACGTTGGCCGGGATCGCCTGTTTGGCGGGCGCGTCACCTCGCTCGAACAGAATCCCCAGGAAATCGATGGCCGAAGCGACGGTTCGCAGCGTGGAGGCGTTGATGTTTTCGGGCTTTTCGTGAAGCTCCCGCAGCAGGGCCTCGAGCGCATCGCTCATGTGCGCTATCTGCGACATGCCCACAATGCCGGCATTGCTGGTTATCGAGCGGACCCGCTGGCAGAGCTGTTGGAGCTGTTGCAGCCGCGCGGTCTCGTTCTCCACCTTGATCAAGCCCTGGAGCAGGACTCGCAAGGCCGCCAGCGTCACCGGGAATCCCTCCACAAAAGACTTCCGGAGTTCGGCCTGGAATTCCCCGTCGGGATCACCGGCAGCCGCCGGCCCGGCGTGCGATTGCTCCTGCCGGTTCAAGACTGGACCCGCGGGGGCCCGGGCCCGAACGGCAGCGGGCGCGCCGGGTCTATTGACCGGGCCCTCCCCGTCCAGGACACGGTGGAGAGTGCCAATGACCTGCCGGGGTGTGCAATCGGCTTTGGCCAGGCATTTGGTGGCTCCCGCTTTCCAGGCTTCCTGAACGGTGCTGGAAAGATAGGTGTTGGTAAAAACGAGGATAGGCAATTGCTGGAATTCACGTTCAAGGCGGAGTTTCCTTATGACTTCAACTCCCGGCACCTTGGGCAGCATCAGGTCCAGAAGCACCGCATCCGGACGAAATCCCCTTACCATCTTAAGACCCGCCTCGCCATCGAAAGCAATCTCCACCTGGAACCCTTCCAACAGGAGTTTATTGCGATAAACATTCCCAAAAACTTGATCATCTTCGATGAGCAGGATCTTTTTGTTCATGTTCAGGTTTGGGCAGCCAGATCGGACGGTCTGCCCAATTGAGCTTCGAGATAGGCGCGGATGCGCTTGAACTCTTCTTCCACCTGATGGGTCAGCTCCGGAGCCTGGGCCAGGTTTCCCTCGTCGGCCTCAAGTTCGAGCTGGCGCAGGAACTGCACGATCCGGTTCATGCCGCACGTGGCGCTGGCCCCGGCACAGCTATGAGCCACCCGCCGCACGTCCGGGGCCGAGCCCGCCTTGACCGCGGCGGCCAATTCCTGGACCTGGCCCGTCGTCTGCGTCAAATAAAGCGTTATCAAGTCCCGGAGTTCATCCACATTGCCATTCGTAAAGTCGTTCAGGCGATGCATGTCCACGGGAGGTTCCTCGACCGGTGCGTTGGCCGGAGTTGACGACGTGGCCAACGGTCCGGTCGCTGTGGCGGTTGGGGAAACCTTGGGGCCGGCCGGGTTGGCGGATTCCGGAAGCTTCGCCGTGTCTGCCCAGCGTTCGATGATCTTGCGCACGTCTTCGGGGCGCACCGGTTTGGCCAGGTAATCGTCCATTCCGGCCTTGAGGCACCGTTCACGATCGCCCGGCATGGCATTGGCGGTCATAGCAACAATGATGAGGGGGGACGTATAGTTCGGGAACCGGGATGGGTCCCGTTGTCGTTCGCGGATGATGCGGGTGGTTTCCAGTCCATCCAGATCAGGCATTTGCACATCCATGAAAACGATGTCGAACGGCTGCTTCTCGATCGCCGCGAGGGCTTCGTGGCCGTTGGCTGCGATCTCAGGCTTGTACCCCATTTGCTGGAGCAGACGCAGTGCTACCTTCTGGTTGATGGCGTTGTCATCGCACAACAGCAGCCGCAAAGGCTTCCGTTGAGCCAGTGCCGGATCCAGCTTCGCGCTCACCGGCGCCTTCCTGGCGGCCGGCTTGGAACCCGACACAACCCGGAGCAGGACTTCATGAAGCTGGGCCGGCTTGATCGGTTTGGTGAGGCAACTGGCGAAACCGGCGCCGGTGAATTCCGGGGCATCCGCGCGCACCCCCATGGAGGTCAACAGAACCAGCGGCATCTTCGTCGCGCCGGGCAATTTCCGGATTTCACCGGCCAGCGTCAAACCGTCCATGCCCGGCATCTGCATATCGAGGATGCCAAGGTCGAATTGCTCGCCGGCGCGCAGCCATTGCAGAGCCTGGGAAGCACTGGGTGCGTCCCGCGGGATCATGCCCCACTTGCTGGTCTGCAGGGTTAGAATGCGGCAGTTGGTCGGGTTGTCGTCCACAATCAGCAGACGCAAACTGGCCAGTTGTGGCTGCGGCCCTTCCAACGCGGGCGGCTGCTCTTCCGGGGCGGCCTGCAGGGGCAGCGTAAAATTAAACGTGGACCCCTTTTGCGGCAGGCTTTCCACCCACATTTTACCCCCCATCAGTTCGACCAGCCGTTTGCTGATGGCCAGGCCCAACCCGGTGCCGCCATACTGGCGCGTGGTTGAAGCATCCACCTGGCTGAACGATTTGAACAGGCGCGCCAACCGCTCCACCGGAATCCCAATGCCGGTGTCGCGGACAGAAAAATGCAGGTGCCAGGGTTCCTTGTCCTTGCCCGCTTGGGGAGCGGACAGCACTTTGGCCTGGACGACGACTTCGCCGGCGGAGGTGAATTTGATCCCATTGCTGACGAGGTTCACGATCACCTGACGCAACCGTGTGACGTCGCCAACCACCTGGCGAGGAACACCATCCTCCATTTGATATGCCAGGTCCAATTTCTTCTCGGAGGCTTTCGTGGCCAGCAGGTCCAGCGCATCCTCGATGCAGGTCCGCAAATCGAGAGGGCGAAGTTCCAGGTCGAGCTTGCCCGATTCAATTTTGGAAAAGTCGAGAATGTCGTTGGTGATCGTGAGCAGGGCTTCGCTGCTGGCATAGACCGTTTCGACATACCCGCGCTGCTCGTGGGTGAGGGGGGTTTCCAGCAGCAAGCCGGCCATGGCGATGACGCCATTCATGGGAGTGCGGATTTCGTGGCTCATGTTGGCCAGGAATTCCGCTTTGGCGCGCGCGGCGCCTTCGGCGGCAAGACGCGCCCTCAGCAACTCCCGGTTGGTGCGCGTCAATTCGTCCTGCAAATGCTTGGTGCGGAGCGCCCGGCAAACCCGCGCCCGCAGTTCCGCGCTCTCAAACGGCTTGGTCACGTAGTCCACCGCGCCCAACTCGAACCCTTGCAGCTTGTCAGCAGTGCCGTTCCACGCAGTCAGCACGATGACGGGAATGGGTTGAATTTCCGGAAGGTCCCTGAACTTTTTCAGCAGTTCGAAACCATTGGTGTCCGGCAGGCCGAGGTCGAGCAGGATCAGGTCGAACCGTTGCTGCTGCACCAGGGTCAGCCCCTCCGTCGCGTTGGCGGCGCTGTCCAACGTGACATTGTCGTCTTGCAGAAGGGCGGCGAGCACTTCAGGCATTTTCAAGTCGTCTTCGATCAGCAGCACGCGTGACGCAGGCAAATTCATATTGGATTGCTATCCAACCGCACCAATCAGAAATCGACAACCGTAAAGCACATTCAACACCAAACTTCACACCAGGCCAACCCCTTTTTGCCGCCGACGCCCCGGGGCGCAATCCAGCCTCGTCGGCTTGCGGCCGGCCGGGCCATCGCGCCGGCTGCCAAATCGCCGCTTCCTGGAGACACGCCGGCATTGGCTTGAAACGAGACAAAAGCCGGCAATTCCCGGACAGGCCCTATCCTGCCGCGAATCCCCGAATCGGTGAAAGAAACATTGCATGAGGCACCCCGGGGCGGGTAAAATTCAGCGCATGTTTCAAACTGTGCTCAACCATGGTGCAGTTGCTGAAGAATCCCCATTTCGCGACCGGTACTTGAAAGCATACCGGCTCATGCTGCTGTCGCGCATGCTGGATGAAAAGTTTGCCAGTCTGTATCGGGCGGGCAAAATTCACGGGGGAGTCTTCATGGGGCGCGGCCAGGAGGCATTGAGCGCATCGCTGGGGCTGGCTTTGCGCCGGGGTGACACATTTGCCCCGTTGATCCGCGATCTGGCCGGGCGTCTGGCGTTCGGAGAGCCCGTTCTGGACGCGGTGCGCACCTACCTCGGCTCTCCTCTCGGCCCCATGCGCGCGAGGGATGGAAACGTTCACCGCGGCCGGCCGCTGGAAGGCATCCTTCCCATGGTAAGCCATTTGGGAGCGATGATTTCGGTGGTCAATGGAACCTTGATGGCGCGCCGGCTCAAAGGCATTTCGGGAACCGTAGGAGCCGCCTGCCTGGGTGATGGCGGCACCTCGACCGGCGCGTTTCATGAGGGATTGAACCAGGCCGCGGTGGAGCAATTGCCGCTGGTGTTGATCGTGGCAAACAACCAATACGCCTACTCCACTCCAAATTGCCGGCAATTCGCCTGCGGCTCGCTTTTGGACCGCGCCTGCGCATACGGGATCGACGGCCGCGCGGTGGATGGAACCGACCTCGAGGCTTGCCTCCGGGTGGTCGGCGCCGCCGTCGACGACGCCCGCGCCGGGCACGGCCCCCAAATGGTGCTGGCGACACTCCTTCGACTCTGCGGGCATGGCGAACACGATGACGCCGGCTATATCGATCCCAAGCTCAAATCCTCACCGCTCGGGCGTGATTGTCTGAAAGTGGCGGAGGAGGAATTGCAGCGCCGAGGTTGGGCCGATGCCGGAACCATTGCGAAGTGGCGCAGCGAAGTGGCCCTGACCATCGAACAAGCGGTCGCCCGCGTCCAACGCGAGCCCGGCCCGGATCCTTTCCGTGAAAACTGGTGCGCCTTGAGTTCCCGTCATTTGAGCGAAGGGCGTGAATGAATAAATGTGTCAAACATCGAGTGTCAGGGTTCAGGGGCCAGGCGCCGGATTTCCGCCATCCCCTGATGCCTGGCGCCCGACACCCGAGACTGCGCAGGCCATAAATGAGCATTACCTATCTCGAAGCCATTCGTGAAGCGCAAGCGCGGGCGCTGGCGGAAGACCCGCGAGTGTTTATCTACGGCCAGGATGTGGGCGCCTTCGGCGGCGCGTTCAAAGCCACCAAGAATCTGGCAAACGCCTTTCCCGGGCGGGTGCTCGACGCGCCCATCAGCGAAGACGCGATCGTCGGCCTGGCCGTCGGCGCCGCCATTGAGGGCATGAGGCCGATTATTGAAATGCAATTTGCGGATTTTTCCACCTTGGGCTTCAACCAGGTGGTCAACCAGGCCGCAACCCTCTACTGGCGCACCAATGTCCCCTGCCCCATCACAGTCCGCCTTCCCTGCGGCGGCACGTCCGGAAGCGGCCCATTCCACAGCCAGAGCATGGAGGCGATCTACGCTTCGTATCCGGGTTTGATCGTCTTGACGCCGGCCACGGTGGAAGATGCGTATAGCCTGCTGCTCGAAGCGGTCGCGATCGACGACCCGGTCATTTTCTGCGAACACAAGCTCCTCTATTATCATCTCAAAGCGGAGAAGCTGCCGACGGAAGCGTTGCCGGTCGGCAAAGCCCGGATTGCGCGTGAAGGCCGCGACATGACGATTGTGGCGTACAGCGCGATGGTGCACGAAGCGCTGGCGGCGGCCGAGGAACTGGCTCCCGAGGGGTATCAGATCGAAGTGGTGGATTTGCGTTCGGTGAAACCGCTGGACACCGACACCGTCATGGCGTCGGTCGCCCGGACCGGGCGCTTGCTGTGCGTTGGGGAATCCTGGCCCTGGGGCGGGGTGACGGCGGAAGTCATCGCGCGCGTGGTCAGTGAAGGCTTCGGTTTGCTGGACGCGCCGCCGCAACGGCTGAACGCCAAGGACACCCCGGTGCCGTATCATCCGGGCTTGTGGGCCGCGCATCGCCCCACGACGCGCAGTATTGCCGCGGCCGCTCGCAACCTGCTCCGGCAATGAACAATAAAAATGAAGAGTTAAGAATTCAAAATGGAGGAAAGGGACGGCAGCCTCAGGCTGCGGTCCTTTCTCATCTTGCATCCTGCGTTCTTACTTCTTAATTAATTCCATGCCTCAGATCCCCATCATCATGCCTCAGCTTGGCGAGTCCATCGCCGAGGCCGTCGTCGTCCATTTCCTGGTAAACCCGGGTGACTCCGTGGAAGCCGACCAGGACCTGGTTGAGGTCGAGACCAACAAGGCCACCATGAACGTGGCTTCACCGTGCCGCGGCAAGATTGAAAAATTCCTGGTTCGAATCAACGAGAGTTATCCGGTGGGCGCGACGCTCGGTTACCTGGAAGCCAGCCAGGAGGATGCCGCCCGGCTGGGGTTGGATTCGCCGCCCGGCAACGGAGAAACCAACACCGACACCGACCGGCTCCAACTGGAGAACGCCCGGAAGAGCGTTCGGCCGACTGTGCGGGGCTTGCCCGTGCCGGCGAATGCCGCCGGCGCCAGTTTCATGTCGGCCCGAATGAAAGCGCGCATCAATGAGCTCGGGCTCCACGCGGCCGACCTGGCGGGCGTAGCCGGCAGCGGTGGCGCCGGGCGGGTGACCATCCAGGATTTTGAGAAATTCATCGCGCATCTCGAGCAGCACAAGCTCAGCCAGGCCTCTCCGATGCGGGTCAGCGTGGCCGACGCCATGCGACGGAGCTGGACCCGACCCATCGCCCACGTGGGCAAGTCCGTCTGCCTTGAACCGCTGTTCATTTATCGCAAGATCTGCAAACCCAAGCCGGGACCGGCGGTGTGCGGCTTGCGCGCGTTGGCGGTCGCCCTCGCGGAAAACAGCGCGCCGGCAGGCCGACTGGTCGGAAACAAAATCGTGCACCCCTCTTCCATCGACATCGGCTTCGCCGTGGAAGCCGAAGAAGGCGTGCTGGTGCCGGTGATCCGTGACGCGGATAAAAAGTCGCTCACAGATCTGGTGGCTCCCTACAACGAACTCGTCGAGCTGGCGCGTCAGCGCAAGCTGCCCCCGGAAGCCACCGGCGGATCGATCGCCACCATCACCAACTTCGGCACCTTCGGCCTGGAATGGGCCACCCCCATTCCGTTGCCGGAACAAACCCTCGTGCTGGGCATCGGCGCCGCGCGAAAAGTGCCGAGGTGGGATGTGACCAAAGGACAGTTTGTGCCAGTGATGGAAGCCAGCCTCACGCTCAGCTTCGATCATCGCGTGCTGGACGGCGGCGCCGCCGGTCGTTTGCTGTCGCGGGTCGCGGACTTGCTGGCCCAACCGGAAAAACTGTAAATCCATCCCGTGCCCGCGCTAAGCGCCTCGTGTTTCGAGCCTTTGGTGTCTTCGCGTCTTCCCCTCTCCACCGCCATCGGGCGTGTCTCGACACCACCACCGGAACGCCGGATTCAGCCGGCAGCGACACGCGCCGGTTGCCCACCCGCCGCCTAAATCCCGCCGTTCCACGCAGGCACGGCACCGTGTCTTGGGGGTGGTGCCAAGTTCGCCCCGCGGACAGCCGCGACTGCAAAAAAACATTGCCCCCTTGGTTGATTACGGGTAGTCTCCGGACAGAACCGTGCCGGTGACCCCAGCGTCTGCTGACCGGCCAGGTCGCAGTTAGCTTTTGGAGTTCGACGGCTGAACGAGCTGATATTGCATTTATGCGGATTCTGCTTCAGCAAAAAGAAACCGGCCTATACTTCAAAGACATCGGCGCCTGGACCCGTGAAGCCGGCGAAGCCATGGATTTCCTCAGTTCGACTTCGGCGATTGATTTCTGTGTGATGAACCAAATCTCGGGCATTCAACTCGTCCTGAAGTTTGAAGAGCAGCGATACGACATTGTGCTGCCGGTGTCACCGGAAACGCCGCCACACTGGGATGAACATCGCCGTTCGGCTTGACCGCCTCCGTGTCGTTCAGCGAAAGAACAAACGCAACGGCGCGTAACCCGTCATCGCTTGCGCACTTCCCCACCGGGTCCTATGCTGTCAAGCATGGCCACCAAACTCATTGACGCGACGAACCATGACCGCATAGAGAGATTGGGCCAGGCCGTGCTCTCCGGCAAACCTATCCTCCGGGAAGACGGCCTCTGGCTTTTTCATCTCGAAGCGGCCGCCGATGTTTTCGACTTGCTCTCCTGGGCGAATCGCATTCGCGAGCACTTCAAAGGCAATCAAATCCACCTCTGTTCGATCGTGAACATCAAGGCGGGCGGCTGCTCGGAGAACTGCCGCTTCTGCGCCCAATCCGCTATCTGCCAGGCCAATTCCCCTCGTTACGGATTGATCGAGGCGCCACCGGTCCTGGCCGCCGCCGAGGAGGCGAGAACCAACGGCGTGAACGCCCTGGGGCTGGTGGCCGCCTGGCGCGGGTTGGAGCAAGGCCCCGTGCTCGAGGAGATTTGCAGTCGCTTTGAAGAACTGAAGAACAGCGGCACGGTGCGCCCCGATGCGTCCCTGGGAATCATTTTGGATCAGAAAATTGCCGACCGCTTGAGGCGGGCCGGAGTAGAGTGCTACAACCATAACCTCGAAACCTCGGAGCGCTTCTATCCGCAGGTCTGCTCCACCCACACCTACCAGCAGCGCCTGCAGACCATCCAATTCCTCAAACGCGCCGGGATCAAGATCTGTTCCGGCGGCATTATCGGTATGGGCGAAACCCGTGAAGACCGCTGCGACCTTGCGTTCTCGCTCCGGGACCTGGGCGCCAATATCGTGCCGGTCAATATCCTCAATCCCATCCCCGGCACGCCGTTCGCCCGGAAAGAACCGCTGCCGCCCCTCGAAATCCTCCAAACCATCGCCTGTTTCCGATTCATTCTGCCGCGGCAGGAAATCATGGTTGCCGGTGGGCGCGCGGTGAACTTGCGCGATTTGCAGAGCATGATTTTCATGGCCGGCGCCAGCGCGCTCATGGTGGGGAATTATCTCACCACGCTGAACCGCGCGGTCGAGCAGGATCTGCAAATGCTCAAAGACCTCGGCCTCGATCCAAAGCGGGCTAAACACGGCTCTTCGGACCAGCCACCGCGCGGGTGTGACTCCGACTGGGAACTCGCCGGTGTCGCCGACTGAGCCGCTGCATGGATGTTTACGATTTGCGATTTACGATTTACGCAGTCATGCCGATTCGCTCGTCAATCGCAAATCGCAAATCGTAAAACCCAATGGAGCGTCTCGGCAAAAATATCAACGGCTATTTCGGCGACCGGATTGAAATCCAGGCCGTATTGCGCGACGTCAAAACCGCGGCACGGCAGCATGCCTGGACTTCAGAGACTTTTTTGGCGCACGGCAAATTAGAGTTATTCGCCTTGCGCCGTCCGCCCGGTGCACCTCGCGCCTCGCATTACGCATCCCGCATCTACATCAGCACCGGCATTCACGGAGACGAGCCGGCCGGGCCTTTGGCCGTCCGCCAGCTCCTGCAGGATGACAAATGGCCACCGAACGCGGATTTGTGGCTGTGCCCCTGCCTCAATCCAACCGGCTTCGCCTTGAACCGGCGGGAGAACCATCACGGCATTGACCTGAACCGCCAGTACCTGCGCCCGAAAGCGGAAGAAACCGTGGCTCATGCCGCCTGGCTCGAACGGCAGCCGGCATTCGACCTGTGCCTCTGCCTGCACGAAGACTGGGAGTCCCGCGGTTTCTACATTTACGAACTCAACCCGGACCATCGCCCTTCGCTGGCGGAGCCGATCGTCCAGCGGGTCGCGAGACTCTGTCCGATTGACCGCTCGGAAACGATTGAAGGCCGGTCGGCGAAGGGTGGAATTGTTCGCCCGGGCGTCGATCCACGCACACGCCCGGAATGGCCGGAGGCTTTCTATTTGCTGACGCACAAAACGCGCCTCTCCTATACCCTGGAAGCCCCGTCGGACTTCCCGCTGTCCGTCCGGGTGTCCGCGCTGGTCGCGGGCGTAAACGCCGCGCTGGAGAGCTGCACTGCCGGGAATCACGCCGCGTATAATGTCGGTGCGGTGTGACGGCTCGCACGGAATGCTCGCAACCGCCGGTGAACTCTCTTGTTGGATGTTGAGTCTTGACCCGAGATTCCTGAGATTTGACTCCAGATTCACGTTGAGGCAAAGAGGAGCGCGAAGCGCATGGAGTGCGGCGATTCATCGGCGCTTTTGAGCGGAGGATCGCGGCGGAGATCAACGCAAAGCGGTGATAAATCACCGCCCTCCAAATACTGGCGCAGGTTCCATCCACCCGCTTAAACATGACGTTTCTTTGTCACGTCTCCGCCCTTCGGAAGTGGCCGAGCGCCGAAAACGAGAAGAGGGTGGAGTCAGGCAGAACGGAGATGGGCATGGGCCGTTCCTAACCCGCCACGTTCTTCCGCTGGTCCATCCAGGTTTGCCCGAGCTCGGTCAGCGTTTTGTGCTTTAGAAGCTGCTCCGCCATCGGGAAAACAATCCGCTCCTCTTTATCGAAATGTTGACGGCAGGAAACAATCAGAGCCAGCAGCAGTTCGCGAGCTTTTTTCGCCGCCTTCGCCTTTTGCACCCGAGCCAGCATTTCATCGATCTCTTCGTGTTCCTGGTGAAACGTTTCGCGGTGCCCGATCTGCTCGAAGCAATGTTCCAGCGGCCCGATAAACAAATCGTCCTCCGTGCGCGAATGCTCCTGCAAAACCGATTCCAGCAGCGCGGCCACGCTCTTGAGTTGCGCCAGCGTCTTGAGCCGCGGCGCCGTCTTTTCGACGTGATCGAAGAGATTGTGGAACACCAGGTGTTCCGCGAGCAATGCTTCGGTGATTTTCATGTCACGACATCGATTTGGCGTGGGGCTGTGCCTGCCGGCACAAGTTCATCCGCCGGCTCTCTTTTAGCGGATTCAACCGGAGGACTCAATGATGTTTACCGAGGCAATGGGCATTGAACAACAAAGAAAAGAGGACCATTTTCGCGTATCGGGCCTGTTTCGCGGTTCACCTCATCTTCGCGGTTCTCAACTCTCAACTCTCAATCAGCAACCCTTAAACTACAGGGAGGTCCGACTCGACTCGGGCCGTTGCTCTTCGTTAAATCAGGTGTATGCGAGCCATGACATTCCGAAATCCCTCGAGAAAACCGCTCCAAATGCCGTTTGCGCCACGCAGCGCTCTCCCTTTCGCTTTTTTGCCGCCGCCTTTGCCCAAAGGCTTCCTGGGGGCGTTGCTTCTGATCGGCGCCAGCGCCTGGGGTTCCAGCCCGTTCTTCAATATTCTGGATTACGGCGCCCCTAAGGATGGTTCGACCCGTTCGACCGACGCGATCCGCGCCGCCATCCAGGCGGCCAAGGCTGCCGGCGGAGGAACCGTGTACATCCCCCCGGGCAGGTATGTCACCGGCCCGATCGAACTCGTCAACAATCTCACGCTTTATGTCGACTCGGGCGCCACCCTGGAGTTTCCGGCCGACCGGCTGCCGTTCACCAAGGGGCGGCAGCAAGGCATCGAATGCCTTACACCCGTCCCGCTGATCGGCGGAAGGAATCTGGAAAACGTCACCATCACCGGCCGGGGCACGCTGAGGACCGACAATGCGGCGTGGATGAAACTCATGCCGCGCGCGCGCCGTTCGGACAACGATCCGGGATCGGCCAACGGACCCAACTGGCAACGCCTTTTGAAGGAGCTCGAAGTGAAAACACCCGCGCCGGACGAGTTTTATCAGAAAGCCGCGCCGGAACTCCGGCCCTCGTTCGTCCGCACCATGGACAGCAGGAATATTCTCATCGAGGGCGTTCATTTTGTGGGTTCGTCGATGTGGACGATCCACCTGCTCTACTCCGATAACGCCGTCGTCCGCAACGTCATCATTGAGACTTATCCGGGCGTGCACACCGACGGCATCGCCGTTGATTCCAGCCGCAACGTGCGGATTTCGGATTGCTATATCGACACCGGCGACGACGGAATCGCGCTCAAATCCGGCAAAGACGCCGACGGACGGCGTGTCAACCGGCCCACCGAGAATGTGTCCATTGCGAATTGCACGGTGCGTCACGCGCACGGCGCCGTGACGCTCGGCAGTGAGATTGCAGGAGGCATCCGCAATGTCGTTGCCAACAATATCACCTGTGACGGCACCTGGATGGGTGTGCGCATCAAAAGCCGTCGCGGCCGGGGCGGCGTGGTCGAAGAGATCCGGTTCGACAACTGGACGATGGAAGACGTCGGCCAGGCAATCGATGTGACCAGCTATTATCTCATGGAAGGCGAAGTGAAGACTTCCGCACAACCCGTTTCGGAACGAACGCCGGTGTTCCGCAACATCGCCGTCAGCCACATGACCATCAACCGCGCGCGGGTGGCAATCAACATCGAAGGGCTGCCGGAGATGCCGATTTCAGGACTGCGTATCAGCGACGTGATCGCGTCAGCGAAGGTCGGGATGAAGGCCTTCGACACCCTGGCGCTGGAGTTGCACAATGTTCAGGTGAACGCCGAAAGCGGACCGGCTTTCCTGGCGCAAGATTCGAAGGAACTGGAACTGGACGCCGTGACGACCCGCCGACCGTGGCCGGGAACTCCGGTGATACGGCTGGACCGTTGCTCCGGGGCCATCGTCCGGAACTGCCGGGCGTTTGCAGGCACCGACACATTTCTCTCCGTCCCTCCAGGCCAATTGCCGAACCTGGTGCTGGAAGGGAACATGCTCGGCGGCGCGCGGAAGGCGACAGACGAGGCGGCAGGCGCTGAACCGACCCGCGAGCCTCCGACGGAGGATTGAATCTGCCGCGGCGCCTCCGGCACGCGCTGGGGCTATGGCGGCCGGGACGCAGCTCGGCACCGGGTGAGAACTTGGAGGGCATTGCCCTGTCAATGCCCTGATCCGGAAGTCATGGGGAAGTGACGGAGCACTTCCCTCCAGCGAAAGCAGGTTCCTGGGCAGATCAACGATAGGTTTTATCGTCGACGCGGCTGAGATCGATCGTGTCGTTCAGGACGCCGACCGTCACCACGGCGAATGTAAACACCTCCGTGCCGGGTTCGAGGTGGCCGCCAAACGCTTTGTCGGCATTCGCCAAGGTCACATGCGCGTGAACCCGACCGTCGATGACATATCCGTTCATGCTCACCAAGTCCGCGGGCGCGGCCGGGTTCTTCACGAACAGATCCTTGGACGGAAAGGTGCGGTTGCTGACCGAGTGGATGTGGTAACCGCGCACGGAACCCAGCGCGGAGAGGATGACGGCATTACGAATCTTCTGCTGCTTCACCATGCTCTCCAGACCTGCCAACAGGTCGGTTTGATACTTGAATCGCAATATCAACACACGCTCGAACTGTCCGCTGATGGCATACACCTCGGGAACTTTGTCGCTGTTCGGCTTGGAATCGTCGGCGACGCTGGTGGCCTTGGTCATTTCGGTGCGGGTTTCCTGGCTGCCGGCGAGGCCGGCCATGGTCAACAAGGCGAGAAACAGAATCAGCTTTTTCATTTTTTTCATAAGAGGGAACGTGGCGCCTCCAGAAAGCGCCGGATACGGAATCGCCGATAAACCCAGAACACCAAAAGCCACAGCGCGAATGCGGACGCTGACTGCCACCACTCCTGAAGAAAAAGGAGAACGGCTCCATAGATCGGCAGCAGCCAACGGCCAAGCCACAAGCTTCCAATGCACACGAACATCAGCAGCATGTAAGGCAGGAACACTGCCGAGCGCCACAGAATCGCCCACAATCCTTCCCAATCCAAACGTCCTTGCAAGTGCAGGCGATGATGTTCGCCATCAAGATCGCTAAGCCGCATAATTCTCCATCCCCGCGCACGTGCAGACCGGATTCCGGTCGCCGTAAACATTGTCAATGCGGCCGACCGCCGGCCAGAACTTGTGTTCGCGCAGCCATTGGGCCGGAAAGGCCGCCTGCTCGCGCGAGTACGGGCGGTTCCAGTTGTCCGCCGCTATCATGTCGGCGGTGTGCGGCGCGTTTTTCAGCAGGTTGTTTTGCGGATCAGCCTGGCCGGTTTCGATCGCCTCGATCTCGGCGTGAATGCTGATGAGCGCGCTGCAAAAACGGTCCAGTTCTTCTTTCGATTCGCTTTCGGTCGGCTCGACCATCATGGTGCCGGACACGGGCCAGGAAATGGTCGGCGCGTGAAAGCCGTAATCCATCAATCGCTTGGCGACGTCCTCCACCGTTACGCTCTTGAACGCGCGCAGGTCGAGGATGCATTCATGGGCGACCAGCCCTCCCTGACCTCGGTAAACAACGGGGAAAAAACGCTCGAGCCGTTTCGCGATATAGTTGGCGTTCAAAATGGCGACGGCCGTCGCCTGGGCAAGACCGGCGCCGCCCATCAGGGAAATGTAAACCCAGGAAATGGGGAGAATGCTCGCGCTGCCCCAGGGCGCGGCCGAAACCGCTCCCGTCTCCAATTTCGACTTTGAATTTTGAGATTTCACAGGAATGACTGCATGACCCGGGAGAAATTCCACGAGATGTTTCGCCACACCGATCGGCCCCACGCCCGGCCCCCCTCCGCCGTGTGGAATGCAAAAGGTCTTGTGCAGGTTCAGATGACAGACGTCCGCGCCGATATCCGCCGGACGGCAAAGGCCGACCTGGGCATTCATGTTGGCGCCGTCCATGTACACCTGCCCGCCCTGGGCGTGCACCACAGCGCAGATTTCCTTGATGGCGGTTTCAAAGACGCCGTGCGTGGAAGGATAAGTCACCATCAATGCGCCCAGATTGTTTCTGTGCTGTTCAGCTTTGGCCCGAAGGTCGGCCACGTCGATGTTGCCGTTGTGGTCGCAAGCCACAGCGACCACTTTGAAACCGGCCATAACCGCGCTGGCGGGATTCGTGCCGTGAGCGGAGGTTGGAATCAGGCAGATGTTGCGATGTGGTTCGCGGCGCTGTTCGTGATAAGCGCGAATCACCAGCAAGCCGGCGTATTCGCCCTGGGAGCCCGCGTTGGGTTGCAGCGATACGCCGGCAAAACCCGTGATTTCCGAGAGCCACTCTTCCAATTGCCGGAAAATGGTTTGATACCCGCGCGCCTGGTCCGGCGGCGCAAACGGATGCAGCCCGCCGAACTCGGGCCACGTCACCGGCAGCATCTCCGCCGCGGCATTCAACTTCATCGTGCAGGAGCCGAGAGGAATCATCGAGGTGGTCAACGACAGGTCGCGCGACTCGAGCCGCTTGAGGTAGCGCAGCAGCCCGGTTTCCGAGTGGTAACGGCTGAAAACCGGATGGGTCAAAAAAGGCGAGGTGCGAAGCGGGAGCGGCGGGACGCCGGGCCTCAGGCGCCATGAGTCAGGCGCCAGGTGCGACTGGATTTGGCTTACTCCGAAGCCAGGGACTTTGTCACCGTTGAACACCCGCCAAATTTCCGCCACATCGCTTTCGCCGGTGGTCTCGTCGAGAGCGATACCCAGCGTTTGTTCGTCAATCACCCTGAAATTCATACGATGCGCTTCGGCGGCTTTCAATATTTCCACCTGGCGCTCCGTGCCGGTGTTCACGCGGAGGGTGTCGAAAAACGGGTTTGAACCGAGTTCGAAATCCAGTTGCGTCAAGCCTTGCGCGAGGATGGTGGCGAGCCGATGGACGCGCCGGGCAATGTTCTTCAAACCATCGGGGCCGTGATAACACGCATACATCGCGGCCACACTGGCGAGCAGCGCCTGCGCGGTGCAGATGTTGCTGGTGGCCTTTTCACGGCGAATGTGCTGTTCGCGGGTCTGCAGCGCCAGCCGCAGCGCGGGACGGCCGCGCAAATCTTTGGAGATTCCGACGATGCGCCCCGGCACGTGGCGCTTGAACGAGTCGCGCGTGGCCAGGAAAGCCGCGTGCGGCCCGCCGTAGCCCAGCGGCACACCCAGCCGTTGCGCGCTGCCGATCGCGATGTCGGCGCCGAATTCACCCGGTGGACGCAGCAGCGTCAGGCTCAGCAAATCCGCCGCCACAGCCACCAGCGCTCCGGCGGCGTGGGCCTTCTCAACGAGGGGCTGGTAGTCGTGAATCGCCCCGTACGTGTCCGGGTATTGAACGAGCGCGCCACAGACCCGTTCATCGAACTTGAATCTCTCGTGGTGGCCGGCGGCGATTTGTATTCCCAAGGCCTTCGCGCGCGTTTTCAAAACGTCGATTGTCTGTGGGTGACAGTCTGTCGAAACCCAAAAAACAGGCCGCCCCGACTTCAGGCGGTGACACACGATCATGGCATCAGCGGCGGCGGTCGCTTCGTCGAGCAGCGACGCGTTGGCCACATCCATCCCCGTCAGATCCGTGACCATCGTCTGGAAACTCAGCAGCGCCTCGAGCCTGCCCTGCGAAATTTCCGCCTGGTAAGGCGTGTAGGGTGTGTACCAGCCGGGGTTTTCCAGAACGTTGCGCTGAATCACCGCCGGCGTGACGCAGTCGTAATAGCCCATTCCGATGTACGACCGGAAAAGCTGATTCTGCGAAGCCACGGCTCTGAGCGTCGCGAGGACCTGGTGTTCGCTGCGCGCGGCCGGAAGCCGCAGCGGCCGGTCGAGACGAATCGCCGCGGGAACCGCCTTGTTGATCAGTTCGTCCAGGCTTGAACACCCCAGCGTTTCAAGCATTTCCCTGGTTGCCGCCGCATCCGGACCGATGTGGCGACAAGGAAAGAGATCGAGATCATTCGTTGAACCGGACTCTGCCCAATCCGCTGCCGGGGCTTCCGCGGCGGACGCTGCACACGCACGTTGATCGATTGTTTCCCGAACAGACATGGGACGAAAGTAGGTTGGCGCGGGGGCAAATCAAGCCGGATTTGGCCGCGGCGGCATCAACGGCGTCGGCGTGCGGCAGGAAAACCACCAAGCCGCTCAGATACTGAAGTCGAAGGGATTGAGCGGTTCTTGTTGCAGCTTGCGCGCGCGAGCGCACAGTTCCGCGACGGTTACCCGTTCCATGATGTTTACGACCGCTTGGCGAACTTCCCTCATCACGCTGCGGACAGCGCAACGGGATTCATCCGGGCAGGAACACTTTTCGTAGAACCATTCGCTCACGCAACTGACCGGGGCCAAGGCGCCTTCCAGATGCCGCACGGCCGTCGCGAGAGTGATCTCCTCCGGCCGACGGGCCAGCCGGTAGCCGCCGGCGACGCCCCGTTTGCTTTGCACCACGCCGGCCGATTTCAAATCGTTGAGAATCTGTTCCAGAAAACGCTTGGGAATATTCTGTTGCTCGGAAATGGTTCGAATGCGCACGACGGCCTGATCGTAGTTCAGCCCCAGCACCAGAAGGGCTCGGAGGGCGTACTCACCGCGGACGGACAATTTCATAACAGAATCATATAATCTACATTGACATTATCAAGAATAATTGTCCGCCTGCTTGTACGCCTCATAGAAAATTCACTATAAAATATGCACATATCTCTATTGACATAGTAGAGTATAATGATATTATTCACGCCGAATTGGTAATCAGGCCGGGGTATGATGCGACAGTAGTTGCGGTTGAGTCGGATGGATATTAGCCTTTGCCGATCCGATTTGACGAGTTTCCAAGCAGGCGTAATGTTGTGCCCGCTCCGGCTATGGCGATAACCCCAAATACAAATACAACTATGACAACAAAGCAGAAACTGACCTGGTTGGCTCTCGTTGGCGGATTAGCCGCCAGCCCGGTACAGGCCGAGGACACCAACACGACTGACGACATCAACGCATTGCGGCAGCAAATCGACGCCTTGGACCAAAAAGTGCGCGTTCTCGAACGGAAGCGCGAGCTGGACCAAGACGCGGCCAAGGAAGCAGTCAAACAACCCGCCCCGACGACGCCGGTGATTACGGCGGGCGCGAACGGCTTCAGCTTTAGCTCGGCTGACACCAATTTCGTGGTTGCCTTGCACGGACTGCTACAACTGGACAGCAGGACTTTCTTCAAAGACGGCGGGATCAAGGGCAATGACAGTTTCATCCTGCGCCGGGCCCGGCCGATCCTTCAGGGAACCGTTTTCCGTGACTTTGATTTCCTGTTCGTGCCGGATTTCGGCGGCAGCACGGTGCAAATCCAGGACGCGTATCTGACTTATCGTTTCCGGCCGGAACTGCAGTTGCGCGCTGGAAAGTTCAAATCGCCGGTCGGGCTGGAACAACTTCAGGCGGATCCGGCCACCTCATTCAATGAACGGTCGCTTGTCACGGACCTGGTGCCCAACCGGGATGTCGGGGTTGAGTTGCTGGGTGATTTTGCCGACGGGGTGGTTAGTTACGCCGCCGGGATCCTCAACGGCGCGCCCGATTATTCAAGCACGACGACCAACGCGGACTTTGACGACAACAAGGCGTTTGCCGGAAGGTTGTTCCTGCAGCCGTTCAAAACAACCTCTCTTTCGGCGCTTCAGGGGCTGGGATTTGGCGTCGGGGGCAGCTACGAAGTGGATCGGACGACCAATGCGCCGTCGCTGACCCCGGGCTTCACCACGGACGGTCAACAAAAGTTCTTCGCCTACAGCTCCGGCGTGGCGGGAAACGGGACGCACTGGAGACTCTCCCCGCAAGGTTACTATTACTACGGGCCCGCGAGCCTGCTGGCAGAATATGTAATCTCCGATCAGGACGTCAGCGACTCCAAGGGCGATTCCGCCGACCTGCACAACACCGCCTGGGAAGTTTCAGCCGGCTGGGTATTGACCGGTGAGGACGCCGCTTACGTCGGAGTGTCACCCAGCCATTCCTTTGATCCGCTGAACGGGCATTGGGGCGCGCTGCAGTTGGTCGCGCGTTATGCGGAGTTGAATGTGGACAATGCGGCCTTTCCAACCTTTGCCTCTTCCAGCGCCTCGGCTTCGGCTGCGCAGGCATGGGCCGTGGGTTTGAACTGGTATCTGAATCGGAACGTTCGGTTAAACGCGAGCTTTTCGCGGACAACGTTCGACATTGTGAGCGGCGCGAAGCTGCCGTCAGCGCCCGCGGTGATCAAGCAATCGGAAAACGTCTTCTTTACGCGAATGCAACTGGCATTTTAACTGGCGGCGAACAATGGGTCTGCATTGATAAGATGAAAGCCTTCCTGAACATCTTCGCGGTCCTGGGTTGCTGCTGGCTCCCCCTGGCCCCGGCCGGGGAAATCAAGCTCCTGAATGTTTCCTACGATCCCACCCGCGAGTTGTATCAGGATTACAACGCGGCCTTCTCCAGGTACTGGAAGGAGAAGACCGGTGACACCGTCACGATTCAACAGTCGCACGGCGGCTCGGGCAAGCAGGCGCGCTCGGTGATCGATGGACTCGCCGCCGATGTCGTCACGCTGGCGCTGGCCTACGACATTGACGCTCTCGCTGAAAAGGGGAAGCTGATTCCAGCCGATTGGCAAAAGCGCCTGCCGAACAACAGCACGCCCTACGTCTCGACCATCGTGTTCCTGGTCCGGAAAGGCAACCCGAAACAGATCAAGGACTGGGACGATCTGGTGAAGCCGGGCGTGTCCATCATTCCCGCCAACCCGAAGACGTCCGGCGCGGCGCGATGGACTTATCTGGCTGCCTGGGGCTACGCGCTCAGGAAAAGCAATGGCGACGAGGCCAAGGCGCGTGAGTTCGTGAAGAGCTTCTACAGGAACGTGCCGGTCTTCGACACCGGCGCCCGCGGCGCAACCACCACGTTCATTCAGCGCGGCATTGGCGACGTCCTGGTCGGCTGGGAGAACGAGGCGCTCCTGTCACTGAAAGACTCCAAACCGGGCGAGTTCGAGATCGTCGATCCTTCCATGAGCATCCTGGCGGAACCACCCGTCACGTGGGTGGATCGTGCGGTGAAAAAACACGGCACGGAAGCAGTTGCCAAGGCGTACCTGGAATACCTCTACAGCCCGGAAGGCCAGGAAATCGCGGCGAAGCACTTCTATCGTCCCCGGCTTGAATCCGTCGCGCAGAAGCACGCCGGGCAATTCCCGAAGATGAATCTGTTCACCATCGATGAAGTATTCGGTGGCTGGCGGAAGGCCCAAAAAACGCACTTCAACGACGGCGGAATCTTCGATCAAATCCAGCAGGGCAACCGTTGACCTTAACCTTCCCGTAGGCTTACGCATTTCGGGCTTTCCCCTGGGCGCGCGCCCAATTATTTTTTGCCAGGCACTTCAGCATGATGAGAAAGCGATTCAACGCCCTGCCCGGGTTCGGCCTGACGATGGGCATAACCCTTTTCTTTCTCAGTGGGATCGTTCTTTTTCCGCTCGTTGGCTTGGTCATTCGCACCCTCGAACTGTCGTGGACGGATCTCTGGCATCTGGCGACCACGGATCGGGCTTTGGCGGCTTATCGGCTGACGTTCGGCGCTTCGTTCGCCGCGGCAGTCGCCAACGCCGTCTTCGGCACTATGCTCGCCTGGGTGCTGGTGCGGTACGATTTCCCCGGGCGGCGCGTCATCGACGCGATGGTGGATTTCCCCTTCGCGCTGCCAACCGCGGTGGCGGGGCTCACCCTGGCGAATCTTTTTGCCGCCAACGGCTGGCTGGGGCGATTTCTTGTTCCGCTGGGCTTCAAGGGCGCTTACACGCCGTTGGGCGTCGGGATCGCCCTCACGTTTGTGGGCATGCCCTTCGTCGTCCGCACGCTTCAACCGGTGCTCGAAAACCTGGAACGCGAAGTGGAGGAGGCCGCCGCCACCCTGGGGGCCGGCCGCTTGCGCACCTTCGTCGGCGTGATTGCGCCCTCGCTGCTGCCAGCCATTCTCACGGGGTTCGCTCTCGCGTTCGCGCGCGCGATCGGCGAATACGGTTCGATTGTGTTCATCTCCGGCAACCTGCCCTACAAAACGGAAATCGCGCCCTATCTCATTGTCATGCGGCTCGAGGCATACGATTACACGGGAGCGATTGCGCTGGCGGTCGTGCTGCTGATGTTTTCCTTCGTGCTGCTTGCGGCGATCAACCTGCTGGAGCAGTGGGCCGCCGCATTCCAAAACTGATATGCGTCAACCCGTGAGAAAGGAACTGAACGCGTCCCGCCGGCCTTCCCAGCGGGGAACACAGGAGTCGCCCTTCGCCCGGCGGTTGCTCATCGCCCTGGCATTGGCGTTTTGCCTGGTTTTTCTGTTGCTGCCGCTGGCGAACGTCTTCGCCCAGGCTCTGGCCCAGGGCTGGAGTTGCTGTCGGGACTCGGTCACGCACCCGGATTCGCTGGCGGCGATCCGCTTGACGCTTCTGGTGGCGGGCATCACCGTTCCGCTTAATGTGGTTTTCGGACTGGCTGCGGCTTGGGCCATCGCCAAATTCAATTTCCCCGGCAAATCAATACTGATTACGGTGATTGACTTGCCGTTTTCGGTTTCGCCGGTGGTTGCGGGCTTGATGTTTGTGGTGTTGTTCGGGCTGCAAGGATTTTTCGGCCAATGGCTGGATGCGCATGATATGAAGATTATTTTTGCCGTCCCGGGGATCGTGCTCGCGACTCTGTTCGTCACCTTTCCCTTTGTGGCGCGTGAGTTGATTCCAGCCATGCAGGCGCTGGGCACGGAACACGAGCAGGCGGCATTGACGCTTGGCGCCAACGGATGGCAGACCTTCTGGCACGTGTCATTGCCGTCCGTGAAATGGGCCCTGATTTACGGCGTCATCCTCTGCAACGCCCGGGCCATGGGCGAGTTCGGCGCGGTGTCCGTCGTCAGCGGCCATATCATCGGCCACACGGAAACGATGCCGCTGCGCGTCCAGGCACTCTACGAAGGCGGCACGGCAGCCAGCAGCGCGGCCGCCTTCACCGTGGCGAGCTTGCTGGCCTCGCTGGCCTTGGTTACGCTGGTCCTCAAAACGTTCCTCGAATGGAGGCAGGCGCGCGAATACGAGCGGGCGCAGCAGATCAGTGGATAGTGGATGGTGGATAGTGGATGGATAGGAGTGGCGACCTGAAAAAAATGTTGTTCAACGCAAAAAAACAGGAACGGAGAAAAGAAGGGGAAAATATGTTCATCTTCGAGCGGCTTGAAGCATGGCAGAAGTCGATTGATTTCGCGGACTTGGTGTATCGAACCACTCGGGCATTCCCCGATTACGAGCGTTTCGGCTTGACCAGCCAGATGCGACGGGCGGCTGTGTCCATTTCATCAAACATCGCGGAGGGCAGTTCGCGTTTCTCCAAGCCGGATTTCGCGCGTTTCCTCGAGATCGCCACCGGGTCTGTTTTCGAGGTCGTTTCGCAATCCTTCATTTCGCGTCGGCAAGGATTCCTGGACGATGAGGCTTTTAAGAAGCTCTATGTGACAGCCGGGGAACAAGGCCGCATGCTCAGCGGCTTGCGAAAGTCCCAACTGGAGGCCGGCCGGTGAGCTCTGTCAACTATCAACCATCAGCTCCCCACTATCCAACAATCCACCATCCACTGCCGCCAGAATGAGCATTAAACTGAAGAATGTCACAAAGACCTTCGGCGATGTGGCCGCCGTAAACGATGTCACCTTCTCTGTCAACGAAGGCGAGTTGATGGCGCTGCTGGGGCCCAGCGGCGGCGGCAAGACCACCGTGCTGCGTATGATTGCCGGTCTGGAAATGCCTGGCAGCGGCGACATCTTCATCCGCGGCCAGCGCGTGAACGATCTTTCCGTGCAGGAACGAAACATCGGCTTCGTGTTCCAGAATTACGCCCTGTTCAAGAACATGAACGTGTTCAAGAACGTGGCCTTCGGCTTGAAGATCAAGAAATGGAAAAGGGCCGACATCAAAAAGCGGGTGGCCGAGTTGTTGAGCCTGTTCGGCCTGGAAGGCCTGGAAAAGCGGTATCCGCATCAACTTTCGGGCGGACAACGGCAACGGGTGGCGATTGCGCGCGCGCTGGCATCCAAGCCCAGCGTGCTGCTGCTCGACGAACCCTTTGGCGCCGTGGACGCGAAAATCCGCCAGGAACTCCGGGAATGGCTGGTGACTCTGCACCACGACCTGAACGTGACAACTATTTTCGTCACCCACGACCAGGAGGAGGCCCTGGAAGTCTCGAACCGCATCGTGATCTTCTCGGGCGGGCACCTCGAGCAGGTGGGCACGCCACGTGAAGTGTACGAGCAACCGGCGAACGAATTCGTCGCCCGGTTTATAGGCGTCATGAATGTGCTGGATGCGGAGGTCAGGAACGGCTTTGCCTGCGTGAATGAATTGCGGTTTCCCGCGGACGGCCAGCCGGATGGCGCGCAGTTGCGCATCGGCTTCCGCCCTTATGCAGTGCAGATTTCGCCGGAGCTCAGTCATTATCCGTTCCGCGCCGTTTTGCGGCACACGTTCTTCCTCGGCATCATGCTCCGGCTCGAACTCGAACTGCCCTCGGGCCTCACCCTGCGCAGCCGCATGACGAAAGAAGAATACAACCAGCTCGGGCTGGAGGAAGGGCGCGAAGTCTCGTTTCAAATCCGCAACTACCGGGTGCTGTCCATGGAGAGCTCGCGGCTTCCGCCCGAAAAGGACTCCGGCTACCAGCCGCCGGCGTCAATTGCGGAAAACATTTGACAGAATGCAGCAGCCGAAAGAGCGCAGGTAAACCTCACGCACTCCAAATGCTTCGCCATCTCTGTCACCTCAAACTGGCGCGCCACCGTTTGGACTGCGTGCGCTTTAGCGCCGCTTTGTCGTCACTACCCGCGGTTCGCCACCGGGTGGCGGCCGCCAAAACCGGTTTTTCCTCGTGCCAAGCAAACGAAGCGAAGGCGGAGAGTAACGTTGTCAAGGCAGTCACGCCACCTTCTGAATCTGGCCCGAAAAAGGGTTCAAACCATAGCCTGGGGCGGTCGCCGGTCAGGCAGGTCCCAACTATGGTTTGACCCCTTCCCCGATATCATGACCCGTTCACGTTCACAACCATTTACTTAGTAATGAATAGCTTTTCAAATAACTCTTGATCCCATTGGTTCCCCATCGCGGGCAAAGGTGCCGCGGGTTTAAGGACGCCTTTGCTGTATCCCTTGTGCGTCTCTTCGTCAATGAAGGCCCACGGTTCTCCATTAAGATACAGCGCAACCGTGTTGCCCGAGTCTGCCCAAAGCAGTCTTAATTCAGGCGGACTCTCGAACCTCATCGGTTTTACTGCTTGCTCCACACATGGGAAACAACTCATCAGCTCCACTTCTTCGGTAACAGACCGCATGTGCCGGTACAGATACGACTGGTCAGACAATACCCACTCAAAATCCTTTCGTGCCAATCCTCTCTTCCTCGGTATCGACGAATCCAACCACGCGGGCATTAACTGGAAACCCACTAAGTTTCCGTTGTCCACCACATACGCGGTGCGCAACGATATTACATTGTTTTCCTCGAGTAACGTTTTATATTGATCCAGCATATTCTGGATGTTCTACTACTACGTCCACTGCCAACCCGAATCCGAGCATATCTCTTTCAATCAATTTTAGGCCGCCCAATACGGTCTTTGCTGGCACTTTTCTATACCTCACTTTGATTCGGCCCGGTTGATTTAGGATTTATTCCGTTTGCACAATGAAGCGAAATTCGCTACAATGTGCAAACGTAAAAAATGAAGCAATCCAAATCCAAATCCCGTATGGATGGGTCGGCTGACGCCTTCATTAACCAGCGTCTGGCCTTGGGACGCGTCGCTTTCCCGCTGGCGGATTTGGTCAAAGAAACCGGGCTGTCGGTTACGGCAGCCAGAAATCAGTTGTTACGGCTGGGAAACCGGGTGACGAGAGTTTCGCCGCGACAACAGTTTTTTCTGATCGTCAGCCCTGAACACCATGCGGTGGGTGCTCCGCCAGTGGCGTGGTGGCTGCACGATTATTTTCAATGGTTGGGTGAGCCGTATTATTTGGCGCTTCAGTCGGCAGCCAGTTTACTCGGTTCAAATCCGCAGGCATTGCAGGTGACACAGGTGATGACCAATATCCCGCGCCGCACCCTTGAGATCGGTCGCATTCGCGTCCAGTTCTTTGTGAAACGCATCGTGGAGCAGACACCAATGCAACCGCTGGCAAATGCCTATGCGCCGTTGCTAGTCAGCACACCGGAGGCAACCACTTTTGATTTGGTTCAATACGCCGCGCGTATTGGTGGCATTGGCCGGGCGGCTGAAACCATCGCTCCGCTGTTGCCGCTCATTCGCCCGGCCGAATTGCGCCGTGTGCTGAAAATTGAAGACGAGCCGGCCACGGCCCAACGCCTGGGTTTTGTGCTGGATAATCTGAGGGCAACCAATTCAGCCAAGGTCGTCCAGGATTGGCTACCGTCTGATTTGGTTTTGGTGCCGCTGGTTCCGGGTTTGCGCGGTGATGCTCCTGAAATCAAACGGTGGCGAATTCTTAACAACGCTGTGGAGTTTGGACAATGATAACGCCCATCACACGCCGGGATGTCATCGCCCATCAATCGGTCGTTCCGTGGCCGAGCCAGATTCAAGTCGAGCAGGATTTATTGTTGTGCCGGGCGATAGTCGCACTGTTCGATGATTCATTTTTACAGAGCCAGATTGCGATGCGCGGCGGCACGTTGCTGCACAAGGTTCACCTCGCGCCGCCATCCCGCTACAGTGACGACATTGATCTAGTGGTGGTCGGAGAACGCCCGGAGGGTCACATTCGCAAGGCGCTCAATCGCGTTTTGAAGGGCGTGCTGGGAACTCCAAAGCAGTCAGTGTGGCACGATCTCAAACTGGCGATTCGCAATACCGTGAAACCTTCGCGGGTGCTGCGGATGACCTACGCCGTTTCTTCCCTGACAGAACCCGGCAAGAGTTTGGAGGTTGTAGTGGAGGCCAATGTAACCGAGCGCACACCGTATCGCCCGGTGGTGAGAATTCCGTTTGAATTTCCGTTTCGAGATTCAGTGGTCAGGACACAGGTCAATGGCTACGACATCCACGAAATGTTAGGGACAAAACTGCGGGCATTGTTTCAGCGTCGACGCGGTCGGGATTTGTTTGATCTTTATTGGGCGCTGACGCTGGCCAAACCGCCAGTTGATCCCGCCAAAGTTATCGGGTCATTTCAGCATTATCTTAAATTGGAAGGCAGTGTTGCCGGACGGTCGGAGTTTGTTGCGTTGCTGGACGCGCATCTGGCCGACCGTGGGTTTTGTTCGGACATGAACCCATTGCTTCGGGTGGGAATAACATACGACCCGCAGCAAGCCAGGGACTACGTGAAAACCAAATTGCTCAACTTGTTATCGGAAAGGTGAAACTTAAAAAATAATTTATTGTTGGACGCAGCGCACCCGGCCATTGATTGCAAGCAAGTAAAAATCGGCTTGAGAAAGCGCCCAAGTTTAAAAGCAACCCTGTGTTTTACCTGACAAAAGAGTGGTGGGCATCATTCGATGCTGCTGGGTGAATCTGCTGAACATCCCTCCGATCAGACAGACATGCAGACTGCTAGCGTGATTCCTAACAGCCGAGCGCCGGCTTTTCCTGGTGCCAAGTCGTGCTCTGCTCGTAAGCATGCGCGATCCTGAGGATTGTTTCCTCTCCGAAGGGTTTCCCCAGCAGTTGCAGGCCGATGGGCAGACGAGGTTGATGGAGGATAGCGGATGGTGGATTGTTGATAGTGGATAGTGGATAGGTGCCAGTAAAACCACAGGGAACACTGATCCCGCAAATGCCGGCGAGATTGCAGGAAATCGTGAAAATATCCGACAGATACATCTGCAACGGATCATCGGATTTTTCCCCGATCTTAAACGCAGCGGTTGGAGTCGTCGGCGTCACAATCGCGTCCACGCTCTCGAATGCCTTCAGAAAATCATTCCGGATCAGCGTGCGAACTTTTTGCGCGCGCAAATAGTAGGCGTCATAGTAACCGCTGCTGAGCACGTACGTGCCCAGGATAATACGGCGTTTAACTTCCGGCCCGAACCCCGCTCCGCGTGTCCGGCCGTACATCTCGATGGGATCGTTTCCCTCCACGCGCAAGCCGTAGCGCACGCCATCGAAACGCGCCAGGTTGGCGCTGGCTTCGGCGGTGGCAATGATATAATAGGCGGCAATCGCGTACTCCGTGTGCGGAAGGGAAATCTCCTCAACCTCGACGCCGAGCGAATGCAACTTTTTCACCGCTGCGTCCACTGCGGCTTTCACCTCCGGGTCGAGCCCTCCGACCATGTACTCTTTGGGCAAACCGACCTTCAGCCCTTTGACGTAGCCGTTCAGCGCGGCAGGATAATCGGGCACCGGCCGCGGCACATTGGTCGAATCCCGCAGGTCCTGGCCGGCGATGACCTGCAGCAGGGTGGCCACGTCGCGGACGCTTTTGCCCAACGCGCCAATCTGGTCCAGCGACGAGGCGTAAGCGACGAGGCCATAGCGCGAGACCCGCCCGTAACTCGGCTTCAGTCCGACACAACCGCACAGCGCCGCCGGTTGGCGAACCGAACCGCCGGTGTCCGACCCCAGCGCCGCGATGCACTCATCCGCCACGACCGCGGCAGCCGAACCGCCGGACGAGCCGCCCGGAATGCGAGTCGTGTCCCAGGGGTTGCAGGTGATCTGAAAGGCGGAGTTCTCAGTCGAGCTGCCCATCGCAAACTCGTCCATGTTCAGCCGGCCAAAAATCACCGCGCCGGCAGCCTTCAGCTTTTCGATCACCGTCGCGTCGTATGGCGAAATGAACTTGCCGAGGATTTTCGAGCCGCAGTTAAGCGGCTGGCCCTTGACCGCGATGACGTCCTTGATGCCGATGGGGACGCCGAGCAAGGGACGCTCTTGATGCGTGTGTCCCGCGGCGATCGCCCGGTCGGCCGCATCCGCCTGCGCCAGCGCGTCTGCAGCATCGCAACTGATGAACGCGCGGATCCGGCTGTCCACCTTCTGAATCCGGTCAAGACAAGCCTGAGTGGCCGCCCGCGAGGACACTTCGCGTTTGGCCAGTTCGGTCACCAGTTCGGTAATGGTCAGTTGGTTCAGCATGCGCAGCAAAGCTTCGCGAATCGACTGCGGACGTGCAGAGAAAATGGCCGAGTGGGCCGGAAAAGGCAAGGCGACTAGAGTCCTTGAATCTCAAAGCATGCTGTAAACAAGTCAAGTTTTGCTGCAATTGCCTGAAATGCTCTGAAAAACTCACGCCAAGGACGCAAAGGACGCCAAGGACGCCAAGGCGAATCCTCACACGAATGCTTTGGACCCTGGACGTGCTTCGCCGGAAGAAACTCTTGCCCAGGCAGCGTCACCGGGCAATGCTCGCCTCCATGAAGGCGAATTCCGAAACCAGCTAGACTGAAAATCAGCCCTCCAAAATCATTCTCGATGCGGCCTTCCGGGTGCATACCAAAACCGGTCCGGGTTGGCTGGAAACGGTCTATGAGGTGATCCTGGCCCATGAGTTGCGCCAACGAGGGTTGCAGGTCCAGCGCCAGGTGCCCATCCCCATCCAGTACGACGAACTGGCATTTGACGAGGGCTTTCGTGCCGACCTGCTGGTCGAGGGCAAGGTGATCGTGGAATTGAAATCGGTGGAGGAACTGCTTCGGGTGCACAGCAAGCAGGTCTTGACCCAACTCCGCCTGAGCGAGCGGCGTCTGGGTCTGCTGATCAACTTTGGCCAAGTCCACCTCAAGAACGGGATCGAGCGCATCGTCAACGGCCTTCCGGAGGAACCGCCCTGCGTTTTAGTTTGAAGCTCCTCTCGCTCGTTGCGTCGTTGGCGTCCTTGGCGTGTGGTCTCAGATCGGTTGGAGAGTGGTCGGAGGCTGCGCCTCGTTAGACATCACTCGTGTTTTGCTTTTGCCAAGAATGGCTTTCTTTCCTAGCCTTGCCACATGGTGAAAAAAACTTCCGCCAAAGCGGGACAGGCTTCCAGCCTGCCCCCGAAATCGGAAAAGGGTGACCATCCGGGCGACTGAAAACCTGAAACCAAAGCGACTGATACCATTGCTGCAGCTCGCCTACGATTCTTTAGTTGGCGAACACCCGCCGGAGTGATTATGGACTCGCAGAACTACGATTTCTCAAAATCGGGGTGATGGCTGTTTGCACGGACCGTAAAAGCCAAATTGGAAATATGAGAACACAATCCAGTTCCTCAGATAACTGTTTCAGCTTCCATGCGCACGCTGATTAAACACATCCTGGCAGCGACCGAACCGAAGGAAGCCGTCACCGCCAAGGGCTGGGTCCGCACCCTCCGCGACGCCAAGGGATTTTCCTTCCTCGAACTCAACGACGGCTCGTGCCTCGCCAACCTCCAGGTCGTCGTGGACGCCGGCACGCCCGGATCGGAACATCTGCCGCAGCTCACGACCGGCGCGGCGGCGGCGGTCGAGGGCAGACTGGTGCCGTCGCCGTCGCCAGGGCAGAAGTGGGAACTGCGTGCCACGCGGGTCGAACTGGTCGGGCTGGCGGACGCGAGTTACCCGCTGCAGAAAAAGGGCCACACGCTGGAGTTTCTACGCACCATCGCTCACTTGCGGCCGCGCTCGAACCTCTTCGGCGCCGTGTTCCGCACGCGCAGCAAGCTGGCGTTCGCCGTGCACCAGTTCTTCCAGGAGCGCGACTTCGTCTACGTCCACACCCCCATCGTCACCGCGAGCGACTGCGAAGGCGCGGGTGAAATGTTCCGCGTGACGGCGCTCAAGGGAAACATCGATGAAAACCCGCAGGCGGATTTCTTCGGCAAGCCCACCTATCTGACCGTGAGCGGGCAGCTTGAAGGCGAGACGTTCGCGTGCGCGTTGTCCAACATCTACACCTTTGGGCCGACGTTCCGCGCGGAGAACTCGAACACCGCGCGCCACGCCGCGGAATTCTGGATGATCGAGCCGGAAATGGCGTTTTGCGATTTGCCGGGCGACATGGACCTCGGCGAGGAATTCATCAAGGCGATGGCGCGATACGCTCTCGAGCACTGCGCCGAAGATCTCGCGTTGTTCGCGAAGTTTATCGACAAAGACCTGCACGAGCGTCTGAAGTTCGTCGTGGAGCGGCCGTTTGTTCGGGTGCCTTACGCCGAGGCCGTCGAAATCCTGAAGAAATCAGGCAAACCGTTTGAATTCCCGGTGCACTACGGGTCGAACCTGCAATCGGAGCACGAGCGGTTCCTGACGGAACAACATTTCAAGTCGCCGGCAACCGTCTTCAATTACCCGCGTGAGATCAAACCGTTCTACATGCGCCTCAATGACGACGGCCAGACAGTGACGGCCATGGACGTGCTCGTGCCGGGGATCGGCGAGGTCATCGGCGGCGCGCAGCGTGAAGAGCGGCTCGACCAACTGCTCGAGAACATGAAATTCCACAAGCTCAAGCCGGAAGACTACTCGTGGTATGTGGACCTGCGGCGATACGGCACGGCGCCGCACGCGGGCTTCGGCCTGGGCTTCGAGCGGCTGCTGATGTTTCTCAGCGGCATGTCCAATATCCGGGATGTGATTCCCTTCGCGCGGACACCGGGGAACGCGGAATTTTGACCGGACTCCATGGGGCTGGAAACCGGGGATCCCGCCGGGCGGGACGGGGGTGTGGCAGGAGACGCGAATTGCGGATCATCGCCAAGGAAACCGGGGTGAGCCGGATTCGCGTCAATTCGTGAAATTCGCGTCACATTTCCTTCCGTCAAATCCGTGCTCATCCGTACTACTCTGCATCCAATACTGCTCAGTCCGAGCAAATTCTTCAAAGTGACCCTCACCCGCCTGCGTGGCCGAAGCCGGTCATACTTCTGGATTTGGAGACACTTCGGAGCGGCGAAGGCCCGGCCGGAGGCCACCCTCTCCCATCCGACGGGAGAGGGACGGGGTGAGGGTGTCTTTCCATTCTCCGTCCTCAATCCTCCATGCTGGAGGTTGGTTGCGGCCATGCCGCGCCGGATCCATCCGCGGTTCTATTCAACAATCTTCGGGACGATGAACAAGCCATTGGCCGGTGCGGGCGCATTGCGCAACGCGTCCTTGCCTGGCATCGACGGGCGGGTTTCGTCGGACCGGGCGACGTTGACGAGCGGAAACGCGTGGGCGGTCGGTTCGACGCCGCCGACGTCGACCTCCTTAAGTTTTTCGATGTAGCCCAGGATGTTCCCAAGCTGCGCGCCGAGTTTTTGCTCCTCTCCACCAGACAACGACAGACGCGCGAGATGCGCGACGTATTTCACATCAATCTCGGAAGCAGCCATGGAGAAAGTTTAAAGTCCAAAATTCAAAGTTCAAAGCTCAAAGTGGAGAAGCAGCAAAACGCAATGCATGAAAGACGAATCCCGCCTCCCGTGGCTCGCCGCAACTCCCAAACTCCACAACTCTCAAACCCTCAAACTGCCGACAACCTGCCGATCATCCCGCCTCATTCCTCGTCGAACTTCCGTTTGATGAGGCTCTCGAGTTCGGCGAGCGCCTTGGAGGCGTCCGGGCCGGCGGCGTGAATGCGCACTTTGCTGCCGGGACCAGCCGCGAGCATCATCAGGCCCATGATGCTTTTGCCGTTCACCTTTTCACCGTCCTTTTCGACGAAGATTTCGCAGGCAAACTTGTTGGCGGTCTTGACAAACATGGCGGCCGGACGGGCATGAATTCCCAGCTTGTTTAAAACCAGGAACTCTTTGCTCGCGACATTGTGGTCTGACAGCGTTTTTGCGCTCATCCGCTTGGAGCTATAAGTAATCGAACCGACGCGCTTTGGCCAATGCTTTCTAAGGGGGCGCGGCCCCAGATCCCTTTTCGTCCTGCGAAGTAAACCGGGGCTTCTGAGACGGCCCAGGCTGCCGGGTGCAGGCGCCTCGTTAGAGTTTGTTCGTCTCGGCCATGCGGGCGATCAGACGATCGTTCAATTCCTTGGCCGGATTGTACCCGGACAGCTTCAGCTTGGTGTGGAAGGCGGCGACTTCGATCAAGCGGGCGAGGTCGCGTCCGGGGCGGACAGGAATGGTGATGTTGGGGATGTCGATCCCGAGGATTTTGACGGATTCCTGCTCCAGGCCGAGGCGATCCACATCCTGCACCTCGCTCCAGCCCTTCAACGTGATGACCAGGTCCACGCGTTTTTCGCTGCGGATGCTTTTGACGCCAAACATCGCCGGCACGTTGATGATGCCGATGCCGCGGACTTCCATGTGATTGCGGGTCAGTTCCGCACTCGTGCCCATCACATCACGGCCGTCCACCAGCGTGACTTTCGTAATATCGTCCGCCACCAGGCTGTAACCGCGTTCGATCAGGGCCAGCACGCTTTCGCTTTTGCCGATCCCGCTTTCGCCCCGGATGATCACGCCGACGCCGAGGATGTCCACCATGCTGCCCATCTCGGTGCCGTGCGGCGCGAACATCATTTCGAGCGCCAAGGTGGCGAGATTGATGAATTTCATCGTGACGAGCGGGCATTGAAAGATGGGAACGTCTTTGTGTTCGGCGAGTTTCAGGAGTTGTTTTTCCGGACGGAGGCTGCGGCCGAAGACCACGCACGGGATTTTGTAGCTGAACAGTATTTCATAGCGTCTGGCCCTTTCCTCCGGCAGGAGGGATTTCAAAAAATAGGCTTCGGCATTGCCGATGACCTGCATGCGTTTGCTGGCAAAATAGCGCGTGAAACCGGAAAGGACGAGCCCGGGGCGGTTCACGGTCGGCTCACGAATGATGCGCTTCAACCCTTTCGCGCCGGCGAGGAGCTTCAAGTCGAGCGCTTCCGCCTGATCGGTGTAAAATCTTTCGACAGTGACAGTATCGCGTTGCATAACTCTTTTCGTTAAATCGTTGCACCGTTGAATCGTTGAATCGGCATGCTCCGCTCGAGGCAACGGTTTAACGGATCACGATGCGGCGTTCACAGGTTGAATTCCGGTCCCAGATAAATCTCACGCGCCCGGGGGTCATTCACCAACTGTTCGGCGGATCCTTCGTAAACCACCTCGCCCTTGTGAATCAAGTACGCGCGATCCACCAGTTTCAACGTCTCCCGGACATTGTGATCGGTTACCAGGATGCCCAGGCCGCGTTCTTTCAATCGCCGGATGATTTTCTGGACTTCATAAACCGCGATGGGATCAATACCGCTGAACGGCTCGTCCAGCAACAGCAACTTCGGGCTGGTGACCAGCGCGCGCGTGATTTCCAGGCGTCGTTTCTCTCCGCCGCTCAGCGTGTACGCTTTGCTCCGCGCCAGCGGTGCCAGGTCCAGTTCATCCAGCAGATATCTCAACCGGACACCCCGCTCCTGGGCGTCCAGTTTGCATGTCTCCAGGATGGCCAGAATATTCTGTTCGACGGTCAACTTCCGGAAAACCGATGGTTCTTGGGTCAAGTAACCAACGCCCTGGCGCGCGCGTCGGTGCATCGGCAGCCGGCTGATGTCCTGATTCTGAAAGCGCACGGAACCTTCGTCCGGCCGCACAATGCCGACGACGATGTTGAACGTGGTGGTTTTGCCCGCGCCGTTGGGGCCCAGCAAACCGACAATTTCGCCGGCCGCAACGCTGATCGACACCCCGTTGACGACGCGCCGGTGGTGATATTCCTTGACCAGTTTTTCAGTGGCGAGCAGAGGGGGCGCGCCAACGGTTTCCGCCGCCGCGCTTTGCAGTGTGGCGTTCCCTGGAGGGTTGGAGGCGGTTTCACTCACTGGGGTTTCACTTCTTCTCACCGGTCGTGACCGGGGGCATGTTGGTGCGGCTTTGCGCCGGCGGCTGAATGAACATTCTTTGATTCGTCGCCCTCACCGTGTTGTTGGCGCGGTCCCAGGTGATCGAGTCGCCGGTGCCCGAGAACATCTGTGATTTCACCTCCGGGTTTCCGGTCAACACGATCAGTTCATTCGTCTCGGAGCCCCTCTCCTGGTAGGTGTAAACGGCCCGGTCGCTTGTGGAGTGGACGGGTTTGCCTTCGCTGTCAACGGCGTCAATCACCACGTCTTGTTCCGCCACGATGTTGGTGATCCTGCCCGATTCCGGCACTATCGCCGTCATGATGCCGCAGATCAATTTCATTTGCGGATCCACGACGCGGACGTGGCCGATGTAAACCGCCACCCGGGTTTTCAGATCAAACTTCATGCTCTCGGAAGAGATTTCCGTCGGGGCGCGCGGGAGCACAGCGTTGGTTGGAACGATGGAATCGGGTTGAACCACACCCGTCTGCCCGGGTGCCGACAGTTCGGGACTGGCCGTCGGCGAGGGCGAATTCGTCTGGGCGTTCAAGGCCAGTCCGATGGCGAAGGGTAAGATGAACCAGAAGGTTTTCATTGGCTGGATGATGTCCCGGGAAGGGTCTGAATGATGGTCCGCACGCGGTTCGAAATAATCAGGTTGGAGTTGGTTTGTTGCCAGAGGAATCCTTCACCTTCCAAATTCAGTTTTCCGTCCGCCGAGCGCACGCGCAGCGGGCCGGGCGAGCTGACGACCCGCCGGACGGAATCGAAGACGCAGTGGGGGGCTTCCACCAACATCTGGAGCTGGCCGTTCTCGCCGAATGTCCGAAGTTTCGCGTTCGTAATCACAATCAGGCCCTCTGAACCCGGCTCGGCTTCGGCGCCCTGCAACAGAGTTTTCAACTGCATCTCATGCGGTGGGTCGTAATAATCCGGCACGCTGAAGTCTTTTACCTTGGTGGTGGAATTGGTTTGCGCGGACGCCAGGAAGGCAAACGCCCACAGCGCCAGGACCGGCAGCCGGTTCATCTTCCGCGGCGCGGCTGGAACATGGCGCTGGGTTGCTGAGTTATCCCGCATATTCGGAAACCACCTGCTTCCACTTGTTCTGCGCCTTCAGAATCAATTCAACCATCTCGCGCACCGCGCCCTGCCCGCCCGCGGCTTTCGTAACGTAATCCGCCGCCGCTTTCGCTTCGGCGACGCCGTCACTGACCGCCACCGAGACGCCCGCGCGCTTTAGCACACCGATATCGACGATATCATCTCCGACATAACACACGTTCGGCCAGTTCAAACCGGTTTGCCGCAAAATGGACTTCACGAAGCCCGCCTTGCCGCCGTCGTCTTGCATCAGGAAATCAATCCCCAGGTCTTCGGCGCGCCGCCGCGTGGCGCTCGATGGCCGGCGCGAGATCCAGCCGACCTTGATTCCGTTCCGGCGCAAGATCTTCAAGCCGAGCCCATCGCGAATGTTGAACCGCTTGGATTCCACGCCATTCCCGATCCAAACCGCGCCGTCGGTCAACACCCCGTCCACGTCGCAGAGAAACAGTTTCACGCGCGCGAGGCGGGAGCGAAGTTGCAAAGGAGGGCGCGCTGGCATGAGCCGGTTCAGAAAGGATGCACGGGAACCTGGAGCCTTGAACTCTGAACTTTGTGCTCTGAAGTGCCGCCGCGGCAACCCCCGGTTCCAGGTTCGGGTTTTAAGGTTCGAGGTTCGAGGTTCAAGGTTCGAGGTTCATCTCTTCACCGCGTGGAAGACATTCAGCAAAACGCTCAACAACCCGGACATTTCCGCCAGCGGAATCATATTGGCTCCGTCACTCAACGCGCGCTCCGGCCGGGGATGAGTCTCAATGAACAGCCCGTCGGCGCCGGCGGCCAGCGCGCACCGGGCCAGCACCGGAGCAAATTGGCGCTGACCGCCCGATTGGTGTCCGCCACCGCCGGGAAGCTGAACCGAGTGGGTGGCGTCGAAAATCACCGGCCACCCGAATTGCCGGAGGATGGGGATCGAGCGCATATCCGCAACCAGATTATTGTAGCCGAAAGTCGTGCCTCGCTCCGTCACCAGAATTCTCCCGGCTCCCGCGCGTTCCGCCTTTTCAATGACCTGGCCCATTTCCAGCGGTGAGAGAAACTGACCTTTCTTCAGATTGACGGTTTTGCCCGTGACCGCCGCCGCTTCAATCAAATCCGTCTGACGACAAAGGAATGCCGGGATCTGAAGAATGTCCGCCACCTCCCCGACAACCGCCGCCTGGCTTTCCGTGTGAACATCGGTCAATACCGGCACGCCGATTTTCTCGCGGACTTTGGCCAGGACGGCGAGGCCGGTTTCCAGGCCCGGTCCCCGAAACGATTTTGAGGAAGTGCGATTGGCCTTGTCGTAACTGGCCTTGAACACGTAGAAAATCCCCAACCGGTCGCAGGTCTGTTTGAGTGCCGCGGCGACCTGGAGGCAGAGCTTTTCATTCTCGATCACACATGGGCCGGCAATCAAACTCAACCGGTGGGGCGCGGTCAGCGCTTTCCAGATGGCGGCGTCGTTGAGCACGCGCCATTTCTAACAGCGGCGCGGGCAATTGTAAATGACGCGAAATCCCGGGTCGTGGCGCAGTTTGGCCAAAAAGTCGGTGGGGCGAGCGTCCTCGCGAGCCGGAAACCAAATGATTTGTCCGACCCGCGGCTCGCCGGGAGTCTCGCCCCACGGAACTGCGCCACTTGCCAAATCCCACGATTGCGAGCTTCTATTGCCGCGGATTTCTGAACACGGACAGCCGGTTTCTCACAAGGATGGGATACCGCTCCACAATGACGTTCGGCCGGGGATGGAGCGCGAATAGACGGCGGTAGTCGATCCCCGGCCGCGGGTTCGCCGCCAGCTCCAGCAAACATTGCCGGCCGGAAGCTTGCCCTTCCGACATCAGTTTGGCGCCCAAGGTCGAGAAGAGAGAACTCAAAATGAGAAGAGCAATTGCACCCACGAGCAGGTAAGCCGCCAGGGCCCGGCAACCCTCTGAAACTCGTCTGTCGTCCGACTTTTTCGGCAGGCCATCGGCCTCCGCGGCAACACTCCCGCCATTCACCAGAAGAAGGAGCAGCACCGACAGCGATGTCCACAGAGGCACTGCCAAGGTGCAATATCGAGAGATCAATGCCTGTTGGCTTCCAAAACCAACCCTGCCGACTCCCGTCAGCAGCGCGCTGCCGAGGCTATACGCGCTCATTCCGGCATAAGGCAGCAAAGCAGCGATGCTTGCAATCTGACGTCGTGCCAGCCACCAGCTCGCGCCGCCCACCGCAATTATTCCCGCCAGGCCGGCGCCGAGCGCCAGGTCTCCGTCGGCGCAGTAAGTGCTCCCGGAAAAGCCGCCACAGATACCCCCGATGAACTTGAGCGCATACCGGGCATACTCGACAGGCATTTGGAAGACAAGATTCAGCGGCGGATGTTCCACAGGTTTATGGTAATGCCAGAAGTACGTCGCCAGGGTCAGGCCGCTGAGCAGGATCCAGCCGGCCACGGACGCCTTTCTTTCCCTCCTGCCCCTCGTCGTGATGAGCAGGATCAAGATCCCGAGGGGCCAAAACAGGACGCCATTCGCAAAGGAATACGTGGCCACCACTCCCAGCAGCGCCGCTCCGCCAAAGCGTCGCCAACTGAAATCCCCGTTGGCCAGAAGCACAATTCCACCCACCACCGCCAGCACGCTCAGAATCATTTGGATTTGCCATCCCCAAAGCCAGTTTTGAAACTGGCTGATTGAAAACACGATGACTGAATTTATGGGGATGGCCCAACGCAGCCCGGCCACGCCGAGCTTCCGTTGCGTGATCCGAATCTGGCAGACGAAAACTGCAAACAGGCCGAGAGCCAGCACGATATTCATCGCCAGTTCGCAGGAGATATTCCACCTCGTAAGCCGCGCCAACCCCAGCATGATGAGCCTTGGGAAAAGCGGCCGATGCTCGTTATGCTGCGCCCAGAGGTCGTGCAGTGTGATCTCCCCTCGATACGCTTTGTCCAAAAGCGGCACCAGGTCCCACTGGTCCCAGTAGGGAACGGCGACGGCGTATTTTACCACGACGCCGATCAAATAAGCAAAAGGGATCAGGGTCAGCAGTTTGTAGCCGTGGCGCGAGACAAAAGAAAAGAGATGCGGCAACCGCGCTTCCTCAAGCCGGGGCCGGCGTTTATATCTCATCGCGTCGTCTTCAACCACCATGTTTGAGCCGGTCATTTCGATCGATTGGGAACGGGGGCAGTTCCCAGCTTCTGCCACTCCACCCCGGCGGTAGAGCGTAACAATACAGAGGAATTAAGCAAAGCAGGAACCAACCCTACCTCGGCTTCGTTTGAGCCAGATTAACAGTGTCTTGAAGCAGGATATCGCGTGACGAACTGCCGATCAGAATCGTAAACGTGTCTTCCTCTGCAACCCACCCCCCTCTGGCCGCGTCAAAAAAAGCAAATGCGTCCCTGTTTAGCGGAAGGGATACCTTCTGAGTCTCGCCCGGTTTCAGGAGGACTTTCTTGAACCCCTTCAATTCTTTGACGGGCCGCGGCAGGCTCGGGTGCTCCTGATGCACGTAGAGTTCGGCCACCTCGGCGCCCGCCCGCCTTCCGGGGTTGGTAATTTCAAATTCGGCGGTGACGGCCGGATCTTCCGGACGGCGGCCTTTCACCAGGCGCAGCCCGGAGTAATCAAAGCGCGTGTAAGAGAGGCCGAAGCCGAAAGGGAACAGCGGCTCGATGTTCTTCGCGTCGAACCATCGGTAACCGACCCAAAGGCCTTCCTTGTAGAACAACGTGCCGTTCGTGCCCGGATAGGTGTCGAGGGCATGCGCGGGAGAATCCATCAGCCGTTTCGGGTAGGTGCACGTGGTTTTGCCCGATGGATTCACGTCGCCGAACAGGACGCCCGCGATCGCCGTGCCGCCTTCCATTCCCGGATACCCGGCCTGCAGAACCGCCGGGACCCGATCGAGCCACGGATCCATCTCGATCGCAGGTCCCGACATGAGCACGACGATGGTCCTCGGATTGGCCTGCACAACGCGCTCAATCAATTCGTCCTGCCCATAAGGCAAGCGCAGGTCTTTCCGGTCCCAGCCTTCGTCGTCCAGGTACCGCGAATGGTTCAGCCCGGCGACAACAATGGCCACGTCCGCTTGCCGGGCGGCGATGACGGCACGGTCGAGCAGGTTCGAATCCCCGCCTTCTTTGCTGTAACCGGCCGAGTAAGTGACATTCACGTTGTCCCCGACCCGCTTCACGATGCCATCCAACGGTGTGATTTCGTGCATGGTTTTGACGCCCGCGCCAAAGAAACCATTCGCGTTCCGGCGCACGGCGTTCTCTCCAATCACAGCCACGGAACTGATCCGGGACAGATCCAGCGGAAGCGCCTCCCCGAGGTTCTTCAACAGGATGATCCCTTCCTCGGCGATACGTTGCGCGACGGCCTGGTGCGCGGGGGTGTTGAGCGCCCCCGCTTTGCGGGCATCGAACACGTGCAGGGCGAACAGGACGCGCAGGTTGCGCCGCACTTTGTCGTTTAACAGCGACATGGGGTATTCGCCTTGGCGCAGCCCCTCAAGGAACGGATCCGCCAGGTAGTAATCGCGATACGGTCTGCCCTCTTCCGAGCCGATTTTCAGCGTGCCCATTTCCAGGTCGAGGCCGCCCAGCACGGCTTCGCGGGTGCTGTACGTGGCGCCCCAGTCCGATATCACCAGCCCCTGGAACCCCCACTCTTTTTTCAGGATTCTGTTGATCAGATAATCGCTGCAGGCGCAACGTTCGCCCCGGAACCTGGCGTAAGCGCCCATCAGCGCCCAGACACTCGCTTCCCTGATGGCTGCTTGAAACGGCGGCAGGTAGATTTCGCGCAGCGTGCGCTCGTCCATGTCTATGTTCAGAGTTTGCCGTCCCATCTCCTGATTGTTGCCGGCAAAGTGTTTGATGCACGCCGCCACGTCGTGGGCTTGAATCCCGCGGACAGACTCGACGGAAAAGCGCGTGACCAGGTGGGGATCCTCGCCGAAGTACTCATAAATCCGACCGCACAATGGGGTGCGCGCGATGTCGGCGATGGGTGAGAGGATGATGTCCTTGCCACGCGCCCGGGATTCCTCGCCCAGGACTTCGCCATAGGCGCAAGCGAGATCGGGATTCCATGTGGACCCCAGCACGCTCAAGGCCGGCATGAAGGTCGCATAATCATCGGTGTGTCCGGCCGCATTCCAGTCGTGGGGCCCGACATCCTCGCGCACGCCGTGCGGACCGTCTGTGAGCCAGAGCTGCGGGACACCCAGGCGCGGAACGGGGGCCGTGCTGAACTTCGAGTCACCGTGTATCAAGCCGATCTTCTCCTCGAGCGTCAGCCGACCCAGCAAATCGTCGACCCGCGCTTCGCGCGGCTGGTTGGGGTCCAGATAAAGCGGCCGCTCTCCCGCCGGCAGAGCCGGGGCGGTCGAGAGGAGTGTGAAAAGGCTCAGGATGGGGAAGAATCGGGATCGGACAGCGGGTCCACGTCTCATAAATGCATCTCTGTGGTCGGTGGATTTTGAATAACCGGCGGTCAAATTTCAAAGACTTTCATGGTCGCAGGGCAAAATGTTACGTGCCCGGAAACCGCCCTCTCCCGCCGGGATCACAACTTCGCGAATTGTGCCAATGCACGCGGAGCGCATCGCGGTTTGCCGCCATGCGATTCCGCCTGAAGTCGGGACTCGGGGCTTCACACCCAGGATTTGCGGATCAGCCAGGTCTTGATGAGCTGCGTCAGGCCCACGTAACAGACCAAGGTGACCAGGAGAAGCAGCCAAAAAAGTGGCGGCAACGGCACAAACCCCAGAGGAGCCGCCAATGGCGAATACGGAAGAACCGCGCCGATCAGCATGATGAGGAGCGTGGTCATGGTGAGTTGCCAACTGGCTCGGGATTGGATGAACGGAATCAGGTTTGTACGGATGACGTGGATGATGAGGGTCTGGGTCATGAGTGATTCGACAAACCAGCCGGTGTGGAACAGTGCCGCGGCGTAAGTCTGGTCGGAATTGGCCCCGGCAGCGTGGAACCGTGCGGCCAGGCCGGCAGGCGCGACGAGGTCTAATTGGTTGCACTTGAACACAAACCACATGAGCGCGTAGGTGGTATAATCGAAAATCGAACTGATCGGTCCGATAAAAACGATGAATCTGGCGATTTCGCCGATCTGCCACGGCCGCGGTTTGGCGATCTGCTGCACGCCTACGTTGTCGGTCGGAATGGGCACTTGGGAGAAGTCATAGAGCAGGTTATTGGTGAGCACTTGAATCGGCGCCATGGGAACGTATGGCAGCCAGGCGCTGGCGCCGATGACGCTGAACATGTTGCCGAAGTTGGAACTTGCTCCCATGCGGATGTATTTCAGGATGTTCACGAAAACCTTGCGGCCTTCCAGCACCCCTTCCTCCAGCACCATCAGACTCTTCTCCAACAGGATCACGTCGGCCGACTCCTTCGCAATGTCCACCGCATTGTCCACCGAGATGCCCACATCCGCGGCGCGAAGCGCCGGGGCGTCGTTGATGCCGTCTCCCATGAAGCCGACCACGTGGCCTTTGGCTTGCAGTGCTTTCACGATCCGCTGCTTGTGCGCCGGCGACAGACGCGCAAACACGTCCGTGCTCTCAACGGCATCCGCCAGTTGCGGGTCGGTCATGCCCTCCACCTGGCTGCCCAGAACGATTTTCTCCGCGTGAATGCCGACCTCACCGCACACTTTGCGGGTGATCAGGTCGTTGTCGCCAGTCAAGACCTTGACTGTGATGCCTTGCTGACGCAGGACAGTAATGGCCTTGGCAGCGGTGTCCTTCGGCGGGTCAAGGAAAGCAAGATAGCCGGTCAGAACCAGCTCGGATTCGTCGGCTTTGGAGTAAGCGGCACGTTTGTCCACTTTCTTTGTGGCGATGGCCAGCGCCCGGAAGCCGTCTTCACTCAAGTCGTTTACCTGCTCGATGAGGTTGCCGACGAGAATGGGCTCCATGGGGAAGATTTCCCCCTCGCTCTCGAAATGCGTGCATTTGGCGAAGACCGCTTCGGGCGCCCCTTTGGTCAACAATTGCCGCTCGCCATCCGGGCCCTCGACCACCACCGACATCATCCGGCGCGAAAAATCAAAAGGGATTTCGTCCACCTTGCTGTATTTTTCGAGCGAGAGTTCCCCATGGAGCTCCTGGTGCTGCAGCACGGCACGGTCGAGGACGTTTTTCAAGCCGGTCTGGAAGTGGCTGATCAGGTAGGCGTCCCGAAGAACCTCCAGGTTTTCGTTCTTAAACACATCGCAATAGATTTCGAGAATGACACGGTCAATCGTCAACGTCCCTGTCTTGTCCGTGCAAAGCACGTCCATGGCGCCGAAGTTCTGGATGGAATTGAGCCGCTTGACGATGACCTTCTTTTTTGACATCGCGAGCGCGCCTTTGGACAGGCACACCGAGACGATCATCGGCAGCATCTCCGGCGTGAGGCCGACGGCCACGGCGAGCGAGAAGAAAAAGGCCTCACGCCAATCGTGCTTGGTCAGGCCGTTGATCAGGAAGACCAGCGGCACCATGACCAGCATGAAACGGATCATCAACCACGTAAACTTCCCCACACCCCGGTCGAATGCTGTTTCCACGGTTTGTCCGGCCAGGCTGCTGGCCATTTTCCCGAAGTAAGTCTGGGAGCCTGTGGCCACGATGACCGCGGTGGCGGAACCACTCTCCACGCTGGTGCCGAGAAAACAGAGGTTGGTGAACTCGATAGCCGAGGCTTTTTCGCGCGCCTCACGCGCATCGGTCTTTTCCACCGGCATGGATTCGCCCGTCAGCGTGGCCTGAATGACGAACAGATCTTTTGCCGAAACGAGGCGAACATCGCCTGGAATCATGTCGCCCGCCGAGAGTTTCACCACATCTCCGGGCACCAGTTGCTGGAGGGGCACCTCCTTCGGCTGGCCGTCCCGCACCGCCGTGGCGGTGACGCTGATCATGGCCTTGAGCCTGGCTGCCGCCGCATCCGCCCTGGTCTCCTGCACGAAGCGCAGCGATAACCCCAGGAGCACCATGACGAGCATCACCACGCCGCCGATCACGTCGCTGGATGTTTCCGCCGTCGCGAAGGTCAGAATGGCCAGGATCGTCAACAGGATCACCAGCGGGTTGCGCGCGGCCCGATAGAGCCGCTGCAGCCAGTTGTGCCGCTTCTCGCGCGCAACTTCGTTGGGCCCGTATTGTTCCAGTCGCGCGGCCGCTTCCTCCTCGGTCAAACCGGCCGGTGACGTGCCCAGTTGTTGCAGCACTGCCGCCGCTTCTTTCGTGGCGCTCTCGGCCACGAGCTCGGATATCCGATGCGGGACCGCCGTTTTATTGGCAGACATACAAATCAAATCAGCCGAAATAAAAACCTGAATCAGCAGCGCGCCGCCGAAAGGACTCGCGCGCCGGGGCTCTTGTTATCACAGGCGAGGTCGGTTTGGCCAGCAGAGCTTCGGTGCGCGGGCGCATTGAGAAATCTCCGCCATGAACGCGCACAGGCATGTCCGCCGACCGCGGTGACGGACCCGACATTCGCGGAAGCCGCGGTCCGCGCTCCGTTTCTTACGAAAGTTGATTCAGGAAACGGGATTCGTCAGCCAAGGCGGCGGCGCAGACCCTCCAGTTGGTTGGCCAACGCGGCCGGCAAACGGCTGCCGAACCTGGCGTAGTTGGCGGCAACGTCTTCGGCTTCCTTCCTCCAGCCGGCAACATCCACCGACACCAGCGTTTTCATGTTATTTGCTGGAAGATTCAAGCCGTTCATGTCGAGCGCGTCGGGCGAGGGCAGGTTGCCGATCGCCGTCTTTTGCGCTTTGCCCACGCCTGCCACCCGCTCGGCAATCCACTTCAGCACCCGACTGTTCTCGCCGTAACCCGGCCAGAGGAACCTGCCGGTGGCGTCTTTGCGAAACCAGTTCACGAAATAGATTTTCGGGAGCTTGCTCCGATCCGTGCGTTGGGCGAAGGAGAGCCAGTGGGCAAAGTAATCGCCCATGTGATAGCCGCAGAACGGCAGCATGGCGAACGGATCACGCCGCATCACCCCCGCCTGACCGAGCGCGGCGGTGGTGGTTTCGGAGCCGCAACCCGACCCCATGAATACCCCGTGTTCCCAATCAAAAGCCTCGTTCACCAGTGGAATTGTGTTCGGGCGGCGACCGCCAAACAATATGGCCGAGAGCGGCACACCTTCCGAGTTCTGCCAATCCAGATCGATGACCGGGCACTGCGCGGCGGGCGCGGTGAACCGCGAGTTCGGATGCGCCGCCTTGCGACCCGACCCGGGCGTCCATTCGTTGCCTTCCCAATCGATGGCGCGGGCCGGCGCCGGGACGCCCGAGTCTTCCCACCACACGTCGCCGTCAGGAGTGAGGGCGACATTGGTGAAAATGGTGTCCTTCGCGAAGGTTGCCACGGCGTTCGGGTTGGTGCTCTTCGAAGCGCCGGGAGCGACCCCAAAAAAGCCCGATTCCGGATTGATCGCGTAAAAGCGGCCGTCTTTGCCAACCCGGATCCAGGCGATGTCATCGCCAATGCAGGTCACCCGCCAACCCGGCAATGTGGGCTGCATCATGGCCAGGTTGGTTTTGCCACAGGCACTGGGAAACGCCGCGGCCATGTAATACTTTTGGCCTTGGGGGGAGCGGAGGCACAGGATAAGCATGTGCTCCGCCAGCCAGCCTTCGTTCCGCGCGACCACGGAGGCGATCCGCAACGCCAGACACTTCTTCCCGAGCAGGGCATTGCCGCCGTATCCCGAACCGTAAGACCAGATGGAGGGCTCGTCGGGGAAGTGAACGATGTACTTGTTCTGAGGATCCGGTTCACAGGGCCACGGGACATCTTTCTGACCAGGTTGCAGCGGCGCTCCGACCGAATGCATGCACGGGATGAAAGCGCCGTCCGCCCCCAGTTTGTCGAGCGCGGCCTTGCCCATCCGCGTCATAATGCGCATGCTCACCACCACGTACGGCGAATCGGTGATCTCGACGCCAATTTTGCAGATGGGGGAATCCAGGGGCCCCATCGCGAAAGGAACCACGTACAAGGTGCGGCCTTTCATGCAACCTTTGAAAAGGCCAAGCAGCTTCTGTTTCATCCCGGCCGGGTCGGACCAATGATTGGTGGGACCGGATTCCTCTTTCGTTTTGCAGCAGATGAACGTGCGATCCTCAACACGGGCAACGTCACTGGGATGTGAACGGGCCAGAAAGCTTCCGGGACGTTTCCGCTCGTTGAGCCTCACAAACGTGCCGCTCTCGACCATGAGGTCGCAAAGGAATTGATATTCCTCCTCCGAGCCGTCGCACCAGAAGATCCGGTCGGGGGCGCAAAGCCGGGCTTGCTCCTCCACCCATGCGAGCAAGGGCTTGTGGCTCGTCTGGCAGCGGCCCGAAGGATGGGCGGCCAACGTTTGCTTCCGTTCCGGCCGCCGAGGTCCCCGCTTGCCGGAATTACTTGCGCTGACTGTCATTCGTCTTGACTCGTTCATCTCAACATTCGTTTGGTGCGCTTGCAGCACGCTCCATGGCAGGACACTTCGGTGGCGGTGTTGCGGCGCGGATGGCTCGAATATGCCATAACCGCCCCGTTTTGCACCAAAAAAAAGTGGGCGCCAGGGAAACTCGGGCGCAGCTTGACAACACCGCCAAACGCGCTGCCGCAAAATGTCTGGGCCGGCGGGCGCGCCGCTGTTACCCTTCTTTCATGGGCATGAAAGCCGACCTCTGGCGACGGGGCCTGGGCTCCTTCTTCCTGCTGGCCGCTCTGGGAATGCTCGTTGCCGGCAAAACCCTGCTGCGGGAGCGATTGAGCGCACCCGCCTTCCTGGTGTTCTGGCTGATTTGTCTCCTGTGCACCTGCTTGGCGCTGCTGGTTGCTTTTCTGGATGTCGCCGCCATTCGACGCCGCACACGCGAGGAACAGCGCGCGCTGCTCGAAAACACCCTCCAGGAAATCGCCCGCCAGACGAAGTCAAAATCCAAAAAGCAAGCGGAGCAGGACGAGAGCTCCAACTGATTCCGCACCCCCTCGACACACGGGCCAAACCACCACCCCGCGCTCAACAAAGGACAGCATTTACGTCAGGGGCGCTGCGAACAAACTCCTTGATTGATCAGCCCGTCCGGCTTTGTCTGGAGTGAATGAAGTCGGCCAATAAATACAAACTAGTTCTCGTGACAGCGCCCGATTTGAAAACAGCCCGAAAACTGGGGCGCGCAGCGCTGAAGGCGCGGTTGATTGCGTGCGCCAACCTTGCGCCGAACCTCGAATCGCACTATTGGTGGAGGGGAAAAATGGAGCGCAGCGCGGAGGTGCTGCTCCTTCTCAAAACCACCGCCGCATGCGTCGACCGACTGGAGGATCTGATCGTGACGCTGCACCCGTATGATCTGCCCGAGTTCATTGTGCTCGATTTAAGCGCCGGCAATGAAAAGTATCTCCGCTGGCTGGAGCAGAGTTGCCGCATCAGCCGTTGATGTTTCCTGCGCTGCTTCCTGCTTCCACCGAACAGTAACGTTGGAAAAATCAACAAATTCCCATTTGAACGAACCGGGGACGTGCGTAGATTGAACGAAGGTGAATGGATGGGATTCAATGGCGACATTGCTGCCGACGCTGCTCGGCGTCGCTCTGGTGTCCGGCGGCGCATTTGTTTTGCGGGCGTTGCGTTGCCGGAGAAGCCGGTGTTTGCTCCGCCACAGTCCCCGGAAGGAGATTCTGGATTCATCGCCCTCGTTTCCGCCACTGCACGTCCCGGTCGTTCATCGGCCAACAACCTGGCTGGCGGTTCGCAGCCGTCATTTGTGCTCTGTGCAGTGCGCCCTGGGACTGCACAATCCCAAACCCTGCACCTGGACGGAAGGCCTTTCCAGCGAAGGGAAACTCTTCATCGCTCCGCCGGTGAACGGGTGGATCCTGGCGATCGGTTCGGGGCTCCCGGAGCCCGATGAGGACGTCGATGCCTGCTTTCGCTGTTTGCTCGATTTGAGCCGCAAACTCGGCCATGTCCAGTTCTTCAGCGCCGTTCCCGCACTGGGGTATCACATGTGGGCGCGGGCGGAGGCTGGTCGGGTGGTGCGGGCGTACGCCTGGGCGGGCACAACCCTGTGGAACCAGGGCATCAAAACACCCGCGGAACTGGAACTCGGACTGAAATGTTTCCAGTATCACGAGTCCCCCCCGCCGCCGTTCTGGGGCCGACCGAATGTCATCACCACGAATACGGAGAGAGTCCCTCTGCTGGCAGCGCGCTGGAGTCTTGATCCAACGGCGGTTCAGGAGCGCGTGTTCGAGCAGGCGTGCGGCGTCGCCGGAGAACCCTCTCCTCTGTATTGACAGGTCCAGACTCGTTTGCGAAGACTGGAGCAACTGAAACACCGATTTCTATGTCACTGGATCTTGAACTGCAGAAATTCCCCAAAAGCATCGTCTTGAAAGAGAAGTTGCAGTGCACGCTGCGGCCCTTGCGCCGGGACGATGAGAAAGCATTCCATCGGTTTTTTCTCGAGGTGCCGGAAGCGGAACGCATGTTCATCAAGCATCGCGTGATTGAACCGAAAGTGATCCGCGATTGGTGCCGGACCATCGATCTGGGCCGCAACTTCCCGCTGCTGGCCATTGCGGACGGCAAGATCGCCGCCGACGCCACACTGCACCAGCAACTGGGCGGCTGGAAACGCCACATCGGACGCGTGAGCGTGCTCGTGCTGCCAGACTACCGCAATCGCGGCCTGGCCCGGACCCTCGTGAGCGAAATCATGCAACTCTCGCGCAACCTCGGGCTCGAACGGCTTGAAGCCGAATTCATCGGCGAACAGGAAGCCGCCATCAGGATGTTCGCGATGCTGGGCTTCAGCAACCTCCTCCGACTCGAAGATTACGTGAAGGATATGCAGGCGATTTCGCATGATTACGTCCTCATGGGGCTCAACCTCAAAGTGGACGAGGAATACGCGGGAGTGGGGGGGTGAATTTACGATTTGCGATTTACGATTTACGCGATTTCGAATGCGATTGCACTTCCGGAGCGCGTCAATCGCAAATCGCAAATCGTAAATCCGAGATGCCTCCCGAAACCTGCCCCAACTGTGGCGCCGACCTTCCGCCCAACGCCCAAGCCTGCCCGGAATGCGGCGCGGATGAAAAGACCGGTTGGTCGGAAGAAGCGCGTTACGGCGGGCTGGATTTGCCTGAGGAGAATTTCGATTACGGAGATTTCGTGAAGCGCGAGTTCGGAGGAAAGCAACCCCTCCCGCGTGGAGTCCACTGGTTCTGGTGGGTGGTTGCGATCCTGCTTCTGGCGGCATTTGTCTGGCTGATGGTGAGGTGATCTCGCGCGCTGTCCGCCTCGTCCTCCTCTCTCGCCCTTCGCACTTCTCACTTCGGACTTCGCGTGAGCTTCCTCACGTCTGCGCCAGCGCGCTGAGCTCCCGGTGCCGGAAACAATCCACCGTATGATCGTTCACCATTCCGGCGGCCTGCATGAAGGCATAGCAGATCGTCGAGCCGACAAAATTGAATCCGCGCCCGATCAGATCCCGGCTCAGGGCATCCGACTGGGGCGTGCGTGCGGGAACCTGCTTCCATGATTCCCAGCGGTTCTGAATCGGCCGACCGTCAACGAAGCTCCAGAGGTAGGCATCAAAGCTTCCGAACTCTTCTTGCACGCGCAAAAAGGCTTTCGCATTTCTGATGGCTGATTCGATCTTCAGGCGGTTGCGCACGACGCCGGGATTGGCCAGGAGTTGCCTGAGTTTGCGCGAATCGTAGCGCGCGATTTTGCGGGCATCGAAGTTGTCGAAGGCGCGCCGGTAATTCTCACGCTTTTTCAGGATCGTGATCCAGCTCAATCCGGCCTGCGCGCCATCCAGAACGAGGAATTCAAAAAGCGTGCGGTCGTCATGCAGTGGCACCCCCCATTCCTGATCGTGATATGCGGCGTAAAGATCGCCTTTGGCCCAGATGCAGCGAGTCACGATCAATGCGCTCTGCTGCTTCTTGGCGGGCGTCCGTTGATCCCCAAGTTTCACAGAAGCCTTCAGATAAAGTTGATAACGCGAACCGCAAGCTTTGCCATGGCGAGGATCCTTCCATAAGGAACAGCGAAATCCAAATTGATTCGTCCACCGACGTGAAAGGGCCGGCCCAATAATCCCTATACAGGGAGTTGCAGGAACGCGCTCCACACCCGCTGCCGGATTACACCCGGCCGATTTCCGGGCCAACGAACAGAGACAGGTGAACTCTCGCCCTCACCCCTGCCCTCTCCCCGAGGAGAGGGAGAATCCGTCTCCGATTTTGTGTGAATTTGCCGCGCTCGGAAAAGGAGCACGAAAAGAACGGTTCCCTGCATTACTCACGACGGTGACTACAAACCGAATCGCAGGATCTTTCACAAAGCGGCGCAAGGCCTCCCCTCTCCCCGGGGGAGAGGGTCAGGGTGAGGGCGTGCCAAAAATCCATTCCTGTCATCCTGAGCATCTCCTACACTCGGATCCATGGGCGATATAGGGCGTGCTCGTGTGCTGCGTCGGAAGGAAACCTGGGCCGAAAGACTCATGTGGCGCTGGCTGCGAGACCGCCGTTTCGCCAACTACAAATTTCGCCGGCAACATCCCGAAGGCATCTACTACCTCGACTTTTTCTGCGAAGAAGCACGCTTGGGTGTGGAACTGGACGGTTCTGGACACGGGCGTCCCGACCAACAGCAGCACGATGCCGAGCGCCAGACGTTCCTGACCTCTCGTGGCATCAAGGTGCTGCGGTTCTGGAACTCACACTTGCGTCGCAATGCGCGATGCATTCGCGATACAATCTTCCGTGAATTGCAGGAACGTTCTCCCCATCCGCTGCCCCGTTACACCCGGCCTATTTCCGGGCCAACGAACAGAGACAGGTAAACGCACGCCCTCACCCCGGCCCTCTCCCCCGGGAGAGGGAGAATCCGTCTCCGCGCTCGGGCAAAATTGAGGTGACCGGAGCCCGGCCACAAAAGGGCTGCTTTCGAATAATGTCCACAACAGCGACCGCAAACCCGATCGCAAGAACTCTCACGAAGCGGCGCAAGGCCTCCCCTCTCCCTCGGGGGGCGGGGTGAGGGCGTGCCAAAAACTCATTCACCTTTCCGGGCACACTTCCACCGCCCTCGTTGTTCCCGGCCCGTTGCGAGAACAAGGACAAGTATGAATCGGGCTGCATGGTTGTCTCAAATGGGAAGGGATGAACGAAGCCAACAAACAGGCCCGTTCTTGTGAACGGGCCTGGAAAGGCTGCGGAGTGCCCCTGCTCTACGCTTTGGCTTCCTCGGTTTCGCCTTCGGGCTTCGTTTCCACCGGCTTGGTTTCCTCGGCGGGCGCGGTTTCGGCCGGCGTTTCGGTGACGACCGGCAAATCCACCCATTCCAGAATGGCGAGCTGCGAAGCATCACCCTGCCGCTGGTGAAGCCGGACAATCCGCGTGTAACCCCCGTTGCGGTCTTTCTGAGCCGGGGCGATCTCGTTGAACAGGATTTTGACGGCGTCAGCCTGGTGCAGCCGCGCCGCGGCGAGCCGGCGGTGGTGAATGGTGCCCTTTTTGCCGAGCGTCACCATTTTTTCCGCCACGGAGCGGGCGGCTTTGGCTTTCGCCACCGAGGTGGTCACGCGTTTGTGTTTGATCAGGCTGCAAACCAGATTGGCGAGCATCGCGTTCCGGTGCTGGCCGGTGCGGCCCAACTTGGCAGTTCGCTTGAGGTGTCGCATAAAATATCTCTCGCAATGGAGCCAATCCCGCCACGGCGGGACCGGGACGCGCGGCCGCGCGGTCGCGCCAGTGTTAACGGGTAATCACGGCCGGCTCTTCCTTCGGCGTCTCGAGCAGGTCCGCTTCGAAGCTCATGCCGAGCGTCAGGCCGAGCGTGGCCAGCTTCTCTTTGATTTCGTTCAACGATTTCTTGCCGAAATTGCGGTACTTGAGCATTTCGGACTCGGTTTTCATCGCGAGCTGCCCGACGGTCGTGATATTGGCGTTGTTGAGGCAGTTGGCCGCGCGCACGCTGAGTTCGATTTCGTTGACGCTCATATTGAGCAGCTTCTTGAGCTTGGTCTTTTCCTCGTCCTGCTTGTCGACGACCTCCTCGAACTCGACGGCGGTCTTGTCGTAACCGACGAAAACATCGAGATGATGCTGCAGGATGGCGGAAGCCTGGGTCAGCGCATCGTCCGGCGAAATGCGACCGTCCGTCCAGATCTCGAGGATGAGGCGGTCGTAATCGGTGCGCTGGCCGACGCGCGCGTTTTCCACGGCGTAACGGATGCGTGTCACCGGAGAAAACAGCGAGTCAATCGCGACGACACCGATGGGCTGGTTCGGCTTCTTGTTTTCATCACCCGGCAGGAAGCCGCGGCCGATTTTCAGCTCGAGCTCCATTTCGAATTTCTTCTTCTTGTCGAGCGTGCAGAGGTGCTGGTTCGGATTCACCAGCTCGATGTTCTGGTTCAGTTGGATATCCGCGGCGGTCACTGCGCCTTCCTTGTTGACCGACAGCAGCAGGGTCTGGGGATCGCGCGTGTGCGCTTTGAACAGGACCTTTTTCAGATTCAAGACAATTTCGGTGACATCCTCGACCACGCCGTCGATGGTGGCGAACTCATGCATCGCCCCGTCGATTTTAATCGAGGTGATGGCGGCGCCTTCCAGCGAGGAAAGCAGCACCCGGCGCAGGGAGTTGCCGATCGTGTGGCCGTAACCGGTTTCAAATGGTTCGGCGATAAACTTCGCATAGGTTTCCGTGGCGGTTGTGTCATCCTTGATCAACCGCTTGGGCATTTCAAAACGTCCGAGACGTACCGGCATATTTTCCTTTCAACAATTTTAATCTGGCTTCTCCGGCGACTATTCCCGCGAACCGCAAAAGCCCGTATAATTGTTCTTGCAACTTATCTTAACCACAGATGAACCCGGATAAACACGGATAAGAAGGCGCAAAGGCTCAACGCCTTCCTCGCAATATTTCGTATCCGTGTTCATCCGTGTCCCTCCGTGGTTGACTTCACTAGCGGGAATAAAATTCGACGACCGCCTGTTCGTTGGCGATCGGGTTGATTTCCTCACGCGTCGGAATGCGCACGACGGTGCCCTTGAATTCTTCCTTGTTCAACAGAAGCCAATCCGGCACCGCGCGGCTCGTGGCGCTCTCCAGGTTCTTCGTCGCCAACTGGCGCGAGACATTGCCGTTCTTGACTTCAACCACATCGTTCGCTTTGAGACCGTAGGACGGGATGCTGACCTTGCGACCGTTCACCCGGATGTGGCCGTGCGTGACCATCTGCCGGGCGGCCGCGCGAGTGTTCGCGAAGCCCAGGTGATAGACCACGTTGTCCACCCGGGACTCCAGGATCTGCAACATCTGTTCGCCGGTCACCCCGCGGCGCTTCAACGCCTTCTCGTAAACGCCCCGGAACTGGCGTTCCAACAAGCCGTAATAGTACCGCAACTTTTGCTTCTCAATCAGGCCGAGGGCGTAATCACTGTGTTTGCGGCGCGATTTCGGGCCGTGCACGCCGGGACCATAGTTGCGGCGTTCGAGATATTTCGTCGGGCCAAACAGGGGAAGGCCGAACCGGCGGCTGATGCGGACGCGAGGACCTGTATAACGAGCCATTCTTAAGGTTGAGCGTTGATGGTTGAGAGTTGAGAGTTAAACCCGGCGCTTCTTGCGCGGACGACATCCGTTGTGCGGGATGGGGGTCACATCCTTGATGGTGCTGATTTCCAGGCCGATGGCCTGCAAGGCGCGAATCGCCGATTCGCGACCGGACCCCGGGCCTTTAACCCGCACCTCGATTTCTTTCATGCCGTGCGACATGGCCTGCCGGGCGGCATCCTGTGCCACCTGCTGCGCGGCGTAAGCCGTGCTCTTGCGGGACCCTTTGAAACCGACGCGCCCGGCACTCGACCAGCCGATGATGTTGCCGTGCATATCGGTGATGCTGACCAGGGTGTTGTTGAAGGTCGCGAGAATGTTCGCAATCCCTGCCGTGATGTTCTTCGAACCCTTGGCTTTGACGATCTTGCGAGTCGCCAGATCGTCCGCGAGCAACTCGGCCGCAGTCGGAGCGGCAGCGGCGGCCGGAGCGCCGCCTTCAGCCGGCTTGGCCTTTTCACCTGTCGCCGCGGGAGCGGCGGCGGGCGCGCCGGGCGCAAGCGGCGCCCCTTCCTTCCGGGACGGTTTGGTCTCGTCGGCAGGCTTGGCGGCGGACTTTTCCGGGCCGGCAGCTTCGGGTTTGGCTTCTTTCTTGGGGGCAGCTTTTTTCTTGGTTTCGTCAGCCATGGGTCAGCGGGTAGTAGATAGTTGACAGGAGATGGAAAGGGATTAGTGGATGCCCGTCTTGGCGTTTGGATTCCGGACGACGCCGACGGTTTTACGCGGGCCTTTGCGTGTGCGCGCGTTGGTTTGCGTGCGCTGGCCGCGCACCGGCAGCCCGCGCAGGTGGCGAATCCCGCGGTAACATTTGATCGCCTGAAGTCGTTTCAGATTCATGCCGATTTCGCGGCGCAGATCGCCTTCGATGACGTATTTGCCATCCTGGATCGCATGCACGATTTGGGAAAGCTGCTGTTCGGTCAGATCTTTCGCCCGGATGCTCGGGTCGATTTTGGCCTGACGCAGAATCTCGACGGAGTTGCTGGGGCCGATGCCGTAAATATACCGCAGCGCGATATCAATGCGCTTGTTCGGCGGGACTTCTACACCAATGATGCGTGCCATATGCGTTGAATCGTTGAATCGTTGAATCGCTGAATCGCCAGATCGTTCCTCTCATCCCTGGCGTTGTTTGTGGCGTTTGTTGCTGCAAATGACGCGGATGACGCCTTTGCGCCGCACGATTTTGCAGTTTTCACAAAGCTTTTTGACGGATGCGCGCACTTTCATGGTTACACGGTTTTCGTTCCGACTACGATTCGTCCTTTCGACAGGTCGTAGGGCGAAAGCTGCAGTTTTACTCTGTCTCCCGGCGCCAGCCCGGCGGCTTTCTCTTTCGCTTTGCCGGATACGAACGCCAGGACCTCATGGCCGTTCGCCAGTTCCGCCCGATAGGTCTTGTTGGGCAGAGCCGCGATTATCACACCTTCAACCTGGAAGGCATTTTCTCCGGCCATGTCAAAATCTCGGGATCACATTCAGTGACCAGGATCGTATGTTCAAAATGAGCGGACAGTGAAGCATCTTGGGTGACGACTGTCCAGCCGTCATTCAAGATTTTCACGCCGGGCAAGCCCGCATTCACCATCGGTTCGATGGCTAACGTCATGCCGGGACGTAACTTAGGAGACGTTTTTTCATCCACAAAGTTCGGCACTTCCGGCTCCTCGTGCATGGAGCGCCCCACCCCGTGCCCGACAAACTCCCGGACGATGCTGAACCCGTTGCCTTCGACATAAGTCTGAACGGCCCGCGAGATGTCCGCGACCCGCTTCCCGGGGACCGCCTGCGCGATGCCTTCGTACAGGGATTTTTCCGTCACGTCCATCAGCTTCTGCGCCAGCACGCTGCAGCCGCCGACCGCCACCGTCTTCGCCGTGTCCCCGATAAACCCGTTATAAACAACGCCCACGTCCAGGCTGACGATGTCGCCAAATCTCAACGGCCGCGCGCCCGCCAGCCCATGCACCACCTGCTCGTTCACAGAAATACAGATGTGACACGGATACTTGCGGTATCCGAGAAAGGCGCTCCTCGCACCATAACTCTTGATCCGCTCCGACGCAAACCGGTCCACCTGTTCGGTAGTCATGCCCGGCTGGATGAACGCGGCCACATCGTTCAGCACCGCAGCCGCCATCGCGCAGGCCGGCCGCATCGCTTCCAGGTCCCGCTCGCTCTTCAAAAGAATCATGTTCTTATCCCGACCCTGATCCGGCTCTCGATCTCAATCCCCAGGATCAGGATTGCGATTAAGATCCGAGCGGCGAATCAGAAACGGCCTCTCAGCCGGCCTTTCTTCAAAAAGCCGTCATAATGGCGCATCAACAAATGCGATTCCATCTGGCGCATCGTGTCGAGGAGCACGCCCACCACGATCAACATGCTGGTCCCGCCGAAAAATTGCGCCACGTTGAAGTTCATGCTCATCCAGTTATAGAGCAGCATTGGAATTACGGCAATAATCACCAGCGCGATCGCCCCGGCCAGCGTGATCCGGCTCATCGTGTGATGCAGGTATTCGCTGGTGGCCTGGCCGGGGCGGACGCCGGGGATGTAACCGCCGTTCTTTTTCAGGTCGTCGGCAATCTGCAATTCATTGAATTGAGTGGCCACCCAGAAATACGAGAAAAACAAAATCATGGCCGAATAGATGGTCAGATACACCCAGTGCCTTTCGCCCAGCAACCCCGCCAGCCTCCCGAACAGCTCCCCGAGAAACCTCAAGCCCGGGCTCTGGCTGTTGCTGATATTCCGACTCAGCATGCTCAGAATCTGCTGCGGAAACATCAGGATCGCCTGGGCAAAAATAATCGGCATGACCCCCGAATAATTCACGCGCAGGGGCATGAAGGAAGTGCCTCCGGAATACACCTTCCGGCCCACGGCCCGCTGCGCATACTGCACGGGGATTTTCCGCTGCGCCTGCGTGATGGCAATGATGCCGGCGATCACTCCCGCCAGCAGAAGGAGCAACGCGATGGCGTGGCCGAAGTTCAACTGGGCTTCGGCGCCACGCGGGGCGAAAAACATATCGTGAATCCCCTGCGCCGCCGCCGGCAGCCGCGCCAGAATGTTCACCGTGATGATCAGCGAAACGCCGTTCCCTATGCCACGGTCGGAGATCTGCTCGCCCAACCACATCAGCAGCATGGTCCCGGTGGTGATGATGACCACGGTTTGAATGCGATACCACATGATCCAGAAAGGCGTGTCGGGATACAGCACCAGCCGGCCAATGCCGGCCCCAAAAATGAGCTCCGGACGCTCCCAGCCGACGGCCATGACCGCCCCCTGGACGACGCACAACAGAACGGTAAGATACCGTCCATACTGGATCAGCTTCGTCCGGCCGCCGTCTTCGCGCGCCAGTTTGCTCAGCTTCGGAATCACCGCCGTGAGCAGTTGAATGATGATGGTCGCGCTGATGTAAGGCATGATCCCAAGCGCGCCAATCGCGCAGTTTTCCATCGCGCCGCCGCTGAACATGCTGTACAGACCGAGCATGGAACCGGCGCTCCCTTTTTTGCTTTCAAAAAACGCGGCCAGCGCCGTTCCGTCCAGACCGGGGACATGCACCACGGATTCCAGGCGGCAGATGGCGAGGATCATCGCGGTGAAGAGAATCCGCGACTTCAGCTCCGGAATTTTGAAGCAATTGCTGAACGTGCTGGCGATGGATCCGAGCATGGTCAACTCGTGGGAGGTTCAGCCCGGGCCGCTTCCAGCTTCTTGGGGCGTAGCACCTCACACGTCCCCCCTTTGGCCTCAATCTTCACCTTCGCCGAGGCGCTGAACGCGTGCGCGCTCACCGACAGTTTCCTGGTGACTTCGCCGCCGCCCAGGATCTTGATGCCCGGCGCGCGGCCTTTCGCCAGTCCAACGCTGCGCAGCGCGGCTTCATCCACGCGCGCTCCGTCTTCAAAAACGTTCAACGACTCCACATTGACGGGGAGGTAGCGCGTGGCATGGCGCGCGTTATTGAAACCGCGTTTGGGAATGCGGCGGATCAACGGCATCTGACCGCCTTCAAAACCGATGCGGATGGAGCTGCCGGAGCGGGCCGTCTGGCCTTTGCCGCCGCGTCCGCTGGTTTTGCCGTGGCCGCTGGATTCGCCCTGACCCAGCCGCTTGCGACGGTGCCTGGCGCCAGGACGAAGTTTTAAATCATGTAATCGCATAAGGTTTCCCGCTAAATCGTTAAACCGCTGAATCATTCAACCGGTTCTCGGCTCCAACCGTCGGCGCCGGTTGCTCCGGTTGTGGATGGGCTTGACTATTTTTGATTTCCAGGCCGCGGCTCCGGTAAATGTCCTCCCGCTGACGGAGGCTCAACAGCGCGCTCAATGTGGCCTTCACGACGTTGGCGGCGTTCTTGGACCCGAGCGATTTGCTCAGAATATCTTTGATGCCGGCGGATTCGAGGACGGCCCGGACCGTCTTGCCGGCAATGATGCCCGTGCCCGGTGAGGCGGGGCGGAGCAACACCTTGGCGCCGCAGTAATGAGAGAACACCTCGTGGGGAATCGTCGCCTCTTTCAGCGCCACCACCACCATATGGCTCCGGGCCGACTCGCCGCCCTTGCGAATCGCGTCGGCCACTTCCCCGGCTTTGCCCAGGCCAACCCCCACACAGCCTCGCCTGTCACCCACGACCACCAGCGCGCTGAAATTAAACCGGCGTCCGCCTTTGACCACTTTCGCCGAGCGATTGATGAAAACCACTTTCTCGGTCAACTCCTGCGCCGCCTCCTGCGCGTCAACACCCGTTTCCGGCGATTCCGTCGCCGGTTTGTTGCGTCTCCGCGTCGCGCGCGGGATGCGTTGCTGCTCCTCGCCTTCGGTAATGTTCGTCTCAGCCACAGTATCTTCTTTTTTTAAACGTTAAAACTTCAATCCGGCCTCGCGCGCCGCCTCGGCCAGTGCTTTTACTTTGCCATGGTACAGCGCGCCGCCACGATCGAAAACCACGTGCTTGATCCCCTTCGCCAGGGCGGCTTGAGCCGCAAGCCCGCCCATGACTTTGGCGCTGTTCACGTTCGCAGCCAGTTTCTCCCGGTTCGGAGTGGACTTGCTGCTGGTCGAAGCCGCCGCCAGCGTCAGGCCCGCGGAATCGTCAACGAATTGAACGTGAATGTTCCGGTTGCTGAAGCAGACACTCATGCGCGGACGATCTTTCGTGCCGCTGATCTTCCGGCGCACACGCCAGTGGCGTCGTTGCGCCAGTCGATGTTTCTTTTCCGTTCTCATGCAGATCGCTGAATCGTTATTGCACCGTCTTGCCTTCCTTGCGTTGGACATGCTCGCCCACATAACGAACCCCTTTGCCCTTATAGGGTTCGGGCGGGTAAAAGCCGCGGAGTTCGGCCGCAACCTGCCCGACCATCTGCCGGTCCGGACCCTCGACGGTCAGTTTGGTGTTCTCGGCCACGGTCACCTTGACCTGGTCCGGAAGCGGGTAGGTGATCGGATGCGAATAGCCCAGACTCAGGTTCACGTTCCGGCCCTGGACGGCCGCCTTGAAACCCACACCCTGGATTTCGAGTTTTTTGACGAAACCTTCGCTGACGCCACGGACCATGTTGTTCACCAGCGCCCGGCTCAGGCCGTGCAACGCCTTGGCTTGCGCGTCGTCGCCCTGGCGGGCGACCAGGACTTTGCCGTTTTCAACTTTCAGGCTGGTGCGCGGAGGCAACTCCAGATCGAGCTTGCCCTTGGGCCCCTCAACAAAAACGCGCCGGCCTTTCACATCCACTTTCACCTGGGCAGGGATGGCAATCGGTTGCTTTCCAATTCGAGACATGGGTTGGTTAAATCGTTAAATGTTTAAATCGTTCAATCGTCGGCTCGTCACCAGACGTAACAAAGCAACTCGCCGCCCAGGTTCTTCTTGCGCGCCTGCACCCCGGTCATCACTCCTTCCGGTGTGGAAATGACCGCCACCCCCAGCCCCCCCCGCACGCGCGGAATTTCCGTCGCGCCGACATAGTGGCGCAACCCCGGCCGGCTCACCCGGCGCAGACCCTCGATCACGCTCTTTTTGCCCTGATACTTCAGTTTGAGTTTGATGGTCTTGGGAATCGTTCCCTCCACGGCCACTTCCGACAAGTATCCTTCTCTCCTGAGAAGGTTGGCGATATTCTCCTTGGTCCGGGAGTGCGGCACTTGGACCGCCGGCAGCAACGCGCGTTGGGCGTTGCGAATCCGTGTCAGCATGTCAGCAATTGGGTCGTTCATAAAATGCTAGCGGGCATTCCATTCTTCACCAACTCGCCTTGGTCACGCCCGGGATCAAACCGCTTAACGCCGCTTCGCGGAAGGTCAATCGCGAGCAGCCGAATTTGCGCAGGTAACCGTGGCGCCGCCCGGTCATCGAGCAGCGGTTGACCAGGCGCGTCGGGCTGGCGTCGCGCGGCAGCTTGGCCAGTGCGGCGTAATCGCGTTTCGCCTTCAGTTCCGCTCGGACTGCGGCGTACTTCTTCACCGTCTCCGTCTTGCGCTTGTTGCGCTCTCTCCAGGCTTTTTTCGACATAACAACTAAATGCGGCGTTGGAATCCAATACTCCAACACTCCATCGCTCCAATGCCCCGTTTCATGTTCATTTGGCTTCCGCGAGCGGCAGCCCCATCATTTTCAACAAGTCCATCGCCTCCGCGTCGGTCGGGGCGCTGGTCACAATGGTGACGTCCATGCCTTGCGTGCGCTTGATCTTGTCCAGCTCGATTTCCGGAAAAATCGTCTGGTCGGCGATGCCAAAGGTGTAATTGCCGCGCCCGTCAAACTTGCGCGGCGACAACCCGCGGAAATCCCGGATCCGGGGCAGCGCCGTCACCACCATGCGGTCAAAAAACTCATACATCGCATCGCGGCGCAACGTGACGCGGCAGCCGATCGGCTGGCCTTGGCGCAACTTGAAATTCGCGATGCTGTGGCGCGACTTGCTGATGGCCGGCTTGCGTCCGGTGATCAGCGCCAGGTCCTTCGCGGCGTCATCCAGAGCGCTCTTTTCGAGCGACGCGCTCACCCCCATGTTCACCACGATTTTTTGCATGCGTGGAATCTGGTGGACGTTGGCGTACTTACGCTTTTCCCGGAGCGCCGGCGCCACTTCATTGATATATTTCGCGTAAAGTCTGGCTTTCATTCTTCGGCATCACGGATTTTGCCGTGACCTGCTGTTATTCGGCTCGCGCATGACGCTCACGTTGCCCTAAGCCTTGGCTGGCGCAGCGCCGCGCCGGGCCGCCCGGGCGTCGAACGCCGCGGCTTTCATCACGTTGGAAATGTGGATCGAGCCTTCGCGCTCGACAATCGCGCCCTGCGGGCGCTCCTGGCTCTTGCGCGTGTGGCGCTTGATCATTTTCAAACCTTCCACGATCACGCGGCCCTTTCGCGGGTTCACCACGATAATCTTTCCGCGCTTGCCTTTTTCGGCGCCGGCCAGCACTACCACTTCATCGCCCTTTTTAACATGTAATTTCATATTCCGCGCGCTGCCGGCATGAGGTCGGCAGCGCGAACCAGATCAACCGAGTTTCGTTTGCTCATTTCAGCCTGCGCCGCCGGCCGCACGCCGGCCGCCCGTTCAAATCACTTCCGGCGCCAGTGAAATGATCTTCATGAATTTCTTGTCCCGCAACTCGCGCGCCACCGGCCCGAAAATGCGCGTCCCGCGCGGATTCATTTCCGCGTCGATGATCACCACCGCGTTGCTGTCGAAACGCAAATAAGAGCCGTCGTTGCGGCGGATCGCGTGCCGGGTCCGGACAACCACCGCGTCGCACACCTCGCCCTTTTTCACCTGGCCGTCGGGCGCGGCGTCTTTGATATGCACCTTGATCACGTCGCCCACACGCGCGTAGCGCTGATTCCGCCCCAGAACGCCGATCGCCCAGGCCACCTTCGCGCCCGTGTTGTCCGCGACATCCAGATGAGAACGAATCTGCAACATAAGTTATCCGATGCGTGATGCGTGATGCGTGGTGCGTGGTCCGGCCATATCAAACGGCCACCGGGGTGACCCCCGTGCTCTTTTCGACGACCTCGACGAGCCGCCAACGTTTCAGTTTCGAAAGACGCCGGGTTTCCTCGATGCGCACGCGGTCGCCCACCCGGGCGTCGCCTTTTTCATCGTGCGCGTAGAACTTCTTGTAGCCGGTGACGACCTTCTTGAAATCCGGATGCCGGAAACGCCGTTCCACGAGCACGACAATCGTCTTGGCCATCTTGTTGGAGATGACTTCCCCGACGCGTTCCTTGCGCGTGCGGCGGGCCGTCGCCAGAGTTTTCGTTTCGTCGGACATAGTGTCGTTAAATCGTTAAATCGTTGAATTGTTGCATGGTCGAATCGCCGCCGCGCCGGATGGCGTTGTCCGCCGTGCCGCCGTCACGATTCCACGATTCAACGCGATAACGATTCCTGTTCATGCCGTTTGGTTCCGTAATTGTGAAATGCGCGTTTCAATGCGCGCCACGTCCCGGCGCAACGTCCGCAGGCGCGCCGGTTTCTCCAACTGGGCGCTGGCCTGCTGCAAACGCAGGTTGAAGGCTTCCTGGCGCAAATCACGGGCCTTGGCCGCCAATTCCACCAGCGTCATGTCTTTCAATTCGGTCATCTTCATAAAGTCGCTCAACGAGTGACACGATGCCGGGAAATGAATTTCGTTTTGATCGGCAGTTTAGTCGCCGCCAGGCGCAGCGATTCGCGCGCATCGGCCTCCGTCACGCCGTCCACCTCGAACAGGACATTGGCCGGACGAACCACCGCCACCCAGGATTCCAGCGGGCCCTTGCCTTTGCCCATGCGCGTTTCCAGCGGCTTCTTGGTGTACGACTTCTGCGGGAAAATGCGGATCCACATCTTGCCATGGCGCTTCAGATTCCGGGCGATGGCCACGCGCGCGGCTTCAACCTGCTTGGTGTCGAGCCAGCAGCGTTCCAACGCCATCAATCCGTACTCGCCAAAGGCCACGGTGTGCCCGCGATGAGCCACGCCGGCACGGTTGCCGCGGTGCATTTTGCGGTACTTCACTCTTTCAGGCATCAAGGGCATAACAAATCTCGTTAAATCGTCAAATCGCTGAGCCGTTTATTTCACCGGCGCGGCTTCGCTCTCGAGCTGCGCCTTCGGCGCTTTGTCCGCCCGGGTTTCGCCCTTGCAGATCCAGCACTTGACACCAAGCTTGCCGTAAACCGTATGCGCCTCGGCAAAGCCATAATCGATGTTCGCGCGCAGGGTGTGCAACGGCACACGGCCCCAGTGATATTGTTCGACGCGCGCCAGCTCCGCGCCGCCCAGCCGGCCGGCGCAACGTATCTTGATGCCTTCGGCGCCGAAATCCTTGGCCGTTTGCAGCGCCTTTTTCATCGCCCGCCGAAACGAAACGCGGCGTTCCAATTGGAGCGCCACGTTTTCTGCCACCAGTTGAGCGTCGGTCTCGGGCTGCTTGATCTCGATGATGTCCACGTAAATCTCCTTGCCCGTCATCCGGCTCAACTCTTCCTTCAGTTTGTCGATTTCCGCGCCTTTGCGCCCGATCACAACCCCCGGCCGGGCAGTCAGAATCGTGATGCGACAACGGTTCGCGGCGCGCTCGATCAAAATCCTGGGAACCGAAGCCGATTCCAGCCTCTTCTTGAGCAAATCCCTGATCTCGCGGTCTTCGGTCAATAACTTCCCGAATTCCTTCTTGCCGGCATACCACTTCGATCGCCAGTCGTGGTTGACGGCGACGCGCAGACCGATTGGATTGGTTTTTTGACCCATACTCTAGAACTGCAATAATGGAGTGATCGCGTGACGGAACGCCGGATGATGGAGCCGCGGTTGGCAGCACTCCACTGCCCCAATACTCCATCCCGCATTGTGTTTTGGCTTATTCATCGGATAACACGATTTTAACGTGGCAATGCCGCTTCAAAATGGGCCCGGCCGAACCGCGCGCTTTGGGGGTAAACCGCCGCAACGTGGACGCGGTTTGCGCGACGGCTTCCTTAACGTGCAACGCGTCCACGTTCAAATCACGGTACTCTGCTTTGTGCTCCTTCAAATCCTCGGCATTCGCCATGGCCGAGCGGAGTGTCTTGGCCACGAACCGGGCACCTTTGCGCGGCACCACCGCGAGCACGGCCTGAGCCTTCAACGCCGGCAATCCCTGAATCTGGCGCACCACCTCGCGCATCTTCTGCGCGGACATCTTCACATTCTTCGTAATGGCGTGGACCTGCATAAAAATTCTCAGCCGCAACAAGGCGTAAAATCCGCAGAGGGATTTTTCATGGAAATCGCTTTCATTTCTCGTGTTTTGTGCCTCTTCGCGGCTGTTCCATCATCACTCTTATCATTTGGCTTCGGCCTTGGCCGTGTGCGCGCCGTGTTTTCTGAACGTGCGCGTCGGGGAAAACTCCCCCAATCGGTGCCCCACCATGTTCTCCGTCACAAACACGGGATTAAACACTTTCCCATTATGCACGCTGAACGTCAGGCCGACGAAATCCGGGGTGATCATCGAGCGGCGCGACCAGGTCTTGATCGGCGTTTTCGATTTCGATTCCTTCGCCTTCAGGATTTTGTCCTGCAGGTGAAAATCGACAAAAGGACCTTTTTTAATCGAGCGACCCATACTTCAAATTTTCGATCTGCGATTTACGATTTGCGACTCACCGGTGTAACGATTGAGCGTTTCAACGATTCAACCATGTAACGCATTTACTTGTTCTTCATCGGCCGGCCATCGCGCCGGACCAGGATGAATCGGTTCGAATGCTTCCTTCGGTTCCGCGTCCGGTAACCTTTGGCGATCATGCCCCAGGGCGAGGTGAGCTGTTGCCAGCCGCCGCCCGATTTCGATTTGCCGGCGCCGCCGCCGTTCGGATGGTCCACCGGGTTGCGCGAAACGCCGCGGTTTATCGGGCGGATGCCGAGATGCCGCGAACGGCCCGCCTTCCCGAGAACCACGTTTTCGTGCTCCGCATTGCCAACCTGGCCGATCGTGGCGTAACAATTCTCGTTGAACTTGCGGATCTCACCGGAAGGCAGCCGAATCTGCGCGTATCCCTCGTCGCGCGACATCAACATGGCCGTGCCGCCCGCCGTGCGGACCATTTGCCCGCCGCGACCGGGGGTTATTTCGATGTTGTGGATGGCGATGCCGACGGGGATTGCTTTCAGCGGCAGGCAATTGCCCAGCTCCGGCGGAGCCGATGGACCGCTCATCAATCGGGCGCCCACCTGCAAGCCGCCCGGAGCGATGATGTAAGCCTTTTCACCATCCTTATACTGGAGCAACGCCAGCCGGGCCGTCCGCCCGGGATCGTATTCGATGGCGGAAACCGTCGCTTCAACACCGTGCTTCTGCCGTTTGAAATCCACAATGCGGATTTTCTGTTTATGCCCGCCGCCGATGCCGCGAGCCGTGGCGCGCCCGTAACAGTTGCGCCCGCCGCTTTTCTTGCGGATCTCGACCAGGCTTTTCTCCGGCGTGGTCTTCGTAATATCGCTGAAGTCCGCGAACGTGATGTATCGCGTGGACGGTGTCAGCGGTCTAAATGTCTTCACTGGCATAAAATCAAATCATGTCCCAAGTCAGCCACTTGGAGAGCAGAACCATCAATCCCCACCCCGGCCGGGGTCGGTTATCGGTTCCGCAGGTTATGCTGTCCGCTCCCCTGGTTCTCGGGAAACGGAACGGGGAATATAGCAAAGGCAATTCCCTGCGCAACAGGTTTCTTGAGAATTTTTCCAGGCGAATCTCCGCGTTCCGGGATGCCGCTGGCGCGGCAATTCGCCGGTTCTGATTCACGGCTTGCCTGCCGAGGAACCTCAAGCCAGGGCGGGCTGTCCCGAGCCCGCCGCAGACGGCGCGATGAGGACATCGCGCCCCACCTCTTGACCGGTTCAAGAGCGCAAGGCGCGATCAAAGTTCGGGGTGATCTCTCCTTACACGCTCGAAGAACTGGAATCGGCGCTGCTGAATAAACAGGCGGCGGCGAACAAATTGACGGCGCTCGACAACAACGGCGACCCGAAGAATCCTCTCACAGAGGCGACGTTCACCAAGCTTGGCCCGGGCAAACGTCCGAAGCCGCTCCACCTGGCGCTGGAGGGCACAAACCCGCCCGCCGGCACCGTCCTGGTTTGCTCCGGAACAGTGTTTATCAGCGGACAAAAGACCGATGTGTCGGCTTTCAGGGAGATGTAAATCTGGCAAGCGCAATCAGTATTGGCTCGGCTGCACCGTGCCATGGAATTGGTCCGGCGACGGACTTTGCCACAAGGGTTGCTCGCCAGGCGATTGATTACGCGTTGAAACGCTGGACAGCGTTGACGCAGTTTTTGGAGGACCGCACGCTGGAGATCGACAGCAACCTCATCGAAAATGCGATTCGGCCCAGTGCTCTCGGAGAAAAGAACTTTTTGTTCATCAGGAATCCTGAAACCGGGAAACGAAGCGCCGTGATCAACACCCTGCTGGGCAGTTGGCGGCGGCAAGGCATCAACCCGTTTGATTACCTGAAAGATTTGTTCACACGCTTACCGTCGGCCAAGATTACTCAGATCAAAGAGTTCACGCCAGCGGCATGGGCCGCAATCATGGCCCAACAGAATCCGGTCGCGCGCGCCGCTTGAAACTTTGGGTTGCAGGGAAAATCAAACCCGTGCTCTCCTTCCTCCACAGCATGGTTGTCGACACCATGTGGTGGGTCGGATACGACACATCAACGCGGCTGACAGGTCGAAGAACTCAAAAAGTGTTGCCAGCCGTCGGCACTTTGTTGCCTGCCAGCGTGAGTTTGGCCATGAACTGGCGAGGGTGAAGCCAGCGGAGTCGCCAAGTTGAATAAGCCAGAAGGGCCAGTCCCGCCAAGGCGCCACACGCAGGCTCCGGCACCGGTTCAATCTCAAGTCCCCAACTTGTCAAGTAATTCAGATCCCCGCCACTCACGTCCGCCACAAAGAGCATCCAGTTGCCGTCGACATCCCCGCCGTCGAACGAGGCCAACAAGGCCGTGGGCGTCTCCATTCCGGTGACGGCGTACGGGCTGACATTGCGACCGTCCGGTGCCCAAGTGCCAGTAAGCTGAGTGCCAGCCGCCGGGATTGTCACCTGCTGATAATAGTGAATGTTCCCATTGGCGGCGCTGTCGCTGAAGCTGACGTCCATGCCGGAATCGCCATATCCATAGATGTCCGTCGGGGTGGAACCGACGCGGTTGAGCAACACGGCGAATCCATTATCGTGAACCAGATAGGCGTAAAGATCGCCATTGTAACTGCCGGTGATGTCCAGATTGACGATGACGTCCGCAACGGAAGCATCCTGTCCGCTGATAGTGATGGTTGAAGCCATGCCAGTTGGGGTGCCGTCGGGAATGAGTTGGTTGACCGATTGGCGGACTTCGATCATGCTTTGGGACATGGCTTGGAATATGCCGGCCATGAGGAGCAGCGAAAAGGCGATTGCCTGGGTTTTCATTTTTAGGCTTTCAATTTCGTGTTTTGGGTTTCAGGTCGAGGCTTAGGGCACACTCGTGCGATAATACCGGGCTGGATATTGACCGGCATTGATATCAGTGAACTGGAACAACCCGCTCTGACCGGCGGTGGCCGTGCCAATAACCGTCCAATTAACCAGGTTTGTGGAGGCCTGGATGGAATAAGTACAACCCGGTATGCCGGCAAAACTGATCGTCGCCTGACCGCCGGAAACAGTGACGCCCAAGACGCTTTGACCACTACCGATGGGAATATCCACGATAACCGTGACTATTCCAGTAGCGCTTGCGCCTGAATTGGCCGTTAGTGCATAAGCAAAGTTGTCGGTAAAGTTTGTCGTGCCCACGATACCGGCTGGTGGTGTATAGGTGATCAAACCACTGCTTAACTGCAATGCGCCACCCAGGACACTGGCGGAACTTGGCAAGCTGACGGTGAGCGACGTTCCGCTCGGTGCGGTTGCCGCGTTAATCAATTTGGCGACGGGGAGCTGGCCCGACTGTCCTTCAAAAACCTGCATGGCAAAGTTGGTCGCAGCGACAATCGTAATTGTGGTTGGACCGTAGGTCAGGGTGTAGGTCAGGGTGGTGGAACCCGTGGAGTTGGTGTCAAAGAAGTGGATCAAATTGGTTGGTTGTGGCGGCACCATGTGGAGACGCTGCGGGGTCTGCCAGACGTTCGGGCCAACCAGCAAATTGACGCCGTCAGACCGCTGGACACTGGAAATCGCTGCGGTTCCACCGCACGAGTCCGGGAGTTCGAGATACACCCAGCCGGAGGACGGCGCATCGCAGGCCGTGATGGTGACGACATTGCCATTCGTCCGCACCGTCATGCCGTTGGTTATCGAGGTTACTGGGAAAACGGAGCCGTCGCTTGAATAAACCTTGTTGGGCGGGGCATCCACGTTGGTGGAATCGTTTACGAGGAAGTCGGGAATGCCGTCATCCGCCGCCGGAGCCGTAATGCGGACGACATGGGTCATTTCGTGAATGACTGTGCTGTCGATCAGGGAAGTATTGGTTTGGCCGAAGGCATCAACATGCTCAAAGGTGGCGCTGTAGTCGGTAAAGCTGCCTTCCAGCGACGCGGTCATCCACCATAATCCGACGGCGCTTCCACCAGGTCCGATATTGCCAAGGTCCAAAGTCAACGAAGGAGAAACAGACTGATTCGTGCCCACTTGGGAACCAACGATCTGGAAGTTGACCAGCAGCCCGTTGGGGTTGGAGGTAATGAGAGGCTGGGCCGAGGTGATCGTGACATTATTCGCAACACCCAAGCTGGTGTTTCGCATGATCACGCCGAGCCCAAAAGGAACGGCTGGCTCGATTTGCGGGGTGAAGGGATCGTCACTGTAAACGTCGTGTTCGAGGAAGTAATCCACTTCCAATTGTGGCGAAGGCAACACGGTCACGGGCACGGCAAACAGCGGAATCGTCACCTGGCTGCCGTTGAACATATAGGAGAGCGTGCCGCCAATGTTGTAGCTGGTCGGCCCGGCCAGCGCGGCGGTGGTCTCTGGAACAATCATCCATGAGGCCAGGGCGGAAGCGCCAGCGGCCAGATTGCCGGTGCCATCCACGGCGTTGATTCCGGTCAACAGCGGCGGCTGAATGACAAATTGATTGGTTGCCGGGTTCCCAGAAGCGTCCACCGGGCTGATCGTAACGGCTAGGTTGGAGATGGTCGAAACCGCGCTGCTGGCCAATTGCAGGGTGGCATTGAAAGCGTTCCGCGAAATGACGGTTGTTTGTTCAAACTGTAGTCCAACATTCACAATCGGGCCGGTTGTGGGCGGGTAAACAGGTGGCGGTGAGTTGACAATCGGCTGGTCAGGTGAAAAGCCATTTCCACTGACGGTGCCGACGAAGCCATTTCCGTCGCCGCTAGAAATCGTCACCGGCGGCGGATTCGGAGGCGGATTACTGGTGCAATCCTGTGGGCTGGCGTTGTAGATGTAAATCGGCGTGGTGTAATACACGGTCTGGCTGGGAGTCGTCACATGCCAGTTCAGTTGCGCCGCGATGGACGAAGGCACGTTGGTGGCGGAACCGAGCCAACGAATGACCACTTGCGTCACGATGTTCGATCCCGCCGCCAGATCGCCCAGGTTGGGCGTGACGGCTTCAACGTCCCAGTTTGCATTGGTGCCAAACGCCAGTTGCAATCCTTCAGCGGCAATCAAGCCGTGGTTGGCAATGGTCAGGTTGATTGTGTTGGTGCCATCGCTCAAACCACACAGATTGATGACACCGGGATCAATCGTTATCACCGGCCACGGCACCTGGGTCTGATAGGTTACCTGCAATTGGAAAGTATATTGATCCGGCACCTGCGTGGGCACGACCACCCAGCTATAATCCACCAACTGCATCGGCAGGAACGCCGTCACCTGGTTGGTCTGGTTTGCCGCCAGCAGGAGCGTGGTGTTAAAGTTGCCATGATTGGGAGCCTGCACTAATACATTGTAATAGGCGGAAGTGAGATTGTTGAAGAGGACATTGCCCGAAGCATCGGTGACGGCGGTCAAATTGACGTTCGTGCCCGTCAGGAAATCCGACACCGTCACTGTCGCGTTGGAAACACCGGGACTGCCGCTGTAGAAACCCAACTCGTCCTGAACCGTCACTTGCAGCGCGCCTTGCTGAGTGGAAACGCAGGTGAACTGGAAGGGCACGATGACCTGGGTATTGGCACTCGCAATGACGATGTCACCCGTGTAGGCGCCCATGGTCATGTTGGTGGCGGGTTGCAAGGTGAGCGTGACTTGGTTGGTCTGGCCGGGAGCCAGCGAAGCGACCAGTTGGGTGGTAACCAAGGAGAGCCAGGGGGTCGAAGGCAAAAGCACCTGAAGATTTCCACTGGCCGCGTTGCCGGCATTGACAACATTGAAAGAAACGAGGGTCTGGCCGCCGGGAACCATGGTGCCGACCAGGGAAGCCGGTGCCGCCGTCAGTTGGTTGGTGGTCAGGTTCGGATCGACCAAGGTGAACGTCCCTTGCGCCGCAGGCGCACTTTGCCCCGGCAAACCGGCGGCAATCTGATACACGCCCGTTTCACCAGGAAGGGGAATGAAGTAGGCCACCCCGCTTCCCGAATTCCCGGTAGTTACCGGAATCGTGCGGATGGTTCCGGCCTTGTAAATCCAAACGGTGGCGGACACATTCGGAATCGGCGAAAGCGAGCCGCAGTCGAACGTGCTGACGGTCAAGGGCACAGTCAAACCGGCGGGATAAATGGATTGGAAGGTTTGCGCGCCGGCACAGTAGGACAAAACCGTGAGCGTGGCAGGCGGCGAACTCGTCACCGAGCCGCCCGGATTGGTAATGACCACCGTGTAGCTGCCTTGATTGCTGGCTTGAACGCTGGTGAAGGAGAGGGTCGCATTGGTAGCTCCTGACAAAGCCTGACCGTTCTGATACCATTGGTAGCTAAACGGTCCCGCTCCACTGGCGCTCACACTCATGGTCACAGGCGCCCCAACGCCAGCGCTTGCACTCTGCGGCTGTTGAGCGATGGAGGCTGGCGGCGGGAAACTCAAGGTTGCCACCGCGCTGGTCACGCTGCCATAGTCGTTATTGATGATGACCTGATAATTGCCGGCATCGCTGAGTTGCGCTCCGGCAATAGTCAGCACGTTGCTTTGCGAGCCGGTAATGCGTCCGTTGTCCGAGAGGTTCGTTCCGTTGAACAGCCACTGATAGGATAATACCGTGGCACTGGTGGCAACCACGGCGAAGCTGGCGTTCCCGCCCAACGCGACTGTCGAACTTCCCGGCTGGCTATTGATGGAAGGAGGCATGGGCACATACAACGAAGTGATGGTAATTGAGCCATTGCCGCCGTAGCTTCCCAAGCTTGTCGCCCATGCTGCCGCCGGTGCCAGATAGTTCGTTGGCAGCCACGTTCCTCCGCCAGTACCTGCACTTGCCCCGCAATCGCAACCGGCCACCCCGCCGCCGGAGCCGCCCACAGCGCCGCCGCCGCCGCCGCCACCTCCGCCACCGTCTGCCGGATGAGACGTGCCTACGCCACCAGCAGTCTGGCTGTTGGTAGCCAAAACTATTGTGCTGGCAATGCCGTTAGCACCGGCACTGTTGTCTCCACCACCGCCCGCACCTCCACCACCACCAACAATGATAGAACCGCCATCCGGCATGACAATGATGGTCGCCGCACCACCACCACCGCCCGAACCCGACCAACCCGACGGCCCTTCCGCACCGCCGTTTCCGCCAGCGTATCCGGAAAGGGGAGAATACCCACCCGCGCCGCCTGGCAAACCACCTGTTCCATCTCCGCTTCTTCCTCCGTTTCCACCTCCGCCAACGGACAGAATCAGATTACTGGACGGAATCACGGCAAGATTTGCACTGGCTTGAAGTTGGAGACTCGTTGCGCCTCCAGGTTGAGCATCGTTACCACCGTTGCCGCCTGCGGCACCAGTGATTGTTACCGAGATCTGGGATACACCAGGTGGAACGGTGAATGTCTGCAAATTGCCGGTGTAATTGAAGCTCGAAGAAGCAGTTACATCTAAAACCGCTACCCTGCTGGTCACACTGCCGAAACTATTGCTGATCACTACCGTATAACTGCCCACGTTAGCCGCTTGCACATTCGCCAGACTCAAAGTCGCGTTGGTTTGCCCGGCCAGACTCGTGCCGTTGAAATACCACTGGTAGCTCAACGGTGGCGTTCCGCCAGCGGTCACGGTGAAGGTGCCATTAGTTTCCACAGTCACGGTCTGGTTCTGTGGCTGCGTCACGATACTGGGCTGCCCATCTGATACGACGATATTATCGAAGTAGGCTGGGGACTGCTGACCCGCTGTTCCACTAAAATCTTCCACCATTACTTGACCCGTATATCTAACCTGTACTACATAATGCCGCCAAGTGTTATCGTAGGTGAGCCCTTGCTCGAGTCCGCCATAACCCGGCTGACCAGCCAACCAATCTCCGGCCGTTCCAATGAAGCCGCCAAATCCCATGTAATCAAAGCTCAAATATGCGCCAGCGGGCACGGCAACCTTGCTCCAAATGTCCCCTCCAGACCAAAGTCTGTCAAACGTTAGGACTTCTCCGTACATGCTATCAGGATCATTTAGTATTATACCTCCGGAGCCGGGTTGCCATTGGCCTAAACCTTGTTCAAAATTATCAGCAAAGTAGATAGTTCCCGATGCGCTTGCGACGTTGAGGCTCAATGCGAGCGCACCAGCCGCCAGAATCAAGGCCCTGAATCTCGTGGCGCGGAAGCACTGCGTATGGTGCCGCAGGCCCATCGCACCCAAGCAAATAGCGCCCGCCACGCCGCCCCAGAACCCCGATTCCGGCACGGCGGCAATTCCCTGGTCACAGTCCATGCTCCCGCTATTCAACTGGTGCAGGTTCCCACCACCCCCGGATAAAATTCGTTTCATAGTTAGAGTTTTAGTTTCCTTTGAGCTTCTCCTCCCAAACTTGAAGCAACCTGCGGATCACTGTTTTCTGATATGATTTCCAACTGATTAATTGTGACTCTACGCCGACCTCCATCCCTGTCAATGATAAGTTACTCCCATCCAACGAAGGCACTCTTTATTGCGAGTCTGATTGGTTGAGGACCGCCCTAGAGGGGTCATAGCGGGGGTCAGTTCTTACAATTGACAATCATTGTCGGCTTCGTTAGTTTTCGATTGTTTTTGGGACCAACTGATCGTTGAACCGACAATTATGCCGAGACCACTGCGAGTTGAGTTTGCCGGAGCCATCTACCATCTGATGAGCCGGGGAGATCGGCGTGAACCGATCTTCCTTGATGACGAGGATCGCAAGACTTTCCTCCGCACGCTGGGCGAGGCCTGCGAAAAGACCGGCTGGCAGATCCACGCCTATTGCCTGATGGGAAATCACTTTCACCTCGTCGCCGAGACGCCGCAGCCGAACTTGGTGGCGGGCATGAAATGGTTCCTCGGCACTTACACCGGACGGTTCAATCGCCGGCATCAGTTCTTCGGGCATCTTTTCAGCGGACGCTACAAGTCGTTGGTCGTTGACGAGCGCACGCCGGGTTACCTGCGAACTGCTTGCGATTACGTGCATCTGAATCCGGTGCGGGCAGGGTTGGTGGAGGCGGAGACCCCATTGTCAGCTTATCCGTGGAGCAGCTTTCCGCTCTATGTGTCCGTGAGACGCCGTCCGCCCTGGCTACGCGTGGACCGCTTGCTGGGCGAGCATGGCATCCAGAAGGACTCTGCCAAGGGTCGCATCGAGTTCCAGCGCCGGATGGAACAGCGCCGCAGGGAAGGCGAATCCCCGGAGATACTGGCCTGCCTGCGCCGGGGATGGCGTTTGGGCGCCGCGGATTTTCTCCAGCGGCTGACGGAGAAGCTCGAGCGTCGCGGCCAACCACATGAACTGGCTCGTGAGCGGCGCGAGACGGACACGGAGCGTGCCGACCAGTTCGTTAAGCAAGGCCTGCAAGCAGTGGGATGGTCTGAAGCGGACCTGGACCGTCACCCAAAGGGACATCCGCACAAGATCACCCTTGCCCACAAGCTCCGGCGCGAAACCCCGATGACGCGCGACTGGATTGCCAAGCGATTGCACATCGGCAGTGCAAGTTACGTGTCGTGCCTGCTGGCGAGGCCGTGAACGAGGTTCGCTGACTCCTCTATGCGAGCGCGGTGATTGTCAATTGTAAGAACTGACCCGTTCAGACCCGTTAGACCCGTTCAACGTTCACCACGCGCAGGTGTCACGGCTTCGGCGTCAGGCTTACATGCCACCCCCAGCCGGCCGGCCACAGCTCCAGCGGCTTGGATGGATCCTTCCGCCACTGCTCTACCTGCTGCCCCCAGGGCGGACCGTAAAAGATCATCGGCCAGTCCAGTGGCGCGCGGGCGAAGTTGAACGAACCCATCAGGAGCACCGCGCCCAGCCAGACACCGCCCAGGATTCGCAGCACTTTCGGCAAGCCCGAGCCCTGATCAAGCGCCACCAACAACGCCAGGAAAAAGAACACCTCGGCCGCGTAGTAATACCGGATCGCGCCGGTCAGGTGGGCCAGCAGGCGCTGCTCAGTCACCGCTTCCCGAGATCCCGGAGATGCCAGCACAATCAACCCGATGCTCGCCGCTGCCAGGAACCGCGCCGTGCGGTTGCCGGAGCGCCAGCACGCCAGCAGAAGCACGCCAAACCCCGCCGCCGTTGACAACCAAACCCAAGCCGGCAGCGCGCCCTCCGCCTCCAAACCCTGCCTCAGTTGCTCCAATCCAACCAGGACAGGTTTCACGGGCGCCACCGGCATGGCGATGAACTTGGCGTACGCCGCGCCAACCATGACTGTCGGGTTGATCCGCAGATGCCGTTCCTGGTCCGCCACGCCCAGGGCGATAAGCACCCCCTGCAGCAACGCGCAGACTGTGAGGATCAACGTCTGGGTGAGACGGTCGCGCTGGCGCTCCTGCCACCATCGAACCCAGAATAGCGGCGCCAAAAAGGTTGAAACAACCCCGCTCAACCCTCCAACACCCAGCAGCAGCCATTTGAACACCCGGTCGGCGCGTCCCCCCTGCTCCGAGACCAGCACCAGCCCGGTCGCCGCGCAAAGCACGAAGTGCGCGTTGATCGTGATGAGATAGACCTCGGGATTGGCTGGAACGACCAGCAACAGCAACAACGCCATCGCCTTGCGCATCGGCGTGGCCAGGCCGGGGATGTTGGTGAACAGCACCACCACCGCCGGAAGCGACTGAATGAACAGCGCAATGGCCGCCGTGAAGCGCGGCGCGTCTTCGAGCGGAACATGCGCGGCGACGAGCCCCGCCATGTTCGCCACCAGGTTATAGTAGCCGGCATGCGGGGCAGTCAGCGCGTCCAGAAAGGAATGCGTCCACGCATACTGCAGGAAAACGGCTCCCTCCTCCGCCCAGAATCGGCCTTCGAACAAAATCCGTGGCGCGCGCACCGCGAGTACGAAAACATACAGGCCGACCGCGAGGAGCTCATATCGCTGCGCCACCACCCACGCCCGCGAGCGCCGCAGCACTCCCCACGACGCGGACCGGCCGTTCGAAACGGCTGCGCCCTTCGGATTATCCTCCGACGGCCCCCCAGGCTGGGAGCGGCGTCCTCTGCATTCTGCTCGCGTCTTTGTAACGTTGGTAAACGGTTTCACGTGTGAAAGTGGCACCACACCGGGCAGGCGCGAGCAGTTTCCCGTTCACGCCCCCCCAAGAACCGGGCGCGAGAGTTTCTCCTCTCCCCCAGTTTCAACTCCACCGTCTCGACTTCCCGCGGGCTGTCAATGCCTGAAAGAAACGCGTAATGTTTTTGTAATTCAGTGTCCACGCTCATGCCGACCACCCTCTCAGAAACCGGCCTGCCCTTCCAACCAAAAACGTCCGGAAAGACTCCACAGTTGGAACTTGTGACGTCCTCGAGTTCGGCGTGAATGAAGCGGCGTAAACAGGTTTCAGACAGGATTTACAGGATTTACAGGATGTCTGTGGAAAGGGCTCATTGCATCCTGTTGATCCTGTTCATCCTGTCAACATTTCCTGCCTTGATTCATCCGCAAGAAGCACAAGAAGTCTCGAGCAAAGTTCGTTGAGCGCGCAACGGTTGAGACAAAAAAAGGATCTCGTCTGCTGTAGATTCCCTTGTTTTTGAGTGATTTGTCCTCGAAGGATCGTCACTGCAATTCCTTCGCGTCTTTCGCGTTCTTTGCGTGAGACGCTTTCCTTTGAAGTGAATAGTTGGCTCAGGGTTTCTGGGCCATGATCTTGGCATGGCGCCAGACGTAAACGGGTGCGCCGTGTGCGCGCGCGGTCTGCGCGCGCATCGAGCCGCACGACGAAGCGCCCGACCAACCAGTGTCGCAAAATCCACTTTCGGCTCGCCGTTTTTCGTCTTCACGGACTTCTTTCGAGCAGTTTTGGACTGTCGCCGGAATTATCATCTACCTCAGTCAACTGAAGAAAGCCAGCGGCCAGCCAACCGTTTCCATCCTAAAAGGCTCTTCTTCTCTCTGCAATTATTTCCCCGATTCTCCTTGCGTTAGCCACGAAATTGCTCGAATGTCCTAATGCGGGCAGGCTAGGGCCTGGATGATAGCACGGACATTTTGGAGGAACTCGGGGCAGAGGGGATTCCTTTCTCTGGAGAAGCCCGATCTTTTCATCGTCGGGGCACCTAAATGCGGCACCACGGCCCTGTCCAATTTCCTTGGGGAGCATCCGGACATCTACATGGCCAGGAAGGAGATGCATGTCTTTGGAACGGATTTGCGGTTCGGTCCCCAGTTTTACCGCCGGGATCTGGAGGCGTACCTCGCGGAATTCAGCGCGCGAAATGGCCGGCGCCATAGCGGCGAGGCCTCGGTGTGGTATTTGTTTTCCGCGCACGCCGCCGCAGAGATCAAGGCTTTCAACCCGAATGCGCGCATCGTCATCATGCTCCGCGAACCGTCGGAGATGCTCTACTCGCTCTACTACCAATTCCGCTTCGATGGCAACGAGCATTTGCCCACCCTTGAAGAGGCTTTGGCTGCCGAGGACGATCGCCGGGCCGGGCGCCGCATCAGCCGCAGGGCTTATTTCCCGCAAGGGTTGAGTTACCGGGAAGCCGCCCGTTACACCCTCCAGGTCCGTCGCTATTTCGAGGCCTTTGGTCGCGAGCGGGTGCATGTCGTCCTTTACGATGATTTCGCGGCCGACACTGCGAAAACTTATCGCACCACGTTGAAATTCCTGGAGGTGGACTCGACCCGGATGGCAACCGATTTCAAAGTCATCAACGGCAACAATGCTCTACGCCCCTCCGCGCTCCGGACCCTGTTGAGAGATCCGTTCCTTTGTCGTTTGCTGCTGACTGTCAGGCCCTGGCTGCCTCGGGCGGTGTTCGCCACGCTTCAGAAAGTTGATGCCAGACTCCGGAATACACAGAGCCATCCCGCTCCGCGCCCCCCACTGGCTCCGGAACTGCGCGCGCGGCTCAATCGCGAGTTTGCGCCTGAGGTCGAGCGACTGAGTGAATTGCTCGGACGCGACCTTACCGCGTGGAGCAAGAATAGCTCATATGCCGGCCGCTCCTCGATCTGCGGGCCGCCTTGCCCATGGTGATTTCTGTGATTTCGCTGTTTAGATGGGGCTCCCAAAACTCTGCGAATGCCGCTGCTGCTCAGACGCGCGTCCTCGCCGGCCGGATGGATGGCGCGGCTTTTCCGTTTCGTGAATTAAAATTGGGCCCCCAATCCGCTCCCGCCAGGGAGCAAACGCCTGGCGCCTGGACGACCCCGGCGGGTTCTCCAAAATCCCTGCGCCCGCTGATCAGTGTTATAGTTCTCAATTACAACGGCGCGCCGTGGCTGAAACGCTGCCTGGATTCAATACGCGGTCAAACCCTTTCCGATCAAATTGAAGTCATCGTGGCCGACAACGCTTCTGCGGATCAATCCTATCAACTGGCCAAAGAACTCATGCGCGACTGGCCGAGAGGGCTCGCGGTTCAGCTTGGGACGAACCTCGGTTACACCGAAGGCAACAACCGCGCGGCCGGGCAGGCGCATGGGCAGTATCTGTTCTTCCTCAACAACGATTCCTGGCTGGAGCCGGACTGCCTGGAGAATTTGATGCGGGAGACACGGGCGGCCGAGGCGGCTGTGGCCGGGCCATTGGTTATGAACTATTCAGATGGCTTTCCCCAACAGGACGCGAGCAGGGAGGGATTCGATGTGTTCGGCTTTTTATGTACGCCGGCCCTCGGGCCTGGCTTGCATGAGATTTTTGTTGCGGGCGGTTGCGCCTTGCTGGTGGACGCGGACTGGTTCCGGGAACTCGGCGGATTCGACCGCCAGTTTTTTATGTATGCCGACGAGCACGACCTCTGCTGGCGCGCCTGGGTCGCCGGAGCCAGAGTTATCCTTGCGCCTTCGGCCAAGGCGTATCATCGGAGCGCAGCCTCCGTCAACCCGCACGGCCATGACCGGATCGTGGAAATCCGCACCTCGGACACGAAGCGGTTTTACGCGAACCGGAACGGCTTGCTGGTGTTGTTGAAGAACGCCGAGCATGTGCTCCTCGTGATCGTGCCCCTGCAATTATTGCTGCTGGCGGCGGAAACGCTCGGGGTCGCCATGCTCACCCGGCGCTGGTCCCATTTCCGGCGCGCTTTCATCGAGGCGGTGTCGGATTGCTGGCGTTTGCGGCGCCACATCATGGCCGAGCGACGGCGCGTGCGAAAGCTCCGGCATCACGGCGATTTCTGGATGCTGCGCTTTTTGCGCCTCAGGCTCAACCGCTGGGAGGAATTCCGCCGTGTATGCCGCTTTGGCTCGCTGAAAGTTGACCCGAAATAAATTCAATTCTCCTCTGCCCGGATGGCCCCGAAATCCTCTTTCGCATTCAAAATCCCCCTGCCCGCATGGGCAATGATGCTGATGTTACTGGCCGCGGTGCTCTCGCTCCTGCTGGGTGGGGTCTATGTGCCCGGAATGACCTTGTTCTCAAACGATGGGCCGCTGGGCAACCTGGTGGCAGAGTGCCACCGGCTGCCGGGGCGATTCTTAGGTTGCTGGCATGACCTCAACTATGTCGGCTATCGCGACGCGACCGCGACTCCCGGTATCAGCTACGGTCTGCAGTTTTTGTTGGGCCCGGTTTTGTTCTCGAAATTGTACGCGATTTTGGGGCTGATGGTTCTGGGCCTTGGCGCATGGTGCTGTTTCCGCCAGTTGGGTTTTAATCCGCCCGTGTGCCTCCTGGGAGGCCTGGCCGCAACCCTGAACGCCGACTTCTTCTCGGCCGCGTGCTGGGGCGTGGCGGCCCATCCTATCACCGTCGGCATGAGCTTCTTTGCCCTGGCGGCATTGCTGTCCGCCTCTTCAGCCCAAGGTTGGCGGCGCGGGGCTTTGGTTGTTCTGGCCGGACTGGCCGCAGGCATGGGTGTCACAGAAGGCGCCGATATTGGGGCGATTTTCAGTCTCTATATTGCCGCGTTCGCTATCTGGCAGGTTTGGGTCGGTAATGGCACGCTCTTGACAAGGCTCTCTGTCAGCACAGGCCGGGTCCTGATGATGGCCGTTTGCGCCGCTTTGCTCGCCACTAACGCCATCTTGGGTTTCGTGTCCATCGAGATCGAGGGTGTGGTGGCGACCTCTGCGGCTCAAGGCGTCGAGACTCCGGCCGAGCGCTGGGACTGGGCAACCCAATGGAGTCTGCCGAAACGCGAAGCGCTGGGCTTTCTCGTCCCGGGTCTGTTCGGCTACCGCATGGACTCAACCGACGGGGGCGTCTATTGGGGCGCGATTGGCCGAGACCCGGCTTGGGACCGCTATCAGATGAATGGCCGACAGGGCACCGCACCCTCTGGCTTTCAGCGCTATTCGGGCGGCGGTTTCTACGCGGGCGTCCTTACCGTGCTGCTCGTGATTTGGGCGGCAGTGCAGTCCTTCCGCCGTCGCGATTCCATTTTCAGCAGCACGGAGCGCAAGTGGATTTGGTTTTGGCTCGCAGCCGGACTGGTGTCGTTGCTTTTGGCGTTCGGCCGTTTCGCGCCCTTTTACCGATGGTTCTATTCGCTGCCTTACGCTTCCACGATCCGGAACCCGACCAAGTTTCTGCATCCGCTCAGCTTCGCCCTGGTCGTTCTCTTCGCTTACGGACTGGATGGTTTGTGGCGCAAATACATGCGCCAGCCCCTTTCGAAGCCCCCGTTGGGAAAGGCGGGGCAAAAGGTTTCGCAACCCAGGCTTGGTGGATTTGAAAAAGCCTGGGTGTACGGGTGCCTGGTCGCGTTGGGCTTGAGCCTGCTGGCCTGGAGGGTTTACTCCAACTCGTATGACTCAGTGCAGAGCTACCTGCTGAACCTTCAATTTGATGAGAACGATGCGTACGCCATCCCCGGCTTCAGCGTCCGCCAGGTGGGGTGGTTCACACTGTTTTTCGGCCTGGCTGCGGGGTTGATAAGCTTGATCCTGCGCGGCACTTTCTCCGGGACGCGGGCCCGATGGGGCGTTGTTCTGCTTGGTCTGCTGTTGGTGCTGGATCTCGGACGAGCCAATCTCCCCTGGATCGTTTACTGGGACTGTCCGAAAAAATACGCGAGCAATCCGATCATTGATATCTTGCGCGAAAAACCTCATGAACATCGTGTGGCCTTGACGCCCCTGATTCCGGCGCCGGAACTGTCTGTGCTGCGCCAGATCTATCGAATGGGATGGCTCCAACAACAGTTCCCTTTCTACAACATCCAGTCGCTCGATGTCGTGCAGTTGTCGCGAGCGCCGAAGGATCTGACGGCCTTCGAGGAGCGATTCAGGCCCCGGGACGACCCTGCTTCCGCAACCGTCGCGCTCGTCGGCCGTCGATGGGAGTTGACGAATACGCGGTACGTGCTCGGGCCGACGAAGGACCTCGATTTTATGAATCGTTCTGTGGACCCGGTCCAGCACCGGTTCCGCATCGTCGAGCGCTTCGAAATAGCGCCCCAGCCGGGCATCACGCTTCCCAGGTTGGCGGAGGACTTTACCGCCGTCCCGAATCCCGACGGCTCCTATGCCTTATTCGAATTCACCGGGGCGCTGCCGCGCGCTAAGCTTTATTCAAACTGGCAGATCAACACCAACAATCAGGCAACGCTGGATCAACTCGCCAGCACGTCCTTCGACCCCGAGCAAACAGTGCTCGTGGCGGGCGGATTGGCCGCCCTGCCGCGCGCGCCAGACTCGCCGCAAATGCCGGGCACGGTGGAGCTTGAGAGTTATGCCCCCAAAGAGATCCACCTGAAAGCCGACGCCGCCAACCCGGCCGTTCTGCTGCTCAATGATCGGTTTGATCCGCACTGGAATGTTGTCGTGGACGGCAAACCGGAAATGCTCCTGCTATGCAACTATTTCATGCGGGGCGTGTATCTCGCGCCCGGCACACACGAGGTCGAGTTCCGGTTTCAAGAGCCGGCTTGGTCCCTCTTCATCAGCCTGGCAGCCCTCGGCGCGGGTCTGGTGCTCCTGGGACTTGTGCTGAATACCAGCCGTGAACGGGAGCAACCCAAACCTAACATCGCAGGCCAAACACGATCCGCGGCGATGCCTGTGCGCTCCAAGTCCGTTCCCAAGGCCTGAGCCGTTTTCGTTGATCGCGACGGAACGAAAGAGAAGCTGCGGATTCTCCAGCCCGACTTTTGCGGATATTGGCTGGTTTTGATCTTTTCGATTGGCGGGATTTCTGATTTCCTCGGGATTTTACGCTGTCAGGCAGCGGAGGGGCGTGTGGGAAGCTTGCTTCGCATAGCGAGAAAGAAATAGAGCAGGCGGAGGAAAGGGCATGTGGCATCCTTTTGAAGTGCCACCCCAAGGGCACCAGGCACAGCACAGAGCAGCCAAAACCAAAGAGAACCACGGATGGCACGGATGACACGGATCTGTGAAATCCGAGTAATCCGTAGTTAAAATTCTTTTCGTCTTCTGCGCCTTTTTGCGGCTGAACGTGACAACCGCAAAGAACTCAAAGAGCAAAGAATTACAGCCTCTATGCTTCTTCCTTTGCGATCCCCGCGCTCTCTTCTGTTAACTGAAAGCCCGGATCACCGCCGCGGCGGGACCGGCGCAGGCCCCGCCAACTTTTTGGCTGAACTTTGCATCTCCCCGCCAGGAGGCAGTGTCTTAATTTGAAAGGCAGGGCCGCGCTGCCGCGCCTCCAGCCGCGACGCAGCGCGGCCCTGCCTTTGCATTTATTCAACGAAAGTTCAATTTAAGGCACTACCCGCCAGGAAGGTTTGTTGACACTCCCCGGGCAACCCGTATTCTGCCGCGAAAAGGCATTATGGATCCGAATTTGCCAGCCAAGCAAATGACGCGTCGGATCTTTCTGCGCGCCTCCTCGGTAACGCTCCTCGCCACACCTCTGTTCCGACTGGCGCCGGTCACGGGTGGAACGTGGCGATTCTTCACCGGCGCCGAAGCGGAAACAATCAATGCCTTGTGCGAACGCATCATCCCCTCCGATCAGGATCCGGGAGCGTCCTGGGCCGGTGTCGTGCAGTTCATCGACCGCAAGCTGGCGGGCTACCATCGTCGCTACCAGCAACTCTATCGCCTCGGCCTCCGAGGAGTGCAGGAGTCCAGCCTGGCCTTGTTCGGCAGGCCGTTCGTCGAACTTACGGAGAACCAACAGGACGAACTGCTCCGGAAGATTGAATCGAACCAGGCGCCGGGCAGCACCTGGAAACAGACTTCAGCGGGCGAGTTTTTCAACCGGTTGGTCGAGCATACCATGCAAGGTTTCTACGGGGGACCGCGCCACGGCGGCAATCGGGACGCCATCAGTTGGCGCATGCTCGGTCTGCCCACTCCTCCGTTGCGCAGCCGCCGTCCGCTCACGGCCGCGTGGTCCACCGCCGCCAACCCTCCACCCGCCAACCGGTGAGCCTCAAACACGTGAACGCTGTCGTCATCGGCTCGGGCGCCGGCGGCGGGATTGTCGCCAAGGAGCTTGCCGCGGCGGGTCTCGACGTGGCGCTGCTCGAACGCGGCCGCTGGGTCACCCCCGCAGATGAGCGCAAAGACGACCTGCGCAATCAGCGCACCACGGCCCTCGGTCCCAGTTGCGGTCCCGACGAAGAAAAGGAGCCGCGCGTGTTCGTCGCCCCCGACGGCCGGGAGCAAATCGTCTGGCCGGCCGACGGCGCCTACAACAACAACGCCGCGTGCGTCGGCGGCGGCACGCTCACCTACGGCGCAATGGCCTGGCGCTACATGGCCCAGGACTTCCGGATGAAGTCGATCTACGGCGTGCCGGAGGGCAGCACCCTTGATGACTGGCCCATCACCTGCGCCGACCTCGAACCCTTTTACGAAAAAGCGGAATGGGAGATAGGCGTGGCCGGCGACCTCACCGGCGACCCGTTCAAAGCGCCGCGCCGCCGGCCGCTGCCCATGCCGCCCTTGCCTGATTCACAAGAGACGCAGCTCCTGAAACCGGCCGCGCAACGTCTGGGGTGGCATCCGTTCTACATCCCGATGCTGCGGAATACTGTCCCCTGCAACGGCCGTCCCGGCTGCATGCGGTGCCGCTGGTGCTGCGGCTTCGCCTGCGAATGCGATGCCAAGTGCGGAACGCACAACACGGTGATCCCGGCGGCGCTGGCCACCGGCCACTGTGAATTGCGCACTCGCTGCATCGCCTCCGCCATCATGGTGGACGCCCATGGCCGCGCCAAGGGGGTCGAATACTTCGATGCCCGGGACCGGCGGCAGACTCAAACCGCCGACCTTGTGATTGTGTCCGGTGGAGCGATTGAGTCGGCCCGGCTGCTGCTCAACTCGAAAAGCGCCCTGTTTCCCCAGGGCCTCGGCAACCGGTTTGATTGGGTGGGACGCAACCTGCAGGGCCACGCCTACAGCGGCGCCTTCGGCCTCTTCGATCATGATGTTTACGACGACCTCGGACCCGGGGCGGAGATTGCGATCTGCGATTTCAACCATGGCAATCGCGGTTTGGTGGGCGGGATGATGCTGGCCAACGAGTTCTGTCGGCTGCCCTACCAAGTCGCCAACATGGCGCCACCCGGCGTCTCGCGCTGGGGCAAAGCCCACAAGGACTTTATGCGAACCTGGTTTCGCCGCAGCATCGTGGTCATGGGGCCGTCGCAGGAAATCCCGGTGTTCCATTCGCGCGTGCAGGCGGATCCCAAGGTTCGTGATTACTGGGGCATCCCGGTGGCGCGCCTCTCCGGCGTCGATCATCCCCACAACGTCGAACTCTGCAAGTTCGCCTCGGACAAAGCCGAGCTGTGGCTCAAGGAAGCCGGCGCCATCCAGGTCGTGCGACGGCAGAAAACACAGCAATGGCTGAGCGCCGGGCAGCATCAGGCCGGGACGTGCCGCATGGGCAACGATCCCCAGACGTCCGTAGTGGACAAACACTGCAAACTCCACGACGTGGACAACGTGTTTGTGGTCGATGCGAGCGTGCACGTCACGAACGGCGGTTTCAATCCTGTGCTCACCATCATGGCCGTGGCGTACTACGCGTCCGATCACATCAAGCGCGCCTGGCGAGGCGGAGGATTGCGCTGATCATGAATCCCGGGCGCAGGCATCGAAGAGTCTGGCTGCTGCTGAGTCCTGTTGTTCTGATCCTCCTGGCGATCCCGGCTGGCAGCATCTATTACACCGCGGCCGGTGGCAAAGCCTGCGTCCGCTGCCATGAGGTTCAATCCGCGTACGATCGCTGGACGACGTCCACGCACCGATCGGTGCCATGCAAGGAATGCCACGGCAGCATTTTCTCAACCGATCCCGGCTTTCATCTGAACAACGCCCGACAGCTTTGGCTTCACATCCGCGGACAGGTGCCCGAGCGGCTTTTGGTCCGGCAACGCGACATCAGCCGCGGCATGAATTCCCGTTGCGGCAAGTGTCACCAGCAGGAATACGCCGCCTGGACCGCCGGGCCGCATCATGCGACCTACAGCCGGATCTTCCTCAATCCGGGTGATAACACGAACCGGATTCTGAGCGACCAGTGCCTGCTGTGTCACGGGATGTATTTCGAGCGCAGCATCCGCGACCTGGTTCAACCGATCGACCTTAAAGGCCCCTGGCGCCTGGCGGCGGCGATCCAACCCGACGAGCCCTCGATTCCATGTTTGGCTTGCCATGCCGTGCACCGTCCCGGCGCGCCCATGGGGCTTCGTTCGGCCAGCGCCCAGACGGAAGAGTCTGCGCCTTACCGGCCGTCGCTGGCCTTCTATGACCGGCGCGAGCAGCTTCATTTCAGCGCGCAGGCCCTGCCGCTGCCGAGCATGTGGGACCGAACTCGCTCCGTACGCGTCGCCCCAGACGCACGCCAGGCGCCCTGCTACCAATGCCACGCTCCCGATCACACTTTTCAAACGGGCTCCGGCGATGACCGCACCTGTGTGGGAGTGCACGAAGGGTTGAGTTGCCTGGCCTGCCACCAAGGGCACGACCAGAACGCCCGGGCCTCTTGCGCCCAGTGCCACCCGCGCCTGTCGAACTGCGGACTGGACGTCGAAACCATGGATACGACGTTCAAGTCGTCCACCAGCGGACACAACATTCACTTCGTGAAATGCGAAGACTGTCACCCAAGCGGCGTTCCCGAACGAAAGAAACCCTCCGCCGCCATGCCTTGACTTTACCGCTCCCCATGGCTCTGCTTTGATACGTGCATTCGTGAAACTGTGGTGAACCGCTATGAAGATACGAACCTTTTTGATCCTGGTGCTGGCGTTCTTTGCGCTGTGCCTCGTGGTTGGTCGTGTGTCCATTGGCCCGCACTGGCCCGAGAGGGTGGATGTCAGCTATGCCGTGTCCCTGACCCTGCTGGCGGTCGGAGGGTTGATCGCCGCCGTGAGCCTGTTTGCCTTGCTGCAGCGCGGCTTGAGCGGCCAGTCACTGGATCAGAGCTTGCCCCTCATCCTCGCGCTCCTGGGAGGACTCCTGCTTTACCAGATCAATTGGGGCGTGGCTCTGGCCCTGGGAATGATCGGAACGGCGGCGGTCATCATGAATTGCCTGGGCCGCTCGAAACGCCCGCCGAATGGATGATGGCGAAGGGGTCAGTTGCCGGTTCTGGCGCTTTGCCCCCTGGCCGGCGAAATCAATATGGAAAAGTTGGATAAACCAGGAACTGACCCCTTCGCGTTTTTCCTGATGCTGTTCGCCGGAATCGGATTGTTGCTGACGACGAGCTGCCGGACGGCGGCGCGATGGGACGCTTTAAGCGATTGGCCCGCCGGCGCCTCGCCACGGAGAATCGGGAAGCGGGTCGCGGAGAATTTTGCAGCGCGCCGGTTGGGATACCAAACGGATCCGAAACGCAGCGCGGTTCATTATGCCGAAGTCTGCACCTGGTATGGCGCCTTGACGTTCGCTGACATAACGCGGGATCACGACCTCAAGGCCCGCCTGATCCTCAAATTCGACCCCTTGCTGGGGAGCGAAGCCGATAAAATTCCGGCCCGAGCGCATGTGGATGATTGCGTTTTCGGAGTGGTGCCGCTGGAACTGTACATCCTGACGAAGGACCCAAAGTATCTCGATCCGGGCAAAGGCATGGCGGACAGGCAATGGGAGAAAACCACTCCGGACGGCATCTCGGTCGAGGCGCGGTATTGGATCGACGACATGTACATGATCACCGCCCTGCAGGTGCAGGCCTTTCGCGCCACCGGTGAAGCCGAGTACCTCGATAGAGCGGCGCGCACGATGACGGCTTACCTGGACAGGCTGCAGCAGCCCAACGGCCTTTTCTTCCACGCGCCGGATTCGCCGTTCTTCTGGAGCCGCGGCAACGGCTGGGTGGCGGCGGGAATGACAGAACTCCTGCGCTCACTTCCGGAAGACGATCCCCGGCGGGGTCGGATCCTGGAAGGCTACAGGAGAATGATGTCCGCGTTGCTCAACCACCAGGGCGCCGACGGCGTCTGGCGTCAGCTCATCGATCATCCCGAATCGTGGCCTGAGACTTCCAGCACGGGGATGTTTGCTTTTGCCATGGTCACCGGTGTCAAGAACGGCTGGCTTGATCGCAGCAAGTACAGTCTGGCGGCGCGGAAAGCATGGCTCGGCCTGCTCCAGTATGTCGATCGGGATGGGAACGTGCGCAACGTCTGCGAAGGGACAGGGAAAGGCTTCACTGTCGAGTATTACTTGAAGCGTCGGCGCAACACCGGCGATTTTCACGGTCAGGCGCCGGTTCTGTGGACGGCTTCGGCGCTTTTGCGTTGAGACCGGGACGGGGTCCTGGTTTTTGGCGTTTTGCCGCCGTGACTGATCGAAACAACACGGAGAAGTTGTGCCAGGCGGGCACTGACCCTTAACTCTGCTTGTGCAAGACCGTGTCCCGCTGCTCCCACTCCGGGTCCGGTTGGGGATAATCAAGATTATAATTCAAGCCGCGGCTCTCGGGCCGTTCCAGCGCGCTTTTCACGATGAGTTCCGCGACAGTCGCGATATTGCGCAATTCCAGCAGGTCGCTGGTCACAATGAAATCCCAGTAATACTCCTGGATTTCCATCTGCAAATTCTCGATCCGTTTCCGGGCGCGCTGCAGGCGCTTGTTCGTGCGCACGATACCCACGTAATCCCACATACAACGGCGGATTTCATCCCAGTTGTGCGACACGACGACCATTTCATCGGGGTTATGCGCATTTCCCGACTGCCACGGGGGAATCTGGCAGTCGGTCGCCGCAAGGGGGTTGGCGATAAGCTTCTCCGAGGCGCGATGCGAGCAGACGAGGGCTTCGAGCAAGGAATTGCTGGCCAGCCGGTTGGCGCCGTGCAGGCCGGTGCAGGCAACCTCGCCGACGGCGTAAAGCCCGGCAATCTCGGTTTCACCGTCCACGTTCGTCAGCACACCGCCGCATTGATAGTGCGCCGCCGGCACCACGGGGATCGGCTCCTTGGTGATGTCGAGCCCGAATTGGAGGCAGGTCTGATAAATATTCGGAAACCGTTCGATGATGAACCGGGCCGGCCGGTTCGTGATATCGAGCACCACATAATCCGCTCCGCTCTTTTTCATCTCGCTGTCGATGGCGCGAGCGACGATGTCGCGAGGGGCCAGCGACCGGAGCGGATGATATTCATTCATGAATTCCCGGCCATCGATGGTCTTCAAGACGCCGCCTTCACCGCGCACCGCTTCGCTGATTAAAAATGACTTGGCTCTCGGATGATAAAGGCAGGTGGGATGGAACTGGACGAACTCCATGTCGGCGATGCCGGCCCCGGCGCGATACGCCATGGCCACTCCGTCACCCGTCGCGATATCCGGATTGGTCGTGTAGAGATAAACCTTGCCGCAACCGCCGGTGGCCAGCAACGTCATCCGGGCAGAGAAGGTTTCGACCCGGCCTTTGGTTTTATCGAGCACGTAGGCGCCCAGACAGAGGTTCTTGCCGACGACACCGAGTTTTTGGCTGGTGATGAGGTCGATGGCAAAGTGGTTTTCGAAAATTTCAATGCTGGGCAGCCGGGCGACGGCCGCCAGCAGCGCGCGTTCGATCTCCCGGCCGGTGACATCCTTGGCGTGCAGGATCCGGCGTTTGGAATGCCCGCCCTCCTTGCCGAGGTCCAGTTCCCGCGCGCCGTCGGCGCTCGTGGCGAAACGTTCGGTGAACTTCATTCCGATCTCGATGAGCTCCTGGATGCGCGGCGGCCCTTCCTGGACGATGGCGCGCACAACCTGTTCTTTGCAGAGCCCGGCGCCCGCCACGAGCGTGTCGCGCACATGCATCTCGAACGAATCTTCTTTGCTGGTCACCGCCGCAATGCCGCCCTGGGCGTAGTTGGTGTTGGATTCCGCCTTGTTTTTCTTGGTGACAATGGCCACGCGCCCGTGCGGGGCGACCTTGAGCGCAAACGAAAGGCCGGCAATGCCGCTGCCCAGAACGAGGAAATCGAATTGCTTCATCCGGAGCCAATTCAACACAGCCGCGGTGTTTTGTCCAACGAAGTATTGCCAGGACGCCCAAGGAAGCAGCCTTGCCCAAAGACACGCACCGCAAGATTCCGGCTCCAGGGGTTGGCGCATGGCGTCGCCGGCTTGTCCGCATTGGGCCCCGCAAAACCGGAAGGGATTGGCAGCTCACTCGCTGCTTCAAAGTGTGGCATTGTCGATCAACCGCGTTTGGCCGACAAACGCCGCCAGAGCCATGTGCGTGCCGCGCTTCACCCCCGATACTGGAACCAGGGTTTCCGGATCGAAGAATTCAACATAGTCCAGGCGCGCCGCGGGTTCCTTTTGAACCCATTGCCTGATTCGCGCTTTCAAACGCGCCGCTGGGATGACGTTTGATTTCCGCACCATGTTCCTCGCCTTCAGCATCGAGCGCGGGACCACGACGGCCTGCGAGCGCAAATTGCCTTTCAGATTCCTGTTCCGTGAACTCATCGCCAGGCCGTCCGGCTCGCGCACCGTCGGGCCGACGACGACTTTCACAGGGAAATTCAAGTCTCGAACCATCCGACGGATGATGGCTGCCTGCTGATAATCCTTTGCTCCAAACACCGCGACGTGAGGCTGCACGATATGGAATAACTTGGCCACGACGGTCGTGACGCCGCGAAAATGGCCGGGACGAGAGGCCCCTTCCATTCGTTGGGACAACTCCTCCTCGACCACGTAAGTGCTGAATCCCATGCCGGTGGGGCGAGACTCTGCCGAGCCGGCGCTCCTGATCCTTCTGATGCCGGAGATCAAGAGACTCCGGCCACAACCTGAATACATCTCCTTGTCGCCCGGAACAAATGCCACGTCCACGCCTTCTGCCCGACAGAGGCTCAAATCGCGCTTCACGTCGCGCGGGTAGCGGAAAAAATCCTCGTTGGGCGCGAATTGCGCGGGATTGACATAAATGCTCAGGACAACCTTGCCCCTGCTGCCGGCTTCCCGGCGGGCGCGCCGGACCAGGCTCAGGTGGCCCGCATGCAGACAGCCCATCGTCGGCACAAAACCGATTCGCGCCCCTTCCCGCCGCCAGCGTCCGGCCAGCCGCTGCATGGCAACCACCGACTTGATGACTTGCATGGTCGAAACAGTGGTGCAGCCGGCTCAAACGATCAACCCTAATGACACGCTCAAATGAAGCCCGAGGGCCGAATTCACGGGAATCAACGCGCCGCCTGGTTTCGAACTCCGGCAGGTTCGCACTTCCCATCTCGGACTTCGAACTTCAAGAGGTTCGATACCGTTGTGTTCGCCCGCCGCAATCCGCATGCGCGACCGAACCACAGTGGCGCCTCCGCCGGCAACTCAATCCGCGCAGCACTGATTCGTGGGCGCGTCAACCGGGCGGTCCGAAGGTCGGGCCAGTCCCTTGTTCAACAGGTAACTCTCCACCTCCTCCCCGCTTACGTCCGCCAGCATGTGCCCGTCAATCTCGACGCAGGGACTCAACGTCTGCCCGCTCTTCTCGATCATCTCCCGGCGCTGCAACGGGTCGCCGCTGATGTTCCGGTCTTCGAACGGCAAATCATACTTGCGCAGGATGGCGCGCACGCCTTGGCTCCAACCACAAGTCGGTTTCAGATAGGCAACAATCTTAGGCTCTTTCATAATTTTACATATATTGCTGTTTAAATAACAAAAGACGGTTCTATATTGGCACATCGGCACGATTTGGCAACTTTTTCCTGCGGCGATAAATGGAGAGTGCTGCTCCGTAAACGCCCTGATTTTTAGGCAGCAACGGAGCGTTGCCCTCCAAAAGTTAAAATTGTCACTCTTCATGAACCTTAAGGGCGCGCAGTCCTCTGCGCGCCGCGAATGGCGGGGCACATGCGTTGGCTCCAAAAGGGCGCGCACGGAGTGCCGCGCCCTACCTCGTGTCGGTCCAGGGATTCATTCCTGTAACTGCCAAATTCTACGAGTCCTCCGGCTTTGCGGAGGGTTTCCCACTGGACTAAAACTTGCGGCTGCCAGCGACCCGAAGCTAAGTTTCAGCCATGGACCTGGAAGATCATTTGGGCGACATCCTTCGCAAGGCGCGGGCAATGAGCGGCGTTGCGGCTGCGGCAGCCGCCAAAGCCGCCGGTTTGAGTGAAACGGAACTCGCGGCGCTTGAGGAATCGGGCCGCGTCACCAAGAGCGTCCATTTTGCCGGGTTGGCTTCGTTGATCGGGCTAAACGCGGCGAAGCTGGAGAAGATTGCCCAAGGCTGGCTGCCTGCGGAGAAAGATTTAAGCAGTTGGCGGGAGCTGCGGCAGATCACCACCACCGACGGTGGCAACCGGGTGCACTGCTATCTGGCCTGGGACGAAGTCACACGCGAGGCGGCGCTGTTTGACACCGGCTGGGATGCCGGGCCGGCTTTGAAGCTGGTCGATGACAATCAACTGGAACTGAAGCATCTGTTCCTCACGCACTCGCATCGCGATCACGTTGCGGACATGCAGAGAGTTCGCGATCGCTTTCCCAAAATCCTTTTGCACACCGATGCGAAGGGGGCGCCACCGCAGCATCGCAACCGCCGCAACGACTGCGTGCATCTCGGAAGCCTGCGGATCACGAACCGCGACACCCCCGGCCATGCGGAAGACGGGGTCACTTACATCGTGGGCAACTGGCCGGAGGACGCGCCGCACGCAGCGATTGTGGGCGACGCCATCTTCGCGGGCTCGATCGGGCGCGGATTTGAGTCGTGGGATCTGGCGAGGCAGAAAGTGCGCGAGCAAATTCTGACGTTGCCCCAGGACACCCTGCTCTGCCCCGGCCACGGGCCGCTGACGACGGTGGCTGAAGAGAAGGCGAGCAATCCGTTTTTCTGATTTGCGATTTGCAAATTGACCGCATCGAAGGCGGTTGTTAGATTTCTGGCCCGTTTCCCGGGGACTTATGCGACATACGATCTCGGTTCTGGTGGAAAACAAGTTTGGCGTGCTGACGCGCGTGGCCGGCCTGTTCAGCGGCCGCGGCTACAACATCGACTCACTCAACGTGGCGCCGACCCACGACGCGACCGCCTCCCGCATGACGATCGTGACGCACGGCGACGAAGCCACGCTGGAACAGATCGTCAAACAGCTCAACAAACTGCCCGAGGTGCTCAAAGTCCACGACTGCCGCGAAGCCGAATATGTGGACCGCGAGCTGGTCCTGGTCAAGGTATCCGTGCATTCCAGGACGCGGGCGGAAGTCATGCAGATCACCGACATTTTCCGCGCCAAAATCGTGGACGTGCAACCGAAAAGCCTGAGCATTGAAATCACCGGCGCCGAAGACAAGGTGGAGAAATTCATCGAACTGATGAAGCCGTTCGGCGTGATCGATCTTACGCGGACCGGCAAAGTCGCATTGGCGCGAAAATAGGCGGAGGCGATTCAGGCAAACTTCGGGACGGCGGGCGTTCCCGGAAGTGCTGTAGCCTGGGATAGGCTGCGCTCCGTTCTCCAACCGGCCCTGTTCGGGGGCGCTGCACGGTGCGCTGAATCACCCGGAACAGACTGGGGATTGACTCCCGGTTGGCGGCGGGTAAGATTTGCCGCTCAACAAACCACTTGAAACCGAAGCATTGAAGAAAACCGGCGACCTCTTCGATGTGTCGCCACAGCAAACAGGAACATTATGGCCATCATCAATTTTGGCGGAACACGGGAAGCCGTAATCACGCGCAAGGAATTTCCCCTGGCCAGGGCGCGCCGGGTGCTCCAGCGCGAAACCATCGCCATCCTCGGGTACGGCGTCCAGGGTCCGGCCCAGTCGTTGAACCTGCGCGACAACGGCTTCAAAGTCATCATCGGCCAGGCCAGCCGGTTCAAACGGGACTGGGACCGCGCCCGGAAGGACGGCTGGGTGCCGGGCAAGACCCTGTTCGAAATCGAGGAAGCGGCGCGCCGTGGCACCATCATTCAAATGTTGGTGTCTGACGCCGCGCAACGGGAGATCTGGCCGGCAGTGAAACGCAATTTGAAACCAGGCGACGCGCTTTACTTTTCACACGGCTTCTCCATCGCTTACCGCCGGCAGACCGGCGTGGTCCCGCCCCGGAACGTGGACGTCATCATGGTGGCGCCCAAAGGCTCCGGGACTTCGGTGCGGCGCAATTTTCTGAGCGGCGCCGGCATCAACTCCAGTTTTGCCATCGAGCAGGATGCCACCGGACGCGCCAAGGAACGCTGCCTCGCCGTCGGTATTGGCATCGGCTCCGGCTACCTGTTCCCCACGACGTTCCAGCATGAGGTCTTCAGCGATCTCACCGGCGAACGCGGCGTGTTGATGGGCGCGCTGGCCGGCATCATGGAGGCGCAATATGACGTGCTGCGCGCCCACGGCCATACGCCGAGCGAAGCTTTCAACGAAACGGTCGAAGAACTCACGCAGTCCCTTATCCGGCTGGTGGATGAAAACGGCATGGACTGGATGTATGCGAATTGCTCCGCCACCGCCCAGCGCGGCGCGCTTGACTGGAAACCGAAGTTCAAGCAGGCCGTGCTGCCGGTGTTCAAGGAACTTTACCACCGCGTCCGGACCGGCAAGGAATGCGCCCGGGTGCTTTCCGCGTGCGGCAAACCGAATTACCAGGCGCAATTGGCGAAGGAGTTGAACGCCATCGGCAATTCCGAGATGTGGCAGGCCGGCAAAGCCGTCCGCGCCCTGCGCCCCAAAGAGCCCGCAAAGGCCGTCTCCAAATTCACCAAGGGCATCTCCGGCCGCGCCTACAAATAAGAATCTTCCCGCCTGTTCTGGAGGGCGCCGCTCTGTCGGCACCCCGAACAGCTCGAGTCGTTCGCGCATTCAAAGCCAGGGAAGCGACAGAGCGCTTCCCTCCAACCACCAATGGAGGGCGCCGCTCTGTCGGTGCCCCGAACAGCTCGAGTCGTTCGCGCATTCAAAGCCAGGGAAGCGACAGAGCGCTTCCCTCCAACCACTAATGGAGGGCACCGCTCTGTCGGCACCCCGAACCAAGGCGAGAGGCGCCCCTCCAGCGTGCCCGCAACCGGAACTTCCAGGTGGTGTTTATCCAGGTGACTGTTATATTCGCCCTATGATACGGGGAAGCACGAAGGTTCTGGTCTTGAGCAGCCTGGTCATGGCGGCGGGAACGCCGGAGCTGTTCGCCGAAGTCACGGGCCATCCGTATCAGGGCATTGTGGATCGGAACGTGTTCAACCTGAAACCGCCACCCCGGCCTGAAGACAGCCTGCCGCCTCCCGAACCTCCGCCCAAGATCACTCTGACCGGGTTCACGACCATTCTCGGCGACAAGCGAGTCTTGTTCAAAGTGCTGGTGCCGGCCAAACCGCCCCAACCCCAGAAGGAGGAGTCCTACATTCTCACCGAAGGCCAGCGCGATGGAGACATAGAAGTGCTGGAAATCGAAGAAAAGGATGGCGTCGCCAAATTCAACAATCATGGCACGATTCAGACTTTGGATCTGGCCAACAATGGCGCCAAACCTTCAGGCGCTCCGCCCCCGGGAACGGGTCCGCCCGGCAGCCCCCCTGCATCTCAGACGGGGCGGAACCCAGGCGGGCCCGAGCCGGGCGCAAAGACGCGGTCAATCCCCGCCCGGACGCTTCGCATCCCTCAGCCTCCCGGCGCGACCGGAGGCAGGGCCTTTCCAGGTTACCCCGGTCCGCGGCCACCGAACCCGCCCCAATGAGCCCGCTCTCCCCCGGCTGACGACAGTTCCCGTAAATCGTGATGGAGTTCTATCGCCCGCCAATCAGGGCGACGAACTGGGAGGGGCCGGCTGCCGGTAAAGTTGTTCGTCTTCGGGCGGAAGGGGCGCTGCATGAGTGAGCACCTTTTTCTGCTCCTCTTTCAATTGTTTTGCTTCCTCTTCCCGCAGTTCGGCTTCCGCGCTCGAGATTCCCGGCAAGCGCGCTTTCTCCTGAGCGGTTATTAGTGAGGCGATATCAGGCGTTTTCAACACCGTGGGTCGCATCAACACGATCAACTCGTCGCGTGCCTTGGTATCGGACTTGCTGGAGAACACCGCGCCCAGGATCGGAATGTCCTTCAGGATGGGAATGCCGGAGGTTTTCTTGTCCGATGAATTGCGAATGAATCCACCCAGCATGATGGTGTCGCCGTCGCGCACGGCAACTTGCGCCGAAAGCTTCCGGCTGGTCGTATTCGGCACGTCGCCCACCCCGGTGATGGCCGTCGAACCGCTGATCTCGTCGATGCTTTCATCGATCTGCATGACCACCAATCCATCCGGGTTGATATACGGTGTGACCGTGAGCCCGATTCCGACCTGCAGTTGCTGATAAGAAGAGCTGGGGCCGCCATAGACACTGCCTCCGTAATACGACTGCGTGATATAAGGCACGGTGCTGCCAATGAAGATGGATCCGGGCGTGGCGTGCGACGTCAGAATGCGGGGTTTTTGGATCACGTCAATGCGCTCGTCCGAGGCGGCGGCCTGCAACGCCAGGTTGAAGCTGTTTCCAAGTTGCGCCCAATAAGAAAAGCCTCCGGGCAGGTTGGCCAAAGAGAAGGCATTGGTCGCCGCACTGTTGATCAGATCCAGGAACGGCTGGCCGTTATTCAGCGCGCCGGCTCCGGTCGCACTCGAGCTGACCGCTTTGGGCCCTTGCGCGCCGGAAAGCCCGTAGTTCCAGTCCTTATCTATCTGCACATCCATGATGATGGTTTCGATGAGCACCTGCGCCAGCACCACGTCCAGTTTCGACACGATGCTTTTGATCATGTCCATGTCCTGGCGAGTGGCAAAGATCAGCAGCGAATTGGTGCGCTCATCCGCGATAATCTTGGTCTGGCCGAGGATTTGCATTTCGCCCGGACCCGCGGCGCTCTTGATGATGTTGCGCAATCTATCGGAGAAGCTCCCCGGGGTGCCGGCCGCCGCCGGCTGTCCCGGCGTCGCAGGCGCGCCGGGCTGCGCCCCAGAAGAGGCTGCGCCTGAAACGCCCGCGCGACTCAACCCCGACGTGAAGCCCGAGCGCCCGGGGCCGGTGGTGCCACGCCCCACACTCGTGCCGCCGCCGCCGGTGCTCAAACTGTTCAAGGCGTCCGAAATGTCCGTAGCTTTCGCATACTTGATCGGAATGACCTCGGATACGAATTCGGAAGGGACGGCCACATCAATCTCCCTGATCATCTCGAGCATGCGCTTGACGTTCTCCGTGTAGTCGCGCAGGACGAGGATCTGGCTGGTGTCAATCGACAGAATCGAGTTGGGGATTTTGGCGAATTGTTGCAGGACCGGAGCCAGTTCGCTGGGCTTGACGTATCTCAATTGGACAATGTGCGTGACATATTGGCCCATCTCGGGCAACTGGGAAGCCTCCTTCCGGCTGAATGCCGCGGCTTCCTGGCTTGCTCCCGTGCTGGGCACGGCTTTCACGAACTTGTCTCCAATGTTGATCATGGTAATGCCGTTCATGGCGAGCACGGCGTCAAAGGCCTCTATGGCTTCCTTCTTGGTCAGCGGCGTTTGTGTTTTCAAAGTGATCGCCGGCGCCGGAAGATTGGCCGGACGCAGAATCGTCCGATTCACCAGTTCGGAGTAAATCTGGAGGACCTGGTTGAGATCCGTAGACGGAAAATTAATGGTGCCGGCGGCCAGAACGACCTCTTCGGGAGCCGCGGCGGCATTGGTCGGTCCACTCGTTTCGCCCGCCACCGCCTTTCCAACAGACGGAGCGTTCGTCATCGCTGGAATCCGCATCGCGATGCTCGGGGCAGCCGGCGGGGCCGGCGGAACGTTGGCGGCGGCAAGGTTGGCCGGGACGATGCTTTCCGGGGGATTAGTGGCCGGGAAGCCGGGAGCTGGGATGGCCTGGCCGGCGGCCTCTATGGCGGACGGCTTGGGAATCTGTGCGGTCACAGGCGAGGGAGGTTCGGGGACCGCTTTCTCCTGATGAACGCCGGGTTTCCAGGCGGCAAACTGCGGCGGAGGAGGTTGCGCGCAAGAAAGCAAAAGGACCAAAAAGAGGGAGGGCACTGTCTTTTTCATTTTTTCTTCGATGATGCTGGTTTGAGATCCGCAGGCTTGACTGAAGGCAGCGGCGGTTTGACGCGGGCGGCCGGGCCTTTGACGGACGCCGGCGCCGGTTTGGGAGGCGTAGCTTTGACTGCCGATGTCGCCGTCCGGAACGGCTGGGCCTTCTGATAGCTGGCCACGAGCGTGAGATTGGCGCTGAGTTGCTGCCGGCTCTGATCGGGATGCACCGAGATGGCCCGGACCCGCACCATGGAGTTTCCCGAACCGAGATTGTACAAAAAGTCGACGAGCTGCTTTTCACCGGATATGCCGGAGATCGTTTGAGACTGCTCGCTGAAGAACTGATTGGTCCGCGTCGTCTGGTGTCCGAAGCTGGTAATGCCCACGCCGGACTGTCCGGATTGCGTCTGAATCGTCCGCATGAATTCCGTGGCCTGGTCCTCCGCCGGCACGGACGCTCCTTCGCCCTCCAATCTGGCCAACTCCGGTTTTAAATGTGCCGCCTGCTGAATCACCGCCTCGTAGTTTGCCTGTTTGGCGCGCGCCCCCTTGAGGCGGTTCTTCAGAGTTCCCCAGTCCGAGAAATGCGGCCAGACCCAGAAGATGTTAATCACGACGAAAAAGACCACCGCGACCCCGACCACAAAGCGGCGCTCGGAAGGATTCAACCGGGAGAGATAGTTGTTCATGGCGCCTCCGCCCGTTTCAGTTCGAGCCCGAAACTCCAGCTCACCGTGGAATTGGCCGGATTGGCGTGCGTCACCAGCGGGTCGCCGCCCTCCAAATTGAACAGCGGCTGCTCCCTGACCATCGCCTTGCGCAGTTTGGCGCTGAAGTCGATGACGCCGTCGACCTGCTGGGCAGCCGCGCTTCCGCTGAGCGTGAGTTTCTTCCCGTCGCTGAAGTTGAGCGAGTCCAGCGTCAGGCCTTCCGGCATCAGTTCCGCCGTTTTCTCCCAGCAATCCAGAGCGGCGTACTTGAGTTCCTGCCGCTCTTTCAGAACACTGTAACGCGCTTTGATCTGCAACGCATTCGTGTAAGACGGGGTAAGCCCGGCCACCTGCTTCTCCACTCCCGCGCATTGGAAACTCAAGAATCCGACGGCGATAAAATATATCACGCATCCGATCCCATACAGCACCAGCACCGCCGCCAACCCGCGCAGCCAGAGCCGGTCCGCGAAGCGTTGCCGATAACGCGCGGCAAACTCCGCCGGCAGCAGGTTGACATTCGGATCGCTCTGTGTTGCGCGCCGGGCCGTCAGCGCCGCCAGCGCGCTCCCGGACAGCGGGGCAATGACTTCAACCCGTTGATCGAGGGCGCTTCGCAAGAGCGGCTCCCATTCCTGCGCCGTGGGGCCGTCGGCCATCAGATGCCACGTCGGCGGGGAGGTCAGCCAGCCTTCCAATTCTCCGCCCCACGCCATCTGCGTCAGTTGATCCCGCAAGTTGGCCGCCGGATCCGTTCCCGCGGGCAGCGTGATCAACGCAAGATTTTGCAGCACCCCGCCGCACCACCAGGCCACCAGGGCGGTCTTCCTGCCGCCCGCCACCGGATAGATCCAGGCGCCGTCTTGCCCGGCAACCGTCGCCTGCAACTGGTCCAGTTCCGGCACTTCGAGCCGGTCCGCCAGGTAACCCTGCCCTTCGAGTTGCCCGAGGAACTCCTCGACCGCGCTGCGGGCCACGATGGTCACCGCGACGGTCTGCATGTTGCCTGCCGGCGCGTCGCCGCGGCTCGAGGCGGCGGACCGGGGCAGGACGTGCATCGTCCAGACGGCCTGAGTGACCGGGATCGGCGAGAGTTTTTCCAGTTGCAGTTCGACCATGGCGCGGGTCTCCTCCGGACTGCTCGGCGGAAACTGCGCCACGCGAATGAAAACGGTTTCCGGCGGCAGCCAGGCCACGTTCAATCGGGGTTGCCAGAGCGAACTCCAGCTCTTGCCCACCAGATTGGCCGGCAACGGGTCGGCCGGCCCAAGGGTCTGTTCCCGGTGCAAGGTGAACGAATGCGCGTCGAACTGCCAGAGGTGGCGCCCGCCGGCGCCAAGCTGAAGCACATTGCAGGAATGCCAGCGGGCCATATCACAGGGGATTTGTGATTTTCGATCTATGATTTACGCGGCCATCGCGCCGGGCCGGCGCAAATCGCAAATCGCAAATCGCAAATGATTCGGCGTCTCGCATGGTCTTCCTATCGCTTCGCCAGAATTTCGGTTTTGTGTTCCACGAGCGAATCCAGGTGTTCCTCGATTTGAGTGACGCGCAACACCTCTTCGATGGTGGTGATGCCGGCCTTGACTTTGTTCCACCCGTCCGTGCGCAGGGTGCGCATGCCCTGTTCCATGGCCCGTTGCGCGATGGTGGTCGCCGCGGCGCGGCTGAGGATGAACGGGCGCAACGCCTCGTTCAGGAGCAGCAGTTCGTAAATGGCCAGCCGCCCCTGGTAGCCCAACTGGCGGCAATCCTCGCAACCCGCGCCGCGCATGAATTTCGTCGCGTCGATCTCCTCCTCGGGAAAACCGACCTTGAGCAGATAACTTCGCTCGACCTTCTGCTCCGCCTTGCAGATCGGACAAATCGTGCGCACCAGGCGCTGGGCCATCACCGCCTCGACCGACGACGCCACGAGGAAGGGTTCGATGCCCATGTCGATCAAGCGCGTGAACGCGCTCGGCGCATCATTCGTATGCAGCGTGCTGAACACCAAATGCCCCGTCAGCGCGGCGCGAATCGCAATTTCGGCAGTCTCCAGATCGCGAATTTCGCCGACCATGATGACGTTCGGGTCCTGGCGCAGAATGTGGCGCAGCCCCATCGCAAACGTCAGCCCGATTTCGGGCCGCACGGCAATCTGGTTGATGCCCTTGAGTTCATACTCGACCGGCTCCTCGACGGTGATGATGCGCTTGTGCACCGAGTTGATCGTGCTCAACATGGCGTAGAGCGACGTGGACTTGCCCGAACCGGTCGGCCCGGTGACGAGCAGGATCCCGTGCGGTTTGACGATGAGTTCGCGGATCGCCGCCTCGTCTTTCGGCGAAAAACCCAGCTTGTCCAGGCTGAGAAAAATCTTGCCGCGGGAAAGCAACCGCAGGGAAACGCTCTCGCCGTAAACGGTCGGCACGGTCGAAACACGAATATCGATTTCCTCGCCTTTGATGCGGACGTTGATGCGCCCGTCCTGCGGCAGACGTTTTTCGGAGATGTTCATCCCGCTCATGACTTTGATGCGGGAAATGATCGCCGCCTGGAAGCGTTTGAGCTGCGGCGGCATCGGCGTTTGATGCAGGATGCCGTCAATGCGGTAACGGATGCGCAGCTCGTCTTCCTGCGGCTCGAGATGGATGTCGGTCGCGCGATCCTTGTACGCCTCCCAGATGACCTGGTTGACAAACTTGATGACGCTGGCCTCCTGCTCGCCTTCGGTGATTTCCTTGTCCCCGATCAGCAACTCCAGCGGTTCCTCCTCGCCTTCACCCATTTCGTCGAGGGTCTCGGCGCCGACGCCGTAATATTTTTTCAGGGCCTTTTCGATTTCGGCCCTGGTCGCCAGCGCAAACTGCACAGGGCCGCGGGCGTCGAACCGGACGGCATTGAGCATGGCGGTGTCGAAAGGATTGCTCACGGCGACCTGCACGGTCCCGTCGAACACATCGGTGGGGAGCACACAATGTTGGAAGGCCACCTTGGTGGAGATCCTGTTGCGCGCCTGCTGGGGGATGTCGAGCTTGGGCAGCTCCAGATAGGGCCAGTGGAGCGCCTGGGCGAGGTTCTGCAGGAAAATGTCTTCCGCAAGGCCCCGTTCGCGGCAAATAAAAGCCAGCAACGACTCTTGCGAGCCGTTTTCCATCGCCACGCGCCACGCCTTGCTGTGCTCGTCGAACTGCGCGGGAGTCACCAGCCCCATACGGGCGAAAAATTCTTTCAGCGATATGAAGGCCATTCGCTTCTGCTTGTCAGCGCCTGTTCCTGATACACGCCAAACTAGGAAAAGTTGCGTGACGGGTCAAAATATTTCCCCGGCCGGCAGTGGCACAGTTCGGCGGGGCGAGACTCCCGGCCAACTACTGGCCGGGGAGGGGGAACAAAACGACCAAAACGAAGCGGCCGCTCCGGTGTTGGATTCCTGGTGCATCGCCTTGCGGAAGAGGATTTCTTCTCTGGACATGCGCGATACGGCCACAAATAATGACCGCTGAACGAAACGCTAACATTTTAATCAACATGAAGGTTTCTTCCTGGTGCCGGGTGCTTGGAGTGTTCGTGCTCGGGTGGATGCTTGCCGGCACGCGAGGCAGCGCGCAAACCTTCAGCCTTTCCGTCAGCAACCCGCCAACTCCGGTTTCGGTAAACAGCACACTCACGTACACCATCACCGTGACCAATCTCGCTGGATTCGACGTGGGCGCTCTCGTGACCAACACGTTGTCCGGCCCCGCCCAAATTGCCGCCGCCTTCCCCACCCTCGCGATCGGCTTCGTTCTTACGAGCAACGCGACCAGCGCTGTGTTTGAAATCGACTCGTTCTCGGGCAGTCTCATCGCGCAATTTGAGGTGGTCGCACAGCCTTCGGCTGCCGGTTTCATCACCAACACCGTCAGCATCTACCCTCTGTCTTTTGTGTCCACGAACATCGTCACTACCAATGTGGTGAACCAGGTCACCAACGCCACCTCGACAGCGCAAGCCGATCTGGCCGTGGGGATCTCCGGTCCCGCCCAGGCCGTCATCACCAACGACTACATGACCTACCAGGTGGCGGTGAGCAACCTGGGACCGGACTCCGCGTCCGGCGTGCTCCTGACCAACACCTATTCCGCAGCGGTCAATCTCATCGACATCTCGCCCGCAAGTGTGCCGTTTACGATCACGAACGAACTGCTCCTGCTCGATCTCGGCACGATCAACCAGGGCGCTGCCACCAATGTGAACCTGACCGTGCAACCGACCAATGCCGGACTGCTAACGCTCTCTGCCGCGGTCGGCGCCACCACACCCGATCCCAATACCACCAACAACGCCGCCGCCATCAACATCCTCGTCACGAATTACCTCTCCGGCCAACTGGCGGTCAGCTTCGTGGACCCGGCACCGCATTTCGACCCGCAAAACGGGCTCATGGAGCAGACGATCCAGTTGGCGAACGTCGGCACGTCTGCGGTGGCCTCTGCTCGCGTTGTGGTATCCGGCCTGACGGGAACGAATTGGCTGTTTAACGGCTCCGGTACCAACAACGGCAATCCCTTCGCCGTCTATGCGGCTACGTTGAATCCCACCCAAAACGTGAATCTCCTGATGCAATATCTCGTCCCTACGGGTGAGCCATTTGACATTACGACAAACCAGTTGCCCGCTTACGAAGTCCCTTCGGTGGTTTGGACTCCGCCGGCGAATCCGGGCACACCGGTTCAAATCACACGGGAACTGCAATTGCCTTGGGGCGACATTCTTATTGAGTTTCAATCCATTCTGGGCCGGGGGTACACCGTGGTTTACAGTGACAACGACTCATTCACAAACGCCATGGTGGCTCCTCCAACCATCGCAGCCCCGGGCGATCGAATGCAGTGGATCGACTATGGGCCGCCCGCAACCACAAGCCGTCCGGCCGGCACGAACTCCCGTTCGTACCGCGTTTACCTCAACCCGTAGCGCTGGCAGCCGCCACAGATTTCGATGGCAAGCTCCCTGTTCCATACCGACCTGTCCAAAAGGCTTGAAGCAGGCAGGCACGCCCTGCGGCCCAGCCTGGCCGACCGGCAGCCCGGCCATGCCAGGTTCATGGCCAGAACTCACGCTCCCCGCTTTGCCGCCGGCCGATGGCTGCAAGGCCTGGGCGGCTTCATCCTGTTGGCGTTGTCCGCACACGGTCAATACGACCCTGACTGGGCGCGTCATATCAGCGTTGGCGCCATGGTGGGATTCAACATCAAAGCTGATTTCCAAACGAGCGGCGGCCAGTTCAATATCTCGAAGGTGCCTGGAGTTTTTGACGATGGCTTTGTGCATCCGAGTCAGAATGTGAATGGCTTTACCGCCAATTGGGGCTACGAAAGCGACTCTCAATTCAATTACGCAAACCAGACCCTCCTGATGCACAACACGACATCCTTCAACTCTTCTGGCCGCAGTGGAAACCTGGATGCGGGACCGCTCCCGGGCCTCGATTTGGCTTATGGCGGCAATCTCTGGTATTGGAAGCGCGTGCGCATCGGATGGGACTTTGGATTCGGGCTCCTGCCCATCAACATTTCGCAAAGCCAATCCGGCCCCGGCACAGCCAATCAATCCACTTTTACCTTCATCACGGGCACCAATAATTTACAGCCGCCCCAAGCGCCCTACCACGGCAGCGCCAGCGTATCCGGGCCGCAGATTCTCAGCACGCCAACCGCGGTAAGCACCGGCAACAACATTCCGGCGACCATCATCGGGACCGAGACATTGGATGTAATGCTCTACACCCTCCGGCTTGGGCCATCAATTTATTGGGATTTCAACCGTTACCTCGGCATGTCTGTCAGTGCTGGCCCGGCGATAGGCATCGTCTCCGGAGACTTCAAATTTGACCAGGACGTCACGGCCAACGCCGCCACCGCACATACCAGCGGGCACGTCAGCGGCACCGACGTCGTCTATGGCGGTTATGCGAACACCAAGGTGATGTGCCACATCATTCGGAACGGAGACATTTATCTGGGAGCCCAATACATGCCTCTGGGAAAAGCAACGATTGGCGGGGGCGGCAACCAGGCCCGACTGGACCTGGAGGGAACGGTTTACCTCTCCGCCGGCATCAACTGGACGTTCTAAGGCAACCCGGCCTTCCAACCCGCCGAAAAGGGGTTCCCCAGCCGGCTCTCGGGCTTGTCGAAAATTCCAATTCCCGGCTGCCTTCGCCATCAAGACCATTGTTGACGCCGCTCGACTTCGCGGGTGCACGTGTTAGCTTCCCGCCGTGAGCAGTGTACTCATCGGATTATTAGGCGCGCTGGTGGCCGCCAACCCGCCGGCCAACGTCAGCAGCCTCCTCACGCAGACAACCGGCCTTTCCGTCAACGTGCCCGGCCCGAACGATCCGGTCGAACTGGAACTCAACAAATTGATGGAAGAGGACGATGCCGCGCAGGCGGAAGTGGACGCCTGGATTCGGGAAAATGACCGATTCAAGGCCAAGAGCGCCGGCATCCCTGATGCCGAGATGCGCCGGCGCATCCGCCGGCGGTTCGAGCCGGTGCGCCTGAACTACGAGGCTCTGGTCAAACGCTATCCCACCAACGCGAGCGTGCGGGTGGCTTTCGCGAGCTTTCTCAATGACATGGGCGATCACGACGGCCAGGTGAGCCAGTTGGAAAAAGCGCGCGAGCTGGATCCGAACGATCCGGCGATCTGGAACAATCTCGCGAATTTCTATGGCGAGTTCAGTCCCGCGAAAAAAGCGTTTGCGTATTACGAGAAGGCCATAGAACTCGCCCCGACCGAGCCTTTGTATTACGAGAACTACGCCACCGCCGTCTGCATGCTCCGCAAAGACGCCCGGGAATATTTCCACCTGACCGAGCAGGAGGTTTTCGACAGATCCCTCGCCCTCTACGCGAAGGCTTTGAAACTCGCTCCCGGCAATTTTACGCTCGCCTGCGAGCTGGCGGAAACGTACTACATCGCCCGCCCCCTGCGCCTGGAAGACGCGCTCCGCGCCTGGACCAATGCCCTGAACACCGCCCATACCGAAATCGAGCGCGAGGGTGTTTACATTCATCTGGCCCGGCTGAAGTCAGGCGCCGGCCGCTTCGATGAGGCGCGCGCGCATCTGAACGCCGTCACAAACCCCGTTTACCTGGACTTGAAAAATGCGGGTGTCCGGAGTCTCGAACAGAAAGAAAAAGCCGCCCGGGAAACAAACCGTCCGCCCGCGAACGCCGACGACAAGTGGTGAATTGGGCGGAACAGCGGAGGATTCGGTAGTGTCCTGATTTGACGGGTAGGAACGCGCTGCTGCGCGTCCGGCCGCGACGCAGCGCGGCTCTACGGTGGCGTTCATTCGACGAAATTTCAAATCAGGACACTGCCGGGTTTCACCGCGGAGACCGCGGCGTGGCGGAGCCGCAACCGAGGATTTCCACGGAAGAAGTCTGGCTTTGCGAAGAAGCGCACCCTCCCATCTGGAGGACGGACCCGCCGATGGAACTGTGACCCGCGTCAAAGGCTGGTTGAAGGTCCGGCGCCGGAGAAGAATTCGCGTTGCGTTTGTTCACACCTTTTGTGTTGACACACCAGGGAGGCAAGGGAAAATCACCAGCAGTCAGGAAGTGGAACATCGTTGAATCTGAAAATCGCATGCAACCGTGAAGACAACTGACGCTGCTTCTTCCCCAATGAACATGGCCCCGGACCGGAGGGGTGATTCCGCCAAATTGGTTTCGCTGCTCGCGTTGGCAACCGGCGCGGTCACCATGCCTCAGACCGGCAATGCTGACATCCTTTATACGGACTTGTCGTCACACCCCGTCAAGGTGGGTTTTGCCAGCGGCGACACAAATTCGTTCTCGTTCGACTTGCCCGGTGCGTCCCAGGTGGGCTTCACGGCGCGTGAGACCTATGCGTACGGCAAACATTGGAAAACCATCACTGTCGGCAAGCAAGGCGGCGCTCAGACGTATGCCAAGGTCCAAAGCACAGGCCTGAATGGTCTTGCGGCGACCCTGAGCCGTGGCGCTGCCTGGAACGATGCTCTCCCGCTGCAGGACCACGCCACCGTGGGCGTGGCTAACACGAGCCACCATTACCCCGACTCCGGTTACTCCAGCGATCGCTATCTGGGGTGGGTATTCCGCGATACGACTCAGCCGGGATCGGGTCTGCGGTACGGCTGGGTGGAAATCGGATTGAGCATCGACAACGTGGACTCTCAGAACCCGGCCTCCGGTCCGGAGGTGACGATTTTCGGTTATGCGTATGGCGACCCCGACTATAAGATCGCAATGGCCGAAGTCCCCGAACCAGTGCCGGCGGCGATCCTGGCGCTGGGGGCGCTGACGCTGGGAGCCAAGGGAGTGCGCGGATGGCGGCGCCACAGTGCCGTGTCCGGCAAGTCGTGACCGGCGGCCCGGCCAGTAGTTTTTGCAGGCAGCCAATCCGGGGAGTGGACCGGCTGCCTCTTCGCTCGACCATCAACTCGTTCAACCTGATCTGACCCGGGTCACGCATTCATCGGGCTGGATTTGTCTGGGGCGCTCCAGGCATTTGCCTCTATGCCCAAAACACGCGTATTGCTCATAGGCTGGGATGCGGCGGATTGGAAAGTGATCCGGCCGCTGCTCGCGGCCGGACAGATGCCCAACCTGGGCCGACTCATTGCCGGGGGCGTGCATGGCAACCTGGCAACGATTTACCCGGCACTCAGTCCCATGCTTTGGACTTCGATCGCCACCGGCAAACGCGCCTACAAGCACGGCATCCACGGATTCGCCGAGCCGTTGCCGGACGGCTCCGGCGTCCGGCCCATCAGCCTGCTCTCACGCAAAACCAAGGCGGTTTGGAACATTCTGAATCAAACCGGCCACCGCTCTCTGGTGGTGGGTTGGTGGCCGTCCCACCCCGCCGAACCGCTCAACGGGGTGATGGTCTCAAACCACTTTCCACAGCCGGTCGGCAACCCCGGCGCCCTTCCTGCCCTGCCCCCCGGCACGGTCCATCCCGCCTCCCTCGCCCCTGCCCTGGGCCAACTGCGGGTCAATCCCATGGAGTTGAGCGGCGAGTTCATCCGCCTGTTCGTGCCGGAGTATGACAAAGTGGACCAGGCGAAGGACAAACGATTGCATACTCTGGGCAAAATCATCGCGGAGACAATGTCGATCCATGCCGCCAGCACCGAGTTGCTGGCCACGCAGGTGTGGGATTTCGCCGCCATCTATTACAGCGGGATCGACCATTTCGAGCATGCCTTCATGAGCTGCCATCCGCCGCGGCTGCCGTGGGTGAGCGAAAAGGATTTCGCCATCTACCGGCACGTCATCGCCAACGCCTACCGGTATCATGATGCGATGCTGGGCACCTTGCTGGGCTTTGCCGAGCCGAACACCACGGTCATTCTGCTCAGCGATCACGGTTTTCACCCCGACCATTTGCGGCCGGGTTACATCCCGGCCGAACCAGCCGGGCCGGCTGTGGAACACCGGCACTTCGGCATTCTCTGTCTCAAAGGCCCGGCGTTGCGCGTGAATGAACCGCTTTACGGCGCCAGCCTGCTGGATCTCTGCCCGACCATCCTCACCCTGTTTGGCTTGCCGCCAGGCAGGGACATGGATGGCAAAGTACTGTTGACCGCGTTCAAGGAACCGCCGCGGATCGAACCGATTGAAACCTGGGACGGCGTGCCCGGGGAAACCGGAATGCACCCGCCGGAGACGCGCCTGGATCCAGTGGCTTCAGCCCAGGCGTTCAAACAACTGGTGGAATTGGGTTACGTGGCCCCCCCGGCTCCCAACGTGAACGAGACGGTCGACGAATGCGTCCGGGAACTCAAATATAACCTCGCGCGCGCCTACCGGGACGGCAACTGCTGCGGTGAAGCGGCGTCATTGGCGGAGGAGTTGTGGACACGTTGGCCCCAGGAACATCGCTTCGGCACTCTCCTGGTGGATTGCCTGGGTCCCCTTGGCCAGGTGGCCCGGCGCCGCACGGTGATCGAGGAACTCGGGCGGCGGATCGATCGTTACCAGGCGGAGGCGATTGCGCAACTGGCGCGCTCCGACGGGCAAAGGACCGGTCGTCAGCCAGGGGAAGGATCGTTGAACGGCGCGCAACAAAGGCGCCTTCAATTCGAAGAACGCCAGTTGCGGGAACTCTCCCGTGGCCGGCCGCTCTTGCTGGAGTGGTTCATGGTCAGCCAGGCCCTGATGGAGAAACAGCCCGCCGAAGCACGGCGCCATCTGAAGAAACTGGTTGATGCCGAACTCGCAAGCGCCGCCGCGACTCCGGGCATCGCCGGCGCCTTGGCGGAATTGGGCGAGCTGGAGACGGCCCGCAGGTTGTTGGAGGAAGCGCTCGAATCGGATCCCGAGAACGCGCTGGTGTACGCTCAACTGGCCGCCATCCACTTCCAATCCGAGCGGTTCCCTGAAGCCGCGGCCGCCGCGACCGAGTCCCTCAGCCTGGTTTACTTCCAGCCCGGCGTTCATGCGCTGCTGGGGCACGCCCTGATGCAGACGAAACGCTTTGCCGAAGCCGAAAAGGAACTTCTAGTCGCCGCCGCCCAAAGTCCCCGCAACCTGGTCGCTCACGAATTGCTGGGCCGGCTCTACCGACAGCACTTGAGCCGGCCTGCGGATGCCTTCGCCCACGAAGGCCGGGCGCTCTCGCTCCGGCATGAGTTGGCCGCCCGGCGTCAAGCCCGAGCCGCCGGCCGGACTGAGACCGTCCAACCCGCCGGCCTGAACGCGCCCCCGGACGCCCCGGAGCACGCTGTCGCTCCCGGTGAACTGCCCGCGCCGTTCGGAAAAGAAGTCGACACGCAACAGGTTATCACCGTGGTCTCCGGGCTGCCGCGCAGCGGCACCTCCATGATGATGCAACTGTTGGTGGCCGCCGGACGGGAGGCGTTGTCGGATTCCGCGCGCCTTCCGGACGAGGACAATCCCCTAGGTTATTTCGAGTTCGAGAAGAGCCTGACGCTGGCGCAGGATGCTTCCTGGCTGCCGCAGGCCAGAGGCAAGGTTGTGAAAATTGTGGCGCAATTGCTGCCGTTCCTGCCGCGAAACGAGCATTATCACGTCATCCTGATGGACCGCAACCTGGCTGAGGTCGTTGCCTCGCAGAAAACCATGCTGGCCCGACAGGGTCGCCGCGGCGCGGAACTCGGCGAGCGGCAGCTTCGCGAAACTTATGCCGCCCAAGTTCAACGCGTGCGCCGTCAACTGGCCCGGCGACCGGAAATACGAATGTTGCCGGTGAACTACGGGGAACTGCTGGCCCATCCGGCCTCCGGCGTGGACCGGCTGATGCAATTTCTAGGCAGTCCTTTCAATCGCGAAAGGGCCTCACAAGCCATCCGCCCGGAGCTGCGACGGCAGAAAACGTAGAAATCAGGAACGCCTGGCGCGACAAATTTATGCGTAGCTGCGCATAAATTTGTCGCGGGCATGCAAATCGCATCTCGTAAATCGTAATTTCAGTCGAAACCTCCTTCCCGCGGCGGCTACCGATCGATCAAGTCGATTCTGCGCTTGTGCCGCCCGCCTTCAAACGGGGTTTCGAGCCAGACCCGCACAATTTCCAGCGCGGTCTCCAAAGTAATCATGTGCTGCCCGAGCGACAGCACGTTGGCGTCATTGTGTTGGCGTCCCAGACGCGCTGAATCGATGTTCCAGCAGACCGCACAACGGATTCCGCGAACGCGGTTGGCAACCATCGCTTCGCCGTTGCCTGAACCGCCGAGCACGACCCCGCGCTCGAATTCACCTCGCGCCACCGCCTCGGCCACCGGCCGGATGTACAGCGGATAATCGACCGGCTCTTCCGAATGGGTCCCCAAGTCGGCAACCTCGTGCCCGTAATCCCGTAACAAAGGGATAATCTCCTGCTTGTATCGAAACCCGGCGTGGTCGGAACCGACGGCAATTTTCATGGATCATTCTTCCGCAGCATTGCACAAAAGGTTCCGTTTCGCCAAACCAGATGTGCGGCTGGCGCCAGGCGCGGGGCGGCATGCAGGCGCGCCGCCCCCGGAGCGCGGACGATGCTCGTCCGCAGCCGGCGCGAAAGGAATGACAGACAGTGAACTTCCTGGGTGCTTCTGCCACCCAAGCCCGTGCGAGGCGGAACGGCTCGCGCTCCATCGCGCGCGCCCGCAAGATGCAACCGGCGCTTGACGCGGCCACTGAATCACATTCCATTCACTCATGCGAGCGATGATTCTCCAGACTCCGCGGCAACCTCTCCGGGCGGCGGATATACCAAGACCGGTCCCGGGCGCAGGCCAGGTTCTGATCCGGGTCCGCGCGTGCGCGGTCTGCCGGACGGACCTGCACATCACGGATGGAGAATTGCCGGGGCCGCGACTGCCGCTCGTTCTCGGCCATGAAATCGTCGGCCAGGTGGAGGAAAAAGGCCCGGACGCCGGACGTTTCAATATCGGCGATCGTGTCGGCGTCCCCTGGTTGGGCTGGACCTGCGGCGAATGCCCCTACTGCCGCGCCGGCCGCGAGAATCTCTGCGATCACGCCCGGTTTACGGGCTACACACTCGACGGCGGGTACGCGGAATTCACGGTCGCGGACGAGCGATTTTGTTTCCCCATCCCCGAAATCTATTCCGACACCGAAGCGGCTCCCCTGCTCTGCGCCGGCCTGATCGGCTATCGTTCTCTCTGCAAAACCGGCGATGCGAAGCGGATCGGCATTTACGGTTTCGGCGCCGCGGCTCACATCGTCACCCAGATCGCGCGGTATCAGGGACGGGAGATTTTTGCCTTCACGCGCCGGGGCGACCTGGCAGCGCAGCAATTCGCGACCTCGCTGGGCGCAGTGTGGGCGGGAGATTCCGAACGGCTGCCGCCCGAACGGCTTGACGCGGCCATTGTTTTTGCGCCCGTTGGCGCGCTGGTGCCGCTGGCGCTCAGGGCCTTGAACAAGGGGGGCGTGGTCGTGTGCGGCGGCATACACATGAGCGACATTCCCCCTTTCCCCTACGAGTCGCTTTGGGAAGAGCGCAGCATTTGTTCCGTGGCTAATCTGACGCGTCGTGACGGTGAGGAATTTTTCGCGATCGCTCCACGCGTCCCGGTGCGCGCCACCACACAGGCCTTCCCGTTGCAGCACGCCAATGAAGCCTTAAACCGCCTGCGGGCCGGCAACATGGAAGGAGCCGCCGTGCTGGTCAGCCAATAGCCCCGATCCCCGGGAATTCGGGCGACGAACTCAACGCGCCTTTCGCGGCTCGGTCCCGGCCCGGGCGGCACTTCAGCCGGCTGGTTTGGTGGTGGCAGAGTTCGGCGGGGCGAGACTCCCGCCTGCGCGGACGAAGCCGCTTCGGCGCGGCGAAGGCCCGCCGAGCCGCGCGTTGATTGGAGGGCACTGCTCCGTCAGCGCCCAAGGAATCAGGGAAGCGACAGAGCGCTTCCCTCCAACGCAATCCCGGCTCGCGAGGACACTCGCCCCACCAACTTTTTGGCTAAATTGTACCACTTTGTACCACTACCGCCGGTTTTGATCCTGGGGCGGGCTGGCGGAGAGCTGAAAACCGGCGTATAGATCGGTTATGAAACCCATCCTTCATGTGGCTTCGCCACCGGCGAAGCCACTGATGCTCTATGATGGTGACTGCGACTTCTGCGCGCGCTGGATTCGCCGTTTGCGGCGCGCCACGGGCGAGCGCGTTGATTATCTTCCTTATCAGGACCCGCAGATCGCCACACGGTTTCCGGAAATCTCCCGCAAACAGTTCGAGCGGGCCGTCCAACTGATTGCGCCCGAGGGCGCGGTTTTCAGCGCCGCCGAAGCCGTTTTTCAAACAATGATTTTCACCCGGCACGGACGCTGGCTTCTCGATTGGTATCAACATTGGCCCGCGTTCGCCCGCCTCGCGGAATGGAACTACCATTTTGTGGCCCGGCACCGGAGACTATTTTCAGCCTTCCCCTGATGCCGTCGGAGGATAGCCGATCTTAAGCAAAACATCGCGCAGTGCGGGAAGGTCCGTTCTCGTTCTGTCAAACGTCACGGTCGCCAGCGCGGCCTGACGATCCACCTGCACGCCGGCGACGCCGTTCACAGCCCGCAAAGCCTTCTCGACCTTCCGCACACAATGGTCACAGGTCATGCCGCCAACTCCAATGTCACGCGTTTCCATGACTTCCGCTCGAGCTGCCTTATTGCTTGTATCCATAATCCATGCGTTCCGATTCACCTTCGCATAAAGAAAGCGTGACGCAAATGACCTGAGCCGACCGGGTACGGGCCGGGGCTTTCTCGGCCGTTGCGCGGGGAATCGGCCCCGTGCTAACGTGTTCCCGATGCCGGATGTCGTTCTCACCACGCTGAACGCCAAATACATTCACGCGGCTTTCGGTCTGCGTTATCTGCTGGCCAACCTCGGCCCGCTGCAGTCCCGCGCATGCATCGTCGAGTTCGACATCCACCAGCGACCGGTGGACATTGCCGAAGCGCTCCTCGCCCTTCAGCCCAAAATCATCGGCTTCGGCGTTTATATCTGGAATGTCGCGCCCGCGAGAGAGGTCATCGCCATCATCAAGCGTCTCCGACCGGACATGCTCATCATTCTTGGCGGCCCCGAGGTGAGCTATGAAGTCGAGAACCAGGCCGTCGTGCAACTGGCCGATCACGTGATCCCCGGCGAGGCCGATTTGAAGTTCGCGGAAGTGTGCCGGGCTTTGCTCGACGACGGCTCCGGGGGACGCTCGCCCCGCCGGCCGGAGAAGATCATTCCCGCCGAGTTGCCGGATTTTTCGCAACTGGTTCTGCCTTATGATCTTTACACGAACGAAGACATCGCGCATCGCATCATTTATGTCGAAGCGTCGCGGGGTTGTCCGTTCACGTGCGAGTTTTGCCTGTCTTCTCTCGACATCCCCGTCCGGCAAGCTCCCGTGCCCGCCCTGCTCGGGCACTTGCAGCGGCTGCTCGACCGCGGCGTGAAACAGTTCAAATTCGTCGATCGCACCTTCAACCTGAATGTGAACGTCGGCCGGACAATTCTCGAATTCTTTCGGGAACGGTACCAGCCCGGACACTTTTTCCATTTCGAGATGGTTCCCGACCGGCTGCCCGCTGTGTTGCGCGAAGTCATTGTCAAATTCCCTCCCGGTGCCCTGCAATTCGAGATCGGCATTCAGAGCTTTAATGCAGCCGTCGGAAGCCTGATCAAACGCCGCCAAAACCATCAGCGCCTGGAGGACAATTTCCGCTTTCTCCGGGCTGAAACCGGGGTTCATATCCATGCGGATTTGATCGTGGGTCTGCCCGGCGAAACGCTCGAGAGCTTCGCGGTCGGGTTCGACCGGCTGGTGTCCCTGCGCCCGCATGAAATCCAGGTCGGCATCCTCAAACGGCTGCGCGGCACGCCCATTGCCCGGCACGACGCCGAGTGGCAAATGGTTTACAGTCCGCAGCCGCCTTACGAGATTCTGCAGAACAAGTTGATTGATTTTTACGCAATGCAAGGAATGCGCCGGTTCGCCCGATACTGGGATCTCGTCGGGAACAGCGGCAATTTCGTCGAAACCACGCCGTTAATCTGGAGCAACGGCGCTTCTCCCTTCCGGGCGTTTCTGCGGTGGAGCAACTGGCTGCACGCGCGCATTGGCCGGACGGACGGCATTGCCCTGATGCGCTTGATGGAACTGCTCTTTGAATTCCTGGTAAATGAACTCAAACTCGACCCGAGGAAAGTCGCGGAAAAGATGTGGCGCGATTACCGGCGCGGCGGACGATACGACAAGCCCTCCTTTCTGAAGGATTTGCTCGCGCCTGAGGAACCGATGATGCTCGCCGCCAAAGCCAAGTCCAGGCCGCCCCGCCGCCAGGCGCGGCATTCGATTTCATAGGGCATCAATGAATCGAGCGGCCAAGCTGATTGCAAAGCCGGACTGGCCCATTCGTCATGGACTCGACCGAAAGTGAGCCGCGGAGCAAGCGAACCAATGAGGGAATTGACTGCGGGTGAGGATGCGCGCCAGCGTTTGGAGTGCGTGCGATTTATCGCCGCTTTCTCAGGGCTGTTATGGTTTTACCGAAACGCTTCACCTTAAGCTTCTCAGCACCGAGTTGAGAGCTCCGCTGAAGACGGCGCACTCCAAACGCTCACGCGACTGTATTAACGCAAACAGCTTCCAGCCGAACTCAGGGAATGCCCTCTACCGTCACCCAAGACTTGAAGGACGGCCGCAAACGAGTAGGCTATCCGCATGAAATTCCTTGGCGCGATCATTGCCTATCTGCTTATTGCTTTGGTTCTGGCCTGGGGCATTTTGCTGGCGGTGAATGGCAGTTTTTGGCTCCTGGCTGTGACCTTCCTGGCCTACGTCGTTGCCTTCGTGAACATCGGCTGTCTACCCTCCAAAAGGCACTGAGACCCCTCCGGCGAAAACGAGGACGAGGTCTGACCGACCGCTCCGGTCACATTCACCAGGCCACAATGCGGTTGCATCGGAAGCCGGTTTGGCGCTAAGAAAGCCAAAGCCATGCGCGCTGTCATCCAACGTGTCTCCCGTGCCGAAGTCGCCATGAATGGAACCGTCAAGGGCGTCATCCAGAGCGGACTGGTCGTGCTGGCGGCCTTCGAGGAAGCCGATGGCGCCGAAGACATCGAATGGCTGAGCGGCAAAATCGTCCGGCTTCGCGTCTTCGACGATGAAAATGGCGTGATGAATCGCTCGGTGCAGGAGACGCGAGGCGAAATCCTGGTGGTCAGCCAGTTCACTTTGTTCGCCAGCACAAAAAAGGGAAACCGCCCATCCTACATTCGCTCGGCGAAACCTGAACTCGCCATTCCACTGTACGAACGTTTCATTGCACGGCTGGGGCAGGATCTTGGCAGGCCAGTTCAAACCGGCGAGTTCGGAGAGCACATGCAGGTCAGCCTGACTAACGACGGACCGGTGACCATTATCATCGATTCGAAACTGCGGGAGTAGGCTGCCACATAAACGCGGAACTCCATACCCGGGGTTCACGGGTAATTGCCACACGGCTCGCTACTCCTGCGCGTTGGATCGACAACCCAAAGGAGTTTGAAGGCGAAAAGGCGCACACCCTGAAACTGCGCGAGTTTCGGCGGCTGAAACAGCCCCTCTCCGTTCAGGAGGTTTTCCAGCTCTGAGGAATGGCCAAATCTTCGCCGCCTGGGGGTAGCGCTTCCGATCCGGGTGGCGCTCCCTTGTCGTCTGCCGCCAGAAAATCATCCAGCCCGACCGTGTTCGAATCGAACCCTCCGCGGTTCAGCGGAGTATTCCGCGAAGCTGGCCCCGGCGCTCCCCGCTTGCAAGGCGCGCCTGCCATCCGTATGCTGCCGGCCAGCAAAGTATGGACAATTCATCCTGCGCCCGCCCGGGCCATCTGACGTGAAAACGCGCAAAGCTGTCATCACGGCCGCCGGACGGACTCAACGCAATCTGCCGCTGCAAACCCTGGTGGACCGCGACGGCCAGTCCAAGTCGGCTCTCATGATCCTGCTGGAGGATGTGCTGCAAGCCGGCATCGACGAAATCGGCATCGTGATCAGTCCCGGTGACGAGGGGGCGTTCGCCGCCGCCGCCGGGCCGCATGTGGCTCACCTCAAATTCATCGAGCAATTCGCGCCGCTGGGTTACGGCCATGCCGTCTTGTGCGCGTACTCCTTCACCGGGCGGGACCCATTTCTGCTCCTGGTCGGGGATCACCTTTACGTCAGCAAAAACCAGACCTCGTGCGCCCGTCAGTTGATCGAAATCGCGTCGGCGGAAGAATGCGCGGTTTCGGCGGTGCAAGCCACCCATGAAAGCAAGCTTCCCTATTACGGAGCGGTGGGAGCGCGGCGGCTGCCGGGAAAGACCGCTTTGTACCAGGTGGATCGGGTGCTGGAGAAGCCGACGCCCACGGTGGCGGAACAAAGACTCATCGTGCCGGGCCTGCGCGCGGGCCATTATCTCTGCTTCTTCGGCATGCATGTCCTGACGCCAAGCATCATGGAGATCCTGCTTGAACTCTCGGCGGAAACCAGCGGCGCGCACCTTTCCGACGCCCTGAGCAAAGCCGCCGAACGCGAGCGCTACCTCGCCTGCGAACTGCAGGGCCGCCGTTATGACATCGGCGGGCAATACGGGTTGTTCACGGCTCAACTGGCCCTCGCCCTCAGCGGCAGGGACCGTGACGAGCTTCTCGCGCACCTGGTCGAAATGCTGGCGCAGCAGTGACGAATTTTTGCCCGGCAAGTGAACTACCAACGTCGAACCTCCAACCCCGAACATCGAACCATGCTTTCCCCGGCGCCCTTCGGAGTTCGATGTTCCCTGTTCGATGTCCGGTGTTGCCAGCCCGGTCTGTAATCGCATGCCCGCCAAGCTCGTTCAACTCATCACCTCACCCGACCCGGCCGTGCGCAATCAGTCGCTCGACGCGTTCTGCCGGGTCGCCGAGCCGGCGGAACTGCTGTCCGAATGCGCCGAACTGGAGGACTTCCGGCGCCGGAGCGAGAACCTTTATGAACGCGTCCGCGCGCTGCTTTTCCTGTACGCCATCCATCGCTTTCATCTGCCCCTGAAACCGGGCATCGGCACTCGAACTCTGATCCCCTTCAGCGGCTTCACGCATTTGCTGGAACGGCGGTTCGAAGAAGCCATCGCCACGTTCCTGAAAGTGCAGACCCAGGACGGTCCTTCCGACCCCATTTCCAGCGCGCTGGCGGCGGCTTACTACCGGCTCGGGATCCAGACGCTCGCCAACCAGGTCCGCAGCAGCGTGCGTTCGGTGCGGGGCAACCAATGGATGTTCCGCATGGGCCATCCGGCCGATCACCCGTTGCGCATCCGCCCCGAGCTGGCGCAGCGCGGAAACGACGGCACTTATCCCATCCTGCGGGAATGCACGCCGGTGCGCATGGACCTGACGCACTGCGGCTGGAGCGACATTTTTTTCCTAGGCATGGATTACCCGGAAGGCGCGAAGGTCTTGAACGTGTCGATCGACCTGGGAGTGCATGAGCGCGATGCCGGCCCGCGGCCGCCCGTGGAAACCTTCTTGCGCGTCATCGACGAGCCTTTGTTGCGTCTGGTCAGCGTGGATCTCGGCGCGACGGCGGATATCACCAGCCTCGCGGACGTGTTCGATTTCGCGAAGGATTACCTGGGGCTCCTCAAAGCCGCGGTCATCGCCGGCGGCATCGTGCCTCCGGGGGTCGAAGGTTCGGGCCAAAGCCTGGCCGATTTGCTGGCGCGGGTCGCGGGCGCCGGCCGCGGACTTGAGCTCGTCAGTTCCGTCAATGGAATCCCGAAAGGATCGCGGCTGGCCGTCTCCACGAACCTGCTCGCGTCGATGATCGCTTTGTGCATGCGGGCCACGGGCCAGGCCCGGTCGCTGCAGGGCGCCCTCGAGGAAGAGGAGCGCCGGCTCGTGCTCGCCCGCGCCATCCTGGGTGAATGGCTGGGCGGCTCGGGCGGAGGCTGGCAGGACTCGGGCGGCGTCTGGCCGGGAATCAAGCTCATCGAGGGCATGCTGGCCGCCGAGGGCGATCCGGAATTCGGCGTCAGCCGCGGGCGTTTGATGCCGCGCCACCGCATCCTGGGCTCCGACAACGCCTCGCCGGCGGCGCGGCAGAAGTTGCAGGACAGCCTGGTCCTGGTGCACGGCGGCATGGCGCAAAACGTCGGTCCCATTCTCGAAATGGTCACCGAAAAATACCTGTTGCGGTCCGAGGCGGAATGGCAGGCCCGCGGCAGCATGCTGGCAATTCTCGATGAAGTTCTCTCGGCGCTCAAACGCGAGGACGTGTCCGCGCTGGGCGGGGCGACGACGCGGAATTTCTTCGGTCCAATCCAAACCATCATTCCCTGGTCCACCAACCTGTTCACCGAAACCCTCATCCGGCGGGTCCAGTCGGAATTTGCAGGTCATTTTCTCGGGTTCTGGATGCTGGGCGGCATGTCCGGCGGCGGGATGGGCTTCATTTTTGACGCGGCGCACAAGACGGCGGGACAGACGCGCCTGCGGGAATTGATGTCGCAAACCAAACGCGAGCTGGAACACGCCTTGCCGTTTGCCATGGAGCCGGTCGTGTACGACTTCGCCATCAACGAGAAAGGTTCCTGGGCGGAGTTGCTGCAGGGTCCCTCCGGCCTGCTGCCTCAAGGCTACTACGCGCTCATCATGCCGCAGTTGCTCCGGCAGGAGGCCCGCTCGCTGCCGCCTCTCCGCCGGGCCGAACTCGACAAATTCGGAGCGGCCTGCCGGACCAAACCCGAGCTGCGCGGCATGGTCCAGACGCTCTTCGAACGCTTGCTGCCGCGCCTGAAGGCAGACGATTCCGGCGACACCACACTGGCCGGCTTGCTGGAACGTCACGGCTTTGACCGCGCGCAGCACGAACAGGTTCGCGCCGAGCTGAAGGCGGGTCGAATTGGTCTCGCTCAAAACCGCCTGCCCGTCAGCACGCAAATTCAGGATGTGAAGGAAGAGGACGTGTTCGATGCCACGCGCGGGTTGCCGGCGGAATACCGCGAGCAGGGCCTGGCCGCGCTTGCGGCGGGCGAGATTGCCGTCGTCACCCTGGCCGCGGGCGCGGGCAGTCGCTGGACCCAGGGCGCCGGCACCGTCAAGGCCCTCCATCCGTTCTGCAAACTTGGCGGCCGGCATCGCACCTTCCTCGAAGTGCACCTGGCCAAGAGCCGCCGCATCGGACGGCTTTGCGGCAATCCCCTGCCCCATTTCATCACCACGAGCTATCTTTCGCACCAACCGACCGAGGAATTTCTCGCCCGCGAAAAATTCTACGGCTACGGCGGCCCGTTGTTTTTGTCCGCAGGCCGCTCGGTCGGCCTGCGTCTCATTCCGATGGTGCGCGATTTGCGGTTCCTGTGGGAGGAAACGCCGCAACAAATCCTCGATGAACAGGCGCAAAAGGTGCGGGAAAGCCTCCGCCACGCGCTCATTGCCTGGGCTCGAGAAACCGGCGAAGGCAGCGATTACGCCGACAATGTCCCGCTGCAATGCCTGCACCCGGTGGGTCATTGGTTCGAAATCCCAAACCTGCTGCGCAACGGCACGCTGGCAAAACTGTTGGAGGAGCGCCCGCAACTCAAGCACCTCATGCTGCACAACATCGACACCGCCGGCGCCGATGTCGACCCGGCGATAGCGGGGTTGCACCTGCGTTTGGGAGGCTGCCTCTCGTTTGAAGTTATTACCCGGCGCATCGAAGATCGCGGCGGCGGCCTGGCCCGCGTGAACGGCCGTCCGCGCATCGTCGAGGGCCTGGCGATGCCCCACGAGGAAGATGAGTTCGCCCTCTCGTACTATAATTCGATGACCTGCTGGATCGACATCGACCAACTGCTCGCGACCTTTCAATTGACCCGCGCGGAGTTGACCCAGACGAGCCGGGTCGCTGACGCCGTGCGCGAACGCGCCGCGACACTGCCAACTTACATCACGCTCAAAGACGTGAAGAAGCTCTGGGGACACGGTCAGGAGGATATCTTTCCCGTAGCCCAATTTGAAAAACTGTGGAGCGACATGACGGCGCTGCCGGAAATCGACTCCCGGTTCATCGCGGTGCCCCGCGCGCGGGGGCAGCAACTGAAGGATCAATCGCAACTCGACGGCTGGTTGCGTGACGGCTCGGCAGCCTACGTCGATAGCCTGTGCGAGTGGAAATAGGGCCGGCCCGGCTGCGAGATGGGTGGAGTGCGTGGATTCATCGGCGAGTTCTTTCTTGAAGGGTAGCGTTTTGTCGGCGCCTTAAAATACAGGACGCAGAAGTGATTCCACCAAAACCAGGCGGATCGTCCAGCGCTCCGGACTTGCGCGTCGCGTCATGGGGTGCGCCAACCCCTCTGGCGCCCTGACTTCCTTGCCCGGCACGTTCAGTCATCCCCTTCACCGCACCAGCCTTGCCACACTGCCATCCCTGTTCTAACCTCGCCGGCATTCAACTATGAACAACCCAATCCGCTTCAAGTTGTTTCTGATGATGGTGCTCGAGTTCTTCATCTGGGGCGCCTGGCTGCCTTTGATTTTCGCCTATCTGCCCAGCCTGGGGTTTTCCGCCTCAGATCCTCCTCAGACCCTTGCTTCCTTGATACCCGCGGGTCTGCCCTGGTGGTTGAGAGTGTTTTTTTCAGAACAGGCCTTGATTCTGAATGCTTTTCCTGTAGCCGCGATTGTCGGCATATTCTTCAGCAACCAGTTCGCGGATCGCAATTTTGCCGCCGAGAGATTTCTGGGATTCAGTCAGTTTGTTGGTGGTCTGGCGATGGTCGGGCTTGGATTCACAAGAACGTTTTGGCCGTTCTTTGGTTTGATGCTCGTGCACTGCCTGCTCTATGTGCCAACGATCTCCATCACGAACCAGATCGCGTTCGCCCACCTGAAGGACTCAAAGGATTTTGGCTTCGTTCGCGCAGGCGGCACCATCGGCTGGATTCTCGCGGCTTGGCCGTTCTTTTTCATATTCAGCGGCCTGAGTGGGCCAGAGCTGAAAGCCGCGACGAGATGGACTTACATCGTCGCCGGTATCGCATCCCTGCTGCTGGCAGGCTGGAGTTTGATGCTCCCGCACACACCCCCGAAAAAGGCCGGTGAAGCCGGCGCGGAGAAGTTCGCGTGGGCTGAAGCGTTTAAATTGCTCAAGCGCCCGTACGTTCTCGTACTGTGGCTGGTGACGTTTGTGGATTCTTTTGTGCACAACACCTACTTTGCATGGGCCGGCGTTTTCTTCGGAACTCCGGCCGACGCCGGAGGCGTGGGGATTGCCGGCAAATGGATTATGCCTGTCATGAGCATCGGCCAGATAGCCGAAATTCTCACCATGTTCGTTCTGGGCGCGACGCTCAGGCGTCTTGGCTACCGCATGACGATGATTCTTGGCATTCTCGCCTACCCAATCCGGTTCGCGGTGTGGGCATTCTTCCCGCACAATCAAGCCTTGATCATTCTCGTCCAGGCCCTCCACGGGGTCTGTTACGCTTTCTTCTTCGTATCGGTCTATATCTTTGCCGAGGAGTATTTTCCAAAAGACGTACGGTCGAGCGCGCAAGGTCTTTTCAATTTCATGATCCTGGGTCTGGGAGCACTAGTGGGCTACGCCCTCGGACCGAAATTGCGTCTGGAAATCTTCGTGCAAAACGGAGTGACGGATTTTCACCGGATGTTCTTCGTGCCGCTTTTTGCCGCAGCGGTCGCCGCAATCTCGCTCGCCTTGTTCTTCCGGCCGCCGGCCAAGCAACAACCGGCTGCGGCGGTGAAATCCGCAGCGGCAGTTTAGCGATGCGTGCTGACTTTTCCCGTGCTCATGCTCTTGCTGCTCCGGAAAAGTCTTAAGTCGCTTCAGACTCGCATGCAGGAGTTCTTCGGGCAACTGAGCCGAGGGGTCAACCGGCCCGCCGTGCGCGACGGTCGTGGCAGATCGCAACGGGCCTTTTTTGCATTCGGCGGCGGGCAGTCCCCCGCCCGCCCTGCCGGACGTGGTCCGTGCCAGGAATCACCAGCACACCGGTATTCTCGTCGAGTTGACCCTCACTTTTAAACGCGCCCCTGAAGGCGGCGGCTTTCTGATGGCAGCCGCCGCAATTTCAAACCTGATTCAGCGCCTGATCCAGGTCCGCAATAAGGTCTTCGACGTCTTCGAGACCCAACGCCAGGCGCACCAGGTTGTCGACGATCCCGAGCGACTCGCGGAATTCGACCGGATAATCGAAGAAGGACATCACCGACATCTGGGTGACCAGGCTTTCCGAACCTCCGAGGCTGGGAGTGATGAGAAAAAGATCGAGCGCGTCGATGAACCGGCGCGTCGCCTTGTCGTCTCCCCTGACCAGGAAACTGATGACGCTGCCGGCACCCCGCATGAGCGAGCGGGCAATGCGATGATCCGGATGCGACTTCAGGCCCGGATACCAGACCTTTTCGACGTTGCGATGAGATTCAAGAAACCGCGCGACCCGGAGTCCCGCCGCGTTGTGATGTTGCATTCGCAGGCTGAAGGTTTTGAGGCCGCGCTCCAACAGGAAGCAAGTGAACGGGTCCGCGGTCGCGCCGATCATGCGCTGCAGCTTGTTGAGCGGTTCGAGCTGGTTGTGACCGCCGAGCGCGACTCCCGCCAGCAGATCATTGTGGCCGCCCAGGTACTTCGTGGCCGAATGGATCACGATGTCCACCCCCGCCTCCAAAGGGCGAATGTTGAAGGGGGTTGCCAACGTCGTGTCGATGATCGTGAGGAGCCGGTGCCGCCGGGCCACCTTCACGACCGCCGGCAGGTCCAGCACGCGCAGGTAAGGATTGGTGGGCAGCTCGGTGAAAATGATGTTGGTATTCGGCCGGACGGCGCGTTCGATGGCGGCGGCCGTCGGATCGACCAGGGTGGTTTCGACGCCGAATTTTCCGAGCAAAGCGGTGGCAAAATCGCGTGTCTGGCGATAGCAATCGCTGGTGAAGACAATGTGCCCCTCCTTGCGCATGTAAGCCATGACCGTGAGGATGACCGCGCTCATGCCGCTGGAAAACAGAATGGCCCGCTCCGCCCCTTCGATGGCCGCCAGTTTGTGTTCGGCTTCCCGCTGAGTCGGATTAAAATAGCGGCCGTATTCGTGTTCGCGGATGATGCGGCCCTGGGCCTTCGCCTTCATGAACGCATACACCTCGGCGGTCGAGTCGAAGCTGTAGTTCGAGGTCTGGACAATGGGCGTGGAAACCGCGTGGTACGCCTTGCGGTGTTTTCCCTTGCCGTGAATCGCAAGCGTGGCGGGGCCACGACTGGGAGTCTTAAGACGCTTATTCTTATCCATAGAAAAAGTGTTTCGCGCCAGGTGAACCGCGCGACATATCCAGATCAGACATCGAATCGGCTCCTTTCGGCCAGCGCCTTGTCCAGAGCTTCTTTCACCGCGTCCAGGCGCGCGGGCAATTCAATCGGCTGGTTCGCGTAACGGCAGGGAAACTCCAGCTCGCGCTGGTGGTATTTGACTTTCATTTCCACGAACTTCAGGCCGTGCGCCGTGGAGATGACGACCACGCGCTCGGACTTGTCGATTTTGCCGGCTTTCAAAAGCTTGATCAGAGCCGCCAGAGCCACGCCCGTGTGCGGGCAATTGAACATGCCGGTGCGATCACCCAGCGCCGCGGCGCTGGCCAGTTCCTCCTCCGTGGCCTGTTCCACCATGCCGTTAAACTGTTTCAGCGTGCGGATCGCTTTCTGGACACTGACCGGGTTGCCGATCTGGATGGCGCTGGCCAGCGTCTTCTGCGCCTGCACCGGCTCGAACGTTTCGAAATTCCGCAGATACGAGCGATACAACGGATTGGCGCGCTCGGCCTGGGCCACCACAATCCGCGGCAGCTTGGAAACCAAACCCAGGTCTTTCATCATCATCAACCCCTTGCCCAACGCCGAGACATTCCCCAGGTTGCCGCCCGGAATGATAATCACGTCCGGCGCTTCCCAGTCGAATTGCTGGACGATCTCGATGCCCACGGTCTTCTGGCCTTCAACGCGCAGGGAATTCATCGAATTGGCAAGGTAAAGCGTTTCGTCCCTGGTGATTTCCTGAACGAGGCGCATGCAGCCGTCGAAGTCCGTGTCCAGATACAGCACGAGCGCGCCGTTGGAAATCGGCTGGACAAGCTGCGCGAGGGAAATCTTGCCGCGCGGCAGGAGCACGATCGACTGGATGCCGGCGGCGGCGCAGTAGGTGGCCAGCGCCGCCGAGGTGTCCCCGGTGGAAGCACACGCCACGGCTTTGATGGGCGCGCCTTCGGCAATCATTTGTTTGACTTGCGAAACCAGCACCGTCATGCCGAGGTCCTTGAACGATCCGCTGTGGGTGTTGCCGCAAAGCTTGATCCAGAGATCGCTCAGACCCAGGATTTTCCCGAAGCGCTCCGCCCAAAAAAGGTTGGTGCCGCCTTCGTAAAGCGAAACGATGTTGTCGTCGGCAATCTGCGGCAAAATCCATTCTTTCTTGCCCCAAACCCCGGAACCGACGGGCCACTCGTTGCTCTTGTAACGCTTCTCAAACAGTTTCTTCCAGCTCTCTGCGCTGCGTCGGGCCAGCGCCTTTTGATCGTGCTGAACCTCCAGCAAGGACAGGCAGCGCGAGCATTGGTAAACGATCGAGTTGAGCGGGTAAGTCTGCCCGCACTCGGGATTAATGCATTGAAACCAGGCTCGATATGACATCGGTCATCTCTCCTGCGCCGCGCGTTCCGGCATCCTGAACCGAATCATCGACGGCGCAAAGTTCGTCGCTAAAGCATGGACGGCGGCCGCGCAGTTTTCAAGCAGACAGCGGCCGCAAATTGGAAAAACTAGCTCATTCACCCGCGGAGACAAGCAATTTACCCGGTCGGTAGTGTCGTAATTTGAAATTTCGTCAAACGAATGCAACCGGGTGCTGGCTGAGCGCGTGGCGGCGGCTGTCAGACCGCCGCCGATTTGTTGGCCACTTTCGGACGAAAGCCGCCACCTTTCCAGGGAAGTGCCCTGGCACGGTTGTTCACTTGGGAAGGGCAGCGGGCGCCGGCGCATTCGTGGAGGCCGGCGGCGGAGTCTCGGAACCCGGCGGCGGGGGTTGTTGAGACGCACTCGGCGCGGGCGCATTCGTAGGCGGGGGTGGAGTGTAGGGCGGCAGGGTGCCGGCGAGAGCCTGCTTTACGAAAACGCCGAAATCCGGCGTGGGCGTATATTTCCAGTCGGAAAGCATGGGCGGACCGGCGGTGGGATGGAAACACCACGCGGTCCAGGACCAATTATGATCCTTGAGGGCCTGCAAAACGTGCAAGAGCCAATCGTCACCGCTGGGATTCGCGGGCCGACGTCCCCAGGTCCTGCGGTGAGGCCCGCCTGATCCGCCGAATTCACTGACAATCACAGGCACTTTTGCCGTGGCTTTCTCCATCTTGGCGATCCATGCATCCACAGTGTCGCCCTTCATGTTGTAGTTGTGGTTGGCATAAATGACGCCATTGCCTTCGCGATCGAAAAGCTGGATGCCATTTAAAATACCCGAGAAGTCGTACGCCCAATCCAGGCCGCCGGCAACGACCACGTTCTTCGCCCCGGTGGCGCGCACGGTGTCGAGCAGTGTTTGCATGCCAACGGCCTGATATGTTCTCGACAGCCCGCCCCGCCGCATGCTGGCCCGGTCCTTGACCGTTCCTCCATTGAGCCAGACGTCCCACGTGACATCATGCGGTTCGTTGTAGAGGTCAAACAGCACGGCGGGATGATTCTTGAACCTGTAGGAGCAATCGCGCCAGAACGTCACGCTGTTCCGGTCCGGCATGGAATGCTGGCCGATGTTCGTGCCCCACTCGCCGCAATCCGACCAGTGCAGATCCAGCATGATGTAACAGCCCTGCGTAGCGCACGTTTCGACGATCTCTCGAACGAGGGCACGATAAGACACCCCGTCGTCCTTCTGTTCGCGCGTCTTTCCAAACCAGCGGTCCTGTGCCAGCGGCAGGCGAATAATGTTGACGTGCCAATTCTGAATGGCCGTCTTCACCGTTTGCAGAATATGCCCCTCGCCGCTGTTCGTCCATTCGAGGCTCGGGGTGTTGACGCCGCGCAGAATCACAGGTTCGTTCTTGCTGTTCAGAATCCGCGTGCCGACCACCTTCAGGGGAAGAGGCATTTGCGCGGAATCCGCCCACGCCTCACCTTTTCCCGCTGCCGAGGTTGTTCCGCGGCTTAAAGCGACTCCGGCAAAAGCCAGGAGCGCACATCCGCCCACACTTGTTAATCGCATCATGGTCCTTCCAGTCTAATACATGTCCGCCCGCCAATTCCAGGAATTCCGGATGACGCGGACGGTTCGGAGACGGCGATTGGGGTTGCGGCTATGCTCCACGGTGTCGCTCCGTGGTCCTCAAAGAAATCCTTCCCGCCACCGTCTCGTCGGCATCGGGCCTGTCGGGCAGGAATTCCTCGAAAGAAAGCGCGTGAATCGTGGATTATAAATCGTTTATGGCTTAATTTCTTCGCAGCCGTTCGAGCAGCTTTCCATGGATTCCGCCAAACCCGCCGTTGCTGAACACGCAAACGATGTCGCCGCCCTGTGCGTTCCCGGCCAAGTGCGCCACAATGGAATCGACATCCGGGAGATAAGCCGCGTTTTTACCTGAGGTCTTCAGATCTTGCATGAGTTTCCCGGGGTCGAGCCGTTCGTCCGCCGCGAGTTGTTCCAGGCGCGCCACCTCGGAAATCACTACCGCATCGGCATCCGCAAACGCGCCCACCAGGTCATTCTGAAAAACCTTGCGCCGCGTCGTGTTCGAGCGCGGTTCGAAAACCGCCCAAATCTTCTCGTGCGGATACCGGATCCGCAGCGCTTTGAGCGTCTCGCGGATGGCCGTGGGGTGATGGCCGAAATCGTCCAGCACCGTCACCCCGCCCGCGATGCCGCGCACTTCCATGCGGCGTTTGATGCCTTTGAACGTGTCGAACGCGGACTGGATCTGGTGGTTCTTGAGCCCGCAATGTTTGGCGCCGGCGATCACGGCCAGCGCGTTCCGCACGTTCAATTCGCCCACCATGTTCAGGTGAAATTTGAAACTCGGAATTTCAAACTCGGTCGCCGTCGGGCCATAACGGATGTTGAATGCGTGGACGGCGTTGCTCTCGCCCAGGCCGAAGTGCTTGACCGGGCAATGCGACACATTCAGCAACGGCGCGAGATTCGCATCGTCCCCGTTGCCCAGCAGCAGGCCGTTGCGTGGAATCAGCCGGATGAAGTGCGAGAAAGACTTTTTGACCGCCTCAAGGTTCTCAAAAATGTCCGCATGATCGAATTCGAGATTGTTGATGATGCCGATTTCCGGCAGATAATGGACAAACTTGCTGCGTTTGTCGAAAAACGCGGTGTCGTATTCGTCCCCCTCGATGATGAACCAGGGGCTGTTCGTGAACCGCGCGCCCTGATGCAGATTGTTCGGGATGCCGCCGATCAGGTAACCCGGGTTCAGACCATTGTGCTCGAAAACCCAGGCCAACAATGATGTCGTGGTCGTCTTGCCATGCGTGCCGGCGACGACAATCGACCGCTTGCCACGGATGAAGAATTCCTTCAGCAACTCCGGCAGCGAACAATACCGCAGTTTGTGATCGAGCACGAACTCGGCTTCGGGGTTGCCGCGGGAAATGGCGTTGCCAATGATCACCAGGTCCGGTTTGTGGGCGACGTTCCGTTCCGTGTAGCCATTCATCACCACAATCGCCCGTTCGGCGAGGAACGTGGACATCGGCGGATACACGTTTTGATCGGAGCCGGTGACCTCGAATCCTTCTTCCTTCATGGCCGCCGCCGCCGAAGCCATGGCGGTGCCGCAGATGCCGACGAAATGAACCGATCTGATTCCTGCTGAAAACATTGGGGACCATTAAACCACGAAGCGGTGAAGACACAAAGTCTTTTGAAATCGGGCGGCTGTATGGGGCGCCACCGGGCACTGCCGCCAACTCGCAGCGGTTTCATCGCGTCCGGCGCTGGCAACCCGCGAGGCGAAGCCGTCACAACATCCCGTTTTCGGCTCGCGAGTACGCCCGCCCCACCCACTCCGGAACTAGGGTTGAACCGTGGATGACCTGGCCAGGGCTTCGGCTTCCTGGATCTGGTCCGGGGTCAAGCGTTGAGCGAGAGCGTTCGTGGCCGGTCCCGCCTGCTGGTCCCCGTTCGCCGCCGCTTGGGAATACCAGCGATACGCCTCCACCAGATCCGGGGTTGTCCCGAGCCCGGATTCGTAAAACGACCCCAGTTGGCGTTGGGCGACGGCACAGTTCTGCTCGGCGGACTTCTGGAACAGTTGAAACGCCTGTTCATCGCTGTGCTCCACTCCCTGACCGAGGAAGTACATCATGCCCAGGTTGTATTGAGACAAGGCGTATCCCGCGTCAGCGGCCTTGGTGTACAACTGGATGGCCTGGTTGATGTCCTGCGGCACGCCGTCGCCGTTGAGATAAGTGACGGCCAGCCAGTGAAGCGCCTTGGGATCGCCCTGGTCGGCTGCCTCGGTGTACCACTTGAGCGCCTCGGCCGGGTTTTGCTCCACTCCGGTGCCCTTGACGTACATGGAGCCAAGGGCCGTCTGCGCTTCGGGATATCCTTGCTCGGCCGCTTTGAGATAGAACGCGGCCAGGGCCTCGGGCGTCAGTGAGCTGTTGGTAGCCTGGGCCGCAGCCAGCGCCAGTTGCAGTTGGGCCATGGCGTCGCCTTGTTCGGCGGCCTTTTGAAACCAGTTGTTCGCCTCGGCCGCATCTGCCGCGACCCCCTGACCGTTGGCGTACATCAAGCCCAGGTTGTACTGGGCCATCCGATCGCCCTGTTGCGCAGCCTGACGAAACCAGGAAAGAGCTTCCTGATCGTTGCGTGGCACGCCCAGCCCCTGGGCCATGATGACGCCGAGATTGTACTGGGCCTGAACGTCGCCTTGCGCGGCTGCGGCGCGGTACCATTTGACTGCTTCGGGCATGTTGATCGATCCGCCCCGGCCGGTGGCATAATACGCCGCCAAAGCGCTCTGAGCCTTCACATCCCCGGCTTCGGCGTTGGCTTTGAGGTTCGCGATTTCGTCCTGCCCGGGGCGCGGCCGTGGCGGCGACACTACCCGGCGCGGCCGGGGAGCGGGACGCTCAACATGCGTTTCCGTGCCCTCCACACCGCGGGAGACAGGCTTGGAGTCGCCGCCCGATGGCTCACGGGCCGGGCCGCATCCACTCGCAACCACAAGCACCAAGGCCATCGTGCATGCCAACTTCAAGGCTGCGGGCTTCACACTGTCACGCCAGTTCATGGCTCAAACTGTTCCATTTTGGAGCCGACTCCGCAAGAGTCGGCTGGTGGCAAAAGCACTGATTAACCGCAGAACACACACAGCACGGCAGAGCCGCAACCAAGATCGAGCATGGAGGACGCAGGCTGAAGACTGGAAAGACGCCCTCACCCCACCCCTCTCCCATCGGATGGGAGAGGGTGGCCTCCGGCCGAGTGAGGGCCGCCTGGAAAAAGTTGCTCGGCCTGCGTAAACTTTCATGGATAGCAGCAGGGCGCGGCTATGCCGCGCAGTGTGCTCTCCATTTTTTCCGGTCAAAATCACCCCTTCAGCTTCCGCTGCAGAATCTCGCCGACAACAGCGGGGTTGGCTTTGCCTTTGGAGAGTTTCATCACCTGGCCTTTGAGGAAGTTCAGGGCCGCCGTTTTGCCGGATTTGAAATCGTTTGCCGGACCGGGATTCGCCGCGATCGCTTCGTCGCAGAGTTTTTCAATCGCCCCGGTGTCGCTCACCTGGGCCAGGCCTTTTTCCTGGACGATCGCGCGCGGCGACTTGCCGGTGTCAAACATTTCGGCAAAAACCTGCTGCGCGGCGGAACTGCTGATGGTTTTGGCTTCAACGAGGCTGACGAGTTCGAGGAGGGCTTCCGGCTTGAATTTCAGGTCGGCGAGGCTGAACACCGTCGTGGCAGGGACGCGTTGCGGCGCGTCCGGGGCTGCGCGCAACGGCGCCCTGCCAAGGATCCCCTTGTCAAATTCCTTGGCAGGCAACACGCCTGCCCTGTCCTGATCGATGGCTTCCGCAATCTTGGCCCGGAGATTGTTGATCACCCAATTCGCGACGGCCTTCGGGTTTTTGGATTTCCTGGCGATGCCTTCGAAGTAGTTCCCGAGGGGCACATCGTTCTTGAACGTTTCGGCATCGGGCGCGGGCAGACCGTACTCGCTCATGAACCGTTGCTTGCGCGCCAGGGGCAGCTCCACCACGCGCCGGCAGACCTCCGCGAGCCATGCTTCCGTCGGCGCGAACGGCATCAGGTCGGGATCCGGGAAATACCGGTAATCATGGGCGTACTCCTTCGTCCGCATTTCCTCCGTCACCCCCGCTTCATCGTCCCAGCGCCTCGTGGATTGGATCAGTTTGCCGCCCCCTCGAAGCACTTGGATCTGGCGCGGGATTTCGTACTCGAGCGCCCGGCGCACGCCACTGAAGCTGTTCATGTTTTTGATTTCAATCTTCGCGCCGAGTTCGCTCGAGCCCGTGGGCCGCACACTGACGTTCACGTCACAGCGGACCATGCCCTTCTCCATGTCGCAATCGCTCACGCCGCCGTAAACCAGAATGTCCTTGAGCGCGTTGAGATATTCATAAGCCATGTCCGCGCTGGTGATGTCCGGTTCGGACACAATTTCCATGAGGGGCACGCCCGCCCGGTTGAAATCCACTCCGCTGTTGCGTTCGAAATGGAAACTCTTGCCGACGTCCTCCTCGAGGTGCGCGCGGGTGATGCGCACGCGCGAAATGCCGCCGCCGAACTCGAACTCGAGCCAGCCATTCATGGTGGACGGTTTGTCGTATTGAGTGATCTGGTAATTCTTCGGCATGTCCGGATAAAAATAATTCTTCCGGTCGAACTTGGCGTAATCCGACACGGCGCAATTCAGCAAGAGACCCGTCAGGGCCGTGAGCCGAAGCGCTTCTTCATTGGCCACCGGCAGCACGCCGGGCAAACCGAGACATACGGGGCAGACATTGGTGTTGGGCGGCGCGCCGAAGGCATTGGCGCACCCGCACCACATTTTTGATTTCGTCTTCAACTGGACGTGCGTTTCCAGCCCGATCACCGCTTCGTATTCCATAACGCGGGAGCATTTAACCACGGATCGGCGCGGCTGGCCACGCTGAAGTGGTTGTCCCGCCGGCAACGCCTCCTTCCGTTTGCGCCAGGTGCAGTAACAACGGCGGGCAGGGCGCGGTGTCCCCGCCGCGCCGTCGATTGAGCGGGAGGATTTGCCGGTGTGCGGCGGGCTGAGGACAGCCCGCCCTACCATTGCTTTGGTGGGCGTAGAGTGCACAAATTCACGGGTGGCGGGCGCCAGATGCGCAATGACTTTCCGCCAGGCTGGTGGTAATGCTCCACCGTGACCGACAACCTCCAGAAATCCTAATGCCTATGAACCCGACCGCGTCAGCTTCCAATTCGAACCTTTCCCGCCGTGAATTCCTTGCCACCACCGCGATGGCGGGCAGCGCTCTGCTCGGCGCGCCATCGCTGCTGGCCCAGGCGGGGCCGCCGCAACCCGCCCCGGCCGCCAAAAACCGCTACGCCCTCGTCGGCGTCGGCAGCCGCTCCGGCATGTACCGCGAGGCCATTTTCAAAACCTACGCCGACCATTGTCAGGTGGTCGGGTTCTGCGACGTCAACGAGGGCCGGCTCAAGCTCGCGCAGCGCAAGGCGCGCGAGCTCAGCGGCGCCGAAGTGCCCATCTACAAAGCCGACGACTTCGATCGCATGATCCGCGAGACGAAACCCGGGACCGTCATCGTCACCACCAAGGACGCGACACACAGCCAGTACATTATTCGCGCCATGGAACTGGGGTGCGATGTGATGACGGAGAAGCCGATGACGACGGACGAGACGAAGTGCCGGGCAATCCTGGAAACGCAGCGCAAGACCGGGCGGCATTGCCGCGTCACCTTCAACTACCGTTACTCGCCCCATCGCACCCAGGTGAAAGACCTGCTCATGAGCGGCGTGATCGGGGATATTCTGTCGGTCGATTTTCATTGGCTGCTCGACACGCATCACGGAGCGGATTACTTCCGCCGCTGGCACAGCCACAAGGCCAACTCCGGCGGGCTCATAGTCCATAAGGCCACGCACCACTTCGATCTCGTCAACTGGTGGCTGTCCGCCGTTCCCGTCTCCGTGATGGCCAAGGGCAAACGCGACTTTTACACGCCGCAGATGGCCCGACGCCTGGGCCTGCAAAACCATCACGAGCGTTGCCACACCTGCCCGGAAAAGGACAGGTGCGCCTTCTTCCTCGATCTGGCGGCGAACCCGGAGCTGAAGGAGTTGTACCTGGATCAGGAGCAGTATGACGGCTATTTTCGCGACCGCTGTGTGTGGCGGCCCGACATCGACATCGAAGACACCATGAACGTCCTCGTGCGTTACAACACTGGCGCCACGATGAGTTATTCCCTGAACGCGTTCAACGCCTGGGAAGGTTACATCGTTTGTTTCAACGGCACCAAGGGCCGGCTCGAACACAAGGAGGAGGAGAAGGTTTATTTGAGCAAGGACACCTCCGATCCTCACGCAGTCAGACGTGAGGGCACGTGCATCCGCATTTACCCCATGCGCGCGCCGGCTTACGAAGTGGAGGTGTGGAAAGGACGAGGCGGCCACGGCGGCGGCGACGTGGTGATGCTGGAAGACCTGTTCTCACTGCCCAAGCCGGCCGACAAGTATCTGCGCGCCTCGGATCAGCGCGGCGGGGCGTACTCCATCCTCACCGGCATCGCGGCCAACCACTCGTTCATCAGCGGCAAAGCCGTCGAGATCGAGGACCTGGTCCCGGGTATTCCGCTGCCCGATTATCCGCCGATGCCGACGCATGAGGCTCCGGTCCCGATGCCGCCCCGGGCGTGACGGGGCGGCCCGCGAAGCCTTGCGCTTGCAAGGCGGCTGCGCATCAAGTGGGCTTAGCTTGCTGGGGCGAGACTCCTGGCGAGCCGCGCGTTGATTGGAGGGCACTGCTCCGTCAGTGCCCAGGAAATCAGGGCAGCGACAAAGCGCTTCCCTCCAACGCAACCACAGCTCTCCGGCACGCTCGCCCTGCCCATTCGATGGTTAAACCGAGTCGCTACTACTGATCCGCGATTCGCGTGTTCCGAAAAGAAAAACCGAGCCGCTCACTGGTTGTGGGCGGCCCGGTCTGTGATTGAACAAGTCTGCTTAACCGCTTTACGGACAGATATCCGGCAGGCAGAGCCGGTAGAAGTGTTGCATGTCCATGGTGTTGGTGAGAACGATCGTGCACGCGGGCCCGATGACCAGATCGCCGAGGTCCGTCCAGGGGATGGCCGGATTGCCCAACTGGACCGTTTGCTGGAGCTGATAGACTTCCCCCGCCTGCGCGTTCCACTTCATGGTAACGCGCCTCAGTCCGGCGGTGAAGTTGGTCACGATGATGTTGGTGAACACCGTATTGGTCAAGGGATACTGCTGGCAGGTCGTGAGCTGGAAGGCCATGTCCCAGCCAGTCCCTGTCGGGAACTCGATGGGTTGACCGTAGTAGTAGGTGTTATACAGCATCGGTGCGGACGGAGTAAAAATCCGCACCGCATCATCCGGTGGAGGGGTCGCGTGCGGCCGAGTCTTCCAACCGAAGGGACTAGGCCCGGAGTAGCCCCCGTTATAAATGGCGGCGATGCTCAGCCAATAGATGTTGGTTCCGGGGCTTTGAGGAAACCACAAATTGGTGGAGGGCAGACTATAATCGAACTTAAAGCAGGCCTCGGCGTTCAGGCACGACGTTCGTGGGTCGAGATCATACCCCACGCCCGTGATTTGGAGGTTGGGATCGCCCAATGAAACGATGTTCGTCCAGATCACTTCACCAGGATGGCTGAATGGATTGTTGGCATTCGTGGGAACATCCGTCCAGATCGCGAGGTGGAAAGCGTCTGGCAGTTGCACATTGATCCAGTTCGTATATGGCCAACCCAGGAATGAACCCCACCAATGAAAGTCGGTAACGGGGCGCGAATTCGTGCAAAGCCAATCATCCGCGACGATGTTGGTGTAGAGGATGTAATTCCCATAAACGGATGGCTCGTTCCAGCCGTTGTACCAATTGCCGGGATTCGTCGCCACAACGGGCGGCTGCGACCATTTCACCGGGGCGGGGGGCATGGTGGTGATTTGGAACGCCAGCCCTATGTTTGTGGGGAACCGCGGATGGCCCGGCGGATACGACAACATATTCCAATTGCCAGGAACTGGTATTGGTTCATTGGTCGCGTTGACCCATACCGCCGCGTCGTTCCAGTTGGTGAATGAGGTTTTCCAACCGAACCGGGCGGGGTCATTGGTCAGAGTGGTTCTGGCTTGCACGTTCAACCAAAAGACCTTGGGATTGGTCACGGTGCCGTCCTGATAAAACCAAGGCCCTTCGTCCAGGTGGATGTCATACTCATGGCACTCCTGGTCGGCCGGCCAGTAGTACGAATTCGTCGAAGGGTTCATCCAGCCCTCCTGGCTGTACGAGGATACGTAGTGGACAAAGTTGCTCGCGTAAACTTCGCGACACCAGAGGTTTGTCCCGGGCATGCTGTACGTGGTGGGACTGTTTGAGGCGGGGATGTCCGCGTGAATGCTCAAGAGGAAAGACACGTTTGTCGGATCGGGGTAGCCTTGTAGGTTCTTTGGCCACACGTCGTTTGTCCAGGAACCCCAAATAGTAATGTTCGTGATGTATCCTGAAGTGACGCAGAGAAAATCATCCGCAAGCAGGAAGGATGAGTTGGTCTGCAGTCCCCGTGTCGCGTCGACGTCCAGCCCGGTGGTCGTCAAGTCGGGCAACTGCATCCACTTCGCCGTCGCGCTTGGCGGGTTAGTATCCAACTCGAAGGCCAGGTCCCATAGATCGTTCGTGGTTGGCCAGGTGATCGGGTTTCCACTTACATACGTCGCGCCCACGAAAGGAACGTTGGGATTATATATGTCCACAGCGGCATCAGGCGCCACGGAATTGGTGCTTCGGGGCAAGGTTTTCCAGCCAAAAGGATACGGCGGACTCACGGTGCCGTAGTCCGCGGATATGCTGATCCAGTAGGTGTTGGTCCCCTGCATGGGATTTTGATAGAACCAGTTTGTCGGATCCAGTGCCTGTTCGAACAGGAAACAGCTCTCGAACGTTCCCGTTCTTGGATCATAGTCTTGTCCAGCGCAACTCCAGTTGAGATTCCAGGCGGGGATAACAATCTCTTGAATAAGAGACAGGGGGTGGCTGAAGTAAGTATCCACACCCTTGGGCTGATCTTTCCAGAAGTCGACTCGGAAGTCAAATGGAAGAACTGCAGTCGGGTCGTTGGACATCCAGCCTGAAAACGACCCCCACCATCGGATCGTTGTCACCGGATTGGGTGTAGAACACACCCAGTCATCCGCGGCCAACTGCTGGTACAGCACAGATGGCTCATTCCAGCCGTAAAAAACGTTCGTCGGTGCAGCCAGCGCAGGCTGTTGGTCCCATTTGAGGACCTTACCCGAGGTTGGGGCCGGGGAATTTGTCTGGCCCGTCTGGGCGTTCAAGGAGCCGGTGACACCGAGCACCAGCGCCACGCCGATCATCCGTGCGGCAACGGCGGGGCCGGTGAAGGCAAACCCGACCTGCGAAGGGAGGAGAAGCAAAGGCATTTTCATAGTTGTTTAGAATTAGACTGTTTACTGAGGCGATGCGAGGAACTCGCCCTGATGAGGCCCGCACCGCTTACCCATTTGGAACACGACCTTCTGCGAATGGGCCAATACCAGAACGCTATGGGCAGGTCAACCCAAAGTTATTCCCAAAGTTATTCACCATCGAGTTGCTGCAAACGGCTCAGGCGTCGGGATTAATCCCAGCTTTGCCGGATGCCCGACCGCACGCGCATGTAATCAGGCATTTCCCCGGGAGGAACGGGCTGGATAAATTGCCGAAAAACTTTGGGCACCGCCCAATGCCAGTGCTCGGCGTGCCCATCGGCAAACGAAAGGTTTGCGCCTTGATTGTGGCGGTTGGCCGGCATGTCCCACCAGACCCAGGTCGGATACTCGGGATTGTACCAATCGGTGGGCATCCCAAACTCAGCGTCCAGGAGCGTGTCTTCGTGCTCGTCAATAAGCACGAGGCATTCCGTCGGGTCGGGATTCTTGATGGCAGTGAGTTTCTTGAAGGTGGGAATATACGTCATCAGGTTGGTGTCGAATTCCGGATAGCCGTTGACGGACTGGCTCATGTTGTAGCTCCGATTCCGCAATTGCGGCAGCTTGGTCCCGTCCGGCGCCTGGATCGTGGATTTGTCCGAAGGACAATGATAAATGGCCACGGACCGATTGTATTGATACAGCAACCCGTTTTCGATGTTGGTTGGAGAAGGGTCGGTGCAGGCGGATCCGAGGGACCAGGATGCGCCCAGAGTGGAGGGACCCGAGACGTTCACGACTGAATTGTTCGGCACCAGCAGATCGTTGTTGTCGCCGGCGTACAGGAACCAGCAAATCTCCAATTGCTTCAGGTTATTCAGGCAAGCGGTGGTGAGCGCCCTCTGCTTCGCCTTTCCGAACGCCGGAAGCAGCAGGGCTGCCAGAATGGCGATGATCGCAATGACGACCAGCAATTCAATCAGCGTAAAACCTGACCTTTTCACGGCGGTTCCCTTTATCATTGGAGCGACTGCACGCGGCAGCCCGTGCCGCAGGCGGGCAAACTTAAATATTAGGCACACCAACCTGATCTCACGCCAGATCGCATACACTTACTAATGCGAAATTCAACCACAAAGTGCTTCATGCGCGCGTCCGTGAACCTCTCCGTTTATCAACGCGGGTTGCCCTTCGGCGACCAGCGAGCCGCCCGATCCACCCAAACGCCTGATCGACACAGTATTAGTGTTCGTATGTATAAATACTTGTGAGTTTAAGGTTGATTATCCTGGCTCGGAGTGTTAGCAAGACTTTTTCGAGGTTTGTCAGCAGCCAGGATTTAGCGTTCTCCTTGACTGGCCTGTGACGACACGAGCACTGGCCGGTCGGAGGGCGTCTTGAGACAAACCAAGAGGAACCATGAGCCCCTGTTCATGCCAGGCAAAAGCGCGGCTGTCCTTCGTGACTCTGTCGCTGACGATAGGAGAATGGAATATCCCTGAAACAATTTCCCTCGAAATTTCGCATGAGTAAATGGAAGCACGTATGAATCCTTGCGTTCAAGCGAACCTTTCAGCCTCGTCGCCGAGGAAGTGGAGAAGGTTGACCCGGCCCTGGTGGTGCGCGACTACAAAGAACGGATTTACACCGTCCGTCATGAGGCCGTCAACGCCATGTCGCTGAATGAATTCCTCAAAAAACACCTGTAGCGAGGCACCACTGAAGAATTCCCGGCTTTACCTGGCGCAATCTCGGAAGCAAAGGCGCTTTCACCTTTGGGACAGAAGAATTGCTTCAAACCAGCAAACTTATGAAGACAACGACAAACCCGGTTAAAAACATCCTTTCACTGAAAGCGGTCACACACAAAATCCTTTTACTCATACTGGCGTTGGCCCCGCTGGCGCTCAATCTATCGGTCATCAACGAGGCTAAAGCCGATTTCTGGGTCGCCACGGGCTCGATGAACACCGCACGCGCATATCACACCGCGACGTTGCTGCCCAATGGGAAGCTGCTGGTCGCAGGAGGCACTGACAACAGCAATAACGTGCTTCGCAGCGCGGAGCTGTACGATCCAGCCACCGGGACATGGACGGCCCCCAACGCGCTGACCACCGCACGCGAATATCACACCGCGACGTTGCTGCCCAGCGGCAAGGTGCTCGTCACGGGAGGTTTCACCAATAATCTACTCGGCGAGTACGGCCAGTTTGCCACTAAAAGCGCGGAGCTGTACGATCCAGCCACGGGAACTTGGACGGCCACCAACACACTGCTCCTCCAACGGTATAATCACACGGCGACATTGCTGTCCAATGGCAAGGTGCTGGTCGCGGGGGGCCTAATAGAATACGAGGAATGTAATCCCGACGCCGAGCTGTACGATCCGGCCACCGGGACGTGGACAGCCACGAACGCGCTCAACACCCCACGCTATTGTCACACGGCGACATTGCTGTCCAATGGCAAGGTGCTGGTCGCGGGGGGCCAAGGAGAAAGCGGCGCTTGTACTTCCAGCGCGGAGCTGTACGACCCAGCCACCGGGACATGGACGGCCACCAACTCGATGACCACCGCACGCACGTATCACACGGCGACATTGCTGCCCAACGGGAAGGTGCTGGTCGCAGGAGGTCAAGGATCAACCGGCAATTCTCTTTCGACCGTGGAGCTCTTCGATCCGGCTACCGGAACCTGGACGGCGACCAACTCGATGACCACCGCACGCGCTAATCACACGGCGACATTGCTGCCCACTGGAAAGCTGCTGGTCTCAGGAGGTCAAGGAACAGGCAGCAATTATCTTTCCAGCGCGGAACTGTACGATCCAGCCACGGGGACATGGACGGCCACCAACTCGCTGAACACAGCACGCGATCTTCACACGGCGACGTTGCTGTCCGATGGGATGGTCCTGGTCGCGGGGGGCCAAGGATCAGGCGGCAGTTATCTTTCCAGCGCAGAGCTGTACCAAATTGTTAACGCCTGGATCAACTCCTCGGACGGCAAATGGGAGACCGCAGCCGACTGGTCGCTGGCTGTCGCGCCGTCCAGCAGCGATGCCTCCGACGTCATCACCAACGCCGGCAAGAAGACCGTCACCATCGACGCCACTACCTCAGGCAGTTTCCTCTCCACACTGACCATCAACAACCTGACCGTGTCGGCCCCCGGCGGCTCAACCAACACGCTGTTCCTGAACAACGCGGGCACAAACACGCCGTTGCAGGTTCTGGGTGTGCTGACGTTGGGGACCGATGGCGCAATGGTTGTGAGCAACTCCGCGGTGCTGGCGACCAATGGCACCGGCACCGGAAGCGTCGTGGTGAACGGCGGCTCGCTCGTTCTCGGCGCGGCCACGTTCAAGACCGACAACCTGGTCGTCACCAACGGCGGCGTAGTGCAGCAACCCCAGACTTACCAGGTCAACAACGCCTCCGTTACGGTCGCAAGCGGTACCAGCCAGTTCGGCTCTCTCGTCGTTGGCAGCTCGGCCAATTCCACCGGCGTGGTCGCCGTAACCGGCGGACAACTCGTCGTGACGAACGGCGTCATCGGCGTCGGCAACGACGGCACCACCAACGGCAGCGGCAGCGGCAGCCTCACCGTCTCCAATGGGACCGTGCTGGCCGCCAGTATCCTGCTCGGCTCGTCCACCGGCGGCTCCGGCGATCTGAAGATCAGGCAAGGCGGCACCGTGACTGTCCTCGGCGGAATGAAATTGAACGATGGCGAGGTCGATGCGGGCGGCACGCTGCAAGTGTTGTATAACCCGACCGGGTTTGCCTTTGAAGACTCGAACCTGCACAACCGGATTGTGGCCGGCTACCAGCGTGACGGCGCGCTCAATGTGTATGGCGGCACGGTCACCGCGCCGGAGATCATCATTGGCCTGAACGCCGGCACCGGCTCGCTCAACCTGACCAACGGCAGCATCACCACCTCCAACCTGATTGTCGGCATGAATCTATCCGCCACCGGCATGGTGACGATCGCCGGCGGCACACTCACGGCCACGGATGGCGTTGTGCAGATCGGTCCGGCAGGCAATGGCCAGATGACCATTGCCGGCGGCTCGCTCATCGCCAGGACAATCCAGCTCGGTGGTCCCGGCGGCTCCGGCCAGGTGTTGTTCACTGCGGGCCACGTCAAGACCAGTCAGTTGATTCCCAACTGGTGGGTGGGTGACGGTGGCGACCTGGACGGTTGCGGCGGAACGATGATCATTGGCGGCGCCGGTCATGACGCGGAATTTGACATGCACGGCGGTTCGACAACTAATTTTGGATCAATGTACGTCGGCTGCGGGCCGGTTTCTGCGACCAGTAACCTCCGGATTCTCCGGAGTTACGGCTCCCTGGGAATAAACCCCGACGACGATGAGACTCCAACCGGGACTTACCTCCAGGACGGCGGCTTGACGGTTGTGATGACCAACGTGGTGATCGGCGATTGCGCGAGCAACACGGCCGGGGTGGCCACCCTCAGCGGCAGCGGTTTCTTGTATGTGACCAACGCGGCGCACAACGCGGTGTTGGATGTGCGCCTGGGCAGTTTCACGATGAGCGGGGGGTCGCTGATCGTGGATATACTTCGAGTGACCAACGGGTGCGGCGGAACCTTCACCCGCACGGGAGGCGCACTACAGTATGGCCAACTGGACCTGGACCCCAATCAGAGCGCCGCGGGTGACGGCATCCCCAACGGGTGGAAGCAGCAATACGGTTTCGATCCCTTTGATCCGACGGTTGCCAGTGCTGATCCGGATCACGACGGAGCGAACAACCTGGCCGAGTACCTTGCGGGCACCAACCCGACGAACGCCGCGTCGGTGTTTCGGATGGTGAGCGTGGTGAAGACCAACGCCCAGGACCTGCGGGTGGATTGGACGACGGTGGGTGGACACAGCTACGTCGTGCAAACCAATGGTAACCTGAAGACGGGCGCTTTCAACGACCTGAGCCCGGTGATTTCAGCCGGTGGAACCGGCGAAGGCAGGACGAACTACGTCCACGCCGGCGCGGCGACCAATCGCGCCAACTTTTACCGCGTGCGACTGGGGCCATGAACACGTTCTTCCTGGACCGCCGACCTGGCAGGGCTGCGCTGCGCGCAGCCTTGGACGCGCACAGCGCATCCCTACCCCGTTCACGCTCCCAGCGGCCACGGCGCACAGCGCTTCCCTGCCTTTTCAAGCAGAGCCAAGACGGATCAACCCTCAATCATCCATGAGTGAATTCAAATTCAATTGTCCGCACTGCGATCAGCCCCTGCGATGCGACGAGCAATATTCCGGGCGGGAAATTCAGTGCCCCTCCTGTAATGTGCTCATCCGCATTCCGCCGGTGCCGGGAAAGACAGCGATATACGACCCGGAGTCAGGGAAGACTTGGGCCACATATGCGCCTTCGGGAAATGTGCGGCAGCCGAAAAGTCCTTCGTGAGCCTGAAGCAGAAGCCGCCGAAACTGTGCCAGAGCCAATGATCGCATTCCTGGACCGCCACCACGATCCGCGGCTTGCGCATTGGGCCCCGGGGTAGGGACGCGCTGCCGCGCCTCCAGATCCCGCCATGGCGGGATCGGCCTTGCCGAGGTTATGGAGAGCCTCCTTTCTATTTTTCGAATGCATTGGGACCATGAACCGAGGCGTGAACTTGGAGGGCACCGCTCCGTCGGTGCCCTGATCAGAAAAATGGGGAAGCGACGGAGCGCTTCCCTCCAAAGAAGAACGGTTCACGGAAAGTAAGCTGACAGATTTTATACTATGAGCGACCGAAACTTGCGCGAAGAAGCCATTTTTGACGGCGCGCTGCAACTGCCTCCCGAGCAGCGCACCGGCTACATCAAAGCCGCCTGCGGCCCCAATGCCGAGTTGCAGCAGCGTGTCCAGGACTTGCTCGAGGCGCACATGCGAAGCGACGGTCCACTGTCGGAGGGTCGAATCCGGGCGCCCGCACCGTTCGGGGTTCCACCTTCGGGAGGAAAAGGCCAAAGTGATGCGGTTGGACCGCCTGAAGGCGGAACTCCAAGCCCAGATGCCGTTCCGGAAGGGCGCGGGAGCCCGGATGCGCCGCTGGCGGAGCCCTCCAAGCCGCCGCCTCGAGCAACCATTGTGCTCTCTGCCCCGCCCTCCGAAAAGCCTGGGGACCGAATCGGCCATTACAAAATCCTGCAACAAATTGGCGAAGGCGGCTGCGGCGTCGTCTATATGGCGGAGCAGGAGGAGCCGATCCGCCGCCGGGTGGCCTTCAAGGTGATCAAACTGGGCATGGATACCAAGCAGGTCATCGCCCGGTTCGAAGCCGAGCGGCAGGCATTGGCGCTGATGGACCATCCCAACATCGCCAAAGTGTTGGACGCCGGCGCCACCGGCACCGGACGGCCATTCTTCGTCATGGAGCTGGTGCGCGGGATCAAGGTCACCGACTACTGCGACCAGAACAATCTGAGCACGACCGACCGGCTCAACCTCTTCATACGGGTTGCGCAGGCGATCCAGCACGCCCACCAGAAGGGCATCATCCACCGTGACATCAAACCCTCCAACATCCTGGTGACACTGCATGATGGCGTGCCGGTGCCCAAAGTGATTGATTTTGGCATCGCCAAGGCCACCGACCAGCGCCTGACGGACAAAACGCTGTTCACGCAATTCGAGCAATTCATCGGCACTCCGGCGTACACGAGCCCCGAGCAGGCGGAAATGAGCGGGCTGGACGTTGACACCCGCTCGGACATCTACAGCCTCGGGGTGCTGCTCTATGAACTGTTGACCGGCAAGACGCCCTTTGATCCCAAGGAACTGATGGCAGCGGGGCTGGACGCGATGCGGCGGACGATTCGGGAGAAGGAGCCGCCGCGGCCCTCGACGAAATTGAGCACGATGCTGGATGCCGACCTGACCACCGTGGCACGGCAACGGCACGTGGAACCGCCCAAACTCGTTCATCTGCTCAAAGGAGACCTGGACTGGATTGTGATGAAGGCGCTGGAGAAAGACCGCACCCGCCGCTACGAGACAGCCAACGGTCTTGCCCTGGACGTCGAGCGCTATTTGCAGAACGAACCGGTCATCGCGCGTCCGCCGAGCCGGGTTTATCGCTTCCAGAAACTGGTGCGGCGCAACAAGCTGGCCTTCAGCGCCGCCGCCGCCGTGGCCGGCGCGCTCATTCTCGGACTCGGGCTTTCCACCTGGATGTATTTCCGGGAAAGGGAAGCGCGGCGGCTGGCGGACACTGAAGCGAAGCGCAGCCAGCAGGTCGCCCTTTTCCTCGAGAAAATGCTCGGCGGTGTCGGACCTTCCGTGGCGCTGGGGCGAGACACGACACTGCTGCGGGAAATCCTGGACAAGACCGTGGATCGGGTGACGAAAGACTTGACCGATCAGCCGGATGTCGAGGCCGAGCTGTGCAACACAATCGGCGAAGTCTATCGCGCCCTGGGGCAATATGGAAAAGCGGAGGAAATGCATCGCGGGGCTCGGGCCATCCAGGGCAAAGCGCCGGGAAAGCGGTCGGATATCGCAACTTCTCTCCACGATCTTGCGCTGGTGTTAAAGGACCAAGGCAAGCTGGCCGAAGCGGAAGCGCTGCTTCGCCAGGCGCTGTCGATACGGCGCAAACTTCTGGGAAACGAGCATAAGGATGTGGCGCTATGCATGAACAGCCTCGCGCACGTGCTTCGGAGCGAAGGCAAACTGGCTGAAGCCGAAACCCTCCATCGCCAGGCGCTGGCGATGCAGGAAAAGCTCGAGGGCAAGGAAAGCCTGGCGGCGGCCTTTTCTCTCAATAACCTGGCTCTGGTGCTCCGCGAGCAAGGCAAGCTGGCCGAGGCCGAAACCTGCTCTCGTGAGTCACTCCGATTGAACAAAAAGCTCCTGGGCGAGCAAAATCCCGGCGTGGCCATCTCGCTGGACAATCTCGCATTTGTGTTGTGCGATGAAGGCAAACTGGAGGAAGCCGAAACCCTGGAACGGCAGGCGTTGGCAATGGGCAAAAGATTGTTGGGCAACGAACACCCGAACGTGGCCACTGCGCTGAACGATCTGGCCCTGGTCTTTGCCAAACAGGGGAAACTGACGGAGGCCGAAAGCCTGCACCGGGAGGCGCTGGCGATGCGGCGGAAACTTTTGGGCAACGACCAACCGGAAACGGCCGCTTCGCTCAACAATCTCTGTCTCCTTCTCTGCCAGGAAGGGAAGCTGGTGGAGGCTGAAAGTACGGAGCGTGAAGCGCTGGCGATACACACAAAACTCTCAGGCAGAGACAGTCTGCCGGTGGCTACCTCGCTCAATAATCTGGCTTTGGTGCTGCGCGACGAGGGCAAGCTGGCAGAAGCCGAAAGTTCGCTGCGCGAAGCGTTGACGACCGCGAGGAATTTCTTGGGCGATGGGCATCCTTCGGTGGCCATCTCGCTGCGCCTTCTGGCCGGTGTCCTCAAGCGGGAGGGAAAGGACGCCGACCTGGAAGCTCTCGCGAAAGCGGATTGGGTCGTTGCCAACGGCCTGCTGCGCGATGCCAGGGCGCCGGTCGACACCAAGACTGTTGTCCAGGCAAAATGAGCGAAGTCACCCGCATTCTCGAAGCCATCGAAGATGGCGACACCAAAGCAGCAGATGCTCTGTTGCCGCTGGTTTATGACGAACTGCGTCGGCTGGCCGCTTCCAGAATGGCGCAGGAAAAGCCGGGTCAAACGCTGCAGCCGACCTCGCTCGTGCACGAAGCCTGGCTGCGACTGGCGGGTCAACCGGACCAGCATTGGAAGGGCCGAGCCCATTTCTTCGCGGCAGCGGCCGAGGCCATGCGCCGCATCTTGATCGAAAACGCCCGGCGCAAGCGCGCGCAGCGGCACGGCGGCGGACAGGCCAGGGTGGACGTGGATGAGATTGAAATTCCGGCTGCCGTTAAAGAAGACGAGTTGCTGGCGGTGGATGAGGCATTGGAGGAATTCGCCGGGCACGATCCAGAGAAGGCTGAACTGGTCAAACTGCGTTACTTTGTCGGCATGACCGCAGAGGAGGCGGCTGAAGTTCTGGAAATTTCTCCATCCACCGCCAATCGTTGGTGGTCTTATTCCCGCGCCTGGTTGTATCGGGAAATGGGACGCCAACAAGTGCGGTAAAAATTGAGCTCAGAGCGTTTGACTCAAGCAGGCGCCCGTTATCCAGATCCGAAAATGGTCGGGCGACCGTACCCGCGACGCGGGATTCAACCGCGAAAATGGGGCTCGTCAACAGCCTCGCCCACCAAAAGAGCCTCGGAAATGGTTTAGGCAACGGGCAATGCACCCATCGTGATCGGAGAAACGGCGTCTCACCGCGCCGAATCGAGCGCTTTCCTGATGGCGGCGATCACTTTGCGTTGCACGGACCGGGGCTTGCCCGCAATGCGGGCTCCGGCCGCGGCCGGATGTCCCCCGCCGCCGAACTGGGCGGCGATTTCACTCACGTTCACGCGCTCGCTCTTGGAACGCAGACTGATGCGCGTCAGTTCAGGTTCAATTTCCTCAAACACGCACGCGACCACCACCGGCGCAATGGCGCGGATGTGGTCGATCAAACCCTCGGTGTCGTCACCCTCCGAGCCGGCCCGCGCAAAATCCGCCTTCTTGAGCCAGAAATAGGCGATCTGGTTTTGATGCGTCAGGCGGAAGTGGCTGTAGATGTGTTTCAGCAAGCGTACCCGCGAGAGCGGGTAAGACTGATAGACCTCGTCGCAAATCTTCGCCAGGTCTGCCCCCCGGGCCACCAGTTCCGCGCTGGCGTGAAATGTGCGCGGACGGGTGGTCGGATACTGAAACGAGCCCGTGTCCGTCGAAACGGCGGTAAAGAGGCAGTTGGCAATCTGCCGGGTCATGGGCCACTTGGCGATTTTAAGCAGCCAAAAAACGAGTTCGCCGGTGGACGGTTCGCGCGCTGAAACCCAGTTCAAGTCGCCGTAGCGCGTGTTGCTGGCGTGGTGGTCGATATTGATGAGCAGCTTGCGCCGGGCAACGCCAGAGCCGACCGTGCCGAGGCGCTCAAAACTGGCGGCGTCGACGGCGATTAAGCAATCGAACTCCTGGCCGCGTTTGGGACGCTGGAACAGACCGTCGGGGTCAAGAAACGCGTACTTCTGCGGGATGGGATCCTCGTTCCAGCAAACCACCTTCTTCCCTTCGGCTTTCAGGGCAAGCGTCAACCCCAGTTGCGACCCCACGCAATCACCGTCGGGCCGAACATGGCCGACGACACAGAACGTCCGGCTCCCACGGATGCCTTCGAGGATACGGTCGATGATCTTGGGATACTTTTTCATTCCGCCGCCGGCTTTGCGGATTGTTCAAGTTCTTCAATGATTTTGAGAACCCGATTGCCGCGCACGACCGAGTCATCGGGCACAAAACGCAAGGTGGGGGTGTATTTCAAAACCACGGCGCGGCCCACCAGACCCTGAATGCGTTTGCGATGCTGATCCAACAGATGGAATCCTCGTTTCTGCTGGTCGGCGTTGCCCAGAATGCTCACAAAAACAGTGGCGGATTTCAAATCGCCCGCGACATCCACGTCGTTGACCGAGATCAGCCCGGCCTCGCTCACGGGGAACTCGCGGCGAAGGGTTTCTCCAATCGCGCGTTTCAACAGTTCGCGCACTCGCTGCATTCGAAGTGAAGGCATGGGAAAATGGGGTGATGGAGTGTTGGAGCAATGGAGACGGGGCGAATGGTTTCATTCATCACTCCAACACTCCATCATTCCGTTCATTTGGGTCGTTCACAATTTCTGCGCAATTTTCTCAACGCTATAACATTCAATCGCGTCGCCCACCTGATAATCGCCGAAGCCCTCGATGCGAATGCCGCATTCCATGCCGGCGCGAACCTCGTTGACTTCGTCCTGAAACCGGCGCAGCGATTGTGTCAAACCTTCGTAAATGATTTCTTTGCGCCGGCGCACGCGGACTTTGCCTTTGGCGATGCGCCCGCTGGCGACGACACAGCCCGCCACCGGCGCACCTTTGGCCAGTTGGAAAACTTTCCGCACTTCGGCCGAACCGATGACGGCTTCCTTCAGGATGGGTTCCAGCAGGCCGGCCATGGCTTCTTTGACCTCATCAATCAGCTCGTAGATGATCGCGTAAAGCTTGATTTGAATGCCTTCGTGCTTGGCTTTGTCCGCCACGCCGCTGTCAACCCGCGTATGGAAGCCGAGTATGACGGCGCTGGAAGCCGAGGCCAGCGCCACATCCGAATCCGTGATTGTGCCCACAGCGCTGTGGATGATTTCGAGCGATACCTTTTCCGACTCGATTTTCTTGAGAGCCTCGACAATGGCTTCCACGGACCCTTGCGTGTCGGCCTTGACCACCGCTCGAAGCACCTTGCTCTGCTGCGATTCCAAAGTCGCGAAGAGATTCTCGAGAGTGACTTTAGAGCGGACTTCCTGGCCCTGCGCTTTGGCTTCCTGGCCGCGCTGCTCGGCCAGCTCGCGCGCGGCCTTTTCATCCTCGACCACGCTGAATTCCAGGCCCGCTTCCGGCACGCCGTTCAAACCGAGCACCTTCACCGCCACGGACGGACCGGCCTCTTTCAACCGGTTGCCTTCTTCGTTGATGAGCGCGCGCACGTGGCCATAAAACTGGCCGCAAATAATGACGTCGCCCACGCGCAGAGTCCCCTTGCGCACCAGCACGGTCGCCGTCGGACCGCCCGGCTCCAGCCCCGATTCGATCACATTCCCTTTGGCGCGGCGATTGGGGTTGGCTTTGAGTTCGAGCAAATCGGCCTGAAGCAGGATCATCTCGATGAGCTTGTCCACGCCCTGCCGGGTCAACGCCGAAACATCCACATAGATCGTTTCGCCACCCCAATCGTCCGGCACCAGACCCCGGTCCTGGAGTTGTTGCCGGACCTTGAGAGGATTTGCATTCGGATGATCGGTTTTGTTGACCGCCACAAGGATCGGGACCTTCGCGGCTTTCGAGTGGTTCAGCGCTTCGAGAGTCTGCGGCATCACCCCGTCGTCGGCGGCGACGACCAGAACCACGATATCGGTCACGTTTGCGCCGCGGGCCCGCATCGAACTGAAGGCGGCATGGCCGGGGGTGTCCAGGAAGGTAACCTGGGCCAGCTCGTTTTTCCGTTCCGGATGCGGGAAAGAGATCGTGTAAGCGCCGATGTGCTGGGTGATGCCGCCCGCTTCACCGGCGGCCACATTGGATTTGCGAATGACATCCAGCAGCGTCGTCTTGCCGTGGTCAACGTGGCCCATGATGGTGACGACCGGCGCGCGCGGTTTGAGGTCCTCCAGCTTGTCCTCCTGATCCAGTTCAACCTTCTTGACCGGGGCATGCACCGTCCCGCCGCCGCGTTCGCGTTTTTCAACTTCAAACCGGAACCCGTAGTTCGCGCAAAGTTTCTGAGCCGTGGCCTCGTCAATGGCCTGGTTGACGTTGGCGAAAACGCCCAGTCTCATCAAATCGCCAATGATGATGAATGGCTTTTGCCTGAGCTGCTCGGCAAGGTCGCGCACCACAATGGGCGGTTTGACAGTGATCACTTGCGCGTCCGTGGGCAAAACGAGTTTGGGCGCCTGGGGTTCGGCGGGTTTGGGACCTGCGCCTTTCGCCGGCGCCGGAGCCTTCGCGCCTGGAACAGCCAACCCGCCCGGCGCCATCGTTGCCCCGCGAAAACCGCGAACGTCGCCCCGCCGGGCAAATTCTGTTCTGCCCGGCTCGGTTCTCCTGGGCGGACCGGCGGGCAACTTGACGCCGCTGACTTTGTCGCCGGCTTTCGGAGCCGGTTTTTGCGGCAGTTGAATGAAGCCCACTTTTTCTCCGAGCTTGGGCGCGGGAGGGGCCGGCGGAGTTTTGGGAGGCGCGGGAAGCAGCGGGGCCGGGGGCGCTTCAGTGGCGATCGCCTCGGCCGAGGCGGGAACCTCATCCGTGCGCGCTGCTTCGGGCGGAGCCGGGGCAACTTCCAATGTGGACGTAGCCGTTACGGTTTCCGGGGATGGAGCCGGGGCTGCAGCCCGGGACATGACGACAATCGGTTCGCTCGAGGCAACCGGTGGAGGAACAGCCGGAGCCGGAGGCGGCGCCGGGGCATTCAGCTTCGGATGATCCTTCCGGAGCTGCTCTTCGAGATACTCGGCGGTGATTTTATCCAGCGAACTGGAGGCGACTCGAGCGGCGGCAATGCCCAATTCCTTCGCCTTGGAGATCACTTCTTTGTTCTCCAGGCCAAGCTTTTTCGAAATGTCGTAAATACGAACGGGCATAATACTCGTTACCTGCGGGCCGATATTCGTTTACAGCCTTCATAGGCTCCCCGCTAAGATCTCATGGCAGCTTCGGTCAGCGGCATAATCAACCTGAAACCGGTGTTTCGCCAACCTTCAACGTGCGCCGGGTCCCTTCGGCGCGCACCGACTCCATGATCGCTGCCGCCTGTTCACCAATCTGTGGAATTCCCGCCAGATCGCTTTCATCCGCCTGGAGCAAATCCTCCAGACGGGTCAAGCCGTGATGCACAAGCACATCGGCCTGCTCCGGCGTTATGCCTGGAATGGCCGCAAGCGACTGGACTGCCTCCGCCACTTTCTCTTCGAATCCCTTGGTTACCACCACCTCCGGCTCGATATCCACCTGCCAACCGGTCAGTTTCGACGTAAGCCGCGCATTTTGCCCCCGTTTCCCGATCGCCAGCGAAAGCTGGTCCTCACTGGTGATGATCTTGACCCGTTTGTTGGCCTCGTCCACCTCGAAGTTTTTCAATTTGGCGGGCGCCAGGGCATTGGTGATGAAAACCTTGACGTTGGGATCCCAACGGATGATATCGACTTTCTCGTTGTTAAGTTCGCGCACGATGTTTTTCACACGCTGGCCCCTGAGTCCAACGCAGGCGCCGACGGGGTCCACCTTGTCATCGCGTGTCCACACGGCCAGCTTGGTGCGGAAACCCGGCTCGCGGGCGATGCCTTTGATTTCGATCGTGCCATCGCTGACCTCGGAAACCTCGAGCTGGAAGAGTTTGATCACAAAGCGCGGATCAGCGCGCGAGAGGATAATCTCGGGACCATGGGGACCCTGTTCGACGGCCTTGACGTAGCAGCGAATTCGCTCGCCAACCTGGTATTCTTCGGTGGGGACACGCTCCCGGTTCGGGAGCGTCGCCTCGTATTTCCCCAGATCCACGATGACGTCCGAGCGGTCAAATCGCCGAACCGTGCCGCTGATAATGTCCCCCACCCGATCCTTGAATTCGGTAAAAATCAACGCTTTCTCCGCCCGGCGGATTTGTTGCATCAATGCCTGCTTGGCGTACTGGGCGGCGATGCGCCCGAAACCGGTGGGCGTGACTTCCACTTCGACTTCATCGCCGAGCTGGGCATCGGATTTGAGGCGGCGGGCGTCAAACACCGAAATCTGGTCGTGCTTGGAGATGACTTTATCCGAAACCACAAGCTTGGCATAAGCCCGGATGTCACCGGTTTTGGGCTCAATAGCGACGCGAAGCTCGCGTGCCGGGCCGACGGCCTTCTTCGCGGCGGAGAGCAGCGCCTCCTGTACAGCCGAAGTAAGGACATCACGGCTGATGCCCTTTTCCTTCTCCCAGTATTCCAGGACGGCTAGAAAATCGGCGTTCATGCAATTTCCAAACGGCAATGCAACCCCGTCAGGGGAACAAAAAAGTCGGCAAGTTTGAATCTTCCGACTTTGGCGCGCTGGCTGGCCAGCAGTTCTCTACCGTTGTTACAAACAATAAGTATTCCGGACAAGCCAGTCAAGCCACAATTCAAGTTGAGACGGAAGCCCCCGGAAATCGCTGTCATGTCACGCCACGCCGTTAATAGTAAACCACTTGAGACGACACGAAGCTGTGCTCCAACCGGCTGATTCCCGGCCCATACAGAGCCCTTGTCTGCAAGGGATAGTTTTTGCTTTTAGTTCGGGCTCGTTCCATGCTTCTCCCATGACACAACCGCTGGCGCTCGTGCTGTATGAGAAACTGCTGCCTGGCACCCAATTGGTAAACCGCTTGCAGGACCTGAAGTATCGCGTGCGGGCGCTGACGGACCCGGCTGCATTGGTATCGTGCGCCAGGCAGGAAAAGCCAATGGTTGTGTTGGCGGACCTTGTATCCAGCCGCCAAAATGTGAGCCAGGCTCTCGCTCGACTCAAGCAGGAGCGTGACACTCAGCATATTCCCGTCATTGCCTTTGCCCCGGATGACGCGGCCGACAGCCGGGCGGCAGCAAGCCAGGCCGGCGCTGCCTTCGTCGTCAGCGACGCGGCAATTGTAAACCACCTCGCGCAACTCCTGGAGCAGGCGCTGGCGATCGAATAGCAGAACGAACTTCCCATTCGAACCGCCGGGTTCGACGGTGCCGCGGGTGCCCATCAGGGTAACACGCTGTCGGTGGACCGGCTGCGTCCGCCGGCCGGGGCTTCAGAAGTTGGGGAAGCGACGGAGCCTTACCCGCCATAAGCCGAAAACAAACGCTTGACCGTCTCCATCTAAACTTCTACTGTTCATCCGAATTGAGGCGTACGCAGTTCCGGATGTTGTGAGATCAATTGGCGGGTGTTTTCCCCCGCGCTGTTCGGCTGCTCGCTTCAGCATCTCAGGAGAGCAAGAGTATATGGCCAGTGGAAAAGTAAAATGGTTCGATAACAAAAGAGGGTTTGGCTTTATCGCTCAGGAATCAGGCCAGGATGTGTTCGTCCATCACACCTCGATTTTGGGACAGGGGTTCAAGACCCTTAACGAGGGGGATGAAGTCACCTTCGATATTATCACCGGTGACCGGGGGCTGAAGGCTCAGAACGTCCAGCGCGCTCGCGCTTCCTGATTGCCGCATTCATCAAACGGCCTTACTCGGTCCCGAGGCGTTTTTTGATTCGCGCTCAGCAGACGCGGGGGTAGATTGTCGGCATGTCGGACTCGCCGCCGCGCCGTGTTCAACCTGAGAGCCTGTACATTCACGTGCCGTTCTGCGCCCGGAAATGTGGATACTGTGGTTTTTATTCGGAAGCCTCCAGCGGCGAGTGGATGGATCGATATGTTTCGGCGCTGATTCGGGAGATGGAATTAGTGGCGGCTGATCTCCGGCCACGCACGGTCTTCTTTGGCGGCGGCACCCCGTCCCTGCTCAACCGGCGCCAGTGGGAGTTGATCTTTGCCGCGATGCAGCGGTTGAACCTGCTCGGCGCCACCGAATGGACCGTCGAGTGCAATCCCGCCACCGTGTCGCTCGACAAGGCAAAACTGCTGCGGGCACACGGCGTGAACCGGATTTCGATGGGCGTGCAATCTCTGGATGACACGCTGCTCGAACGCCTTGGCCGCGTTCATTCCCGCGCCATGGTCTTCAAGTCGTTCGATCTCCTCCGCCAGGCGGGCTTCGACAACCTCAATCTCGATCTGATGTTTGCCATTCCGAGCCAGACGATGGCCAGTTGGCAGAAGACGCTGGCGGAGGCGATTGCCCTGGGCAGCGAGCACCTGTCCTGCTACGAAGTGATTTACGAGGAGGACACGCCGCTGTTCGCTCAACTCCAGCGCGGTAAATTCACCGTTAAGGAAGATCTGGCGTGCGAAATGTACGAAGAATTGCTCGAGCGGGCGGAAGGGGCGGGGCTGCGACAATATGAAATCGCGAACTTCGCGCGCGACAAGAAAGTGAGTCCCAGGTTCCAGGTTCCAGGTTGCAGGTTCGAGCCGATCAACGCAAGCGGCGAGTCTCCTGGCACCTGGCACCTGACAGATGATACTTCCTCCGTTCCCGGCTTCGCCTGCCGCCACAATGTCAACTATTGGCGTGGGGGTTCGTTTGTTGGACTGGGACCGAGCGCCACAACCTACGTGCACGGTGTGCGAACGAAAAACTGCTCCAACACGCAGCGTTATTGCCAGCAACTCGAAACCGGGACTTTGCCGGCCGAGTCCCGGGAAGAACTGCCGCCGCTGACGCGCGCCGGCGAAACCGCCGCGTTCGGCTTGCGCATGGTTGCGGGCTGGCCCTTCGAAGAATTCCACCGCACGAGCGGGTACGACTTGCGGGAGCAATGGTCCGGCGAAATGAGCCGGTTGGCCGAACGGGGTTGGGGCCAAATTGCGCCCGATCGATTCCAACTCACGCGCCAAGGCCTGCGGTTCGCCGACGCCGCCGCCGAAATGTTTTTGCGCTGAGAACTTGCGGCCGCCCGGCTGCAGCGCCAACGGCTAGGCGACGGGTGCTGCGTTGGTCGCGGGGAGGGGATGCGTTCGGCGCAGCCGTCGAAGGGCCAGCGCGCCCGCGGCAACGGAGATCGCGGCGCAAATCAGGTACGGCAACGCGGGAACGCACGCGTAGTACAGGGTTGCCGCAAAGACCGGCCCGAGGATGCGTGCCAGACTGCCGGCGCTCTGCGCCACGCCGATGGTCACCCCCTGTTCGTGGGCGGCAGTGAGGTTGGAGAGCAGGCCGAAAAGCGGCGGACGCGTCAGGCTGGTGCCGACAGACAGCAGCGCCAGAACGAGAAGCATCTTCACCCACGCCCAGGCTTTTCCGAGAAAAATGGCGCTCCAGAGAAGTTGTCCGTTGCCGTTGATGAACGGCAGCAATGCGAGGCTGACGCCCGTCAACAGGAGGCTCATGCCGATTAATCTGGGTTCACCGAATCTCCTGACGAGGGGTCCGATGGCGCCACCTTGAACGATCGCGCCGATGATCCCGCAAACCAAAAAGAGCCAAATGACGGTCATGGCGGGCTTGGCTTCATCTTTGGCGATTTCCAGGTGGAAATTGTCGCTCACGAGCAACGGGAGAGTGCTTTCAAAGCAACTGAAGGCAAACGTCGCCAGAAAGAAAATCACGATCAGCAAACCAATCCTGGGCTGCGCCAGACTGTGTCTCCATTGTTCGAGATGCGGGCGGCCACGCACGTGTTCGGAGCCGGGCTTCAAGCTTTCCACCAGGATGAAAAACGCCAGCAGGAAATTCGCCGCGCAAAGCGCCGCTGCCGCCCATCCGGGTCCGGTTTCGCCAAGGAGCTTGAGGCTGACGCCGCCGATGGCGGGGCCGAAGATGAACCCGAGACCGAAGGCCATGCCGATCAAACCCATGCGGCGCGAGCGGTCTTCCGGGGGCGTGATGTCGGCGATGTACGCCTGCGCCACGGTAATGTTCCCGCCGCAAACCCCGGCAAACAGCCGGGAAAGCAACAGCAGCGTCAATGCGGCAATATGGTTTTCGAGACCCGATGCGAAGGCAAACAGAAGGTACGAACACGACGATCCGGCGGTGCTGAGCAACAGGATGGGACGCCGCCCATGGCGATCGGATAATCTGCCCCAGACGGGCGAAAAAAGGAATTGCATCGCCGAATAAGACGCGATGATGGCGCCGATCATCCAACCGCCGGCCCCGTAATGCCGGCTGTAAATCGGGACGAGCGGAACCACGATGCCGAAGCCGATCAGGTCGATGAAAACGGTCAGGAAAATGACGAGCACAGACGGCCGCTGCTTCATGAGTTATGATGCCAACTCGGGCATTGCGAGTGATGATGGGTGGTGAGCGACATGGGGAAAGTCTAGTTGCGGATCGCGGCCCGTCAAGCGAACCGGCTGCAGGGCACTGGCACAGTTTGCTGGGGCGAGACTCCCGGCAAGCCGAGACTGCGTTGGAGGGAAGCGCTTTGTCGCTTCCCTCATTTCTTGGGCACTGACGGAGCAGTGCCCTCCAATCAAGGCGCGGCTCGCGAGGACGCTCGCCCCACCAACTTTTCGGCCAAACTGTAGCATTACCAGCCGACGCCCGGCCAGATGAGGCCGCAACTCGGCGGCAGAACTCGAAAGCCTGGCCGCGCTCTGATCCCCCTCAGCGGGGCGGCCACAGCCGGGCACCGCAGCCACAACCGGATGTGGAAATGGCGGCTTTGGCTTTCTCCGGCCGGCTTCGATCCGCGTGTACATTGTCTTTCAATAAGATTGCGCAGTGGCGGGAGATTGTTGCAGAATAGGAGTCGTGTTTGAAAGTTGGCAATCAGGGTGAGCGCAGTGTGCCGTGCAACCTCAACAGTTTTTTAATCGGAGCCACATGGCCCAGTCAAAACAACAAAAACCGGAGTCGAAAAAAGGCAAGGCCCGAATTCTGCTCGTGGATGATCACGCGGTCGTCCGCTTTGGGATAGCGCAATTGATCAATCGGCAGGAGGACATGATCGTTTGCGGAGAAGAAGAGGACGCTTCCCGCGCTTTGACCGCGATCACCGCCCTCAAGCCGGACTTGGTGATCGCCGACATCTCGCTCAAGGACAGCAGCGGGCTGGAATTGATGCGCAACATCAAGGCGCAATATCCCGGTTTGCCCGTACTCGTGGTCAGTGTTCATGACGAATCCATCTACGCAGAAATAGCCTTCCGCGCGGGGGCTCTGGGCTACCTGATGAAGCAGGAGGCTTTGGAGAAAATCCTGACGGCGATTCGTCGGGTTCTCTCCGGAGCGATCTACGTAAGCGACGTGCTCGGTGCCAAGATGCTGCAGCAGCAGGTCCGCGGACAAACTCAAATCAATGAATCGCCCGTAAAGACCTTGAGCGACCGCGAACTGGAAGTGTTCCAACTGATAGGGCAATGGAAAAAGACACGGGAAATTGCGGCAGAATTGCACCTTAGCGTGAAGACCATCGAGTATTACCGGGAGCAAATCAAACGCAAACTGAACTTGCGCAGCGCGGCGGAACTGACGCAACACGCCACCGCTTGGGTGCAGCGCGAAATACCGACCTGACCCGGCCCTGCCTTGAATTTGTCCTGCTGAGAGCCGTCGTGATTTATGCGTCTCGGAATCCCCGGGGGAAACCCGGGGATTCCGTTCCGAGATTTCACCGGGAGCACAAGCATGTCCCGCCCTGATTGTCCAGTTTCGAGTTATGCCTATCATGAACCTTGCCATGAAGACTGGACTGAACCCGCATGGCCACTTGAGGGCGACCCTCCTGACGGCGCTTTCTTTGTTGGCCGGCCAGACTGTCTTCGCATGGCCGGACCTGACCGTGACCAAGACTGGGCCGACAACGGCTTCAATAGACGACTTGATCACATATACCCTGGTCTACACCAATCAGGGCGTCGCCACTGCTTGCACGGTTACCCTGACCGACTTGGTGCCCCCGCAGCTTTCCCCCAATACCAACAGCCTGGACGGCGGCTCTCTTTCGGGAAACACCATCACGTGGAGCCTCGGCTCGCTCGCCGCCAAACGCGGCGGCAAAATCACTTTCCAGGCCCTGGTCAATCCAAGCGCTTCGGCCGGCCAGTCGGTGACCAATCTGGCCTGCATCCAGACGCCAACCGCCGAAGAAAACACCAACAACAATTCGTCAGCGCTGATCACCCGGATCGTCTCGATTTCTCCTCTGACAAACCAGTCGGCATGCGCGGGCGGCAGCGCGGCATTCAGCACCTCCATCATCGGCGCTGCAGCGACCAACAGTTACTCATACGGCTTCCAATGGTATAAAGGCACAACCGCGTTGAGCGGAAAAACAAACAACACGCTCGTGCTGACCAACGTGACCACAAATGACGCCGGCTCATACACTGTCGTCGCCACCGGATTATACGGGAGTCACCTCACTAACAGCGCGTCCCTGACCGTTGATCCGGCCACTGCCATCACCACGCCGCCCGCCAGCCAGGAAGTTTGCGCCGGCGGCTCCGCCGCCTTCAGCGTCAGCGCCACCGGCTCGAGCCTGACTTATCAATGGCGCAAGGCCGGA